>CESS01097054.1_pt1 | contig 11762 bp, 7 predicted proteins | sample 326931 | NCBI WGS metagenome assembly CESS01 (sample SAMEA2591098, study PRJEB7988) | marine metagenome | biome: marine biome (ENVO:00000447); feature: deep chlorophyll maximum layer (ENVO:xxxxxxxx); material: saline water (ENVO:00002010), including plankton (ENVO:xxxxxxxx) | depth 55 m
CAGAACACTCGTTTAGCAGAGGCACATGCACGGCATGCTGCAGAGGTCGGTGCTGCTGGCTTGATGATGATTCCACGTTTACTCTCAAGAGGAACCTCTCCCGCCGCTCAGAAATCACATTTCGCTGCCATTCTGGAGGCGGCACCCAATTTGCCCGCAGTGATATACAACAGTCCCTACTACGGATATGAAACACGAGCCGATCTTTTTTTTGAACTTCAAAATCGTTACTCCAACCTTATTGGGTTCAAAGAATTTGGAGGTCGAGATTCACTGACCTATGCAGCAGAAAATATCACCAATACTAAATCAGACCTTGCGCTGATGGTTGGAGTCGACACACAAGTGTTTCATGGGTTCATTCATTGTGGTGCAGTGGGGGCCATTACAGGTATTGGTAACGTTCTTCCCAAAGAAGTACTGCACTTTATCCGACTGTGCAAAGCAGCCGTTGGCGGTGATAGCCAAGCTCGCCGTTATGCTTCCGAACTGGATGAAGCTTTCACCGTTCTTTCCGCCTTCGATGAAGGTCCGGACCTGGTGCTATATTACAAGTATCTGATGGTTCTGGAAGGTTTTGAGGTCTTCAGACTTCATTTCAATGAATCGGATGCTCTGTCATCAAGTCAACAGGCCTATGCGGAGCATCAGCTCAAACAGTTTAAGGCATGGTGGTCAAATTGGGAGGGTAAGAGCTTTCTACCTGCTGGCTGCTAAGTGTTGGAGAATATTTTTGGGTGCAACTTTTCTCTGTTTCCGCCATGTCTCAACTTAATACAAACGTGCGGGTGATTGATTCTCACACGGAAGGTGAACCCACCCGCGTGATCATTCAAGGTGGACCGGACTTAGGGGAAGGCAGCATGCGTGCAAAGGCGGATCGATTTGAAAAATTATTTGATGACTTTCGCAAGTCAATGATTCTTGAGCCACGAGGTTCCGATATTTTGGTTGGAGCCTTGCTTTGCCCTTCCTCCAATCCAGATTGTGCCAGTGGGGTCATCTTTTTTAATAATGTAGGTCTGCTTGGAATGTGCGGGCATGGAACCATTGGTGTCGCAGTCACTTTGGCTCATATAGGTCATATCCGCGAAGGAAATCACCGATTGGATACGCCTGTTGGTGAGGTGAGTTTTGAACTCAAGGAGGGGAATTGTGTTACGATTGAAAATGTACCCAGCTGGCGCGCTAAGAAAGATGTGACCTTGGATATTGATGAGCTAGGGGAAGTTAAAGGGGATATTGCATGGGGTGGTAACTGGTTTTTCCTAACAGCCTTCTGTCCTTGTCCGCTGATAAATGAAAACACCGAAGAGCTTCAAAGAACAGCCATGAAAATTCGAAGGCATCTTGATAAGCATGGAATCACCGGCGACAATGGGGAAGCGATTGATCACATTGAAATGTTTTCAGCGCCCGTTGCCAGGGATGCGCACAGCCGTAATTTTGTGCTGTGTCCCGGAGGTGTTTATGATCGTTCCCCCTGCGGTACGGGAACCAGTGCCAAGCTGGCCTGTTTGGCTGCCGACAAAGCATGGGAATCAGGACATACTTGGATTCAGGAAAGTGTGATTGGAAGTCGGTTTGAAGGCACTTACAAACGCATCGATGACAGGCGCATCATTCCATCGATCACTGGTACGGCTTATGTTTACGGTGAAACAAACTTGCTTCATTCGCCAGATGACCCGTTTAAAGCCGGGCGATATGGCTCGGATGAATAAAGGAATTGAATGAATCAAGGCATGAATGCATCCACAGGAAAAGCCCTGATTGTCGGTGGTGGAGTGATTGGAATTGCTTGTGCTCATTATCTGATGCGCAGTGGATTCAAAGTCACTGTTATTGATCAAGGTTCGATGGGGGGAGCATGCTCTCATGGCAATTGTGGTTATATTTGCCCGAGCCACGTGCTTCCATTGACCGAGCCTGCTGCGTTGCGTGTGGCGATTAAATCCCTTTTTCAACCAGACGCCCCATTCAGAGTCAAACCTACGTTTGAGCGCAAGGTTTTGCGCTGGTTCTGGGAATTTGCTCGCCGATGTCGACACCGCATCATGCTGGAATCTGGACATCATCTGAAAGCCATTCTGGATGCTTCCATGCACGAATATCACCACCTGGTGAAAGAGGAGTCGATCAAATGCGAATGGAAATCATCGGGCTTGCTTTATGTGCATCAGACAGCGAAGGGCATGCATGAGTTTGCAAAAACCGATCAATTGTTGAACAACGAGTTCAAGGTGGCGGCTCGTCGAGTGGAAGGAGATGAACTTCCTTTATTGGATCCAGCTTTGAAGACTGGACTTGCAGGAGCCTTCCTTTACGAAGGTGATGCCATGCTACGCCCAGATCATTTGTGTGCTGAGTGGAAACTTCAGCTGCAGGCGCAGGGAGTGGAGTTTATCGAACATTGTAAAGCGATTTCTATTGAACGGGAATCGCATCGGATTAAATTTGTCATTACTTCAAATGGCCCCATCACATGCGATCATTTCATTTTTGCAGCAGGCTCCTGGAGCAGTGAATGGGGAGCTGAGCTAGGGATTGAGATTCCGATCCAGCCGGGCAAAGGATACTCAGTCACGATGAAACGTCCGGAGGTCTGTCCTCAATTCCCCATGCTTTTTCCTGAGCATCGAGTTGGGGTGACTCCTTTCGATGATGCTTATCGATTGGGTTCGATGATGGAATTTGTAGGGTTTGATCAATCCATTCCAGATAAAAGAATTCAACAGCTCAAACGCTCAGCAGAACCCTATTTAAAGCAACCGTGGACCGAAGAAATATTTGAAACCTGGTATGGCTGGCGGCCGATGACATGGGACAGCTTACCAGTCATTGGGCAAGCTCCCGGTTTGGATAACGTATTTTTGGCTACGGGCCACAATATGCTTGGCCTGAGTCTTGCGCCATCGACAGGCAGATTGCTAGCTGAAATTGTTACCAACAAGAAAACGCATGTCGACCCCGCTCCTTACTCCCCGGATCGATTCCAAGTGGCTTGAATTTTATTCATCAACCCAATGAGTAAAATCGATTTTATCACGAAAAAGCGGGAAGGCTGTCGCCCTCCCGCTCAGTAAAAAAAGACTTTGTATACTTCAGTTCGGAATGACGACCACGTCATCAATGAAGAACCCGAAGTTTTGTTCAACGGTATCCGTCACCAACCTGAACTCAATACGAATCTTGCGACCCGCATTGGGGCCTGCCAGTCGTATATTTCGTTGGGTCCAGTCAGCTGTGCTGCCTGCTTGAAGGAATACTTGCTGGATGAGATCCCCTGAATCTCCATCCAGAATATTTACGCTGACGTTGTGAAAATCGATTTCCACATCCACCGCATGAAACTCGGAAAAAGACAGGTTGGCGATAGTGACTTCGGTGAGATCAATAACCGGTGAAAGTAACCACGCATCTGTGTTTGGTTCGAAATTACCATCGAGGTCAGTAGCGAAAGCATTCGAACCGGATGCAGCTCCGTTTGGCCCCGCGGTTGGAGTGCCGAGTTCCCATTCATCCTGACTGCCTCCATGAGTCCATCCCTCTGCTCCCGATTCAAAGTCATCTTCGAAGACAGGTGGCGGTGGCAATGAAACGATTTGATAGAACCCCATGTTTTCAGTGGCGGCGAAGGTTGCGGAAAAGAGTCCATCTCCCTGATCTTCCATCGACAATCCTTCAAGATCACTCCATGGACCGTCCACAGTCTCCTTTATCTGTAAAGAATGACTCCTCGCTGAGAAAGGGGTGAAGAAGGAAAGGGTGAAATTCTCTCCATCTGCTGCAAAGGACTCAATTCTGATTGGATCGAGCTCTTCTGATAACGGCTTCCCACTGAGTCCATTGGCATAGATTGAAAGAATATCACTGGTAGAGAGTGCCCGCTGCCAGATACCCAAATCATCCATTCCTCCCTGGTATGGGCGATTGATCCAGCTGTCGTCTTCGATCTCGTAATTCCCCAATACCAGTGGAAGCGTGTTCAATTCGCCGAGTCGCCCGCTTAAGGGGCTGCCAACGGGTTCGCCGTTTTTGTACCACTGTATGGTGCCTGATTTTGCGACATATGCGAAGTGCTGCCAGATTTCGGCATTCACGGTGTTTCCGGGAGAGGAGTAAGGTGTCTTGCCGATGCCATGCACGCGTGCAACGCCTCCTTTTATAAGAACAAAATCATAATTGACATCCTTTCTTATTACGCGATCAAAGTCGCTGCCGCCCGAAAATAGCACGGGATTCAACCAGACAGAAACAGTGGCATCGGTGGTCAAACTCAATAGATCGCTGTGCGGTACTTCAACAAAATCATCCTCTCCATCGAAAAACAAAGAGCCGCCAATCATACCTGCTTGAAAAGCTCCATCATCAAAATTGAAAAGTGTGCCCGACATTTTATTGTCCGTCACATCTCCAACTGTCTCTCCCGAGGTTTCATCAAAGGTGAAATGAGCAGCCAGACCACTGGTAATGGCTCCCAGTTCCTCGATCGTAAGCACGGCGTTTTCACTTGTTGCGGCTCCCTGGGTATTGGTGATTTCTACTGAGTAGGCACCGGCATCTGATGGCAGTAATCGCTGAAGTGTCAGTTGGCGATTAGTTGCACCTTCAATGGATTGGCCTTTATGCAGCCATTGGTAGCTCACGGGCCGCATGCCCGTTGCAACAACACTGAAGGTGACGCTAGTACCCTCGAGTTTCTTTTTTGCTGCGGGTTGAATTTCGATGACGGGAGCACCGGCAATGTCTTTTCCGGCAACCTCCAGGATCTCAGCTTCACTGATAGGGCGTTGCCAGATGGAAAGTTCGTCCAACGCGCCATCAAGGAACCGAAGAGCGGTATCCACATCATCATAGGAACCCATGGTCAGTGGAAGATCATTCGGTGCGCCCAAATGGCCTTCAGCCGGTTCAGCCAGGGGGATCCCGTTTTTATACATGGCCACCGTGTCGTTTTTGTAAACGATGGTGAAATGTTGCCATTCATCTAATAGAATCAAACCCTGAGGAGCATTCAGTTCCCATCCCTTTTTTTGGACCCCTCCGTTGTCATCGCCATCTCCTGCACGCACTGTGAGAGTGCGCGTGACGGTTCCCGGATCATTGACTAAGCGAATCCCGAGATGGTTGCCTTTGCGTAAAATGTAGCTGGAAGCTCGGGTATAACTGCCAGCTTCTTCTATCTCTCCATAAGATCGAGGTTTAACCCAGAAAGCGATGGAGGCTTCCTTTTTTATCTGATTCAGGTTGTCGTCGTGACCAACCGCTACCAGTGCACCCAAACCGTCAAAATTCAATCCATTGTTGACTTGGGCACTGGTGAAACCATTGCCTGCAAATCCAAGTAATTCTCCGTCATTACGATTAGAAGAACCGTCTGCCGCGGTTGATCCACTGGATTCATCAAAGCTCCAATAAGCCACGCGACCCGTTTCCAATCCAGTGACAGGAGTGACGCTGACTGTTGCTGAAGCACTTTTGATTTCTCCAGCATTGTTGCTTATGGCAACACGGTAGTCTCCAGCGTCCTTTGTCGAAACATCGGTGATGAGTAATTTGGCAGTGGTCTGTGATCTAAGGATTTCGTCATCTTTATACCATAGAAAACTCAGGGGTTGCTCCCCATCTGCGCCCACCTGCAATGACAGGGTGCTACCTTCAAATATGGTTGTTGATTGAGGGTCAGTTGCAACAACTGGCACTCCCTGTGGTTCACTGCTGGCAATAATGTCTTTGATCTCAGCTTCGCTGACAGGGCGGTTGTAGATCAGCAGTTGATCCATGAGACCGTTGAAGTGGTTACCGGAATCGTCGGACCCTATAAAAAGAGGCAGCTGCGCGTCATCGACAGGGCCCCCAATATCAACGGTGTTCTTGAGCACGCCGTTGATATAGACACGAATCTCAGTTTCGTCTACCACACCTGTAATGTGATACCAGACACCTGCCTTCAATGTCTCTCCTATGCCCGCCGTTCTATTTGAACCACCATCTTTCACCAAAAAGTTCATGCCACCGTTGGCAACCCCCTGGAGTAGAAAGTAACTGTTGCTTTTCTCAAGCATACGGTTTCCTGCTCCATTTGCCACCAGTTCAACATTGGATTTAAACCAGGTCATAATGGTCATCGAGCTTGTAATATCGCCTCCAATGGAAGGGTCATCGGGGACTTCAATATGATTCGATCCGTCGAATGCGATTGCACCACCGTTTCTTCCGGCGACCCATTGTGAACCATCATCAGCGAAGTTGATGAGAGCGCCGTTGTTGTTTCCTGAGCTATCGCTGGCGGTTAATCCGCTGGTTTCATCAAATTCCCATTGCGCTACCAAACCATCGGTAACCGGTATTTCAGCTGATGAACCTGACCATGCAATGCATATCAGCGCAGCCAAGGTGGCTGCATGTAACATTGATTGTTTCATGACTATCTTGGGTTGAATAAATATGTTTGGGGTTTAGCAATATCAGTCATAACGAGGATTTCCTGGATTACAAGCATATCCCAGAGCGCATTGGGACAAATAGTTATGCCATCTGCGATCAAGAGAAGGTAGATTGGTGCCTTCCTGATCCGTTTTCGCGTTAGGGTAAGGAGTTGGTCATTCTATAGTTAGAACAGACCGTCTTGCTAATTACCATCAAACAGATACGTCGGGCGATTAATATCGCTGTTCAGGTCGAATCTTGGAAATGCTTTCATGGAGATGACGAGTGCGATTGTGTAGTCGCTTTCCTGATTTTCGCGAGGATTGCGCATTCGAAGGCTCAAAGCGCCCGTGAAGCTTCTGAAATCTCTGTAAACGGTGTAGGATTGTTCTTCCATCCGATTATCCCGTGCTTCAAAGTGATGATTGACGCGTGCACCCCAGTTTTCGTTCAAGCGATAATAAATGCGGGTGTAGTATGCGTTATTCCCAGTTCCCCAGTAGGTCGGTTCGTCGCGTATGAAAATATTTCCAACTTGAAGGCTCCAAGTGTCATTGGGCGTTAAGGTGATACTCTGATCTGCCAGTCGGTAATCCTCATCTTCCAGGCTATAACGCACCTGCGAGCCCATATTGATCCAGGAACGGGGACGGAAGTTGATATCTGAAGTCATGTCCGCAAAATCATCCTGTCCCACTTCAGGATGGAGTCTCCAGTCAGCGAAAAAATTCCAATAAAAAAGATTCTCCACGATTTCATCTTCACCTCGTTTGGTTTGAAGTTCATTGCGCAAGCCAACTCGCATCACATTGCTGGTGTCAATGGCATCAATGGCATTGAACGCCGGGAAATCAATCGGTAGCATGCGCAGGCTTGGTATGTCGTAATCGAACTGCGGAATACTGTTTGGGCGTGCGTTAGGTTTGGGGACAAAAACGTAATTTACCGAGGGAACGACAACGTGTTTCAGGCCTCTTGCGTCAAAAATGTTGCTTTTGTATTGAGGGAAGACGCGTGACAGTTTTACAGAGGCTTCAGTACCGGTGTTGAAAATAAACCGTGTCTGTTCGTTTAAGCTTGTTCCAGTTCCCGTCGTGGAAGAATAGTAACTGTAGCGACCGCCAATTCTGGGAACTAAATTCAGCCAGCCAAAATAATTTTTCGGGTAAAGTATTTGATGGAAACTATCAAACCTGGCCGCATCAAAGTCCGGGAGATTGTCATACATGTATTCACGCGAGAAATAGCCAGCTGAGGTTTCACTTTCGTAAAATAGAGGAGTGACCCCGATTTGTTGCCTCAACCCGTTGAATTTGATTTCCGGTAGCCGTTCGACGCGGTTGAAAAAATCATTCATCCTTGGTTGGGCAAGGGCGCTCAGCGCGAAATTACGCCACTGTTGGTTTAACTCAATATATGATTTTGGCTGCGTGTTCTGTCTGTGAAAGGTTTCGAAAAAATCTCGATTCAGCAATGGGTCGGACATTTTTTGAATAGAAACTTTTGCGGTGAGTTGATCGTTCATTTGCGCTTGATGAAACCACCCCAGACGGAAGCGGTCATTGGTGATTCGATTTCCCTGCGCATCCAGTTCTGTATTCCGATCATTCAGATAGTATGTCTGTAGCTCACCGGAACCCCAAACGGGACCTAAATGATAATCAAAATCGGGGCCTCCAGCAAAACCTCGACTGGTGCGGTAATCAAAGTTAAATGTCGTATCCAGGTTTTCGGAGGTTTGCCAGTTGTATTCGTTGAGAAGGAAATAACCAAACCTGGAGCGATATCCTGGGGTTGTATTGAATTGACTGCTGCTTCTATCGAGGTTTCCACGTAACTTGGGTAGACGAATCAACGGGATTTTCCCTGCATAGACAGTTGAACCCTGGGCCTCGAAACGTTCCTGATTGATAATATCAACCGATTCCATTTTCACCTTTAAAAACGGCTCCTCATGATCGTCTGTGCTTACATAAGCGTTACCTATGCGATAATTGCCGGTCCTGGGATCTGCGTAAAGTTCAGTTCCAGATGCTACAAAAGGCGATTGGCCAGCCCGGTAAGCTCCTGCAGCCAATATGCGCGTTATATAGTTGTAACGAATCTCTTCACCCCGCCACACCAGGCCGTTTTGATGCATGGAGACGTTTCCTTCAGCAAGCACCTCCCCGATTTCCGCATCGATTGTGATGCGATCGGCTTGAATCGATGCACCTCCGGAAGATGGGTCACTGATGTTGATTGCTACGCCATAAAAGGCAGTGGCGATGTTGGTCTCATGATTAAATGACCAGACACCCTTGTCTGTGGGGACGATTTCCCATTCGACGTCCGAAAAGTCAGCAGCAAAGAGAAAACCACCGTTCACCCAGAACAGGCACAGCAAGTAACGAAATATGTTTGTCCAATCGAGCATGTTTGAGAGCATCCTGCCACTTTCAAAACCTTGTGCCAAGTGCAGAAGCAGCTTCGTGTCATTCAGTCAAGCGAGCATGAAGATCAGTGCCCCAGCGAGGCTTTCTGATCCTGGTGCTGTGAATGATTTCAGCTCCAACCCGATTCAGGTGAGGTATTTTATTTTAAAGAGAAGTTCGTGCTGTGTTGATCTCTTCAACACAGCAGTGAGGAAAATATTCGGCTTGAGGTCACTGGTCAATTTTTTCGACGCTCATGCTTTGTCCATCCATTTCGTAAATGCCTACAAGATAGCCATTCTCCAGAACTTCACCCACTTTCAATGTGCCATAAATGGTGACGGGTTCGTCCATCACGGGTTTAACACCCTCTTCTTCCATACGAACGCTGACCCATTCATTTATTTTCGGCACGGTGCCATAACAGCACATGGATTGATCGCGCATGATCAGCATTTCAGTGACACTTCCTTTCTCAACTTTCAAAGGCAGCATGAAACCCTTGAGTGAAATAGGCTTGTCATTCAATGCCTTGATTGAAAGGGGGATTTGCTCTTTGTAGACTTGACCTTCCTCGTCTGCTACTGGCTCAGTCAGGTCCTCAGGCATGGTGTATTCGAAAGCAGCGAGTTTATCAAAGCTGATGGAAAGATAATTTCCATCCTTTGAAATCAAATCGGTAACTTCCTTCACGATCTCCAAAAGCACTTCGGGCTCAGATGCTGTTACTGCGACTTGACTCGTTGCTTGTGTGACTTCGTTCGATTCAACCACAGAATTATTGTCAACGGGTATTTCCGTTGTCCGGATACCAGCGTGATCCGCAGCGACAGTAGCAGGTTTGGTATTCGGCACTCCTTCGATCGCTGGGATTGACAGTTGAGTTTCTTGAGCGGTTTCAATGGGTTCTCCCTGAATCAACTCACCTTTTGATGCTTGCGACATGTTTGCTGAGGAAGGGGAACTATCGGAGCATCCCAGGCTTGTTATCAGGATGAGGCAGGTTACCACGCTGCAAAGCGCCCTGAATGCATGAGTGAATTTATTGGTTTTCATGTTTATTGATTCAATCAGTCAAAACCGATCCTGCATGGTGCTCAGTGTGTTTCATTTCCCTCTGGGTATTTGAAGGCGACATTCTCAAATTGCTGTCCTGAAATATGAACCGCAAGGATATTTCCTTCAAATGTATTCTTATTGGGAAGTGCAGACAGTTGAGCGTGAAATTCAGAAGTATCTCCAACCTGCTCGCCCGTTGCTCGATTTTCCGCGGCATGAAAAGTCCACTGAAGCCTCGGTCCATCGGCTGGATGTACGGATACGTCAAAGGATACCTGCGTGATGCGGATGAATTTCTCGAGATGACCGTCCATGATGAAGCATCTCATGATCCCAGCTTCGAGATCTTTGACCCATTCCATGTGAAATGATTCATCCCCCAGTCGAATCACTGTTCCACCATGGGGAGGCTCATGGTGATGAGCATGGGCTGCGTGATCGTGTGAGTGTTCTGCAAGCGCAGGATTTGATGCTGATTTGCCGCATCCGATCATACACATGACTGATACTGTCAAAAGAGGGATAATTTTAGCAGCAGAGGATGGAAAGTAAGCTCTCATGATACAGGTAAAAGGTTTTCGGCAACAGGGGTAAGGTAAGCTTTGGCAGCAGGTATACAACCTGTCAGCGCTCCAAGTGCAATCATACCTGCGGGTGTCCACATCATTGCGCTGTGCAAGGCAAAAGGATTGAGCACAACACCGGTCTGAAATCGGATGACAGCCGCAGCCGTGGAAAAAATGATGCCATAAAACGCAAATGCCACAACCATTCCAATGATAGAAATGCATGTGGATTCAAAGACGATTGCCCCAAATATGACACGTCTTCGGGCGCCAAGTGCACGCAGTATGGCAATATCCCTTTTTCGCTCATTCATGGAATTGTAGATTCCCGCGAGCACCGAACCCGCAGCTACCAAAGCAACCAGATAAGCGATTATTTCCAATACTTTGTCAAACCAGCTGATCTTGCGAAAAAGCTGAGCCATGATCTGATCAATAGGCCAGGCAAATGTCAGGCGGTTCCCTTGTTTATTATACATCATATCAAGCCTGAAACCTGATTGGGGATTTCGAAGCTTGATCAAAACTGCACTGACATCCGATGCGGATTCAGGATTGTGTCCGCTCATCTTCTGCAATCCGGCCAGAGGTATCCAGATCACGCGGTCTGATGGGGTGTTGCTTAGCTTCATGATGCCAACAACAACGTAAGTTTCTGCATGCTCCTTTTCCTCATCAAAAATTAATCCATGGTAAGGATGGAAGGTGTCTCCCACCTTGAGTCCCAATTGTGCGGCAGCAAAGCCACCCACGACAGCCTCACGTCGTGAAGGATCCATCCATCGTCCGTTTGGCTCCAATGCATATTTGGATCCTTCACGATATTGCGTTTCCGTAAACAATTCAGGGGTGACTCCAATAAGTCGGAATCCCCTGTAATTGTCTCCTACCGCAATCGGTATTGCGCTTGCAACCCCGGGATGTTTGCGAATGTCTTCATAATCTTCCCAGGCAACATTACCAGGAGATGCTTCGACATGGAAAATAGAGTTAAGCACGAGTTGTAGTTTTGACGAGCGAGCCCCCAGTACTGCGTCAAAACCTGCATTCACATCGGTGAATGCAGCATTGGATTGATCTTTGATGATCCAGACTGAGAGGATTAACCCTCCTGCAAGGGCAATGGAAAGAGAAGTGATGGTGGTCGACAGCAGATGCTGTCTTAGGCTTTTCAAAACAATCCTTAACAAAGTCATTGATCTGCCTCCTTACTTGCTTTGTTGATGGTGGCCAGGTCCCAGCAATGATCGAATGACTTCAGGATATGCCTGTCATGGCTTACCAATAACAG
>CESS01031439.1_pt1 | contig 11731 bp, 10 predicted proteins | sample 326931 | NCBI WGS metagenome assembly CESS01 (sample SAMEA2591098, study PRJEB7988) | marine metagenome | biome: marine biome (ENVO:00000447); feature: deep chlorophyll maximum layer (ENVO:xxxxxxxx); material: saline water (ENVO:00002010), including plankton (ENVO:xxxxxxxx) | depth 55 m
TCCGGCCCCTACGATCATTTTAATCATGACCGCGATCTTTATTGTCGCCTTGTTTAGGCGGCAAATGATGACCCGCCATGCCTCTTTGCAACCTGTCAAAAATGCATAAGCTTTGTTTGCAATGGTTCGTATATCGCGCGAAAGCAGTTTAAATTTCAGCTGATATTGGAATTGTTCGGGCGTTTCAGCCTGTAAGGCAAAGCCAATCTGGTGCCATTTTGCTCTTCCTTTACTGCGGATAAGAAATTTTGAGCGCTAATGCGGCGCTTAGAGTCGCGCTGATATCGCCCGGCATAACCGCGCCGCAGCGCTCACGGGTTCTATTGCGGTAAATCCGGCCGTTAAGGCAAAATCTGATGAAATTTGAACAGCGCCCGCGCATCCCAAGATGAACGTGTTTATTTGTGCTGTCAGTTGAATACTCTGCGCTATTGCATTGAATTTTTGAAGAGCTTTTCCTGTGTCCGTGTCTAATTCGGCAACGCCAATATTCGCGGCCTTTACAACCGGGATATGATCGGCGAACCCCATGGCTAAAATGTTGTTCTGAAGAACCGGAACCGCTGCCTCAACGGTTGTAATAACTGCACTTTTTTCGGCCAAAAGTGAAGCCATGTGATAGCTCGCCTGTCCAATTCCTATGACGGGGCATCGGGCAATTTCCTTTGCCTTCTTCAGGCCTGTATCATCAAAACAGGCGATTATAATTGCATCTGCCCCCGCATCCGAGGCTTTTTGAACCAATGTCAAAAGCGGGGGAATGCTTGCTGCACCATCTTCAGACCCTTCGATGACTGACGGGCCGTTATGGGAAGTCCAACCAATAAACTCCAGATCAGGTGCGGCGGCATGGGCGGCATGCAGCGCATTTTCCGTCATGATTTTTGTGCTATTTGGGTTGATCAGATATACGGCCATCGCGTTACAACATCCCATTGCCAGCATCAGAGCCGGCTCGTTTCTTGCGCGAAGACATGATCCAAAACGTTAAAAAGAAAACACCAATCATGATGAATGAAAACCCCGTGGTCAGGCTACCCAATGCATAGAGAACCGGCGTGGTGACGTTGGTGGTCATGCCGAAAATTTCAAGCGGCAGAGTGTTATAGCTGCCGGAGGTTAAAAGGGTCCGTGCAAATTCATCATAGCTGAGCGTAAATCCAAACAGCGCCACACCCAGCAAAGAGGGCGCAATGATGGGCAACACCACATGCGCGAAGGTTTGCCACGCTGTTGCGCCTTGATCTCTGGCCGCTTCTTCATAGCTTTTGTCAAACCGGTTGAAGACTGCAAACATAATCAGCAGACCAAAGGGCAGCGTCCATGTTAACTGTGCGCCAAATCCAGAGCTGCTCCAATGCACGGTAAACCCCAATTGATCAAACAGCAGCCCCACGCCCAACGACACCAAAATCGACGGGATCACCAGCGACGTGACGGTGAGATAAAATAGAATGGTGGATCCTTTGAAGCGTTTGCGAAACGCCAGACCGCCCAGCACAGAGACCACAACCGTTGTGATCATCACGGCAAGGCCCAGAATCAGCGATCTGCGAAAGCTGCCCCAGATATCGCCAACAGCTTGTTGTTCGAACAAATCGCGAAACCAATAGAAGGACAGGCCGTTCATGGGAAAGGTCAGCCCACCTTGCGGCCCTTGAAAGCTTAAAATGCCGATGGTGAGGATAGGGCCATAGAGAAAGATGACGAATAGAATGAAAAAACCGGCCAATATGTAAAAACTCAAGGAACGTGGGGCCATATTAAAGCTCTTTTCGGATGTCGACGAGGCGAAGAAAAATTGCGATGATAATAAGCACCGTGCACAACAATACCACGGCCGTTGCGCAGGCTGACGGGTAAAGCAACAAGTTGATATCGTTTGAAATCAAACGCCCAACATTGGCGCTTTGGCTGCCGCTCATGAAGCGCACCGTAATGAAATCACCCATTACCAATGTCACCACAAAGATCGTTCCAATCATGATGCCGGGTTTGCAAAGAGGGATCACCACGTTCCACAATGTCTGAAGCCCATTGGCTCCCCCATCTGTGGCCGCCTCTAATAAGGAGCGGTCAATCCGCATCATTGAGTTAAAAATTGGAACCACCATGAAAAGAGTATAGAGGTGAACGAAGGCTAAAATCACCGAGAAATCTGAAAACAGCAGCCATTCAAGCGGTTCGTCGACAATGCCCCAACTGAGAAGCGTTTGATTGGCGATGCCATTACGGCCCAAAAACGGGATCCAAGAAATCATGCGGATGATGTTTGACGTCCAAAACGGCACCGTGCACAATAAAAATAGGGCAATTTGCCAAGGCAATTTGCGCACATGGAATGCCAGAAAATACGCAACCGTAAACCCAATAAGGAGCGTTAATGCCCATGTTACAACGGCGTATTTAAAGGTTTTGAGGAAGACGGAATATGTGACCCAAGATGAAAAAAGAAATTCGTAATTGTCAAATTGAAAAGCGGGATAAATGGACCATTCGGTCGCGCCCCAAAAACTGACCACAACGATCATTATAATCGGGATCACTAGGAACCCGCCCAGTATAATGGCCAAAGGCGCCGCCTGAAGCCAGCCAATCATCGTGTTATTAGCGCGCATAGAAAACCGCTTTTAAACACAGAGGGTTGGAGAATAGATATTGTCTCATGGATTTTTGAACCAGGCAATTTTTAGGGTTTTGAATTTGTAAAGAAGGGTCCCAGCAAGGCGCTGGGACCCTCTGCTTGTCAGTGGGGGTTTAGGCCGCGATAAACTCGTTCCACTTGCGCACCATATACTGGTTTTCTGTCATCACAGAGTTCCAGCATTTCACCGCGCCCATGCGGTCATAGAAAGATCCACCATCACGCGTTTCGCCGGCTACGGCCAGTTTATCGCCAAATGGAGAGGTAATATCACCCGTTGCGGCTTTGCCTTCGAACCAATAGCCCCATTCATTCTCTGTCATGAAGTTTTTGCTGGTTTCAGGGACAGCTGAATAATAGCCTTGGCGCATTAAGAACCCGCCGGTCCAGCCCGAGAGATACCAGTTGATATATTCATAAGCGGCTTCTTTTTCGATACCTGACAATGAGGCTGCAAGCCCCAGACCGCCGCCCCAGCTGCGATAGCCCTCTTTCAAGGGTTGATACACGCATGGGATCCCACGCGATTTTACGGCTGTGATGGCTGGTGCCCACATAGACTGGATCACAACCTCGCCACTTGCCATTAAATTAACGCTTTCATCGAAGGTTTTCCAGAAGGCGCGGAATTGGCCGCTTTTCTTGGCCTCCGTGAAGATCGCAATCGTTTTATCGATTTCCTCTTTGGTCATATTGCCTTTGTCGCCATAGGTGATCTCACCCATTGCTTCACAAACCATTGCCATATCCATGATGCCAATCGACGAGATATCCAAAATAGAGGCTTTGCCTTTGAATTCTGGGTTCAAAAGCTCGGACCAGCTTTCAATGGGCCGGCCGATTAGATCGGGGCGAATGCCCAAAGTATCTGCGTTATAAATTGTCGGTACCATGGTCATCCAACCGGATTCATGATCTGCAAAGCTTTTGCCGTTGGGCCCTTCGACAAAGCCAACCGTATGCGGCGCTGTGCCCTGTGCAATCGTGCTGGTTGGGGTGAGTTTACCAGATCTGAAGGTCTGTGCGATCTTGTCATAATTGTCCAATTTACTGGCATCCATAGCCTGCAGATTCCCGGCAGGCCAAACTTTCTTGCAGGAGATATATTCAATATCTGCAATGTCAAAACTGCCCGGTTGGGTCGCAACGCGCTGCGCCGCGCTGTCAGTATCCAGGGCCGTCATGGTGAGGTTAAAGCCAAGATCTTCTTTCACTTTTTCAGCAATTTCATTGAGGTTGGAAACGCCTGTTCCGATCTGACGCAGGGTTACATCCTTGATGTTCTGCGCCCAAATCATTGGGGCACCCAAAGTGGATCCTCCTGCAAAAGCAGCAGTGGCAGCCGCGCCCTTAAGCAGATTTCTGCGGCTTAGTTTGGTTTCTTTAATCATTTCTGTACTCCAGTAATGTTGGTGATGGTGTTGGAAGGTTATGCTGCCAAAGTGTGGACAGCGTTTTGATCCCAGCTTAGGCCAACGGCCTCGCCGGGTTGGCTTGGCGCAGCAAAGAAAGCGCTATCCGCCATCAGGATAGTCACTTCTTGCCCGCCAAAAACTTTGGCCGTTAGAGATACGTGAATACCTTGATATTCAACGGCGGTAATCTGGGCCGAGATTAGCGCGTCTGTTTCGGGCAGAATGCGCATCGCATCGCGGCGAATGGCAACGCGGCCATGCGGCAAATCAAGTACGTTATGCCCGCCGAGGAACCGCGCCACAAATTCGGTTTTGGGTTCGTTGAACACGCTATGAGCGGCGCCTGCTTGTTCAATTTTGGCATTGTTCATAACGATAATTTCATCGGCCAAACCCAGCGCCTCTTCTTGGCTATGGGTGACGTGAATGAAGCTAATCCCTAATTCGGCTTGAAGTTTTTTCATTTCGGCGCGCATTTTAACGCGTAAGAATGGATCCAGCGCCGAAAGCGGCTCATCCAGCAGCAACACTTGCGGCCTTGTCACCAGCGCGCGCGCCAAAGCCACCCTTTGTTGTTGGCCACCGGAAAGTTGGTCAGGAAATCGATTTTGGAACGTTTCCATATCTACCAGCTCAAGCATTTCTGAGGCTTTCTTATGCCGATCGCTGCGGGTCACCCCCTTCATCTTTAAGCTGAACGCAACGTTGTCGATAATGTTTAAATGGGGAAAAAGTGCGTAATTTTGAAACATCATCGCAGTGCCGCGGCGGGCTGGCGGCATCAGCGAAATATCTTTGTTTTGTAGGATGACAGCACCATCGGTAACGGTTTCATGCCCAGCGATCATCCTGAGCGTTGAGGTTTTGCCGCAGCCAGATGGCCCTAAAAGACAGGCGTAACCACCAGTTTTGAAGCGGTGAGAGATTGCATCAACTGCCAGGGCAGCGTCATAGCGTTTTGTGAGTGCGACCAATTCCAGATCAGATGTCATTGCGAGCCACTTTTTGTTGTTTGGATCAGGGTGGTCTGTTTTTGGTTGGGAAAACAAAAAAATTCTACGCATTTGAGGGTGGCGTGGCCACATGCGTAAATTGTGTGCAGAAAAAATACCTTTGCCTACAATTTAATCATAAAATTGTATACAATCTTTGCGATGGCGCAAAGTTTGAGCGCCTTAGTTGTTCCCGAGTCGGTAATTTGCAATAGAGGGGTACAACGCTTCGATCTCGGTTTGGAAAGACAATAGATGCCTGCACTGAAAACGACTATGACGGCTCATGAAATCGGCAAAACGATTGCCAAAGCGATCCATGAACATAAAGTGCTACCGGGAACCAAATTGGGCGAAGACGAATTGTCGGAGATTTACGGGGTTTCCAGAACGCTGGTGCGCAGCGCATTGCAGGGGTTATCGCATGAACTGCTTGTGGATATTCAACCCAATCGGGGAGCATTTGTTGCAAAGCCCAGCTTGAGAGAGGCGCGCGAGATTTTTGAGGCGCGCGCTCTTTTGGAGCCAAGAACGGCGCGGTCTGCAGCGCTCAGGATGACGCAAGATGCCGCGCGCCGATTGCAAACCCATATTGATGACGAGCATGAAGCTTTGGCCCAAAATGATATTGGCAAAGCGTTGTGGTTGTCTGGAGTTTTTCATATTGAGATTTCAAAGCTTGCCGATCAAGCAACGATTGGGCGTTTTATCGAAAGCCTTATCGCCCGGTCTTCACTAATTATCGCGCTTTATCGTAAAAGAGACAGCGCTTTGTGCGAAAAACATGCCCATCACGCTTTGCTGGAGGCTTTATCGCAAAAAGACGGAGCCAGAGCCGAAGAGTTGATGCAAAGCCATTTGGTGGATTTGGTATCGGCGCTGGATTTGCGCGAGAAAGTTTCGAACCCAACCAAGCTGAAAGATGTTTTGGGGGGCTGGGACGCTTAAGCCCCTGGCGATCAATCTTCAAGGTGCGTTTACAAACGGCGCGCAAGCCGTCAGAAAGTAAGCGGATTTCTTTTAACATCAGCCTATACATGCATCCCAGCCTGGCGAGAGCAAAACAGATCCTGCGCCTGATAACACGCGCTTTGGCGTTTGGGCTTGTTTCAACAAATATTAAGCAGGCCATGCTAAGCAAGTTTTTGAGCCGGAATATATCTGCTGCCTAGCGGCTTTTCTTATCGCTTTATATGTCTAGAGCTAAACATTTTCTGGTCGGAAGCGATGCCCGTAAACTTTGGCTGCTCGCCACGTTTTTTATGTTTGTTGAGGTGTTTTTGCTGCGCATCTGCTTTCTGTCTTGGCTGGTTGACTTATCGTTTTATTTGTTATCTGCCAGCGGTTTAAGCGCTTGTGCGATTGCAGGTAAAAATGAACGCTTGTTTACCCATTGCTTGTTAAATGCCTCGATCAATAAACCTGTCGGGCCAGCCGCCGCGTTTTTGTTAAACGATAAATTGCGGCGCAATGCGCAACTGAGCATCGCCAATCTGCCGGTCGCGGGGCGATCGATACAGCGCTTTTGGGCGCCTGTGATCTCATATTCGCACAACGTAAACGATGGCAATCCTAACGGGCCGTTGATTTTGGGCGATATGGTTTTTCAGGGCAAGGCGGACCACGTGACAAAAAGCGGGCGTTCTTATCGGGGCAGGGGCCGGAATGCGTGATCGCTATTTTCCACATGCGGGTGCTTATTTTGACTATGGGGTGAATGCGCATTATGCGCATAGCCCGCAGCATAAAATTGGCATTGCTTCCATATCGGCCGAGGCCTGTTTTGTCAAAAGCCTCCGAAATTGGCGCTACGTTGATTTGTGCACCCGCGCGGATCGGATTCAAAAAGATCTTTCAGATACCCGTATCAAGCAACATGAAATTCGCGTTTCTAAGCTTTGGAACGGACAATTTGCGCACTCCTTTCAGTTGACGGCGGGCGAAGCTTTGCGGAACACAGATCAGTCTGCTCAGACTCAGATCTCAGTTGAGATGGACATGCTTTTTCCAACCAACAGGGTTTGGAGCCTTCGCGTCATTCGTGGTGAGCGCGTTCTCAATCAGCTGGTATTGGCGCAGACTGTGTCGATCAGCTTCGTTCAGATGTTAAAGCAAAAACCTATTTCGGTTGATTTTGCATATAGCGATTATTCAGGCGGCCGTTTGCTTGGGCATAATCGCGATGACAGCATGCTGTCGGCCTTGCTTTCCTATCCGTTATCTCGGCAGGTCAGAGTGTCCTTTGGCTATCAGTTCATCAATAGCACGATCGATTATTTTGATTCGAAAACGCCTTTATTTGCTCTGAACTTTCAGGCGCTTCAATTCTAAATAATGGCCTTGGCTGGTTTTGTCCGCGCGCGCTTGCTGCGGCGGCGGGCAATCATGCGTATCGGCCGATTTAACCGTTTTTCGGTTACATTGCGTGGTGATTATCAGCGCGTGTTTTGTTTTGCAAAACCGCTGCGCACCAGATTTCAGGCCAAGATATAGGCTTTTAAGGTTTGCACTTTGCGCCAAGCTTTGAGGCGCTTTCCGGGGGGCTGCTGACCCGTCTCAAATGCCAGTTCAAAATAAGAAGGATCCAGAAGATTTGGTTTTTCATTTGACAATTTTTATGAAAATGGCGAAATATGGTATATTGGTATACCAAAATACCGAAACTCGACATTCTGGGAGGAACAAATATGAAACGGAAAAATTATGTCGGCAAGCTGCTGACTGGGGCTTCAATGTGTTTGGCTATGGGGGCAAGCGCCGTGATGGCGGATGAGTATCCGTCGAAAACTATTGAAGTTGTCACGCATGCCGGAAATGGCGGTGGCACCGATGTTACAACGCGTATGATGATGCTGCGCGCGCGCCGTGAATTAAAGCAGGACATGGTTGTCGTGAATAAGAAAGGCGGCGGCGGTGCTGTTGCCATGGATCATTATCTGACCGTTCCCGCCGATGGTCATACGATTTTGACCTTTACAATCGGGCATGCGGCCACGCTGGCCAAAGGCGAAACGGATATGAAGCTGGATGATATTCGTCCGATTGCCCGCGGCACAGATGACCCGCAAATTCTAATGGTACGCTGCGGCGCTTATGCCGATGCGGCTGATTTCGTCGCCCAGCAAAAGGCGGCTCCGATCACCTATGGCACAACGCATTTGGGCAATATTGATGATGTATCTGCCTTTATGTTCACCACCAAGGGCGATATGAAAACGCCCAAAATTCTACCCTTTGATGGTGGCGGAGAATTGGCGACTCAATTGGTTGCTGGCGCTGTAGACGCGGCCGTGTTGAATTTGGCGGAAGCTGGAAGTCAGATCGAAGCGGGCGACGTCTGCCCGATCGTTGTGCTGGCCAATAACCGCATGGCCGCTTTGCCAGATGTTTCAACCGCGCAAGAAATGGGCATCCCTGTCAGTTTCTCAACCGTACGCGGCTTTGTGGTACATAAAGACACACCAGACGCAGTGGCTGAAAAAATCGAAACGGCTTTGATGAAATCGATGAACCATTCCGTCTATCAGGGGTTCTTAACCTCAGTTGGTCTTGATAGTTCTTCAGTGGCGGGCTCTGAGGAATGGGGCAACCAACTTTCTGTGATGGTGAACGATATGCAAGCTGCTTTGAAAGAGCTTGGTTTTATCGAGTAATTATTTGAACTGGGCCGCGCCCTTTTATGGGGCGCGGTCATCCTTTGGAAGAAAGTTTCATGTCAATGCCAACGTCAAAATCAGAGCGCTATGCCCGATGGATGGTTCCGCTTGGAATTGTGATTTTTGCGCTTGTGGCGATTTATTTCACAACCACATTTAAGAAAATGCCGCCTATTTTAAAGCGGGGTATACAGCCCTCGGATTTTCCGCAATTGATCTGTGGTTTTATCATTTTCCTAACGGCGCTTATGGTTTGGTTGGATCCGATTAAACTGCAGGAGCGCGCTGATAAGTGCACCTTTGGTACATTTTTGGCGCTTTTTATCTTCTGTTTATTAGTCCAGATTGATCTGTTTATAGCGCTGGGCGCTTTCGCGGCAGGCCTGTCGCTTCTCTGGGGCGAGCGGCGTTGGCACCTGATTGCTTTGGTCGGGCTGGCAATGCCCACGATCATTTTTTTTCTTTTTGATTTGGCGTTCAGAATTCGGTTTCCGCGCGGTCTTTTAACAAATTGGTGGTACGGCTGATATGGAGGCGTTTGTTGCAGGATTTACCGCTTTAGGGGACATTTCATTACTGATGTTGCTGGTTTGCGCAACGTTGGGCGGCGTTGTCATAGGAGCTTTGCCAGGCTTGAACGCAACCACGGGAGCGGCTTTATTGCTGCCCTTCACGTTAACGATGGAGCCGGTGGCCGCCATCTCGGTGCTGACCGCTATCTATTGTTCGGCAACATTTGCCGGCGCGATCACAGCCATTTTAATCAACACGCCCGGCACGTCCGCCAGCGCAACCACCTGCCTTGATGGCTATCCAATGGCGGTGCGCGGCGAAGCAGGCCGAGCGCTTGGATTGGCGGTTATTTCTTCAACCGTTGGAGGTGTGTTCAGCGTAGCTGTTTTAATGCTGTCGGCCCCAATTTTGGCGCGCGCGGCCTATAATTTCGCCCCGCCTGAATATTTTGCGCTCACCCTGTTTGGGCTGTCCATGTTGGTGAGCGTGGGGGGTGGCTCGCCAATACGCAACCTGATTGCTGGGGCATTTGGCATTTTATTGGCCACTGTGGGCACCGACCTTCTGACCTCAGTAAAGCGCTTTACCTTTGATGTAACCGAGTTGCGCGATGGCATTGGCTTTGTGCCAGTTATGATAGGCGTGTTTGGCATATCCGAACTGTTGGCTCAGGCTTCAAAATTAAACGAGCGTCGCGAGCAAATCACCATGAAGGCGATTAAATTGCCCAGCCGCGAAGATTATAAACGCGTCTGGAAAACCATTTTACGCTCAAGCGGGATCGGAACTTTTATCGGGATTTTACCCGCTGAAGGCGCAACTGTAGCCTCGATGATTGGGTATAATGAAGCCAAACGCTGGTCAAAAACGCCCGAAGAATTTGGCAGGGGGGCGCCCGAAGGAATCGCAGGATCTGAAGCAGCCAACAATTCTGCAACCGGCGGTGCAATGGTGCCCACTTTGGCCTTGGGCATTCCCGGATCGCCCACTGCGGCGGTGATCCTGGCGGGATTATTGGTGCATGGCTTGCGCCCAGGACCCACGATGTTCACCGAGCAGGCGCATTTTGCCTTTGCGATTTTTTGGTCGATGCTGTTCGTCAATCTTCTTTTTTTAGTAATCGGGCTTTACGGGGCCCGTGTATTTGCCCGCGTCACACTGATCCCAATTCCGGTGCTATGGCCAAGCGTTTTCATGTTCTCTGTGGTGGGGGCTTATGCGCTGGATCAATCCATGTTTGATGTGTGGGTTGCGTTGATTTCCGGTGTTGTTGGATATTTCATGCGCATGTATGGGTTTTCGGTTGTTCCGCTCGCCATTGGGTTGATTTTAGGCGGGATGCTCGAGCAACGCCTCGGCCAGTCGATGGTGATGCTGGATGAGAAATGGTGGCTGATGCTCACTCGGCCCTTATCACTTTTATTTTTTATCCTAACGGCTTTGGCCTTATTTGGACCCACCGTTTGGCGGCTTTTAAAACGAGCTAAAGGACTTGAAAGAAAGGCTGATTGAAATGACTCGTATAAAATCTGTGCGCACGCGCGTTTGGAATTGGACGGGGCCAACGGTGCCACCGCAAGGGCATTTTTGTACCAACGCATCGGATGCGCTTTGGACAAAAGGCGATGCCATGTCTTCGTTTCGGTTCCACCAATGGCTGACCTGCGAAGTGGAAACGGAAGATGGTACCATCGGCATCGGCAACGCCGCCTTAGCGCCAAGCGTCGTTAAAAAAGCCATCGATGAGTGGTATGCGCCATTGGTGATCGGAGAGGATCCGTTCGATTATGCGTATGTGTGGGAAAAAATGTACCGCACAACTCATGCTTGGGGACGCAAGGGCGTAGGCATGACGGCTATCAGCGCCATTGATATCGCGATTTGGGATCTGATGGGGAAACTGGTTGGAAAACCAGTGTTCAAGCTTTTGGGAGGGCGGACAAAAGAAAAAATTCCGGTTTATTATTCCAAACTTTATGCAGACAGCGTCGAGGTGATGCAAAAAGAAGCGCAAGAGGCGCAAAAAAACGGCTATCTGGCTTATAAAACGCGGTTTGGTTTCGGCCCAAAAGATGGCATGCCGGGCATGCGCGAGAATATCAAGCGGGTTGAGGCGTTGCGCGAAGTTTTGGGCTATGATGTCGATTTAATGCTTGAATGCTATATGGGGTGGAATCTTGATTACGCAAAGCGCATGCTTCCAAAACTGGCAAAATTTGAACCACGTTGGCTCGAAGAACCGGTGATTGCAGATGATGTTGAAGGATATAAGCAGCTAAATTCCATGAACATTATACCGATTTCAGGCGGCGAGCATGAATATTCGGTGATAGGTTGCAAAGATCTGATTGAGCAGAAAGCTGTCAGCGTTCTGCAATATGACACCAACCGTGTTGGCGGTATTACAGCGGCGCAGAAAATCAACGCGATTGCAGAGGCGCATCAAATTCCAGTGATCCCACATGCGGGCCAAATGCACAATTATCATTTGACCATGGCAAATACAAATTG
>CESS01080715.1_pt1 | contig 11576 bp, 10 predicted proteins | sample 326931 | NCBI WGS metagenome assembly CESS01 (sample SAMEA2591098, study PRJEB7988) | marine metagenome | biome: marine biome (ENVO:00000447); feature: deep chlorophyll maximum layer (ENVO:xxxxxxxx); material: saline water (ENVO:00002010), including plankton (ENVO:xxxxxxxx) | depth 55 m
GGAGGGGCCCCCATACCAGGCAACCCTGAGCGACCGCCTTTGGAGATTGTGGCACCGGCCCTCAACTTGATGCCGGAAGGTGCTCCTTTCATCTTCCCGTTCTTGTTCATTACCATCGCTTGCGGCGCCATAAGTGGGTTTCATTGTCTTGTCAGCAGTGGGACAAGCAGCAAGCAATTAAAAAGTGAACCGGACGCACGCTTTGTGGGCTTTGGAAGTATGTTGATAGAAGGTTTTCTGGCGACATTGGTGATCATTGCATGCACGGCGGGGCTTGGGCTGGGGGCAGAAGTCAAGGGTGAATTACTCATCGGTGAAAATGCCTGGGCCGCCCGGTATGCGTCCTGGAGCTCAGCGGGTGCTCTTGGAGCCAAGGTTGGTGCTTTCGTGGATGGCGCAGCCAATTTCCTCAAAGCCATTGGCATTCCAGCGCAGGTCGCATTGGCACTGATGGGGGTGCTGGTGGCTTCTTTTGCCGGAACCACATTGGATACCGCATGTCGCTTGCAGCGATATGTGGTTCAAGAATTGGCCAGCACGTTTAATTGTAAAGAGCCCGGAGTTTCGAACCCGCTGGCATTGCTGCAGAACAAGCATGGAGCCACCTTATTTGCCATCGTGATTGCAGCCCTTGTCGCGGTCGCACCTGCGCCCGGGCAGTTGAACTGGTCGTTTGAAACGGCAGGGAAGGGTGGGTTGATCTTGTGGCCTCTGTTTGGCGCCACCAACCAATTACTTGCAGGCCTGGCTTTTCTTGTGATCACCTTTCATCTGTGGAGGCGAGGCAAGCCAGTTTGGTTCATCGCACTGCCGATGGTATTTATGCTGATCATGCCCATGTGGGCGATGATTGTGCAGCTTTTCTTCGGCAGTGGAGGCTCCAAGAGCTGGATCGAAAGCGGCAATTGGATTGTTGTCTTGGTTGGATTAGCCACAATCGCACTGGAAATGTGGATGCTTGTCGAAGCGGCTTTTATGTTTCCCAGAGCCAAGGGAGTTCTCGAAGCCCAGGCTCGGGACGAAGGAATCACTCAACCTGCCGAAACATCCTAGATATTCATGGTAAAACAACGAATAGGACTTTTTGGAGGCACCTTTGATCCGGTGCATCTTGGGCATGTCCTTGTGGCACAAGCAGCGATGGAAGAAGCTCGACTGGATCGTTTGTTTTTTGTCCCTGCAGCGCGATCTCCGTTCAAGGAAGCCTTGACTCCCAGTTCGGGAGCGGATCGCTTGAGATGGCTTCGATTGGCATTGTCTGGGCATTCACGGTATGAGGTGGATACGAGTGAGGTTGAGCGTGGAGGTGTGTCCTTTGCAATTGAAACCGTCAAGGCATATCAAATCTTTTTTCCCGGGGCTCAACTCTATTATCTAATCGGAGCGGACCATGTTGAAAAGCTGCCTCTTTGGCGTGAAGGCCGGCAGCTGGCAGAATCATTGCATTTTCTGGTGGTGCCGCGTCCCGGAGAAAGAGAGATTTCCTTTCCTGAACCTTTCCAGGGAAGCTATCTGGCAGGTTTTCCATGTCAAATTTCTGCATCTTTAATCCGCAGCAGGGTACGACAGGGACTGTCGATCAAAGATCTGGTGCCATCATTTGTTGAAGAGGATATTGTCAATCGACAGATTTACAGTTAGTAATGGTGCGTCGGGTATACTGATTGCCCTTGTTACATAATGGATTCCAAACAACTAGCTCAATATTGCTGCGCTTATGCGGACGACCGCAAAGCCGAGAGCCCCGTGATCATGGATCTTCGATCGATTTCTTCAATCACGGATTTCTTCATTGTTTTAACCGGAAGCAGCACACCTCATCTTCGAGCTATTGCTTCAGAAATCATGGATAAGGTGTGCGAAGACCATGACATGCGTCCCCGTCAATTAGATGGAAAAGGTTCAGGTACTTGGGTTGTGATCGATTATTATGATGTGATCATCCACATCATGAGCGAGGACATGCGGCGAAGATACGATTTGGAGAGTCTATGGGGAGATGCACCCAAGATCAAACCCCGTAAACCCAGAGGAATGGGGCCTCGAAGTCGAAAACCTAGACCTAACGAGGTCTGAAAGATGAGTCACCGCTTACCTGTATTGGATACATTTTTTTGGCTCTGGTGCCTCTTGTGGAGTTCTCTGATTCGTGATCGTTTATATCGCGCAGGGGTTTTCCCTACCTGATGGATTTCTCTGAAGCTCTTTAATTTTCAAGGACGAACTCCAATGCGGGGTCAGGCATTGCCTCCGAAAGTCACGTAGTCATCGAGATCCAGAAGTTCAAACCATGTCATGATATCCAATCGATGTGGAGCAGCTTGCAAGTGGATGTCGTTGAAATACTTTCTGGACTCCACATCCAGTGGGGCCCGTTGTTCCTCCAGCAATGACCAACCTGCGATTTCCTGAGGATTTCTCTTTTGGCTGGCCGTTTTGTGTATCCAACCCAGGACGGCACCATCTGATTTACCGCAAGCCAACTGATTCATCAATGTGTTGGCGTTAATACCTACATAATCGAAAAATCTTCTGTCCATCGGGCAATTGAAATTATATGAACCATTCTTGGCTGCGATGGTTGCTCTTCCCTTGTCCAACAGACGAGGAAGTATCACAAAACCACCAAGTCTTACCCTTGGGCTGCGCGGCGAAGACTTAGTTAAATCTGGACCTGTAATTACCATTATTTTTTAACCTACTCCATTTCTTGTTTAAATTGCCATGAGTAAGCAAGGAAAAAGTCAATGTTCTCAGTTATTGTTTCCCGATAGTCTATATCAATTTGGACTGAGATTTCTCTTTGTCGATCAGATCACCAAAGCTTTGGACTTCAAACTTACGGCGTTCAATGATGTCCTTTCCGATCATCGGATTGTAGGAGACCGGGTATTCCCCATTATAACAAGCCATGCAAAAGTTTTCTTTCGGCTGATTTGTAGATTGTACCAGACCATTCTCACTTAAATAGCCGACACTGTCGGCGCCAAGATGCTGCTCGATTTCTTTGATGTTGAATTTTGTCGCTAGAAGCTTGTTTCGGTCGGGGAAATCAATGCCGTAAACACATGAATAGCGGTGCGGGGGGCAACTGATCAGTACATGCACCTCCTTGGCCCCTGCTTCCTTGAGGGTGCGAATTCGGCTTTGGCTGGTCGTTCCCCGAACGATGGAATCATCGACGATGATCACTTTTTTTCCTTCGACCAGTCCAGACACAAGATTCAATTTGACCCTGACGTTGAGACTGCGAGAAGTCTGGGTCGGTTGAAGAAAACTTCGCCCCACGTAATGGTTTCGGACAAAAGCCATCTGATAAGGAATATCGGATTCCAAAGAGTAGCCAAGAGCAGCGTAGTTTCCGCTGTCGGGCACAGGAACCACCATATCAGCCTCGATTTTGTGCTCTCTTGCCAACTGGCGGCCCATCTCGATCCTTGATTGATAGACCTCCAAACCTGCAATTGCGCTATCGGGTCTGGCAAAATAAACGTATTCAAAAATGCAGAAGGATCGCTTCTTTTGTTCAGGGAAGGCGTCAATGCTTCGGAGACCGTTCTCATCAATGATGACCACTTCACCTGGCCTGACATCGCGCACAAACTCCGCCTTAATCAGATCAAATGCGCAGGTTTCGCTTGAAAGAACCCATTTTCCATCAAGTTTTCCCAAGCTCAAGGGGCGGAAACCATGGGGATCTCTTACCCCAATCATTTCCTTTTCTGTCAACATCACCAATGAATAAGCCCCTTGAATGCGCCTGATGGCATCCAGTAATGAATTTGCATCCGGAGAGGCGGAGGGCCGAGCAATGAGATGAAGGATGATTTCGCTGTCGACGGTCGTCTGGAAAATATTACCACCCGCTTCAAGTTCGTCCCTCAGTTCTGCCGCATTAGTCAAATTCCCGTTGTGTGCAATGGCAATGTTGCCCTGATTGCAATCCACAATGAGAGGTTGCACATTTTGCACGTGCGAAGAACCGGTGGTGGAATACCTCGTATGACCAATAGCGTTATTTCCCTTGAGTCCGGTCAAGACATTGCCCTTGAAGACCTGGGGGACAAGCCCCATATCTCTATGGGAATAAAAATCTTTACCATCGCAAGTAACGATCCCGGCACTTTCCTGGCCGCGATGTTGAAGTGCATATAGCCCGTAATACGAGATTTCTGCCGCGTTCGGATGACCAAAAACGCCAAAAACACCGCAGTAATGCTTAGGATAATCCTGCATACCTTTCACTGCCGGCAAGCCTGTCTGATTACGTGTTGTCTTGTCAAACGTCGAGTCACCAGAATGCACTTTTTTATTCATCATGTAAGCTTTTAGGATACTCTACAGTCATTTTCTGGCCCCAGGTTTCCATCGTGTGCCTCCAAACGCTAGGAACAGGGCAATCATGGCAAGACAAAAAGCCCCCAAGCCCGATGCAATCAATGCATATTCTCTTCGAGTGAGCCCTTTAAACGAATCGTTGGAACAAGCCTGAGTCATCGGTTCGAGTATTTCTGAGCTGATTTGGCGGGCGTTGCCATCATGGTAGGTTCCACTGAGCCGAGTCGCTAGCTGGCGCAATGTGCTGGCTTCCTGCCAGGATTGATGACCATTGATGAAAGAACCATATCGAGGGTCTCCCACGGCGACCACCAGATACGGATGGAGGCATTTGCGGCAGTCCTGTCGTTGGAAAGGTGTCGCCATCACTTAAGACACCGATGGTCGTGCTGTTTTTTTGCCATTTCTTCGCAATTTTTGCTGAATCTTCGGGACCGGTGAATAGTTGAGTCTTACCAGCAAATCCACTGGCAGATGTATGATGGCCTGTTTTGCTGCGTCATGAGGACTCGAGTCCTCATGACGATTTTCAAAGTACACATTGGAGGCAAATTGTGCCATGAATTTCTGATCCACTGAATCACTTGAGCTCCCACTCATCAAAGCGAGAAATAGAGGCTCGAATTTCTTTCATGAGTTTCCCAACCTGATCGTTTCAAGGATGTAAAATCAAATCAGTCTGTTGCTCATGAGCCGGGTGTTTCAATTTAAAGTTTACATTCCAGATCATGTGGCCTTGCTGAGCGTGTCACTCCAGCTTTCTGCTTGTTTTAATATATGACTTGAAGCAGATTGGCCATCTCAACCCCTTTGAATCTATGAACAAGATCAATATACCTCCCTCTTTCGAAAATAAGGCTTATCACGCGGCTGCATCTGCTGTGAAAGATGCCCAGACAAGCGCTGAAACTCCGCAGACTCTATCACATGCTTACAAGCTGGCATTCCAAGACCAAGAATTTCTTTTGGCTGATGAGATGCGAGGCCTGCGCTTGCATCTCGAGTATGAAAAACCGGAAAGCATTCAGCAATGGCATCGAATTGAATCAACCATTGTCATGTTTGGTGGTTCACGGATACTTGCCAAGGATGTGGCTCAAGCACGGCTTGAAGAAGTGGAGGCACGATTGAAAAACTCGCCGAATGATCAATCTCTCGAAAAAGAATTGAAGGCGGCTCAGCATATACTCAAATGGTCCAAATATTACGATGTGGCCCGTGACCTGGCGCGTATTGTTTCCTCTAATTGTCAAATATCCGGGGTTTGTAATTTTGTTGTTACAACAGGCGGAGGCCCGGGAATCATGGAAGCCGCCAATCGCGGTGCACACGACGTACAGGCAAAGAGTATTGGCCATAACATTGTTCTGCCACATGAGCAGAATCCAAACCCTTTTATCACTCCGGAGCTTTGTTTTCAGTTCCACTATTTTTCCGTTCGCAAAATGCATTTCCTGATGCGTGCGAAGGCGCTGGTCTGCTTTCCTGGCGGTTATGGAACTTTGGACGAATTATTCGAAGCCCTGACATTGATACAAACTAAGAAAGTGGATCCGATTCCTGTTATTCTGGTTGGCCGAGAGTTCTGGGAACGATTGATTGATTTTGAATTTCTCGTCGAAGTGGGAACTATTTCAAGATCGGACTTGGATATTTTTCATTATGCTGAAGAGCCCGCTGAAATCTGGGATTACCTATGCAACTATTATGATTTGAAGGTAATCGATTGAGGTTACTTCCAGTTGACGTCTGCACGCAAAACATTAAACTCAATGAAGCATGAGAAAACATCTGAAATTCACTCGCCGTAGTTTTCTGGGCTCCTTGCCCGCAGTGGCAGCAAGCATCCAGATTGTTCCACGCCATATACTCGGTGGCCAAGGGGTGTTAAGCCCCAATGAAACTCCTACCAAGGCCGTTATTGGGGTTGGGGGAATGGGACGTGGTCACTTGAAGAATATCAACCCGGGCGCCAAACTGGTCGCTGTATGTGACGTGGACAAAGGGCACTTAAAAACTGCACTCGATCAATCAGGAGGCGATGTCAAGGGTTATCATGATTTCAGAGATGTGTTGAGTCGCAAAGATGTGGATATTGTCCACATCCCGACCCCTCCTCACTGGCACGCCTTGATTTCTATTGCTGCAGCAGAGGCTGGTAAGGACATCTGGTGTGAGAAGCCAATGACAAGAACGATTTATGAAGGTGAAAAAGTTGTTGAAGCGGTTCAAAGAAACAAACGTATTTTCCGTCTCAATACTTGGTTTCGATTTCGCTCTGGTTTTTACGGTATGGGAACCACTGTTGAACCCATCAAAAAAGCGGTTCAAAGCGGTATGCTTGGATGGCCTCTTAAAGTGACTCTCAATCAAGCCACTGGATTCAACTGGAAGCATGGTTGGAGCGGGCGTACTGATTTGACGCCCCAACCAGTCCCGGAAGCACTGGATTATGATTTCTGGCTAGGCCCCGCACCTTTCAAGCCTTATCATCCGCATCGTGTTCACGCCACATTCCGGGGCTATTGGGATTATGATGGAGGTGGCCTTGGAGACATGGGGCAGCATTACATCGACCCCACCCAATATATTATGGGTAAAGATCACGAAAGTCCGGTCGAGATCGAAGCTGACACCGATCCTCAGGATAAAGATGCGGTAACTGCATGGCGTTGGATTCGTTTCAAGTATGCCGATGGTTGTGAAATCCTATTGGACGGTGAAAATAAGCTGAAAGAAGCAGCTTACATCGAAGGGCCGAATGGCAAGCTTTTCAAGGGGTTTAAATCAGATATACCGGATTTTGAAAAGAAATTGGCACAGTTTCCTGATCCTGAACCACAGGTCACCGATTTTCTTGAGGCTGTTAGAGAAAGAAAACCATTTGCTCTCAATGATCAAAATGGTCATCGATCCTGCACAATAGTCAATCTGGGCAAAATCGCATTGAGGACAGGGCGTGTCTTGCGTTTCGACGACAAGACGCAAAGGATCATCAACGATGCTGATGCCAATTCTTACATCAAACAGCCCATGCGTGCGCCTTGGGTGATTTGATCACGGAAAAGCAGTATCGAGTTTTCAATCGCACAATTCATAAAGACGCGTTCAGGAAAAGAGCGCAGGAATCATGCTCGCTTTCGCCATTAAGGTGGAGGAGGGCTTTCCATTATCTTATCAATGAATGCCAAACATTATGTCTGAGCATGTTCTGACGCAATTGACGCTGATCCTGTTTCTGGGAATCGGGTCTCAATGGTTGGCATGGCGTTTAAAACTGCCTTCCATATTGATGCTTCTGGTGGCTGGATTCATTGCTGGGCCCGTGATGGGGCATCAATATGTGGATCCGGATGCCTTGTTCGGCGATCTCTTGATGCCATTGGTATCAATGAGTGTTGGGTTGATCCTGTTCGAAGGTGGCTTGACACTTAAATTCCGTGAATTGGATGATGTGGGTCCTGTTGTAATCAAGCTGATCACCATCGGTGCCGCCGTTACCTGGGGACTCTCCATTGTATTGGCCCGCCTGTGTCTTGGTTGGGATTGGGCTCTATGTGCTTTGCTGGGAGCCATCCTGGTCGTCACGGGGCCGACCGTCATCATGCCACTCCTGCGGTATTTACAGCCCAACAGGCAAGTTTCGTTTGCCTTGAAATGGGAAGGCATCATGATCGATCCTGTCGGGGCCTTGCTTGCCCTGCTGGTTTTTGAAACAATTCACCATGGTCTAGGTGCAGATGGAGTACAATGGTCGAATTTCCCTGTTCAAGTCGCACTGGGATTTCTGAAGACATTCTTTGCAGGAGGAGTGACTGGGGCCATTGGGGCTTTTTGGGTTTACTTCTTTTACAAGCGTCACTGGGTGCCTGAATATCTCCACAGCCCATTTGCCTTGATGGTTGCAGTGCTGGCTTTTGCCGGTGCCAATCATATTTATGATGAAGCGGGTTTGCTGGCTACCACTTTGATGGGCTTGATTCTGGCCAATCAGAAGCGTGTAGACATGCGCCACGTGCTCGAATTCAAGGAAAATATTCGAGTGGTGCTGATCTCGGTACTCTTTATTGTCTTATCAGCAAGGTTGAATTTATCAGACTTTTCAGCATTACCCGTTGGTGGCGTTCTGATGTTTCTCATGGGGCTTTTGTTCATTGTCAGGCCAGCCACTGTATGGCTTTCGTGTGCAGGGTCATCTCTCAAAGCTACTGAACGATGGTTTCTTTCATGGATGGCGCCACGTGGAATTGTGGCTGCTGCAGTTGCTTCTGTATTTTCCATGCGTCTGGTCGAAGAAGGGATGAAAGGGGCTGAATTACTGATACCTGTGATATTCGTCGTCATTGTAGGAACGGTATTGGTGTATGGATTGACCTCGGCCAGTGTTGCTCGTCGCTTGAAGGTCTCCAACCCGGATCCTCAGGGCGTTTTGATCGCGGGGGCAAATGCCATGGGCTGCAAACTAGGTGCGGCGCTTCAAGAGGAAGGATTCAGAGTGCTGATGGTTGATAACAACAGGCAGCATATCAATCAGGCCCGAATGGCGGGGCTGCCTGTCCATTATGGGAGTGTTTTGGCTGAAGATGCAGTTGATGATTTGGATCTGGCTGGAATTGGGCGCTTAATTGCACTTACTCCCAATCACAGAATCAACTCATTGGCAGCGATACATTTTGCTGAATTGTTTGGACGCACAGGAGTGTTTCAGTTGCCTGATGTTCTCAGTAAATCCCAAAGAACAGAGGCGTTTTCTGAAGGTCTGCAGGGCCGTACTCTTTTCTCAGCAGAGGCCAACTACGATTTCTTTGGGGCCAAGTTGCATGAAGGTTTCCTGATCAAACGTACTCCGATTACTGCAGAATTCGACTTCGAATCCTTCCAGAAGCAATATGGTGGAGAAGCGCTTCCGATGTTCATCATTACAGAAACGAAAAAATTGCAGATGGTTACCATTGAAGAACCCTCGGAAGCAAGAAACGGTCAAATACTCATCAGCTTGGTTCCCGGTAATTCAGCTTCCTGTCGCTAATGATGGACAAATTTACATTTTCAATGAACTGAAAAAGGCTCCCAGCGAAGTTTTGGATTTCGTTTCTTTCCCTGGTTTTTGTGAAAGTCCCAATAATCTGTGTTGGTAAACTTTGCTGAATGTCCATCGAGGAAGTTAAATTGAGCGCCTCTGCTGTGCAGGTTGGTATGCACATTGTTATGCTGAGCCACCGCTGCTTTTTTTCCATTGTCAAAAAGCCATATTGTGGTCGCAGGGGAGGGGATACTGCTTAATTGAATCTGATTTCCTGTTCCGGATCCATTGACATGGGCGTTCAGGCAATAGTGGAAAAGATGGTTACTACTACTTCGCTTGCGGTTAGCAGGGCAAATCCAGATACTTCTGGGCAATAAAGCGCTGGCATTCGTTCGCCATGGCATTTGGTGATAATTCGGGATGTTCAGCATGACTGGTAAATCAATATACCAACCATTTTTTAGAGACGTTCCGTTGGGGGACCCATCTCTGGGGAGCCAATCATCGTAATCGATTGCATATAAATGAGTAGCCTGACCCCATTGCCTGAGATTATTCAGGCAAACAGCTCCATTTACTTTTTGTCTGGCTTGAGTGATAGCTGTGACAAGAAGTGCTGCAAGAATTGAGATGACCGCCATCACTGTCAAAAGTTCCAGCAAATTAAAGCCTTGATTGCTCCTTCCGTTCTCGATCCATCCGAGCATGATATTGTTTTCTTCTCATGCTATCAGGTGAGGTGTAATAAAAATGATTGGGTAAAAATTGAATTTGTCAAAAAAAAACGGGACGCGCAGGGCGTCCCGTTTCATGAAAAAGGATGTTTTTTGCAAGCAAATCACTGGAGCTTCTGGAGAGTCTCTTTGATTGCATCAAAATTAGGCAGGTCCTTGGGAGTGGGAGTTTGTTCTGCATATTGAACGATGCCTTCCTTATCAACCACGAATGCTGCCCTTGCGCTAGTTGCCCCAAATCCCATCAAATCATCGAGAAGGACTCCATAGTCCGCTGATGTTTTTTTGTTGAGGTCGCTGGCCAGAGTAATGCCAATGTTTTCCTTCTGTGCCCATGCTTCTTGAGCAAACGGACTGTCCACGCTGATGCCAATAACCTCCGCATTCAAGTCAGCATACTGACCCAAGCCCGCTGTCACGTCGCACAATTCAGATGTGCAAACACCGGTGAAAGCCAATGGGAAAAACAGGATGACCGTGTTTTTCTGACCGTTGTTATTGCTGATTGAGACGTCAGAAACGCCTTCACTATTTTTGGATTTCAATACGAAATCAGGAGCTTTTGTTCCAACTGTGATTGCCATGTCTTTACAAATATTGTTATATATTATAGCTGTTATGCCTGACTTCTTATACGTTCTCGCTTTCTAATTGTCAAACGGGGATAAGGCAGGAAAAAATGCGGTAGTGCAAGAGCTTGGAGAAATCGCAGATTTTGTGGTATGTTGTATCTCTTTTGTGCGCCAAACGCATCATTTTAACTAAGCAACTATCACAGCGAAGGCAGTGAAAATGGATTGTCAGAACTTTCAAAGGAACGGAAACATGGTCCGGATCCCGCAGGAATCGAGCTTTGGAAAGAGACAGCATTTGTCCGTCTGTTTCTTATTTGTTCTGCTTTACTGTATGTCTTTTTTGTTTGTTGTAGAGAGCCATGCCCAGAACGTTGACACATTTGAGATCTCAGTAGGACAAACCATTGGTGCAGATCAACCTGTTTTGGGTAGTGGTCACATTGAGGAAGAGGGGGGGCAGGATATTTACCTTTTTGAAGGCAAGGCCGGGCAGACAGTTTTTCTGGAAATGCTTGCTCATGAAGTGTCTTTTCGGCAAATGATCTGGACAGTGACAGGGCCCGATGGAAAAATATTGGCCCTAGAATGTTTTCGGTGTCAGGATCCAGGATACATCAAATTGACACGTACTGGTAAACATCAGATCGTCGTCGGCAATACCTCTTTAACCGAAACTGGTGTTTACTCCTTCAGTTTGTTGCATGTTCCTGAACCAGACGTTTTCCAGCTTCAATTTGGTGTGAGCGTATCGCCCGACTCGCCCGCGATCGGCGCGGGACGCATTGAGAGTCCGGGAGCGAGTGACAAGTATCAATTTGAAGTCCAGGAAGGACAGAGATTTATTTTTCGGCTTTTGAGTTTTAACTCATCTCTTGATTCAGTGAACTGGAGGCTTCAGAGTCC
>CESS01002337.1_pt1 | contig 11484 bp, 10 predicted proteins | sample 326931 | NCBI WGS metagenome assembly CESS01 (sample SAMEA2591098, study PRJEB7988) | marine metagenome | biome: marine biome (ENVO:00000447); feature: deep chlorophyll maximum layer (ENVO:xxxxxxxx); material: saline water (ENVO:00002010), including plankton (ENVO:xxxxxxxx) | depth 55 m
TTCTATCATTCAACGTCTCGGCTTCGGAGCTTCTTGTCACTGGCACCGAATAGTTCTTTTGTCTTTCAACGAGTGTCAACGCAGCTGCGCATCGAAACATACAGCCTTGAGAAACTTGATGTGAAGGCGTGGGCTAGTGCGGGTTTCAGGGATGCGATCGTTTCATCGCAATCGCGATCTTAACGGATAGGATGTTGAATGACCCATCTGTTTGAGGTTTAGCGCCAGCCCATCACATGTTACAGATGAGAATATCTGTCATATATATCTGCGTCTTAAATATGAAAGGGCTCGTTTATGTCTGAAAAATCGGATCTTAGCGATAGCGTGGCCTTTTCTCGACAGATTGCGGACGGGATTATTCAAGCTATACGGCTTGCGGCGCGGCAAGAAATCCTTCCTCATTTTCGCGCCTTGCAGCCAGAGCAGATTGCGCAAAAATCCGATGCATTAGATTTGGTAACAACGGCCGATTTGGCGTCTGAAGCTTTGATCACAGAGGCTTTGTCAGCTTTGTTTCCTGGGGCCCTCATTATCGGAGAAGAGGCCGTCGCGCGCAGCCCCGGGCTTTTGAATGATATCGAAGCTGCCCCATTATGCTTAATTATAGACCCCATCGATGGCACGTGGAATTATGCCAACGGATTGGCGACCTTTGGCGTAATAGTTGCTGCTACGCGGTTTGGGCAGCCTATCTTCGGCCTGCTTTATGATCCGTTGCAAGATGATTATATGATCGCTGAGCAGGGCGTGGAAGGCGCGCGGTTTGTGGCCTCTTGCGGCGCCAAAAAAGCACTCGCAACCTCAGCCGGGGGCGCGCTAAACCAGCTAAATGGGTTCATCCATCTCTATCAAGTGCCTGCCCCGAAACAGGCAAGGCTTGCTGCGTGCTTGCCGCATTTTGGCAATATGTCAAATTTGCGCTGTTCTTGCCATGAATACCGCCTTCTGGCGCAAGGGAGTTTTGATTTTTGCCTGGCCGGAATCGTGAAGCCTTGGGATCATGCCGCAGGGGTTTTGATATGCCAGAAAGCCGGTGGTTATGTGAAAATGCTTGATGGTCGGGAATATTCTGCTGCCCATAAAGATGGGTATTTGCTGGCCGCTTGCGATCAGGCAACATGGCATAGATTACATGAGCTGTTTGCGTTTTTACTCACGCCATGATGCCGGCAAGCTGTGAAAATACTGCGCCCGCGTGCCGACGGGCCTTTTGTTAGCGGTGCTGCGCGGTTAAAATATCGGTATGGATGGTGCGAAAAAAGGAAAATGATGGAACAAAAAGCTGCCGCCTTCGCGGATCGTTTGGAAGGGTTAGAAATACATCTGGCCCATATTAGCAAGGCCAATGAGGATCTATCGGATATGGTGGCGCAGCATCAAAAGGATTTGGCGCGCCTGACTCGTATAGTTGAAATGCTCGCGGCGCGTGAAGCAGAGCGTGAGGTGCAAGGTGCAGAAGTGATCGCGGATGCGCCGCCGCCGCATTATTAAATGCAAATTTTATTTGTCAGATCTTTATTGGTCCTTTAGGTTCCACATGTCCACAAGGGATAAAAGGCAGTACTTGTTATGAAATATCGGTTCCTATTGGTTTCATTGGTTGGCGTGCAATTGGGGTTGTTGAGCCCGGTTTTGGCGCAGAGCACCAGCGTGGTGACCAAGCAATATGATGATGGCGGGGTCTATGAGGGAACCTTTAAGAACGGTTTGCAGCATGGAAGAGGAACCTATCGTCTGCCCAATGGCTATGAATATACCGGCACTTGGACAAATGGCGAAATTTTGGGCGAAGGCGTGGCAAACTTTCCCAATGGGTCGGTCTATGAAGGCAGCTTTGCCAAAGGGAAGCCTGAGGGCCAAGGTAAGATCACCTTTGCCGATGGCGGCACCTATTCTGGCAGTTGGGCTGACGGTAAAATAACCGGATCTGGCATCGCAACCTATGCCAATGGGTCAATTTATGAAGGTGCTTTTCGAAACGCCATGCATCATGGCCGCGGTGTGATGACGAATCCGGATGGGTATCGTTATGAAGGGGATTGGGTAGATGGTGTAAAGGAAGGTACCGCGGAAATCGCGTATCCGGATGGCGCCATTTACAAAGGTGGAATTGTGCGCGGGGCGCGCGAGGGGCGCGGCGTGTTGGAAATGTCAGAGGGGTTGATCTTTGACGGCATTTGGAAAGATGGCGAAATAACAGGCCTTGGCAAACTTATTCAGCCGAATGGCGATATTTATGAAGGTATGTTGGTTGCGGGGCGCCGTCAGGGCCCGGGTCGGGTAACCTATGCCAATGGCGATATCTATGATGGCAATTTTGATGCAGATCAGCGCCAAGGGCTGGGGCAATTTATCGGCACAGATGGCTACGAATATAATGGCAATTGGGAAAATGGCCAAATCAAAGGCGAAGGCAAAGTGATTTATCCCGACGGATCGGTTTATGTCGGAGCGTTTGAAGCAGGCTTGGCAAACGGAGTTGGTAAAATCGACTACCCGGATGGCTCAAGCTATCAGGGCGAATGGAGCCAAGGTGTGATTGAAGGCGAGGGGGTGGCCACCTACGCCAATGGCATCACCTATAAAGGCGGGTTCCGGAACGCAAAAAATCATGGCATGGGTGTGATGACCTATACAGATGGCTATACCTATGATGGCATGTGGCACGAGGGTATGCGGCACGGGTCCGGCAAGGCCACATTTGCTGATGGTATGGTTTATGAGGGCGATTATGTGGACGGGAAGCGCAATGGCAAAGGCAAAATAACGCTTGCTGATGGGTTTACCTATGAAGGCGATTGGCAGAATGGTGAGATCACCGGAAACGGTGTGGCAACCTATGCCAATGGGGATGTCTATGAAGGCACTTTTGTGAAGGGCAAGCGGCAAGGCGAAGGCACAATTACCTTTGCAACGGGCCAAGAACAAACGGGCGAATGGGAAAATGGCGCCTTGGTTGCCACGGATAAAGACGGCGTTGTCGAAGACGAAAATTAAATCTTCACCATAAAAGTGCGGTGCGCTTGATCATTCAGCAAGTAGCGCTCGCCCATCTTTTCGAAAGGGTGGCGCAGGCCCGGATCTGCCACTCCATATTTGCGTTAAACAAGCTCCCCCGTGCGCAGGCGCGTTAAAAAGCCGGCGGCATCGCTGAGCACCGTTTCTTTTCGCGTCTCATCCATGCGTGCCCATGTGCGATACATCTGTGCCATCCGAGGGTTCTGGGCAAATTTTTCCTCGTTCCGCAGAAGAAAATCCCAATATAACAGGTTAAACGGGCAGGCGGATTCGCCAGTTTTCTGCGCAACCTTATACGCGCATGTTTTGCAATAATCTGACATGCGATTGATGTAGGCGCCCGAGCTGACATAGGGTTTTGAAGCGATAATGCCGGCATCGGCAAACTGGCTCATTCCGATCGTATTTGGGGCTTCGACCCATTCAAACGCGTCTACATAAACCGCAAGATACCATTCGTGAACCGCGTGCGGATCAATGCCAGCCAAAAGCGCAAAATTGCCGGTCACCATCAGGCGTTGAATATGATGGGCATAGCCTTCACTCTGCGTTTGAGCAACTGCTTTTGAAAGGCAGTTCATTTTTGTTTCGCCGTTCCAGTAAAATTTGGGCAATGGATGAAAATGGTTCAAGGCATTGCGCGCCGTATAATCTGGCCCTTCATGAAAATAGATCCCGCGCATATATTCGCGCCACCCGATGATCTGGCGAATGAACCCTTCTACGGCGTTTAACGGCGCCAAACCCGCCTTCCAGGCCGCTTCAGCCGCTTGGCACACCTCTATCGGGCTCAGCAATCCAATATTCAAATAAGGCGACAAAAAGGCGTGATATAAGAATTTATTGTCGTTCAGCATTGCGTCCTGATAATCGCCAAAACTTGCCAAAGCATCGTGAATAAAGCGATCCAATGCCTGCAAGGCCTGGCTGCGATCTGTGGCAAACCAAAACCCCTCGGTGGTTCCAAAATGGTCTGAAAAGCGCTGGTCTACCAGATCGATTACCTGCTGCGTAAGCGCATCAGGTTCGAACTTTTCGGGCCCGGCATAGGTGATGTCTTTCGGCGCGGCTTTGCGGTTGTCATGGTCGAAATTCCATTTGCCGCCCGCTGGCAGCCCCTCTTCCATTAAAAACCCGGTTTTGCGGCGCATATCGCGGTAGAAATATTCCATCCGCAGGGCTTTGCGCCCCTCTGCCCAGCGATCAAATTCAGCATGGCTGGCGATAAAACGATCATCCTGCAGCAGGGTGACGTGCAAAGGCAGCGCCTCAAAGGCTTGAATAACCCGCCATTCAGCGGGTTCGGTTACCACGACTTGATCCGTGCCAGCCAAAGCGGCTTGGCGCAAAATTTCGCCGCTCAGGCTGCCGCTATTTTGGGCATCCTCCAGTTGCGTATACGCAACTTGCCAACCCTCTTGCCTGAGTTGCGCCGCAAATTTGCGCATTGCGCTCAGGATCAGCACAATCTTTTTGGGATGATGCGGCACGTAACCGGTTTCATCACTGACTTCGGCCATCACGATTAAATCGTTGGCTTTATCCGCTTGCTTCAAGGTCGCAAGATTATGCGAAAGCTGGTCGCCCAGAATAACAACGAGCCGTTTCACCATGGCACGGGTTTTCCTTCCCAGTCAAAGAATTGGCCTGTCTTATCTGGGCCAAGGCCCTCGAGCACGGATAAGAGGTTAAGAGCGGCTTGGGATGCAGGAACTGAAGGGTGACGGCCCAGATATTTGGCTGTAAAGGGCGTTTGCACCGTGCCTGGATGCAGGGCGACACAAACGGCCTGTTTATGCGTCCGGGCCAACTCGATGGCGCCCGTATGGATAATTTGGTTTAACGCCGCTTTTGCCGCGCGATAAGAATACCATCCTCCGATTCTATTATCCCCGATCGATCCAACCCTTGCGGATAATGCCGCAAACTGGCTCGGGCGGTCTTTTGGCAACAGGCGCGGCGCGTGTTTTAAAATCAATGCGGGGCCAGCGGCGTTCACGATAAATTGGTCGAGAAACGCGGATTGAGTCAGCTGGGACAGGGCTTTTTCGGGGCGTGCGCCGTTTATTTCCAAAGCACCACTGGCCACTAGAATAGCGTCAAAAGGCCTGCTCAGGGCGGATAACTGCCCCTCTATGCTTGCCTCATCGCTCAAATCTAAGCCGGTATCTCGCCGTGACAGGCCGGTAACGCTGGCTCCACGCGCTTCCAGCGCGCCCTGCAGCGCCTGGCCTATACCGCCGCTATTTCCAATTAAAAGTATCGAGTTCATGATTGTGAACTAGAAGAGCGAACGAGCAGTTCAAGGGTAGGCAAAGCGCGGCCTTTGGCTTGCTCATTCTTAGAGGCTGGGCTACACCGCGCAGCAAACGCCCAGATCAGGATGGACGGTATGGCCAAAGTGAAGAAAACCCCGCGCCCCAAGGCGCAAACCCCAAAAGGGTTTCGAGATTATGCGGGGCCCGAGGTGGCGCAACGCGATGCAATGCTGGGGCAAATCGCTGAGGTTTACCACCGCTACGGGTTTGAGGTGCTGGAAACCAGCGCGGTGGAAACGGTTGAGGCTTTGGGCAAATTTCTGCCAGATGTGGAGCGCCCAAATGCGGGAGTGTTTTCATGGCAGGAAGAAGAAGGCGATTGGCTGGCCCTGCGGTATGATTTGACGGCGCCCTTGGCCCGCTATTACGCCCAGTTTCGCAATGAGTTGCCAAGCCCGTTTCGGCGCTATGCGATGGGCCCGGTTTGGCGCAATGAAAAGCCAGGCCCCGGGCGGTTTCGGCAATTTTACCAATGCGACGCTGATACAGTGGGCTCCGCAAACGTGGCGGCGGATGCCGAAATTTGCAGCCTGCTGGCAGATACGCTGGAAACCGTTGGAATTCCGCGTGGCGATTACCTCGTGCGGGTGAATAATCGCAAGATTTTAAATGGTGTTCTGGAAACGGCAGGGCTGATCGAAAATGCAGATCGGGATGCTGTTCTGCGCACAATCGATAAATTTGATAAAATCGGTGCTGCAGGTGTGCAAGAGCTGCTTGGAAAGGGCCGATTAGACGCGTCAGGAGCCTATATTGACGGGGTAGGATTAAGCGCTGATCAAGCGGCCCCGGTGGTGGCATTCCTAACGTCAAAAGGCGAAGATGGGGCGGCCACTTTGCGCAATTTGCGCGAGGCAATCGGCGCGTCAGAGATTGGGTTAGAGGGGATTGCTGAGCTGGAAACAATGGCAGATCTGTTTGTAGCCTCTGGTTATGGACCCGAACAAATCGAAATTGATCCTTCGGTGGTGCGCGGCTTGGGCTATTATACAGGACCGGTTTTTGAAGCCGAACTGACCTTTGAAATACTGGATGAAAAGGGCCGTAAGCGGCAATTTGGATCCGTCTCTGGCGGCGGGCGTTATGACGATTTGGTCAAACGCTTCACCGGCCAATCGGTGCCGGCCACGGGCGTCTCGATCGGGGTGGATCGTTTGCTGGCCGCGCTGCGCGCAAAAGGGCGGCTTTCCAGCGCTGGGCGGGGGCCGATCGTGGTGACGGTGATGGATCGGGACAAGATGTCTGCCTATCAGGCTTTGGCAGCAGAGTTGCGCAGCGCGGGGTTGCGCGCCGAAGTTTATCTGGGCAATCCCAAAAACTTTGGCAATCAATTGAAATATGCCGATCAACGCGACGCGCCGATTGCGATTATTGAAGGCCAGGATGAGCGGGAGCGCGGCGTTGTGCAGATCAAAGACCTCGTGCTGGGTGCGCAGATTGCCAAAAGCGCCACGTTGGATGAATGGAAGGACCGCCCCAGCCAATATGAGGTTGCGCGCGGCGATATGCTGGCGAAGATCCGCGAAATTCTAGCTGGGCAAGGGTGAGGCAAGGGTGATGCAGAGCGCGCAAGACAGTTTGCAAGAAGCGCAAAGGCTACACCAGTATTTTCAGGCGCTGGGCGCACAAGATGCGCAAGTGCAGGTGCTGCAACCGGCGGAAATACTTCTGGATCTATACGGAGAAGATATTCGAAGCCGCGCTTATGTGACGCCTGATCCCTTGCGCGGCGATATGGTGTTGCGGCCTGATTTCACCGTGCCAGTGGTGCAGCAACATATGGCGAATTCTTTGATACCGGCGCGTTACACTTATTCTGGTAAAGTGTTTCGGATGCAGGAAAGCGATGCCTTGCGGCCGAATGAATATATTCAGGTGGGTTATGAGCTATTCGAACAGGGGGATCCTGCGGTCGCTGATGCCGAAGTGTTTTTGGCGATTGCAAAAGCGCTGTCTGATTTACCGCTTCGGATTGCCACGGGCGATATCAATCTGCTCAGCGCGGCTGTGCGGGGGTTAACTACAACAGCCGCGCGCAAAGCCGCCTTGATGCGCCATTTATGGCGTCCGCAACGGTTTCGGGCGCTTTTGAAACGTTTTGCCTTGGCGTCTGCTGATCGCAAAGCGCAAAAACAAAAATTGTTCACCTCGGATCCGTTTGCGCAATGCGGTCCCCAAATTGGCCTGCGCAGCAAAGGGGAAATTGAACAGAGAATACAGGCGTTGCGCCACGAGGTTGAGACCCCCGCTTTGTCTCAAGCTGAAGTGGATTTGCTGGAAGCTTTGTTAAAAATCAAAGAAAGCTGTCCCTATGCGTTGGCACAATTGCGCGATCTGGTGGTGGATATGCCGGCGATTTCAACCGCGGTGGAAGGGTTTTCACGGCGCTTGAACGCGCTTGATGCGAAGGGAGTGGATGTATCTTCATTGGCGTTTGAGACCAGCTATGGGCGAAGCTCGATGGAATATTATGACGGGTTTGTTTTCGGGTTTTATGCTCAAAATGGTCAGAATGGTCTTTCCGCTATCGCTAGTGGCGGGCGATATGATGCTTTAACTAAGCAACTTGGCAAGGGCGTTACAATGCCAGCAGTTGGCGGGGTTATCCGCCCAGATTTGGTGGTTGCCTTGCGAGGTGCAGCATGAGTTTGCGATTGGGAGTCCCCTCTAAGGGGCGGCTGATGGAGAAAACCTTCGCCTGGTTTGGGGCGCATGGCATTATGCTCTCGCGCAGCGGGTCCGAACGCGAATATGCCGCCGAGGTGCACGGAATCGACGGGTTGGAATTGGTTTTATTATCCGCAGGCGAAATACCACGAGAGCTGCAAGCCGGGCGCATCCATCTGGGTGTAACCGGTACCGATCTTATTCGCGAAAAGCTGGTTAATTGGGAGCAGCGGGTCGAACCACTGGTTGAATTGGGCTTCGGGCATGCGGATCTGATCATCGCGGTCCCGGATTGCTGGGTGGATGTGGAAACGGTAGATGATCTGGATGGCGCAGCCGCGGCCTTTCGCCAAACCCACGAATTTCGGTTGCGGATCGCCACAAAATATCATCGTTTGGTGCGGGAATTTCTACGCGGTGCCGGCGTGGCTGATTACCGTTTGGTGGACAGTCAAGGCGCCACGGAAGGCACGATCAAGCATCAAACGGCCGAGGCCATCGCCGATATAACTTCGAGTGGGGAAACGCTGCGGGCCAATCACTTGCGCATTCTGCAAGACGGGTTGGTGCTTAAATCGCAGGCCACGCTGTTTCGCGCCCGCGGCAAGTTATTGAACGCGCAGATGACCGAGGCGTTAGCGGCATTGAAAGCCCGCTTGCAGCTTTAAAACACTCCGATATCGGCCAAAGCCCCCGCCAATTCGACGGGCAAATCCTCTTCGTCTTGACGGTTGCCAGGTAAATCGGCTGGCGCCTGTTCGGGTTTTAAATAGCGCCATCCTTGGAAGGGGCGCTTTGGCGCCAAATGGGTGCGGATAATCTCGGGGTCAAGCACGATGGCACAGCGTCTGATGCCGTCTTCGCGATATATTTCATCCAGGCGTAAAATTTTTTGCCGACATTGCAGCTGCCCTTTGATGACCCAATAGATCGAGCCCCCGTTGAGCAAATCCGCCTCGCGCTTTGGCCACATCCGCGTGACATGGCGGGGCGCCCCATCCTCAGCTTGGGCGCGCTTCGTGGCCTGCCAGGCGCGCAGATCCTCAACGCCTTCGCTGCCAACGCTCAACTTTACCAGATGGATTAAACCTGCCATTTGATGTCCCAAAACTGCTTAAATCGTAAGTTAACTTTTTCAGATGATTTGGCAAGTTGACCTGACGCAGATGCCGCTTTAGGCTAGAGGCCCCGTGAATGATAGTCATCCGCCGCGTTGCCCTTTTGGAAGGCGCGGCTGCCCATAAGCCAAAGGATCTGATATGAGCCGATTTTCTGCACCGATTGCCGAACAAATTTGGGATATGAAATATCGGTTGAAAACGGCGGATGATGAACCGATCGATTCTTGCGTCGAAGAGAGCTGGCGGCGCGTTGCCAAGGATCTGGCCCGCGTTGAGGCCGAGCCCGGTATTTGGGAAGAAAAATTCTACGCCGCTTTGGAAGATTTTAAATTTTTGCCCGCCGGGCGGATTGCCGCTGGCGCCGGGACGCAGCGCAAAGTCACGCTGTTCAATTGCTTTGTGATGGGCACGGTGCCCGATGATATGGGTGGTATTTTTGATATGCTCAAGGAAGCCGCGCTGACCATGCAGCAGGGCGGAGGCATCGGGTATGATTTCAGCACGATCCGCCCCAAAGGCGCTTTGGTCAAGGGTGTGGCTGCGGATGCATCAGGGCCGCTCTCGTTCATGGATGTCTGGGACAGCATGTGCCGCACCATTATGAGCGCGGGATCGCGTCGTGGCGCGATGATGGCCACATTGCGCTGTGATCACCCGGATATTGAAGATTTTATTGCTGCGAAATCGGATCCGGCGCGGTTGCGCATGTTCAATGTTTCGGTGCTGGTAACGGATCCGTTTATGGCGGCGGTGAAGGCGGATGGCAATTGGGATTTGGTGTTTGAAGGGCAAATTTACAAAACGCTTTCGGCGCGCAAGCTTTGGGATCAAATTATGCAATCGACCTATGAGTTTGCCGAGCCGGGAGTGATTTTCATCGATCGGATCAATCAGGCCAATAATTTGAGCTATTGCGAAACCATCGCAGCCACGAACCCCTGCGGGGAACAACCTTTGCCACCCTATGGGGCCTGTTTGCTGGGCTCGATCAATCTGGCGCGTTTGGTCGAGGCGCCCTTTGAACGCGGCGCGCAATTGAGCACGGCCGCGCTTCAGGATCTGGTGGCAACCGCCGTGCGGATGATGGACAATGTGGTAGATGCCTCAAATTTTCCGCTTGAGGCGCAGGCGCTGGAGGCGCGCAACAAGCGCCGCATCGGGCTTGGGGTGACCGGTTTGGCCGATGCGTTATTGATGCTTGGCTTGCGCTATGGCTCAGAGGCAGCGGCGCGGCAAACCGAAGACTGGTTGCACGCGATCGCGCGCGCCGCCTATCTGGCATCGGTGCAATTGGCCAAGGAAAAAGGCGCGTTTCCGCTCTTTGAGGCAGGTCCTTATCTGGCCTCAGGCGCGATGCAGGGAATGGATGAGGATGTGCGCGCCGAAATTGCAACGCATGGCATTAGAAACGCTTTGCTTACCTCCATCGCCCCAACCGGCACGATCAGCCTTTATGCCGGCAATGTCAGTTCGGGGATCGAGCCGGTTTTTGCTTATGCCTATACGCGCAAAGTGCTGCAAAAAGACGGATCGCGCAGCGAAGAAGAAGTTGTGGATTACGCCGTGCAAATGTGGCGCGACAAATTCGGTGATGCCGATCTGCCCGATTATTTTGTCAATGCGCAAACCCTGGCCCCGAAAGATCACGTGAAAATGCAGGCGGCGGCGCAAAAATGGGTGGATAGCTCAATCTCGAAAACCATCAATTGCCCCGAAGATATCAGCTTTGAGGCGTTCAAAGAAGTCTATAGCGCGGCTTATGAAAGCGGCTGTAAAGGCTGCACGACCTATCGACCCAACGCGGTGACCGGATCGGTGCTGAGCGTGTCTGAAAGCAGCGAGACCACGCCCGAAACCGATCACGGCGCCGAGGTGATCTATATGTCCGAGCCGCTTGACCGCCCGCAGGCTTTAGAAGGGCAGACCTATAAGCTGAAATGGCCCGATAGCGAGCATGCAATTTATCTTACGGTGAATGATGTGGTGGTGAATGGCCACCGCCGCCCGTTTGAAGTGTTTATCAATTCGAAAAACATGGAGCATTTTGCATGGACGGTGGCGCTGACGCGGATGATTTCCGCCGTGTTCCGGCGCGGTGGCGATGTGTCTTTCGTGGTGGAAGAGTTGAAGGCCGTGTTTGATCCGCGTGGCGGCGCCTGGATTAAAGGCAAATATATCCCCTCGATCCTGGCGGCGATTGGCGGTGTTTTAGAAACCCATATGGTGGCGATCGGATTTCTGGAAGGTGAAGGGCTGGGGCTCAAGCAAGATCCGCAGGCCGTGATGCCGACAGGGGCCTCGGGCAAGGGCAAAGCCTGTTCCAGCTGTGGGCAATATGATTTGCGCATGGTGGAAGG
>CESS01058161.1_pt1 | contig 11311 bp, 10 predicted proteins | sample 326931 | NCBI WGS metagenome assembly CESS01 (sample SAMEA2591098, study PRJEB7988) | marine metagenome | biome: marine biome (ENVO:00000447); feature: deep chlorophyll maximum layer (ENVO:xxxxxxxx); material: saline water (ENVO:00002010), including plankton (ENVO:xxxxxxxx) | depth 55 m
TTTATAAAAATAAAAAAAGGCAATCTGCTTAATTATTTTAAAACTTATCTTTATTTGCTTCTAAGGTATAGCCTGTTTTAAGTAGCATTGCATCTGACCAGGCTGGACCTATTACAGAAATTCCAACTGGCAAGCCATCGATCGATGCCAAGGGCACAGTGATATGAGGATATCCTGCAATAGCAGCATAGGCACCATTACTAAAACTCATCTGATTGGCCATTGCCACATCATCACCCCCATCATAGTCTATTGCCCAAGCTGGATTTCTTGTTAGCCCAACAAATCCATCCAGATTGTTTTTATCAAGCATTTCATCAAAGTCTTTTCGCACCATAGCTACCATTTCTAGTGCTAGCTTATAGTCATCAACTTTGCCAGCAGTCTTATTGCTTTTAATAAAAATTTCCTGCTCAAAGTATGGCATTAGCTCGGCTGTATTAGCATTATGAAATTCAATAAGCGAGTCTAGTGACTTATGTATGCTCGAAGATTTTGAGAGATAATCCTCTAACCCAGTTTTAAATTCATACAGCAGTAAAAAATATTCATCTTTGCCTGGATAGCTTCTAGAATCATCAATTTCAACAATTTCTCCGCCCAATTTAATAATCAAATTAGACAACCGCTTTAAAAGTTTTGCAGCTTGCTTATTATCTTGGCCTGAGGTGAGAAGGCCGAATTTCTTGCTTGATAAGCTCTCATCTTTTAGATTGCTAGTAAAATCAAAACTAAAATCATTAGGTATTTTCTGTGTTGCAGGATCCATATTATCAGGCCCTGCCATTGCTTCTAGAGCCTTCGCAACGTGCTCAACTGATTTGCCCATAGGTCCAGCTGTATCTTGAGTTATAGAAATAGGAATAATGCCACTTCTGCTAAGCAGGCCAACCGTAGGTTTAAAACCCACAATACCATTTACAGATGCAGGGCATGAAATGGAACCATTGGTTTCAGTACCAATCGCAATTTCTACCAAACCACTGGCTACTGCAACTGCTGATCCTGAGCTAGACCCACAAGGATTTAGGTTTTTTCCATATGGATTCACTGTTTGACCTCCATAACTTGACCATCCGCTGACTGATTTTTCTGATCTAAAATTTGCCCACTCACTTAAATTAGTTTTGCCGCTAATGTGATAATTTGCTGATTGCAATTTTGTTACTATAAAAGCATTTTGAGTGGGAATATTATCAAGCATAGCAAGTGAGCCTGCCGTTGTAGGCCATCCAATTAAATCAATATTATCCTTGATAGCTATACTTACTCGACCATCTTCTTTTGAAGGCAATATTTGAACAATATATGCATTGAAGGGGTCATCCTCGGGAAATCCTAAAACTGGATAAAAAATCACACCGACAAGCAAAGAAGCTTTAAAAATATTCATACATTAATTCTATCTTAATTTTTTTAAATATCATTCCTAAGCAGCAAGAAAGCGAGCAATTTTAACTTTTTTTAATACGTTGCATAAAAACACATTTATTCGCAATAATGCTTCTATTAAGGTACAAAACAACTTGTTATATAAAAAATTATCTATTCTTAGGGGGATATAAATGTTAAATAATTTTAAATGGACAGCTGCAAGGCTATCCATAGCCACAATGCTTGCTTTAAGCTCAATGCTTTCAGTTGGTTCATTTGCACAAGACAACGAATTTGTAGAAGAAGTTGTAAGTATTGGTACTCGTGGTAAACCTAGATCAGTATCTAGCTCACCAGTGCCTGTAGATGTATTAAGTGCTGAAGATATCAGCAAAACTGGTACTGATGACTTACTTATGCAACTCCAAGGAAGCATTCCTTCTTTGAATGTTCATTTGCAGCCTATTAGTGATGCAGCCAGTATGATTAGACCAGCGAATCTAAGAGGTTTGTCTGCTGATGCTACATTGATCTTTACCAACGGGAAAAGACGTCATCATGCCTCAGTTATTGCCTTCCAAGGTGGCGGTGTTAATGATGGTTCTCAGGGTGCAGATATTTCTGTAATTCCTGCTATTGCTCTAAAAAGAGTTGAAGTCTTAAGAGACGGTGCCTCTGCGCAATATGGTTCAGATGCTATTGCAGGTGTGATTAACTTTGTACTAGATGATATTTCTGAGGGCGGAAGTCTTTCATACAAAATGGGTGAATACACTGAAGGTGATGGAGCTACAACAACTATTGCTGGTAAGTATGGTATGCCTCTAGGTCAAGATGGCTTTGTGACTACAAGTTTTCAAATAAGACAAGCTGATGATACTTCAAGAAGTGAGCAAAGACCTGATTGTGCAGATTTGGTTGCTGGAGGTAATTCAGCAGTTGCAAACCCATGTCAAATTTGGGGCGCTCCCAAGATTGATGATGATGTAACATTTTTCATGAATTCAGGCGTTACAAATAGTGATGGTTCTGAGTCTTATATGTTTGGTAACTACTCTGAAAGAGATGTGGATGGTGGATTTTACTACCGTAATCCAGACGGCAGAGATGGCGTTTTCACAATCGGTGATTACAGAGCAGTTGGTAATATTGACGGAACATGTGCTTATGGTACAGGTGCTTCAGGTCAAGTTGATCCATCAGATTATGCGCTAAGAGATACGATTATGGCTGATCCGAGCTGTTTTTTAATGAATCAAATCGCGCCTGGTGGCTACACTCCAAGGTTCCTAGGCAATATCACTGATACATCGCTTACTATTGGTAGAAGAGGTGATATCACTGAAGGGTTTCTAAGTGGCCATTCATATGACCTTAGTGGATCAGTTGGTAGAAATGAAGCTGACTTTGGTCTGAATAATACTGTTAACCCATCAATGGGTCCAGATACTCCGCGTAACTTTTATACTGGCTCATACATTGAGTTAGAAAAAGTATTTAATTTTGATTTAACAAGACAGGTTGATTCTATGACCATTGCATATGGTGCTGAGTGGAGAGAAGAAACATTTGAAGTGATTTCTGGTGAAGAAGCCTCGTGGACAGCTGGAAAGTATGCTCTTCAAGGCTTTAATGTTGGATCGCATGGGTTTGCTGGATTTTCTCCAGATTCTCAAGGTGCATTTACAAGAAGAAGTTATGGTTTATATATTGATGTAGAAAATCAAGTAAGTGATGAGTTCCTTTTGGGAGGTTCATTCAGATATGAAGACTACTCATCGTTTGGTGATACCAACGATTTTAAACTTAATGCAAGATATCAAGTTTCTGAAAACCTTGCTTTACGTGGCTCAACCAGTACTGGTTTCAGAGCTCCTACTCAGGGTCAAGTAAACGTTGTTAATACTCAAACCACATTAGTTGATGGTGAGCTTACTCAGGCTCAAACATTGCCTGGTTTCAAACTGGGAGCTGGACAGCTTAATCCTGAAGAAGCAACCAATACATCATTTGGTCTTGTTTATAGCGCAGGTGAGTTATCTCTTACTGCTGATTTCTTCGTAATTGAATTAGAAGATAGGGTTGCTTTAACTAGTAATGCAGCTCCAACTGCAGCTCAGGTAACAGCCATGGGTGCAGCAGGTATCCCTAATCCAGAATTGATTGGCCAGGTGAATTACTTTACCAATGACTTTGATACAGAAACTACAGGTTACGATTTAGTTGCAACTTATAGCACTGTGTTATTTGGCGCGGATGCAGACATAAGTGCTGCATGGAATCATACTGAAACAGAGGTTACTAACTCAGGCGAGGTTACAGGCGCATCTAAAATTAAACGATTAGAAGAGGGCCTTCCTGAAGATAGAATGACTATCACTGTTGCTCAAACATGGAGCGACAAAGTCAGCTCATTTGTTCGTGCGAATATGTATGGTGAATACTATGCAGTTCATGCTGACTGGTTTGGTACTGACTCAGATGCTGAGTGGACTGTTGATGCGGCAATTAGCATTGATCTAACTGATAATTTTTATGTTTCAGCAGGTGTACAGAACTTATTTGATACAGAGGCTTTAAAACTCGATGGTTCAGCTGGAGCGGTCGGTGAAGACGTGCCTGGAAATGTCCTTGGAGGAATCTACTATGAAACTTCTCCATATGGGATTGAGGGTGCATTCTGGTATCTAAAAGCTGGATATAATTTCTAAGACAGATCATTGGATTTAAAAAGGGTGCTATCAGCACCCTTTTTTTTTGCAAAAAATTAATTTTTAGATATTGAGGCTATTAAATAAAGACCAAAAGATACAGCTGGACCAATGCCAAAGGCAAATATCACTGTTGCAATTCCGATTGTGCCTCCAAGCATCCAACCAATCGAAATAACAGTTATTTCTAAAAAAACTCTTACCCACGCAATAGGTAGATTCGTCGCTTTTTGACAGCCCGTCATAAGACCGTCTCTCGGACCTGGACCGAGATTTGCTATTAAATAAATACCACTTGCAACACCAACCAACAAAGTTCCAAAAATGGCTTGTGCTATTTGCAATACATAAGTTTCTGGATGGGGAAGATAGGGCAGAGACCATTCAATCACTGCAGCAATAATCATTACATTTAATATTGTGCCAATTCCGGCTTGCTGCTTAAGCGGGATCCACAGCAGAAGCACTCCTAGACTGATTAAAAAGGTAAGAGCGCCTATGCTAAGTCCGCTTGTTATTGAAAGACCTTCAGCTAAAACAGTCCATGGGCTCATTCCTGCTGAAGCCGTAATTATGAGCGATTCACCTAGTCCAAATAACAATAAACCTACACACAGAATTGAGAGTGTTAGAGGCTTGGGTGAAAAATTTAATGGTTTGTCCGAGCTCCATCGAGTAGTTGGCACAGCTCTAATTGAAAAAATTTTTATAACAAAACAAAGTTAAATATTGATTTCGATAGTGTAGGTTAAGAAAAAAGAAAATACTGCTTTATTCTTATAAATAAATCAGCATCATGCGAATTCAAATATAATCTAATAAATGAATAAATCTGATATTTCAAGAATTATAGAAATGGCATGGGAAGATAGAACTCCTTTTGATGCTATCGAAATTCAGTTTGGTCTAAAGGAGCAAGCGGTTAAGCAGCTAATGAGAGAAAATTTGAAATCTTCTTCATACAAATCGTGGCGCAAAAGAGTGCAGGGTAGATCAACAAAACACTTGGCCAAACGTGACTTCAGTGTTGGTCGCCATAAATCATATGATCAAAATAAACTATAATTTTTACTTTTGAGTTTTTACAGGCTAGTATTATTTTTCTTAACAATTAAGGAGTAACTTATGAAGAAAATTATCTTATCCCTGGTATTTATTTCAGCAATTTGTATTCAAGCTGGTCACCATGAGAAAGGAGATGACGCAAAGACAGTAGTTAAAAAAGCCTATGCAACATTTGCTTCGGGTGATACAAAAGCCTGGTCAGCTTTGCATGCAAATGATTTAACTTTCACAGTTTTTGGCGATATTCCAACCACAGGAAGACACATTGGACCAAACGCGGTTATTAAAAATGTCTTTGAGCCAATTGCAAAATACTGGCCAAATTTTAATCTTCAGCATAAAGCAATGTATGTAGATGGAAATATGGTTTTTGTGCATTCTGAAATGACCGCTGATGGCCTAGACACTCAGACATTACATATGTTTAGGGTAGAGGATGGAATTATTCAAAGCTTTACTGCATTTGATGATACAGGGTCTATGGCAGCTGCACTAGTTAAATAAAGACTATTAAAAAAGGGATCTTGCTGATTAATTTCTAAGAGTTTTTTATCTCTAAATAAGAAATTTTGTATGCTGTAAAATAGAGACTTTTTATATAAAACTTATGCATCTTTTATCTGATCTTAAAATTTTGATCTTTTTAGTTTTAATTTCACTTAGCGCTTGCCAAACAAAAGAACTGACTCCGTTTCAAGAAGCAAAAAATCCATATGCTCACTTAGGTGTTGAGGGTTATATGGGAGCAGCCATGACTTCTTGTTTAGGAATGGCGCCACAAGGCCCCCCTATGATCAGAAAGAAGGATGGAGACACGGTGATTGCTGGTGATGGCTCTCCTGAGCAATTCGGTTACTTTGATTGCGTTGATCGTGAAATTATTAATAGCGAAAGTAACAGTTCAAAAGACTCTAACTAATTAAAAATTTTTAATTAGTTAGATTTGCTTAAAGGAGTTTCATGGAATGTAGGCAAACATGCCTAACTTACCTTGCCTTTTTTCCAACGAGTCTTCGCTTTCGAGCCTTTTTTCTTATTCTTAGTTGGCTGATTGCTGGGATTAGAATTTGATTTTTTAAAATCAGTTCTCCCTTTTTTAGCTGCCTGTCTTTTCTTGAATCCAGATTTGTTGCCTTTAAAATTTCTAGACCTTGGCTCATTGGATGATTTTGCAGTTGGCTTAAAACCTTCTTCTATTTTTTGATCAATTTTACTTTTCAGCAACTCTTCAATGCCTCTTAAAAATTTATGCTCATCTATGCTCATAAAAGAAATTGCAGTGCCTTCTTTTCCAGCTCTTCCAGTTCGTCCAATTCTATGAATATAATCATTAGGATAGGTCGGCATGTCATAGTTAACGACATAAGGTAGATTGCTAATATCAATACCTCTTGCTGCCACATCAGTAGCAACAAGAACTCTTACATCTTTTTCTTTAAATTCTCGCAGAGCTCTCATTCTCGCACCCTGAGTTTTATCACCGTGAATCGTTGCAGTCTGAATATCAGCAGCATTTAGTTGTTTGGCAATTTTTTCAGAGCCATGCTTAGTTCTTGAAAAAACAAGAGCTTGAGTCCATTGCTCTGAGTGAATCAGATGACTTAAAAGATTAGATTTTTGATTTTTATCTACTTGATATACGACTTGTTTAATTGCATTGACGGTTGTGTTTGGTGACTGAGCTTCAATTTCATGAAGGTCGGATCCTAAAGTTTGAGCTAGTTTTTTTATTTCTGGAGAGAAGGTTGCTGAAAAAAGTAAGTTTTGTCTTTCAGGAGGGGTGAGAGCAATAATTTTTTTTATGTCATGAATAAAACCCATATCAAGCATGTGATCAGCTTCATCTAATACCAGAATTTTGACCCTGTTAAGTTTTACGGCCTTTTGATTGTGTAAATCTAATAATCTGCCGGGAGTTGCAACTAATATATCTACCCCTTTTTTAAGTTTTGATTTTTGAGGAAATATTTTAGCTCCGCCAAAGACCGCTGCAGACTTGGTAGCGGTGAATTTGCCATAGGTATAAACACTCTCTCTGACTTGGGCAGCAAGTTCTCTAGTGGGAGTTAGAACAAGCGCATGCACATGTTTAGCATATGGTTGGGGTTCTTCTTGCAAAAGCTCAAGCATCGGCAAGACAAAACTCCCTGTCTTTCCTGTACCAGTTTGAGCAGCAGCCATGAGGTTTTTTCCTGCGAGCACAATCGGTATTGCTTGTTTTTGTATTTCTGAGGGCTCGGAGTGCTTGAGATCTTCTAGTGATCTTAAAATTGAATCCGATAACCCAAGCTCTTTAAATGACATTTTTATTTTTATAAGTCTGTCTGATATTAATCAGATGACTGCAGAGTATAGACTTAGTTCTTCAGGGTCAATGAAGGCTTCAAGATATATTTTATATAACTGATCATCTGGGGTATTTCTTTTTTTATATTCTCGTATAATCCATCCCAAATAATATCCATCATGAATAAAGACAAACTAAGAAATATTGCAATCATTGCTCATGTTGATCATGGTAAAACAACTTTGGTAGATAAACTATTGCAACAATCTGGAACCCTGGATCGAAAAAATATGACAACCGAGAGGATCATGGATTCGAATGATCAAGAAAGAGAAAGAGGGATAACAATCCTGGCAAAAAATACCGCCATTAACTGGAAAGATCATCGGATTAACATTGTTGATACACCTGGCCATGCTGACTTTGGTGGAGAGGTTGAAAGGGTGCTTTCAATGGTTGATTCAGTTTTGCTATTAGTTGATGCGGTTGATGGTCCTATGCCTCAAACAAGATTTGTGACGCAAAAAGCATTTGAAAAAGGACTAAACCCCATTGTAGTGATCAATAAAGTGGACAGGCCTGAGGCAAGACCTCATTGGGTTCTAGATCAAGTCTTTGATCTCTTCGACAACCTTGGCGCAACAGATGAGCAGTTAGATTTTACTGTTATTTATGCTTCAGCTCTTAACGGTTTTGCAGGTCATGAGCCAGATGAATTGGCTGATGATATGACGCCATTATTAGATATGATTACTAAAAAAGTTGCTGCCCCAAACGTTGATGAAAGCGCTCCATTTAGAATGCAAATTTCTGCTTTAGATAGCAATAGTTATGTTGGAGTTATAGGCATAGGCAGGGTTACCGGTGGAATTGTTAAACCAAATGATCGAGTGATTGTTATTGACAAAGATGGAGTAGAAAGAAAAGCTAAAATCCTTCAAGTTCTTGGTCACCATGGACTCGAGAGAGTCGAAATAGATAATGCAAAAGCAGGCGATATAGTTTGTATTACTGGAATAGAGGCATTAAATATCTCTGATACATTATGTGATCCTGAGCATATTAATCCTCTGCCAGCATTGTCTGTTGATGAGCCAACAGTCAGCATGGTATTTCAAGTGAATGATTCACCTTTTTGTGGTCAAGAGGGTAAATATGTAACTTCTAGAAATATTAAAGATCGACTCGAACAAGAGTTAATTCATAATGTTGCGCTGAGAGTTGAGGAGGGAGAAAGCCCAGATCAATTTAAGGTTTCAGGACGAGGTGAATTGCACTTATCAGTTTTAATCGAGACGATGCGTAGAGAAAATTATGAACTAGCTGTCTCTAAACCTCAGGTTATTCAAAAAGAAGTAGGAGAAGAAATTCATGAGCCATATGAGGTGGTGGTGATTGATATTGAAGAAGAGCATCAGGGCGCAATCATGGAGGAGATGGGCCATAGAAAAGCAGATTTACAGTCATTGGTGATTACAGAGAATGGCCGCATGAGGCTTGAATTTATGGCTCCCTCAAGAGGTCTCATAGGCTTTCGTTCTCAATTTTTAACTCTAACAAGTGGAAGCGGAATCCTGACAAGCATATTTGATCATTATGGGCTTGCTAAAAAAGGTGAAATTGCAACCAGACAAAATGGAGTTATGGTCTCAATGATTACTGGAAAAACTTTAGCTTATGCATTATTTAATCTTCAGAATCGAGGTCGGATGTTTTTAGGCCATGGTCTTGAAGTTTATAAAGGTCAGATTGTTGGTCTTCATTCCCGGGATAATGATTTACCAGTTAATCCTACCAAGGCTAAGCAACTCACCAATATTAGGGCTGCTGGAACAGATGAAAATCTCATTTTAACTCCTCATATTCAACATACCTTAGAGCAGGCATTAGAATTTATTGAGGATGATGAGTTGGTTGAGGTCACTCCAGCAAGCATAAGGCTTCGAAAAAAAAATATTAGATAAAAATAAATTAATTGATAAGGGTTGTTTCAGTTGTTTAATACCCCTTAAGATGAGGTTTACTAAATTATTTTAATTAAGGTATATCTAAATTGCTTTACCTCATACTTTCCATAGCAGCCTTGGTTGCGATCATTATAGGTAATGCAGCCTTATCAATATTTCTAGGCATTCTTTTTACTTATTTTTTTAAACCCCCAAAGATATTTTTTTCGCGAAGCATTGGAACGATACCTTTGCAAATTGGCATAGTGCTTTTAGGGGCAACCATTAGCTTGCCTTATGCTATTAATATTAGCTCAGAATACCTTCCCTGGATTTCGTTATTTGTAATTGTTTCTTTTTTTGCTGGATTGCTTATTGGTAAAATTCTTGGCATCAATAATCGCATTGCCTTTTTACTCTCTTCAGGCGCAGCTATCTGTGGAGGCACTGCTATGGCTGCAGTTGCTCCTATTATTAAAGCTAAACCGCAAGAGCTACTAATTGCAATGTCCATTGTTTTTTTATTGAATGCTATTGCAATACTCTTATTTCCATTGGTAGGCAATTACTTGGAAATGAGCAATTTTGAATTTGGTGCTTGGTCTGCTCTAGCAATTCATGACACTAGTTCAGTAATTGGTTCAGCAATATCCTACAGCAATGAGTCTGTCCAAGCCGCTGCTACATTAAAACTGGGCAGGACAATTTGGCTGATTCCATTAATTTTAATTGCTAACTGGATTATTAATAAAAATACACAGGCTGCAAAATTTCCTCGTTTTATAATTTTTTTTCTTTTAGCCATAATTGCTAATACTGTTTTTAGTTTTAATGATGAAATTTTAAGCAACCTTCAGATCGCAAGTCAGTCATTGCTGATGCTTGGATTGTTCTGTATTGGCAGTCAGTTTGAGTTGCATGAACTTAAATCAATTAGCGTCAAACCACTAGCATTGGCTTTGATATTATGGTCAGCTGTCATTCCTTCAGCGTATTTTTTAGTTAAATATTTTTAATTTTATTTAAGTTAAGATAATCTTTAACGATTAAATAAAAGAGAAGATCAATGAAAGATTTTGAAAATAAAGTTGCTGTAATAACTGGTGCAGGAAGTGGAATTGGTCGAGGTATAGCTGAGGTTTCTGCTGATCGAAATATGCGTCTTGTATTAGCAGATGTAAATAAAGTTGGTTTGAATGAAACCCTTGAAATTGTTAAAGGCAAAGGTGTTGAAGCAATAGCAAGAGTCACCGATGTTAGTAACTTAAATGAAGTTGAAAATCTTGCAAGTCAAACCTTTGAAACTTTTCAAAATTGTCATCTATTATTTAATAATGCAGGAGTGCTTGGTCCTGCGCCACTAAGTCAAGTCAATCGAGAGATGTTTGATTGGTTAATAAATATTAATTTAGGGGGTTGTTTTAATGGAGTACATGCTTTTTTACCGAAAATGCAATCTTCCAGTGAGGAATCTCATATTATTGCTACCTGTTCAACCTCAGGCTTTATAGCTTATCCAATGTTGGGGCTTTATTCAGCCTCTAAATTTGGTATCAGAGGTATGATGACATCCTTGCGAGCTGAATTAGCCGGCTCTAATGTTGATGTTAGTATTGTCTGTCCCGGAGAAGTCACAACTAATATCGTGAATAGCACATTTGATAGATCCTCCAATCAAGAGCTGAAGCAGACTTCAGAAAGCTCAGATGCAGACCCAAAAGCGCTGCTTGAAGTTGCAGCTGAAGATGCGCAAAATACTTTTCCAATATCTCCACTAGAGGCAGCTCAAGCTATCTTTGCAGGAATTGAGAATAAAGAATTTTATATATTTACGCACAAAGGCTATAAACGCCAACTAGAAGAGATTTCAAATGAATATCTCCAAGCCTTTGATCAATCAATGTTTCAGTAGGAGTCCATGATGCTGA
>CESS01004865.1_pt1 | contig 11261 bp, 11 predicted proteins | sample 326931 | NCBI WGS metagenome assembly CESS01 (sample SAMEA2591098, study PRJEB7988) | marine metagenome | biome: marine biome (ENVO:00000447); feature: deep chlorophyll maximum layer (ENVO:xxxxxxxx); material: saline water (ENVO:00002010), including plankton (ENVO:xxxxxxxx) | depth 55 m
TTACGGTTTCAAGAAGTTCAGAGAAGGCTCTGTAGCTTATGACGATCCTTTCGGATACGTAGCACAGATAAAAGGTTACGCAGCTTCTGAAGGTGAGACTAAGTACGGTTGGTTAGCAATGGACAAACAGAATGGACATTTGACTTACCTTATGTACGACGAGTCGGACACTCAAGCTCCTATAAATAATCTTATCTCTTACGACATGAAGGACAAGATTAAACACATCAAGAAAGTTGTTAAACAAAAGGCCCCACCAGAGGTTTGTTACGAGGCTGTACCTGAAGGTAAAAGTGGTAACATGAAGCTGGCTGTGGGTTGTTCGTACTGTGCTTACAAGAAAACCTGTTGGCCCAACCTCAGAGCTTTTTTGTACTCCACAGGTCCACGTTACTTAACAGAGGTAAAAAATGAGCCGAAGGTCCAAGAAATTGAAATTTCGTAGTAACTTTGAACACACAGTTTCCAAAATACTAAAAGGATTTGCCTATGAACCTTTCATGGTCCCATATACTGTTTATCGTAAGTACTGTCCTGATTTTGTACACACTTCTACAGGTACACTTGTTGAATGTAAGGGCTTCTTCAGAGAGGGAGACACTAAGAAATACACCAGCGTTAGAGATAGTTTACCCGAAGGACAGGAACTTGTATTTGTACTCATGAATCCAGAAAAGAAAGTAAGAAAAGGAGGTAAGTTAACCATGTCTAAATGGTGCGAAAAAGAAAACATTCGTTGGTACTCAGTGGACACGTTGGAGGAGTTGATAGGTTATGTCACTAACAATGGAGGAAATTAAAGAACGTGTACTGAACACCTATGATTCTGACGACTTGTTAGAGGCTCTGGAGATTACCTCAGAAGAGTTACTGGACAGGTTTGAAGACAAATTTATAAATAGACTAGACGACTTTGAAGAGGACGTTGCAGATGAAGAGGAGGACGAAGATGAGACTGAATGACGAAACACCCGAAGCCTGGGACAGAGCTTACAACGCAGGTAAACCTAAAGCGTGGTCCGAAGTGTTTGACGGTAAGTTAGCAGAAGACAACGTAAACAAACCCCCACACTACAACAGCGGAGACATAGAAGCTATTGACGCAATCAAAGCAAGTATGTCTTCAGTAGAGTTCAAAGGGTACTTAAAAGGTAATGCCCTTAAGTACATCTGGAGGTACAGATACAAAGGCAAACCAGTAGAGGACCTCAAGAAATGTCAGTGGTACTTGAAAAGACTGACAGAGGAACAGGAGTAATGAACGTCATAAAAGGAAATTTCGGAGACAAAAAAGAAGTTGCTAAAGTGTTTGAATGTATTACAGACACAGAAAACTTAGACAAGTACGACAAGGCTTTTTGTATCGTTAAGTCAAAAGATACATTAGTGGTGTCTACTAACATGGACAACGAAGAACTTTACTTTTTACTTGACCGTATAAAAATGTCAATACTAACACATGGAGAATTTGAAATATAATGGACGCTTATCAACAGTACATACACAAATCTAGGTACGCACGTTACTTACCAGAGGAGCAACGCAGGGAGTCTTGGTCTGAAACAGTGAACAGGTACTTGAACTTTTGGCAGGACAAAGAGTACATCACGAGCAAAGAAGCTCAGGACATTTACAAACAGATACATGACTTACAAGTAATGCCTAGTATGAGAGCTTTAATGACTGCTGGTGCAGCGTTAGACAAAGACAACGTAGCTGGGTTCAACTGTTCTTACTTACCTATAGACCACCCTAAAGCATTTGACGAGATGATGTACGTCCTAATGTGTGGGACAGGAGTAGGGTTTAGCGTTGAGCGTCAGTACATAAACAAACTTCCAGAGGTTGCAGAAAAATTATATGATACCGATACAGTTATATTCGTCGCTGACTCTAAGATTGGATGGGCAAAAGCATTTAGGGAACTTATTGCAATGTTGTATTCAGGTCAGATTCCAAAGTGGGACGTATCTGGAGTTCGTTCTTCAGGGCAACCCCTTAAAACCTTCGGTGGTAGAGCAAGTGGTCCTGAGCCTCTTGTCGATCTCTTCAAGTTCACCGTCGAAGTTTTTACTGGCGCTGCTGGAAGAAAGCTTAGTTCCATCGAGTGTCACGATCTCTGCTGTAAGATTGCACAAATCGTCGTCGTCGGGGGAGTCAGACGGTCGGCTCTCATCAGTCTCAGTAATCTCACTGACGACAGAATAAGACGCTGTAAGTCAGGACAGTGGTGGGTAGATAATCCCCAACGTGGCCTAGCGAATAACTCTGCTTGTTACACAGAGAAACCAGACTTTGACTCTTTCCTGGACGAATGGAAAAGCCTTTACGAGTCTAGGTCAGGAGAAAGAGGTGTGTTCAGTAGAGTAGCTAGTCAACAACAGGCAGCTAAGAATGGACGTAGAGACGCAGACTACGAGTTTGGTACTAATCCGTGTTCAGAGATCATACTCAGACCTTACCAGTTCTGTAACCTGTCTGAAGTCGTTATCAGGGCAGACGACACGTTACAGGGGTTACGTCTTAAGGTCAGGACTGCTGCTGTACTGGGTACGCTACAGGCTACCCTGACTGACTTCAGGTACTTAAGAAAAGTATGGAAAGACAACACCGAAGAAGAAGCTTTGCTTGGTGTATCATTAACAGGAATTATGGACCACCCAATACTTTCAGGGAGATCAGGACGTGCAGACTTGCAACACTGGCTTACACAACTTAAAGAAGAAGCTATACAGACTAACAAGAAGTGGGCCAAGCGTCTTAAGATTAACGCTAGTACTGCTATTACTGCTGTTAAGCCAAGCGGTACTGTAAGTCAGCTAGTGGACAGTGCGTCAGGGATACACCCAAGGTACTCAGAACAGTACATAAGAAGAGTTAGGGCAGACGCTAGAGATCCCCTCTGTGGTGTCTTAGAAGCCGCAGGAGTCCCTGTAGAGGAAGACGTGATGTCTCCTACTACTAAAGTCTTTTCGTTCCCTATACAGTCTCCTGAAGGGGCTGTGGTGGCTAACGACATGGGAGCTATGGAACAGTTATGTCTCTGGCAGACTTACCAGGACTTCTGGTGTGAACACAAGCCTAGCATGACGTGTTACTACAGAGACGACGAGTTCCTGCAAGTGGGACAATGGTTGTACAACAACTTTGACAAGATAAGTGGCATAAGCTTCTTACCTTACTCAGAACACACGTACCAACAAGCCCCTTACGAGCCTGTTGACAAAGAAGTGTACGACGAGTTAGTCAAAGGGTTTCCGAAACAGATAGACTGGAACGTCAATGAAGAGTCAGACATGACTGAAGGCTCACAACAGTTAGCCTGTACTGGCAATAGTTGCGAGTTGTAACGACATGGCTTACAGTGACAAAGTAATGGACCACTATGAAAACCCACGGAACGTCGGTAAGATGGACTCAGACGACGAAAGCGTAGGCACAGGTATGGTAGGAGCGCCAGCTTGCGGTGACGTTATGAGACTACAGATAAAGGTAGGAGCCAAGGGCATTATTGAAGACGCTAAGTTTAAGACTTACGGCTGCGGTAGTGCCATTGCGTCTAGTTCACTACTGACTGAGTGGGTTAAGGGCAGGACTCTGGAGGAAGCTACGGAAATCAAGAACACAGAGATAGCAGACGAACTAGCGTTGCCACCAGTGAAGATACACTGTTCTGTGTTAGCTGAAGACGCTGTTAAAGCAGCTATAAAGGACTATTTAGACAAACAAGGTTAACTAAAGGGCTACAGCCGTAGCCTTTTTTGTTTTTAGTTTATTCCTAGTTCTCTTCTTCTTTGTTTTTCTTCTTCTTTTTGTTCTCTTTCAATCTTTCTTTCAGCACCGCCAAGTAGCCAGTAGTAAGCTGCTTTACCTATTACTGGGACTTTAGCTATTACTTTGTTAAAAGCATTTGAGTCTTCTTCTTGTCTTGCTAAATCCACTAAAGATTTTCCTGCTTCGTCTGCCATATTAAAAATAGCTGGTGTGACAATACCCAAACCCCATTGTCCTAAACCACCTTCGCTAAGTTGACGCTCCCTGGCGTACTTGTTCATAAACACTAAAGCCATCCAAGTTTCAAAAACTTTATCAGGGAACTTATCTATGTCTAATTCTTTAGTTTGTAAAGCTTCTCGTGCTAGACCAACAGATCCTCCTGCTAAACCAATACTAGCAGCGTAGCTACCTAAGTTTGTAAAACCCTCTTTGTAATTACCTTTTGCTATTTGTCCTGCAAAATCTCTACGCATAATGTCTAACTGTTTAATTGCAAAACTTTTAAGAGCGTACAAAATCCTACCGTTTGGAGACTCTAAGTATTTTTGAGGCATTTCAGAAAGAGTTATGGGTTGTATGTCGGACAGTTGATTAAACAATAAAAGTTTTACGTTGTCCGTCATTCTACCTGCTTTAAGATCCTCTATTAGATTCTGAGTTTCGTTTCCAAAAGTTGCTCTCCATTTGTTTGTTATTTTTTCAGGGTTTTTTCTAGCAAGCTTAGTGTTGTTTTTATGTGCAGCACTTATAAATGTGTCTTTACCTAACCTGTCTATCAGCTTAAAACCACTGTATGTCATCACACGGTCAAGAGAATTTGCGAGTATTCCGTTTGTATTTATGTCCGCTGAAATACTGTTAATAACACCTAACTCTTCTGCGGAAGTTTCTGTTTTTTTACGAATAGCAGGAACTAAACTTTTTATAGTATTCCTAAAACCATTCATGTAAACAGAAGCTCCTATGTCAGCTAACTGGATAACGGCAGAATCAAACTGAGCTAACAAAGCTCCAGTCTGTATGTCCTTAGCTGTAGTAGTTAAAGCACTACCGCTTTTTTCTCCGGTGATAAAACGAGCTTGAAGAAGCATGGCTAAATCATCTGCCTGTTCTGGAGAAATCTCTCCTTCTAACAAAGGTTTCCTAACAAAATTTCCTATGCTTGCTTCTAAGTCTACTTTGTTACTGTCATCAAGAGCAACATTTTTACCAAAAAACTTCCGTTTTTCTATTTCTCTTACAGCACTATTAATGTAAAAGCTCAAAGACTCTGGAGCAGAATAATAAAAGTCTTTTAATGTTTCGTCAACTTCTTGGATACTTCTTCTGTTTGCCAATCCTAATTGATAAGGTGACTGTCTACCTCCACGTAACACTTTATTTATAATATCTGTGGTTACTGTAGGATCTAAGTCTTTCCAGCTTTTTAACTTTTGTGTTTTAGCTTCTTTGCTTAAAGCTTCTTCTAGTCTTGTTTTTTCAGTTTTACCAAAAGAGTTTAGAAGTTTACCTAGTTCTTTTACTGATCTAGGAAAGTAATTCTCTACAAAACCTACGTCTACTCCGTTTGCTCTAAGGTCTTTATGTAGAACACTTAACACACCGTCTGGTCCTATCACTTTCTGAAGGGGGCCTAAAAGCTCTGGAAAAAAGGCCCTGGCTATGTTGTCTGCTTTTTCAAAATCACCGTTAAACAAAGCAGCTTCAAACGTATTGTACTGAGCAGCATTAGCTCCCTTTCTTGATTTAGCAGCTAACGTCATAAACTCAGAAGCCTTTTCTATATTTTTCTGTATACCACTGTGTGTGTCGTACTCAAACTTACGTAGTCTTCCAAAGACAGGTTCACTAATGTTTCTAACAACAGTAGACAGAGGGGCTGCTACAGCATCTAAAACCTTACGTGTCTTTTGAAGAGCAACTACAGGATTAGCTTTAGCAGCAGCAACTTTAGATGCTTCTTGTGCAGAAGGTATTTTAACTTTCCCATGAGCTATTAAGTCGGCAGCTTCAGAAGCAGATATTCTTAGGTTTTTTCTTGCTCGTGCTAAGTTTTGCTTTGGCTGTAAACCTTCGGAAGCTCCAGTAATTAACTCGTCTTCTACCTTTGAAGACATATTGTCAAGAGCTTTTTGTTCTCTTTTAGCTTTTTGTTTAGCCCTGACTAGATTGACTGCTTTGGTTGTTGCTTCTGCTGTTTTAGCAAATACAGCACCACCAGTAGCACCAATAGCTGTAGACTTAGCTAAATCAACTAAATCTAAGTCTCCTTTTGCTGTTTGACTAGCTGCTTCTATTTCTAAACCTAGTAAACCTCCAGCCTTAGCTGCTCCTGAAACACCCTTACCAACAGGAGCTAATGTTGTTGGAGACATTAACGTACCTGTTATACTACCTAGTATTTCAGCAGACGCTGACTTACCTTCTTCTTCTTGGAAGATAATTACGTCTTTGTGTTCATCAACAACCGACTGTTTTCGACGTTGGTTTAAAAAGTTTCTACGCTCTTCGTACCCCATCTTGTCTACAAAATCGTCACCATAAAGCTCTCTTGGAGACTGGTAACTAATTAGACCATCTTCACCACCTACGGTTATTTCACCCATAGGCGTAAAAGCTTCTAAAGCTAGACCCCAGTTAGACACGTCAGTATTAGAAGAGTCATAAGCAAACTCAAACTCATCAAACCAACTAATGTCTTCTTTAGGTTTTTCTACAGGCTTAGGCTGAGTGTTTTGCTGTGGTTGTTCTTCAGTAACAAAATCTACAAAATCTGATTCTTCTGCAATACCAAGTTTAATAGCAGCGTTTCTTACCTGTTCTTTAGTTGTTCCTTCAGGAACATCTGTTAACACCGCCCCATTGGGTAACGTAATGTCTAACATTACTATAACTCACCATAAGAAGCTGATTTGTTCTTTCCAAACTTAGGAAGAATGTTTTCCCACCAAGAATCTTTTTTAAACTCTTCTCTTTCCTCATAAGCTTGGTCGTAAGCTTCCTTTGTAGAGTTTACTTCTTTGTTCGCAAGTAGCTGCTTAACTCTAAAAGAAAACTTAAGCTGTGCTTGTTCTTTTTCTGCTGCTGATAAATCTGTATAAGTAGGGTCTTTCGCTAAGACCATAGCAGCCGTGTTTAAGTCAGTCCGATTAATTTTTTTAGGCATGTCTTTGAACTGAGATGGGTCATTAATACGTACCCATTGTTTTGTTTCTGGGTCAAGATATCCTGTAAACTCATCCTCTCCTGGTTTTGTTACATCAGCAGTAAAGACAACTTGACCATTGAAAATCTGTTCTTTTTTGTTAGTATAAGTTGTTCTAGGTTCTGTAGACTTAAGCTCTGAGTTTACTTGAGACACAGATATAATCCCAAGCTCAAGGTCGTTTGCTATATCTTCTCTTCCTCTTTCTTTAAGGACGTTACTAAGTGATTCTATTTTTTTATTTTTTTGAATATTAGTCACTAGCGTTGCAAAGCTACCTGGATTAACCCCCTCGTAGTTTCCAGCTTCTACTTCCCCCATAAGTTCAGAATCTTCTAATCCAATACTTCTTAAGTAATTTAGTTGAGCAGCTTTTCCTTTAATAGCTCTTTGTTTTATTTGATTAAATTCTTTTACTTTAGACAGTGCTTGAGAAACAGACACCTGTCCTGAACGTACCAATTTAGCTAATTCAACATCTTCTAGTTCAGTTTCTATCATATTAGCTAAATCCTCAACATTCCTGTCTTGAATTTCTTTTGCGTCTTGATCTTCTATTTGCTTACTAATTTGACTTATTTTTTGCCCTAATACTAAACGCTGTTGTGGGTCTTTTGCTCGTTGAAGTTGAAGCTCTAACATACCTCTTCTTCCAGTAAGAGTTGTCGGATCAAACTGAGCCATTTCTTTCCTAAGCTGGTTTTGCTTTATTTGTCCAGGGACACTACCAAGCGCAGAACCTAAGTTAAACAAACTTTGGGACATAGCAGGTTGACCTAGCTGAGACAAAAACCCTCTTGAAAATGTAGCCATTATAAATTCTCCTTAACTAAATAGACCGCCCAAGCTTCCTTCGGCAAGACTAGCACCAAGTCCTCCGGCAATACTAGCCTGACCTAATGCTGACTGTAGCAACGCCTCAAGTCCTGTTGCATAAGTTTCTCCAAATGCCCCTGCTTGTTGTGCCATGGCTTGTCTACGTTGTTCTGCTGCTGTTATTCCTGGTTGTAACCCACTTAACAACTGTGCTTGCGGTACGTAACCTGCGGCCAGCATACCTGTACCCAACTGTGCCTGTCGTTGTTGCTCTTGTCCTGCAAACTCCAACGCAGTTAACATAGCTTTGTTCTTAGCTTCTTCCTGAGCTTGTGCCAACGCTAGTTGCTCAGGGGTTCCTCCAAACATGGACGTGCGTACACCTAGTCGTCCTTGGTTAGCCAAGCGTTGTTCTAATGCAAGACGTTGACGTTGTTCTTCAGGAGCTTGTGCTGCCCTCATGCGGTTGTATATGTCTTGCTCACGTTGCGTTGTGTCTGTCTCTGCTAAATTAAAGAAGGACTCTGCCCTACGCAACTGTTCTTCCTGTAGGTTCTGTTCGTCAGGGGACGTTTGAATGTCATACGTCATTTGCTTTGTTTCAGGGTCCTGAGTCATGCCAAACTGACCGCCTGTTGCTGTTGTGACGGTGTAGGGCTGAAACTCAAACCTTTCGTCTAACATTCCTGCTAAACCTTCAGTAAACTGTCCAGAATCATCTGTAAAGCCTGTAGACATACGTTCAAAAGCTTCTCTACCTATGTCTCCTACGTCTTCGTACCCTTTAGCAGCTAGAGCTAAACCAGCAGCGGTCCCTCCTATTCCTAATATGTCTTCTAATATAGACATTAGTACGTTCCTCCGTCAAGAGTACTTCTTGTTTTATATTTGTTGTACGTTATCATATTGTTCTACCTACTGTTGCAAGCACGTTGATTTCCTGTAAAGATAATTCTTCTCCGTTTATGTCAGCTTGTAAGTCAATAGAAACACTACCACCACTTCCGTTAGCGTTAACGTCTAAACCTGTTGTTACAAACTCACCTTTTGAAAACTGACCTATATTAAACTCACTTTCGTTAAAAAAAGCTTTTGCTTGTGTTGCTAGTGTTATGTCGCTAGTGCCTGATTTTGACTTAAAGTCGTAAGCCCATTTGAGGAATATATTAGCCCCACTACCCCCTACAATAACTGGCCTGAGTTTTTTAAGAAACTTAAGTTTAGTAGTGTCACCAAATGTTAGCTCAGGGCTTGTGTACCGAAAACGGTAAGTTGCGTTGTTGTCTAAGTACCCTGCATAGGAACCAAGGCCATGTAGACCGCCTATTAATAAAGTACCGTTATCTTTACGTTCATAAGCAGTAAATCCAGTTCCTGTCCAACGTGTAGCCCTATACGCACCGTTTTCAAGAGTACCACGTATGTCAAAACAAAAGGTTGTATTGTGTCCAGTAAATGTAAGCAAATAAAAGTTTTCCTCTGGGTAATACACGGACCTAAAAAATTCTGTCTCTGAACTTAGTAAAGCAATAATGTCTTTAGTAATTGTTGAAGACAGATTACTAATAGGCATAGATTTTTCTTGTATGGTTCTACCAAAACTTTTTAAACCTGTCTGAGACAAGAATATTACGTCTGTACCTGTGTACTGAACTGTGTCTCTGTCCACACAACCTACGCCAGAAACCGTGTCTGCTAAAGTCATAGAAGCAGGTGCAGTAGCTCCTGAGTAAACTACAATACTACGTTTACCAAAAATTATCAGGTGGTTGTTATGGGCCGCTAAAGCTACAATCTCGTCGTAACCATCAGGCCAGACTTGAGATATGTCAAGAGAGCCTGAACTACCGCCTGTCCATTTATGTCCAGACAATAGGTCCGACCAGTATATCGTAGACTTATCTGTGCTAAAGTCAGCAGTCCAAAGCCTACCATAAGCTGCCAACACTTCATTACCGTACTTAGCCGAAGTTAACCCAGCAGCACTATTGACTGAACTAAGTGTTACTACGCTGCTGTTAGCACCTCCTGAAGAACCTGAAGCAACTGTATTGTAAATAAGAGGTTCTAACCCACGTTGAAAAAAGTAAAGACTGTCGTTAAAGTTTACCATCTTCCAGTTGTCAGCAGAGATAGAATAACCACCAGGAGTTTCATCAGCTAACGTCGTTGTGCCACTTAGTATCTTGTTGTTACCTACTGAAAATATCTTAGTGGTCCCTGCATCATTTATAAATTCTTTTATACCTCTTACTTTACCTGAGCCTAGTTGGGTTTTGTTTGTTGTAGTAACACTAAGTCCTTTACGTGCTGCTATACGTCCACGTCGGTCTATTACAGCATTATCAGCTACTTCTGCAAAAGAAGGGTCTTGAGCAAGAGGTGAGTCTTCTGTATTAATACCTTTGAACGCTGGAGCGACAAGGTTGATACTGTTTAATTGTTGTGCCATCTATTGTCTCAAGGTGTAAAAAAAATAGTTTCTTCTGGGTGTCTACCTGCGTCCTGTGCTATAGCGTCCCCTAAATATCTATTAGCTATAGTAAAGTACTCAGCAGTTGACGTACCGCCTGTTTCTCCACGTTCTCTTGAAGCAAGAGCTACTGCTAGTTGTACTACTGCATTTTCAGGAACTGCTATAGAATCTGAGTCACTCGTTAAAGCAGAGTTACGAATAACAGCGTCAAAACGTAAAGCATAAACTGCGTCTGGTTTTGGGTAAACGTCAATCGTCATGTCTCCGTTACCGTCTACTCCAGCATAAGTGTAGTATCTAGGTGAACCAGTAAGAGGAGTGTTTAAGTAAAGCTGCTCGTCAAACCAGTTGTTTGTCTGGTACTGCATCTTAAGATTAGACGTGTCGTTAAGTACGTTTAGTTCTTTAATTTTGTCCTTGCTGTTTGTTAGTGAGTAATTAACTGTGTTAGCTACCGTGTTAAAGGCTAAAGTTGTACGTAATGCTGACCAATCCCAAGCACTTTCAACTAAGTCTTTAGCGTCATTTACAAAGTCACCAACGAGCTTACTGTAGCTTGTTGCTTGAACTGTAGCTACTTCGTTTTCTCGTAGTCTTCTTAAAACACTGTTTACTGCATTTAAATACGTCATTAAATTATTCCCTTAAACAAACTATCATTTATCAAACGATTAAGCTCAACATTATAGTCTTTAAGTTGATAAGGCACAGCTACAAACTGAGGAAGACCGTAACCTAAATTATCCATGTATCCTGTACCAGAGCCTCCTCCTCCTAACATACCAGTGCCGTAGAATGGATTATTGTCTCTGTCTTCTTCTTGTTCTCCACCACCACCACCACCACCTCCAGTAACAGGTTCATCTTCTTCTGGCTCTACATCATCTGGGTCAGGGTCTACTCCACCGTTTCCATTACCGCCGCCACCAGTAGGACCATCATCAGAAGTATCTTCAGGAGTACCTTCAGAGCTACCAGAGCCATCAA
>CESS01201635.1_pt1 | contig 11125 bp, 16 predicted proteins | sample 326931 | NCBI WGS metagenome assembly CESS01 (sample SAMEA2591098, study PRJEB7988) | marine metagenome | biome: marine biome (ENVO:00000447); feature: deep chlorophyll maximum layer (ENVO:xxxxxxxx); material: saline water (ENVO:00002010), including plankton (ENVO:xxxxxxxx) | depth 55 m
CGAATGTGAATATATATATCTTGTTGGTGATTTTATTGACGGCTGGCTTCTAAAAAAGAATTTCAGATGGAAACAAGAATATAACACTATTATTCAAAAACTTTTAAAACACGCAAGACACGGAACTAAAATTATTTATGTTTGGGGCAATCATGATGATTTTTTAAATTCTTTTGATGGGACTTTTTTAGGTGAAAATATAAAAATATGTAGATCAACCGAACATGTTACTCTTCGAGGTAAAAGATTATGCGTTATACATGGAGATGTATTTGATGGTTTATTAACTAAATACAAATGGATACAAAAAGCCGGTGCTATTTTTTATGAGTTAAGTCTCAAACTCAATAAGTTCTTCAGGTTGTTTAAGTTTAGCTTTAGCAAATTTCTCAAATCCAGAGCAAAAAAAGCAGTAAATTACATATCTAATTATGAAGAAGCCGTAATTAATCACGCTAAAAGAAGTAAATGCACCGGAATTATAACTGGACACATTCATAAGCCCAATTTATATACTAAAAATAATATTTTATACGCAAACTGCGGGGATTTTATAGAATCAAATACATATATAATAGAAGATTTATCTGGAGAAATTAAATTAATTGAAGCATTAAACGAAAAATAGATCTGCATCTCAATAGTTATGACGAATTTAAAAAACATGCACCTGAACCGCCTCCATACACTTGTCCATACATTGATGATGTCATAACTGATTTGGAGAATTTACGTAACCAAAACGACGAATTAAGAGAGTATGCAAAATACTGGAAGAAGCAAGTTAAAGGTTTATCTGAAGAGATTTATAAATTAAACCTATTATTAAAAGAGTATGAATTCGAAGAAGAATAAAATATTTATATCTGCCTGTGCTGAAGGTAACGGTCATTTAACTCAAGCTTTAGCTTACAAGGAAAGATTAAATCTTGATGAAAGTGAGGCGTCTGTAGCTGTAGTGGCCAAAAAAAGAAAAGGTATACCTTTATATTTTAAAAAAGAATTTAATAGCATCATTGATTACGATGGGTTTGATTTTGTATTTGGGAAAAGTGGAAATGTAGTAGTTTGGAAAACATTTGTAAAAAATATTTTAAAAATACCTCTAATAGTCAAATCTTTTTTATCTCTTGTAAAATACATCAAAAAAGAAAAACCTGATAAAATTATTAACTTTTACGATCCTGTGGTTGGTTTAACCGCATTATTTTGCCGTGATGTCAAATATGTTGCCGTAGCACACCAATTTACAATGGAGGTGCCTCTTTACCCTAAGATTAAAGGTTTTTATATTCAAAAAATGGTTTTAAAAATTTTGAACTTTACATGCAGTTTAAGAGCGCAAAAAGTGGGTTTGAGCTATTACGACATTCATTCTAACGATTTTCCAATCATCCCCCCTCTTTTGAGAAAAGAAACTTATATAAAATCTAACGTAAAAGAACCTTTTATTTTAGTTTATCTTGTAAATGAAGAAATGTTACGAGATTTATTTTGTCAAGCACGTAAATTCCCGTCGAGGAAATTGAAGTGTTTCTCTAGACTAACAAAAGATTACAAAAATATACCGAAAAATATTGAATTAAACGAATTAGATGCTAAACTTTTTCAAGAAAAAATGAAAGTTTGTTCTGGGGTTATTTGTTCTGGAGGGTTTGAAACAAGTTCTGAAGCCATTTATCAAAACAAGCCATTATTAATGATTCCTTGCAGGAACCATTATGAACAATACGCAAATAGTCATGATGCTAAACAAGCTGGGTTTGCAAGATATAGCGCCCACATAGACCTTTTGAAACTAGAGCCAAAAACAGAAAATGATTTGACATGGTTTGATAAAATAAATAGCATGCACCGGCTCATTAATTAAAATTATGCCAAATTCAGGAGACAAAAGATGGAAAGAAAAAGACGACGGAATAAACACCTTACTTAGGCAACAAAATGAAGAATTAATAATCAAATATTTAATACCACTTGTGATAACTTTAATTTTAATTACTATAGCTACCAGCAGAAAATAAAATTATGAAAGTGATAAGACTCATTGCTAAACCAGATACGTGGTTTAAAGAAGGGATTGAAGTATACGATTATGATGAGTATGGTGTGAGATTTACTTTAGATGAATATGAAGAATGGCGCAGTCATTGCGAACTTCTTTGTGTTTAAGTGGGCGGTAGGAAAAATCATAGAACAGTAGCAAATGAAAAAAAGTCAAGGAGAACAGATAAACTTCGAATATGTTTCAATATTTAGAACAGATCAAGAGTTTATTAATTATTATGTAGACGGAGTCGGGCAAGTAAAGCAAAGCGATTTTTTCAAAAAAAACAATAGTAGAAAAAATGGCATAGAGTTTGTTTCTTAATTGCAACATCTCATTTCTGTAAAAAAATGTAATACAGAAAGTGAACTACTTTGAATTCAGTCTTGAATGGTGGATTAAAGGAGGGCTTGTTAACGCAGCAGTGTTATCAAGCTCTTTTTTTATAGCTATTTTTTACTTCAATAACAAATACAGTAAAAACTTTGTCAATGTCATGATTAGTATTGCCCCTCTTTTAGGTCTTTTAGGAACAGTCGTTGGAATGATTCAAACTTTTAATGCGTTACAGGGTAACGGTGCAGATATTCAGCCTTTGGCAAAAGGGATCTCAAAAGCTATGATAACTACAAGTTCTGGATTATGCGTAGCCATTCTGGCAAGCATATTTTTGCCTTTTAAAAAACTTGACTAAACAGAACCATGACAGTAAGTTAAATGCAAACATAGGCATGAAGTTCGATTTTATAAGAGTAAAAAATTTAAAAAATGGGTTTGCGGAAGTCGAGCTGGATTTCGATGACGAGTTTATATCTTCGTTCGAAAAAAAGACAGGAAAAACTTTTTGTCAAAATAATTTACAAGAATACGTGATTCAAACAATCCAAGACTTAATAGATGAAACCGACAAGTAAAGAAAAACAAGCAGGGAAAGGGTCTGACCCTAGAAACTGTTTCTCGAATAGTTTCAAAAACAATTACGACTTAATAAAATGGGGGGAAAAAAAGGACGATGGTAGAAAAAAAGATAAAAACTGAAGAAGGTTACTGTTTTGATTTAACCTTACAATCAGACTGTTTTTATAACACTTTAAGAGTCTATAAAAATAGGGACGAAGATGCTATCGATTTAAGTCATTATACTTGTGGTTTGCCAGAAAACATAGGAAAAAAAACTTTATTTTGGAGCATGACTTTAAAAAAAGAACAGGCTTTGGCCTTGGGTAAAGGTTTAATTGATTCTGTAAAAAATGAACAATAATATTCATTCTTGCGATAACTGTAAAAATAGCAACTTAAATGCAGAAGATCTGACTTTAAAACAAACGTACCAGCAAAAAAAAATAAAAACCTTATTCCTCTGTAAAGGATGTTTAGATCATTACGATAAAAATAATGAAATTATTAAAATGCGAAGGTTGCGGTAAAGATTTTGAGTCAAAAAGAAAAAAAAGATTTTGTGACTCTAAGTGCAGAATAAAAAAAGGGTCATCTAGTAAAAAACAACTTAATTCTAACCAAATAATAATCGAGAAATTCCTCAAAGAACCAAAAAAAACGTGGTCGAATAAGCCCGTAATGATGAGAGAACTTTCTTTTTGTAAGATTTTAACAAAAAAATACGGAAAAGAATTTTGGCTTAGAGTCAAGCCTAACTTTAAAATAATAAGTTTATCTTGGTTTTTTTCTCCTAGAGGCAGAGAGTATCTACATACAGAAAAAGCTAAACTAAGTCTTGACTTTTCTAAAGAAAGAGTTTACCCTAAAAAAGTAGAAAACGAAAACCCTAAAAAGTTTAAAAAAATCAAGAAAACATTACTTGATTACCTAAGAGGATGAGCAATAAAAAAATAAAAGAGTCTTTATCTCCAATAGAACAAATTGGAGAATACCTGAAAGAAAATAAGCAATTTCATTTAAATTACGAACCTACTTATGATTACACTGTTTCTAGTGGAAGCCTAATGTTAGATTTAGAAATGGGAGGAGGTTTAAAACCTAGTATCTTTAGAGCAACAGGTATTTCTGAAGGAGGAAAAACATCATGCTCTTTATCTTTTGCTAAGAACTTTTTAAATACAGTCGAGAACTCCTTCGTTTTTTATGTAAAAGCAGAAGGAAGGCTCTCCGAAGAAATGATAGACAGGTCAGGAATAGATAAAGATAGATTTTTTATATTTAAATCTAATATATTCGAAACAGTTTTAGACGCTATAAGAGGTCTTATTGCGGACAACCCAAAAGATACGCGTTATTTCTTTGTAATAGACTCTATAGATGCTCTCGTTCCGGTTAATGACTTAGATAAACCTTTTACAGAGGCGACCAAAGTAGCAGGAGGGTCCGTTTTAGCTTCTAATTTCTTAAAAAAAATGGCATTGCCTTTAACCTCTAAAGGTCACATCTGCACTATTATATCTCAAGTAAGAAGTACTGTTAAAATTAATCCTTATGAAAAAGCTGACCCTAAAATGACTAATGCTAATGGAGGTAATGCTCTTTTACATTACTCTGATTGGATTTGTGAATTTAAACAAAGATATGCTAGAGATTTAATACCGCCAAACTCGAAAGAACCAGAAGGACATTGGTGTAAAATACTTTTTTGCAAGTCAGGCAACGAAAAAACAGGAGTAGAAGTAAAATATCCAATAAAATATGGCAGAACAGGAGGGAAAAGCATTTGGGTAGAATATGAAATTCTAAACATGTTAAAAACTTTTGACATGATAAAGCCTTCAAGAGCTTGGATAACGGTGGAAAAAAGTTTTATAGATGAGCTTTCTGAAAATAATTTTGAAATTCCTGAAAAAGTGCAAGGAGAAGAGGCTTTTAGAAAACTATTAGAAGATAACCCTGATTTAACAAAGTATTTGTTTAATAAATTCAAAAAAATACTCGAAACATCAACGTGAGACTTTTAAATATTTACGGAAGGTCAGTAAATAAAAACGTAGCTAAATACTTAATAAATTGGGATAAACCTTGCAGGTCTAAGATTCAATTAAAAGTAAAAAAATTCTTTGAAGAATATTGGATTAATCATATGTGCTATGAAGAATTCCCTGTTTTTGGGTCTAGACTAAAGGTTGATTTAGTAAACATGACAAAAAAAATAGCTGTAGAAGTGCAAGGGGAGCAACATGATTCTTTTAATAAGTTTTTTCACAAAAATAAGAGATCCAACTACTTAAGTTCTATAATAAGAGATCAGCAAAAATATGAATGGCTTCAATCAAATAATTTTAAAGTTTTAGAAATAAAAAAAGAAGATGTGCCTCATTTAAGCAGGGGTTATATTAAGCATTCTTTCGGAATAGATATTTAAAAGTGTAATGAAAAAGATGAGCAAAAAGCAAGAGGAGTCTTTTATGCCCGAAGAGCTTCTGACTAATATAAGCGAATGGTCTTATGGGGGTTACGTATTATTTAGTTTCGATGGGGAAGGCAGGCCTCAAGTTCATAGTTCTGCTCCTGACGAGTTAAATGCCATGTCTCTTCAGTTTTTTATTAGAGGATGGTCTAAAGCTATGGATGAAATAAGTAGAGAAAGTTTCTTGCAAAATATAGCTGAGAGTGTAAGAGAAGACAACGAAGACGACGAAGACGGAGAAGAAATATGAGTAAAGATACTACAAGTTCAAATTATTACCCTAATAACGAGGAAGAGTTGCCCTCTTTGAGACCTATTGTCCCGGGTGAACCTAACTCGTTAGAAGAAGTCCAAGAGATTAAAAGTCAGCCAGAGTCTTATTCAAGCGTAGAAGAATCTTATTCAAGCGTAGAAGAATCTTATTCAAGCGTAGAAGAAATAGGTATTGAGCTTCCCGATATCCCTCTTCCAGACGAAGAAGAAATGGAAGAAGATGTTGTCGATACTTTTGAAGATTCAGCTTTTAAATTTGCTATCGTTGGAGTGGGACAAGGAGGCTCCAGAATCGCAGAGACTTTTTGGCGGTTAGGTTACAGAAGAGTAGGGGTAATTAATACAGCTAAACAAGATTTATCTTTAATAAAAGTTCCTGAGCAGAACAAGCTTCTCATTGGAGACGGAGGAGCAGGAAAAAATCCTGCAAAAGCAGAAGAGGTTTTTAAGACGAGATACGAAGATATTCTAGATTTCTTAAAAAAGGTTTTTGGAAGAGGTTACGAAAGAGTTATCGTATGCGTGGGCGCAGGAGGAGGCACAGGAGCAGGAGGAGCAGCTTCAGTATTAGAAATATGTCATGACTTAAATCAATCTTTAGGTAAAGAAACCAAAGATACAGACGCTAAAGTTGGATGCATTGTTGCTTTACCAACTAGAGGAGAAGGAATCAAGGTTCAAGAAAACTCTAAAAAGACAGTCTCTAAAATAACAGATTTATGCAAGGCAGGAGTTATATCTCCGCTAGTTATTTTAGATAACGAAAAAATAAAACAACTTTACCCCCGTCTTTCTGTCAATCAGTTTTGGAATACCGCAAATAGCAGCATTTGCTCGCTGTTACATTTGTTTAACCAAATATCCGCCAAAGAATCTTCTTACACAACTTTCGACAAGGCAGATTTAGATACTATATTTTCTTCAGGAATAATAACTTTCGGAGCCACTCCGATAAAAGATACTTCAGAAAGCGCTATCTCTTATGCGATAAGAGATAATCTCAGAAAAAATATTTTAGCAGGAATAGATGTCTCTACAGGTAACGTAGCCGCTTGCGTCATCATTGGGGACAAAGAATCGTTAAATAACATCCCTCAGACAAGTTTAGAGCACGGTTTCGAGCAATTAAGTAGAATGATGGGGAAAAACTCGACGGTGCATAGAGGGATTTACGCAGGGTCTAAAAAAGGCTTGGCTGTTTATACCGCAATAGGAGGCCTGCAAGCCAAAGATAATTTATTTGACTATTTCTTTAAAGTTGATAGAATATACAAGTAAACATTATCAACTAATCAAAATATGCCTTTATTCTGCCTTAAGGTTGAGAAGCATGTCCTTGGAGGGCTTCTCAAGCATCCGAAGATCTTTGCCGAAATAGATTGCTTTCTAGCTCCCGAAGATTTTTCAAATGATATCAACAGGTCTATATTCTCTGTTATAAGAAGCGTTCTTATAGCTGGAGAACAAGAGATAGATCAGATCGTAATAGCCTCTAAACTAACAAGTTTAGGCATCTCTACTAAAGGCGATGTTAGCATTTATGAATATGTTGAATCTTTATCTTTTTGTTCCCCTTCCGAAAAAGGGGTTATTTCTTCAGCTCAAGAATTAGTTAAATATAGAATTAAAAGAGATTTAAGTAACACTGGAAAAAAACTAGTTAAATTTGCAGAAGAGTCAGGAGAGCAAGAAGTAGACGAAATAATTAGCCAGTCAGACTCTATTTACTCTGAAAAAATAGATTCGTATGATTTTCACGATACCCCAATCAATGTTCTTGAAGGTATCGAAGAAATTATAACTGAAAGAGCGGAGAATCCTATAAGCGAATTTGGTTTAACTACTCCTTATCCAGAATTTAATAGGCTTTTCGGAGGATTAAGAAAAGGAAACTTATACGCAATAGTCTCTCGCCCTGCTCAAGGAAAAACTACTTTTCTCAATGATCTTTGCTTAAATACGGCTATACAAAATAAAATACCTGTTTTAGTCTTAGATACAGAAATGACGACAGAGGAAATAACATTTAGAATGGCTGCTTCTCAAACAGATATTCCTTTATGGCACCTCGAAACAGGTCAGTGGAAAAACAACAAAGAGATGAGTTCTAAAATGCAAAAATTCTTAGAGCAATTAGATAGTCATAAATATTTTCATTACCATGTCAGAAACAAAGGTATAGATGAAATATGCTCTATCATAAGAAGATGGCATATGAAGGAAGTAGGAAGAGGAAATGATTGTATTATAGCGTATGATTACGTTAAGCTTACGGGAGAAAAAGTTTCTCAAAACTGGGCCGAGCATCAAGCTATAGGCGACAAGATTGACAAATTGAAGAAAATAGCAGAAGAGATAGAAGCTCCTCTTGTTACAGCCATGCAAATGAACCGTTCTGGAGAAAGCAGAAATAGAGACAGTTCCAGCTTGACGGATGACAGCTCTGCAATTTCTCTTTCGGACAGACTTCAATGGTACGCAAGCTTTGTTGCTATTTTTAGAAGAAAGACTATAGATGAGTTAGCTTTAGATGGGCAAGAATTTGGAAGTCATAAGCTTATAGCTATAAAAACTAGATTTCAAGGAAGGGACGCTGCTGGACATAACGATTTAATAATGAGACAATTTGTAGAACAAACTGACGCAGGAGCTGATATAGTTAGCGAAAGGTTGGTTTCAAACTACTTAAGCTTTGACATTAGTAATTTTAAAGTGAAAGAAAAAGGCTCTTTAGAGGATATAATAAGAGCAAATAATGGGCTCGTAGATATATCTCAAGAAGATCAGAGACAAGAAGGGTCTATAACTTTTTAATAAAAAAATGAATAAAGTTTACGAAATTCTTTCAGAATTAGGATATTCTCTCAAAGACTGCGGTTCTGAATATAGAACTTCAGCTCTTTATAGAGAGGGGGATAACGAAACATCACTTAGGGTTTATAAAGATTCAGGAAAGTGGCACGACTTCAAAGAGAACAAGTGGGGAAGTCTTCAGGATTTAGTAAAATTAACTTTAGGGACAAAAAATATAGAAGAAGCAAAAGGGTTTTTAGAAAAAAGAAGGTTTTCTGAAGTTTCATATGTAAAAAGCCCTACGATTGAAGTAGAAAAAACATTCCATGAAAAAGAGTTAAGCGGGTTAATATCAGATCATTCTTATTGGGAAAGAAGAGGGATAGAGTCTTCTGTCGTTTCTTTGTTTGAAGGAGGAGTATTAGTCTCTGAAAAAATGGCAAGAAGATATGTTTTTCCTATTTATAATTCTAAAAAAAAGATAGTAGGAGTTACAGGAAGAGACATTACAGGAAACAGCAGGATAAAATGGAAGCATTTAGGAGATAAAGTAAATTGGATATACCCAGCCAAATATAATGTTAAAATTCTTAAGCAGAAAAAAGAAATATATCTTGTAGAAAGTATAGGAGACATGCTTTCGTTGTGGCAAGCAGGAATTAAAAATACCTTAGTGACATTCGGATTAAATATTTCTCCTAAAATAATTTCATTTATTATAAAGATAAATCCTAACAAAATTTACATCTCCTTTAACAATGATTCCGGTGACAGCTACGCAGGGAATAAAGCCGCAAAAAAAGTTTTCGCTAAATTAACTAACTTTTTTGATTCAGAAGACGTAGAAATTAAACTGCCTCCAAAAAATGATTTTGGGGAAATGACAAAAGAAGAAATTTTAAAATGGGTAAAGTAAAAGAAAAAGTTCTATCGGCATCAAGATTAAAAACCCTAGAAACGTGTTCTTGGTCTTATTGGTGCAATTATTCCCTGAGATTACCTCAAAAACAAAACGAAGGAGCCTTAAGAGGAACTTTGTGCCACTTAATATTCGAACTTCTTCTGAAGAAAAAACACAAGAAACATTATGATGAGATTCTATTAAACAATAACGTTTATTTTGAAGGACCGATAAGAAGATTGATTTTTAAACATCTCAACAAGATGGAAAACGATTATGACCTACCTTTAACAAACGATGAAAATACGGAGTTAATTAATAAAATGATTCTGATTGGGTTAAAAACAGATTTTTTTGGAGAAGGAGGACAAGTAACAAATCCTGAGTTAGAATTCTTGTTAGAAAAAGAAGACCCCAAATATAAAATAAGAGGATTTATTGATAAGCCTATTCTTTACGAAAAAGAAAAAAAAGTTAAGATTGTCGATTATAAAAGTAGCAAGTATAAATTCAGAGGAGAAGAACTAAAGTCTAACGTTCAAGCAATGACGTATACTTTGGCGGCTATTGAAAAATGGCCGGATTACGAGCCTTCTGCAGAATTTTTATTTTTAAGATTTCCTAAGTCTCCGCTTCAAAAACTTAAGTTTAGCAAAAGCGAACTTGCCGGATTTGAACATTATCTTTCTCACGCTTATAAAGCTATTAATAACTATTCCGAAGAAGACGCTAAATCTAATTACGCTGCAGACAATAAAAATTCATGGATGTGCAAAATAAACAAATGGAGATGCCCATACCTAGACGCTTATGATTATTATGTAGAAGAAGATAAAAAAGGGAATCAGGTTAAAGCCTCTCTTAAAAAAGAAATAATACAAAAAAATTTAAAAGAGGGAAATGTTTTAAAAAAGAAAAGGTATGATGGTTGTCCAAGACATAAAAACCAAAAAAAACAAGAATCCATCTTCGATGATGATTTTTTTAATTGACATCTCTTAAATTTCTAGTATTCTATTTGCATGGAAGAAATAATTCCGTTGTTTAAATCGCACTACAGCATAGGTAGATCAATATTAACCTTAAATAAAGAAAAAGATAGTGAAAACGGTTCAGACTCAATATTAGATATTTGTGTTAAAAACAAATTAAAATCTTTCTATTTAGTAGAAGATGGAATGTCTGGCTTTCTTGAGGCCTATAGAAATTCTCAAGAATTAGATTTGTTCATGATCTATGGCTTAAGAATTACTTTATGCGGGTCAGGGAACACTATAAAAGACAGAAATGATGCAGCGAAAAAAAACTGCTCTAAATGCATAATCTTTTCTAAAAGCACTGAGGGGTATCAAAAAATACTTAAGATCTATTCCGAAGCTTCAACAAAAGGCTTTTATTATGAGCCGAGAGTAGACATGAGTCTTCTTAATGAATATTGGGATGATAACGATCTCTTATTAGCCATACCTTTCTACGATTCGTTTATTCATAAAAATAGATTAACATTTGATTGTGTTACTCATGATTTTTCTAAAATTAAACCTGTTTTATTAAGTGAAGATAATGATCACCCTATAGATTCAATAATACAAAAAGGGGTCGATATTTTTTCTAAAGAAGAGAATTTAGAAGTCGTTAAAGCTAAAAGTATATATTATAATCTCAAAAAAGACTTTAAACATTATTTAGCCTTTAGATGCATTAATAAAAGAACAAGATTATCTAAACCTAATTTAGA
>CESS01036878.1_pt1 | contig 11094 bp, 18 predicted proteins | sample 326931 | NCBI WGS metagenome assembly CESS01 (sample SAMEA2591098, study PRJEB7988) | marine metagenome | biome: marine biome (ENVO:00000447); feature: deep chlorophyll maximum layer (ENVO:xxxxxxxx); material: saline water (ENVO:00002010), including plankton (ENVO:xxxxxxxx) | depth 55 m
AATTAAGGACCATAATAGAGTTGTATTGTACGATTTACACTCGTCAGTACCGGATCTCGTAGCATTTAAGAATACATGGAAAGATGTACCTAAAGCAAACGGTGATGTTAGTGGAGATCCTATAAGAAGTAGAAGAAGAGATTCAGGTAAAGGATTTAAATGGGACGCAATTCGCTTTGCACACAAAGTTTATAGTATTTTTCACTGTGCAAAAGTATGCGATACACAAAGACTGATGTGGATGGACGCAGATACCTTTTGCCACAGCCCAATTACATATCAAAGAGTGAATGAATTAACTCCTCCTAATTTTGATGTGTGTTTTCTTGGTAGAAAAGGTAAATTTAGTGAATGTGGTCTTTATTCACTTACACTAGGTAACAAACAAACCAAGAGATTTATGAGAGAGTTTCAACGTGTTTACGATGAAGCAGAAAATGAAGGCATTTTTCAGATGGCAGAGTGGCATGACAGTTTTGTATTCGACGTTGTACGTCAAAGAGTTAAAATGCACGAATGGGATTGGGCAGCAGGGCTTGTCACTGGTGAAGGACATCCGTTGATTAACTCAATGTGGGGAGCATATCTTGATCATCTTAAAGGAGGACGTAAAGCCCTTGGAAAAAGCAAACGTACAGACCTACTTGTACCAAGAACGGAACCATACTGGAACCAATAATGAAATTCAAACTGTGGAAGCAATATGGCGCACTTAACTCTAAACCTATTTTTGCTGCTTTCGAACGTAGCATTATATCTTGCGGCCACACTATTACTAATTCCGATACTGATAGTGACGTTAATGTTATTTGGAGCGTATTGTTTAATGGTAGAATGGCGCCTAATCAAGGTATATGGAATCAATCCAAACCCACCATCGTACTTGAGGTCGGTGGAATCAAAAGAGGAATCACCTGGAAGGTAGGAGTGAATGGAATTAATCGGGACGCTTATTTTGGGACTGATAATAATGATAATAGTCGTAGCAATGATCTTGGGCTATTTTTAAAACCATGGCGTAAAGAAGGCAATCATATTTTATTATGTGGACAACATGATAAAAGTTTGCAATGGAAAGGCATGCCGCCAATGAGCTCGTGGGTAACAGATACTGTAACTGAAATCAGAAAGTATTCAGATAGAGTAATTGTGTTTAGACCGCATCCTAGATGCCAACTAGACTTAATTGAAGCATACTTACCCAACGTTATTAGACAGCACCCTGTGCATGTGTCTGGTACGTATGACGATTTCGACATGTCATTTGAAGATGCATGGGCAACTATAAGTTGGTCAAGTAATCCAGGTATTCATAGCGTCATAAACGGTGTACCGGCGTACACAGGACCTTCAAGTTTAGCATACGATGTTAGTATGTCTAGTCTATCTACTATTGAAGATCCTATTTTGCATGATAGAGAACAGTGGCTAAATGATTATGCATGGACTGAATTTACAGTAGAAGAAATAGAACAAGGACTGCCACTAAAAAGATTAGAAAATTACCTAAAAACGCAAATTAACTCTTGATCTCTGCGGCATTCTATTATATAATAGTACTATGAGACATCATACTTTTACAGAAGATCTATTCATAGATTTCTTGGACACGCTTGACAGTAAGTTTTACTCTATGCAATACCAAGACCGCTCCGCTGCACACAGCTTTTATGACTCTATTATGCAAGGTAAGCATTTTACAGAAAAACAAGCCCAATATGTGCTAAAAATACTGTTTAAATATCGTAAGGTAGTTTCAGATGAAATTGATTATGGTAACCATATGGAAATGCCTCAATGGAAAAGAGAGTTTCGTGTCATTGATACCAGTAAAAAAGTTTGGATTGAAGAGGTTGACAAAACACAAAGAATTATACTAAGATTTCCCTTCCATTTTAAGACAGACTTTGATGATTTTATTAAAGAAATACGATATAATAGAGACAGTGAAAATCGTTGGGATCCAGAAAGAAAAGTTAGAACACTTTCTTTATATGATTACAATCTTGTGTTACTCAAAGAGTTTTTAAAAGTTAACGACTTTGAGTTTGACCACGAATTTGAAGATATTATTGAAAGAGTTGAAGAAATTTACTGGGACGAAAAAGAGTACAGTAAAACTAGTAAAATCAAAGAAGGCACTGTTGAGCTTAACAATGCTAGTCCTAGTGCTGAAGTTTATTTTAGGAAAAATAGAACAAGTAACGTTGATGCTGATTTAGTTTTAGCAAAAAGTATGGGTCATATTTTTACTGGTAATAGTAAAAAGTATAACCAATGGACTAAAAAGATTGCAAGTTCACAATCCAATCAGTTTTGGATAAAAGATATTGCAGACTTCTTAAGATTAAGTTACACAGTTGATGGCAGGGTTGCAGTTATACTAGATCGTACAAGTGATGTAAACGGCTGGTTATATACATTAAGCGAAACTATAGATAATTGCGGTTTTGATAGGAATGATTTTAGAGTATGTTTCAGAGCTAATAAGAATGATGATGGAAGTTTTAACGATTGGGTTAGAGATAATGGTTTTGGAGGAAAAATAGATGGTGCTAAGTTCTTAATTTTTAATCAAAAACCTGCAAAGTGGTTGTTCAAAGAAGAAAAAGATGTTACAATATTAGCAAGTAATAATTTATTTGCCGGAGGGCAAACTATGATAAGACATTTGCTAAAGAATCATCCGTGTGTTGTATACGTTGGTGATATAGCACCAACAGTCCAGGAGGAATTGATTGAACTGTAAACTGATTATAAAAGACGAAGTAAACATTAAGTGCGAAGGACTTGATGTTGCAACACGTCGAAAGATTTGTAATAAGTTAAAGTACGATTTACCTTATGCAAGGCACATGCCAGCATATAAATTAGGTAGATGGGACGGAACTGTTAGTTTCTTTGGTATCGGTGGTTCAGGTTATCTTGCACACTTAGATGTAATTTTACCTATCATTACTGACTCAGGATATGAAATAGAAGTTATTGATAATCGTCAAACCGCTGAATTAAAGTTTGAAAAAATTACAGAAAGCTATTGGGCTGACAGAGGTAAAGTTTGGCCTAAAGGACATCAACTTGCAGGACAACCGATTGTATTACGAGACTATCAATATGATGTTGTAAATAAATTTTTAGATAATCCACAAAGTTTACAAGAAGTAGCAACTGGTGCAGGTAAAACAATTACAACTGCAACACTAAGTCATTTGTGTGAACCGTATGGACGTACAATTGTAATTGTGCCTAATAAAAGTCTTGTTGTACAAACAGAAGAAGATTATATTAACTTAGGACTTGATGTCGGTGTATATTTCGGCGACAGAAAAGAGTTAGGAAAAACACATACTGTATGCACATGGCAAAGTCTAAATGTACTAGATAAGAAAGGCAAGTATGACGATGCTCTTACACTTGCAGAATTTTTAGAAGGCGTCAATGCTGTTATCATTGACGAAGTTCATCAAGCAAAAGCAGATGTACTTAAAAAACTATTAACAATAAATTTAAAAAATGCTCCTATACGTTGGGGACTAACAGGTACTGTACCTAAACAAGCATGGGAATTTCAAGGTATACTTGCAGGTATTGGACCAGTTATTAATCAGGTTACTGCACACGACTTACAAGAAAAAGATGTACTTGCAAAACTAGACATACAAATTTTACAGACAAAAAACATTGAAGAATTTAGAAATTACCAAGAAGAGTATACTTGGTTAGTAACAGATCCTGATAGAATATCTTGGATTTCTTCTAAAGTGAAAGAATTTTCACGAACTGGTAATACATTAGTGTTAGTAAACAGAATTGATACAGGTAAAAAGATAATGGAACAAATACCTGAAGCAGTTTTTGTTGCTGGAGAAATGAAACTTGCAGATAGGAAGGAAGAGTATGACGAAATTAAAACGTCGGATGGAAAAGTTATCATTGCTACATATGGTGTGGCTGCTGTCGGGATTAATATCCCTAGGATATTTAACTTGGTGCTTATTGAACCTGGTAAAAGTTTTGTTAGGGTAATACAAAGCATTGGTAGAGGAATACGTAAAGCAGAAGATAAAGATTTCGTACAAATATGGGATATAACTTCAACTTGTAAATATGCAAAACGTCACTTAACAGAACGTAAGAAGTTTTACAGAGAAGCAAAATATCCTTTTCAAATAACAAAAATAGATACATGATAAAATATAAAGAAGCAACTGAGCAAGAACAAAAAGAATGGCAAGAAGGTGACAGAACATGGTGGGCTGAAAGAGCCCTTCATTTTGTTGCTATCGCATCATTAGTACAAGTAGTAATGCTTGGATTTATGATGTTATCATTCTTCTTAATACAACAGGGGGTACAATGAGTCAAAAACAACAGAACCAACATCAAAGTGATAAACTAAAGTTTCAGAAAAAGTCTACAAAAGATCAAGCTGAAACAATTAAAGAACAACAAAAAAGAATAGCAGAGTGGATCAAGCAACAACAAGATCCAAGACACAATCAAGACTAATGAGTACGTCAAATTGCATATCACATCAAGAAGTAGCCAGAGTGCTTCATGCAGACCATAGTGAATACAAAATGGGAACATTGGTATATGGCACATACGAAGAAATAGAATCATGGTGCGAACAGAACGATATGTTTGTTGACAAGTACCTAGATCATGTAAATCCTAGTACTATTTACAATACTGGTGAATGGGTAGGTACAGGTATATCGGATCCATTTAGCGTAAGCGTTCCTTTTGATTACAGAGAAAATAGAGCAAAAGGAACTTTTAATACTAGAGGTGTAAATTTAGACAAATGGTAAATGACAAAGAACAGCTCGATAGAATCGAAAAGAAACTAGACAAACTTGACAAGAAACTAGATAAACATATAGAAGAAATATGGACAGTCTACGTTCCTATCAAACGATTATTAGAAAAACTAGAAAAGTTTAGGCTGTGGTAGAAAGAAACGTTAAGTTCTTGACTTCAGGAACTAAACATGTTATAATACGTCAATACAACTAAGGAAAACTAAATGAGTAGAATTTTAACATTAGATAATAAGGCGTTCAATTTGAACGAACTGCCAGAAGAGGTAGAGGAGGACGCAAGATTCAGTGTACTTGACAACAGTGATCCGACCAACCCTGACTTCTTCTTTATGCCTTTAATATTTTTAGAAAGTTTCAATAGTCCAGCAATTTTAATGAACATTGGAGGATATGAATTACAGATGCCTTTAGATTGGTGTATGCTAATTGGTGATAGCGATTGTGCTACAGATCCAGAAGTATTACCACTAACAAGTATTAACGAAAGAGGTTTCGAAGCGTTCTGTATGAATCCAATTAAAGGTTATAGATCCGACTTCCAGCCTGTAGAAATAGTGAACATATACCAAGACGTAAGATGGTATTTTCCGAAGATGAAAAATGGACAATTATTATCAGTGCCATTGCACGATCAAGAAAACCCACCATGTGTTTACTTTGTTAAAGAAATTAGTAGACAGTCAGAACAGGTTGAATTGGCTAACTTACTATGATAATTAAGTATGTATATTAAAATATCTAGGAGTATAAAATGGGTATCAAAGCAGGAAAGATTTGGGGTAAAACAGAACTAGTACATGCAAACGGTGTATTAGAGTTTCACCGTATTGAATATAATAAAGGTTTTAAGTGTTCTGAACACGAACATCAATTTAAGTGGAATGGCTTCTTTGTTGAGTCAGGCAAGATGTTAATACGTGTTTGGCAGGACGGAGAACAAAAAGGATTAGTTGACGAAACTATTCTTGAAGCTGGAGACTTTACACAAGTGAAGCCTGGCAAGATCCATCAGTTCGAAGGACTTGAAGATGGTGTAGCATTTGAGCTATACTGGGCAGAGTTCAACCACGACGATATTGTGCGTAGAACTGTTGGTACTAAAACATAATGAAAAAACTTGGTATTGTATCAACATTTAGTGATAAAGGATATCACGAGTACGGCAGACACTTTGTAGAAAGTGTAAGAAGGTTTGTTGATCCTAATATCACTGTTTACATCTATGTAGACAACACTGAGATTGACAATCCACCGTCTAACTTTGTTATTAGAAAGTTAGAACCATCAGTACCAGAACTTACAGAGTTTAAAAAACGTAATGCACACAGAGTGCCTGGTAAGTTTATCTATGATGGCGTAAGGTTCAGTCATAAAAGTTATTGCATTTGGCATTGTGCAAACAATGCCGATGTAGATACATTGTATTGGATTGATAGTGATGCTGAAATTTACAGTAATATTACTGAAGACTATCTAAAAGGATTTTTGCCAGAAGGGTTATTCACAAGTTATCTTGGAAGACCACACTATACAGAAACAGGGTTCCTTGCATTTGATTTAAATCACAAATATGCAAAAGAGTTCTTTGATGTATGGAAAGAATACTATACACACGATACAATTTATGATCTCGCAGGACAATTAGATTGTCATGCATTTGATGCTGCAAGAGAAAGACTGGAAAAAGAAGGTAAGATACACAACTATGATATTGCACGTATACGCTTTCCAGAACTTGGCAAAAATCATTTCAACGCAGCACTTGAACACCATGTTATACATTACAAAGGTGATCGTAAATTAAAGAGAGACGAGCAGTTAGCTCGTGCAATTAAAAGAATGAAGAAGGGAAAAAGGTGAGTAAATTGGCAACGAAAGGACTTAACGGGCTTAAGAAAAAGTCTGAAAAACAATTTATACAAGAAATGGTTAGTAATCGCAGTGCTATCATAAGAGAAGAATCTGTCTATGTTGTTGACATGTTTGAAAACGGCGAACTTATTGAGAGCAGACCTGTTACTGGTCACAGCAAAGCATATGCTGAATCTTGTGCAGAAAATTGGAAAATTGGCGTAATTAAATGAAGATAGTATTGACTGGACACAAAGGCTTTATAGGAAGCCATTACTACGATTACATTAAAGATAATAACGATGTAGTTGCATACGACTTAGTGTCTGGTCAAAATCTTTGTGATACTGATATTGTTAAACAAATGCCAGAATGTGATACAGTAATACATATGGCTGCAACAAACGGCACTAGACTATTTTACGAAACTCCGACTCAAGTTGCATTTAATAATACACTTCCAACATTTAATTTAATTGAACATTACCTTGGAACAGATACAAAGTTTGTGTTTACTAGTACATGTGAAATATTTAATGGAGCAATTGACAAAGAAATATATCCAGTTCCAACAGACGAAAATGTTCCTATACATTTCGAAGACATTTTAAATCCAAGATGGAGTTATAGTATACCTAAAGCACTTGGTGAAAATTTAGTATCTAATTCAGGACTACAATGGTTAGTAATACGTTACTTTAACATTTATGGTCCTAGGCAGAAAGATCATTTTATTAGTGAGTTTGTAGAGCGTGTTGCAAAAGGCGAGTACTATATCAAAGGCGATGATACACGTAGTTTCTGTTACATCGATGACGCTGTTAAACTTACACACGAAGTAGTAGAAAAGCATAGCAATGAAATTATAAACGTAGGCAGGCAAGAAGAGAATAAGATTTCAGATGTAGCAAAAATTATTATGGACATAATGGATGTAGATCCTAATAAACTTGAAATAATGCCAGGGCCAATAGGCAGTGCAAAGAGGCGTTGTCCTGACACATCTAAATTACTTAAATTAACGGATACCTTTAGTTACACACCATTGAAGGTAGGATTAAAACATACAGTGGAGTCATTATTATGAAACTAGGAATCATTGGACTTGGTACAGTAGGATCAGCAAACAAAGAAGGATTTGAAAGTATTGGGCATGAAATTGTTGGACACGATATTACACTTGATACACAAATTACAGATGTCTTTAATACAGAAATCACATTTGTTTGTGTGCCAACACCAAGCACGGACAACGGAGACTGTGACACAACTATTATCGAAAGCGTAATAGATGAACTTGCAGAAATTAATTACAAAGGTATTATTGCTATTAGAAGTACAGCAGTACCTGGCTTTACACAAAGCATGATTGACAAACATAAAAACTTAACAATTGCGTTTGTTCCAGAGTTTTTACGTGAACGTTGTGCATTAGATGACTTCCTTAACAATCATAAACTACTTGCAGTGGGTACACATGATATTTGGGTGCATAGAAAAATGGTTGAATGTCACGGAGAATTACCACAGAATGTAGTACACTTAACACCTAACGAAGCAGAAGTACTTAAATACTATAATAATGTATATGCCGCTGTAAGGGTAACGTTTGCTAACGTAATGTACGAAATTTGTGAGAAGTTAGATTGTGATTACAATACAATTAAGAACGCATACATTAAGACAGGAAAAGCAATTGATATGTACTTAGACGTTTATCCTGAACTACGAGGCTACGGAGGTATGTGTTTACCTAAAGATACAAAAGCTCTTGCATCGTTAATTAAAAAATTAGACCTTCCTTTTAATTTATTAGATGTTGTTACGGAGGACAACAGCAAAGTAAAAAAGACCGTGTTTAATGGAATGAGAGAAAATTAATGGATCATCCGGTTGTTGAAAATCTTTATGAGCTAGTAGTTTGGCCTAAAGGTACACAGCCGCATATTCTAGATATAGGTGCAAACGTAGGTCAATTTGCAACAGAGATGAGAAGTATATTTGGTAACGCACATATACATTCTATTGAAGCAAATCCTTACTGTGAAGCAAAACTAGGCAAGAAGCAATCCAATGGTCATCTCAACGAGTACCAAATTGTTGCACTTGGTAAAGAAGAAGGTGAACTAGATTTTTATTATTCTGAAAGAAAACCTGCAGGCAAAGGAGCAAGTTTTTATCCAGAGATACAAGGTAAAGATTTACAATCTATGCAAGTACCTGTAAGAAGATTAGATGATGTGTTGCCAGAACAACATTTTCATTTAATTAAAATTGATGTGCAAGGTGCAGAAAAAGATGTTATCGAAGGTGGAAGATCATTGCTAGATAAAGCCAAGTATGTTATACTAGAACTTGCAATTAAACCTTATAATGAAGGTGCTCCAACAGGAATTGAAATGATAGAGTTAATGAACGATATGGGCTTTTGTTTAACTAATTGTATCACTGAACATAGAAGTATAAACAAAGAAGTATTACAGATAGACGGATTATTTCAAAAAGGAATAGAAAACGCTACGCACCCAATGGAGTATTTTAATGTATAAATTACATTACGAAAAACAAATTTATTCACAGCATGGAGAAGATGGCATTATAGAAATGATGACTAATGCTATTATAAATCCAGACAAAACATTTTTAGAGATTGGTTGGGGCGATGGCGGAACTAACATGACCAATTACTTACAATATGATAAAGACTGGAGCGGTGTTGGGGTTGATGCAAGGGAAAATCCTAAAGGCAGAGAAAGATTTACAGACAAGTTTAAGCATATAGCATCTAAAGTTTACCCGCACAATGCACAGCAGTTTATAAAAGAAGTACCTTATAATTGCGACTTTTTTAGTTTAGATATTGATAGTTTCGACTATGCTATTGCACACGAGTTGTTCTTAAACGGCGGTTTTAGACCCAAAACAGTTTGTGTAGAGTTTACAGATCAGTTCGGACCTAACGCTATTGCAAGTTTCCCTCATGTGCCAAGTATGCCATGGAAAACAATTAGGAAAGGAAAGTTAACCACATCAGGTTGTAGTTTACAGAAGTGGAAACTTTTCTTTGAACATTTTAATTACTCATATTTTGGATTTGATACTAGTAGTACTAACTGTTTCTTTTACAATGCACAAGAACTAGTTCCAGCGCATTTAGAAAATTTACCTATACTAGCAAATGCAGATTTACAATATTCCGATGACAGTAAAATGATAGAACACATTAATCATTCTGCTGCTTGGAAACCGTTAGTGGAACAGATTTACACTAGCGATATAGGATTATGAAAACCAACCAGCAAAGGAAAACTATATGTTACACAAAATCAGTGATATGTGCAACAAGGTTGAAGTCATCTATAAAAAGTCTGAAGAGCTAAGAAAACTAAAGTATGACACACCCAAAGAAGCACGAGACGAAACACAAGTCGATTTTCTTATACAGGACATTCAAACCCTGTGTAGAGAGATTGGTTTTGATCGTGGCGAGTACAACAAATGATATCAGCTGAATATCAAGAAATGCTTTCGCTTATACATAGCGGAACAAAGTTTGGAAAGCGTTCTAAGATACCTGAACACCTAAAAAGATTTATTTCCAAACAATCAATTAGGTCTATGATTGATTTTGGTTGTGGTAAAGGACAACTACTTGATGTTCTAAAACACAACTACCCTACTATTGATATTATGGGGTACGATCCTGCTAATCCAAAATTTAATGTTCCTCTAAAGAAAGTTGATTTAATATTCTCAACTGATGTTTTAGAACATATAGAGCCTAACCATTTAGATAAAACCCTTGAAGAAATTAAAGAACATAGTACGCACATATACCATTTAATCAGTTGTGCGCCAGCCAAACTTGTACTCCCAGATGGTAGAAATGCACACTTAATACAGCAAACACCAGATTGGTGGAAACAGAAACATTTGGATTTGGGCTATGAAATAATCAAAGAAGAATATAGAGAATTTAACAAATATTCAAAACAACTTGGCAAAAATATACCAGTTAAGAACTATTTCATAATGGCTAGGTTATCATAAAAAACTCTTGCATTTATTTGCATAAGATAGTACAATATAACTATGATTAGACTTTTACTTGTAGCCATAATTCTATTACTTCCTGCATGTGGAACTACAGTAGCCGTTTTAGATGTTACTGCTAGTACAGCCATATATGCAGGTAAAACAGTAGTAAATACGATAGATATGATTACACCAGATATTGTTAATAAGGACTAAAATGTCAAAGTTAAAACTAAATGAAATCCTTGCATCTGTTGATATGAATGCAAAACATATATGGGACGAGCTTACAGAAGAGCAACGTAAGAGTGTTGTATACTTCACGCTTAACCGCTATATAAGCAACGTACAAGGGTCTAGAGAACTAAAGGAGCATTATGTA
>CESS01030488.1_pt1 | contig 11088 bp, 9 predicted proteins | sample 326931 | NCBI WGS metagenome assembly CESS01 (sample SAMEA2591098, study PRJEB7988) | marine metagenome | biome: marine biome (ENVO:00000447); feature: deep chlorophyll maximum layer (ENVO:xxxxxxxx); material: saline water (ENVO:00002010), including plankton (ENVO:xxxxxxxx) | depth 55 m
GGCTTTGCTGGTGCTTTTGGTTGTTGAGGTTTTGCGTTTCGTGGTTTTTTTTGTGGCGGCTTTTGCGTCGAGGAGTTCGATCGCTTCCTTCAGGGTGATGTCGTCGGCCCCTTTGCCCTCAGGCAATGAAGCATTCACTTTTCCCTGTTTGACATAGAGGCCGTAGGGGCCATCGAAGACCTGCACGGTCTCTTCGCTTCCCTCCGGTTTGCCAAGGTCCTTTAGCGCCGTCCTTCCCCCTCGGCCCCGCTTTGGCATGGCGAGTAGTTCCAGGGCTCGACTGAGACCAACGGCAAGGACGTCGTCTTCGCCTTTGAGGGAGCGATAGTCCTTTTCGCCTTTTCCTTTGTCCCAAACCACGTAGGGGCCAAAGCGACCCAAGCCAGCCTGAACCTTTCCGCTCTCTGGATGTTCGCCTAGGAGCCTGGGCAAGCGCAGTAGCCCGAGCGCATCATCAAGTTTCAGCTCTTCGGGCTTCACTCCTTTCGGCAAGGAGGCCCGTTTCGGCTTGGGGTTTTCGTCGCTGACCTGACCCTTTTGCACATAGGGGCCGTACTGACCGAAGAGCAAATAAACAAGATCACCCGTTTCTGGATCCTCACCGAGCGCTTCTGGACCATCCGCCTTTTGCTTGAGGATGAGTTCTGCTTGTTCCTGATCCAGTTCACCAGGGGTGATCTCTTTTGGAAGGGTTGCTTTGATCAGCTCCTCTTCTCCGTCGTCACCAACGCGCTTGGATTCGAGATAGGCCCCAAAGCGACCGATCCTGACCACGCACGGCAAGCCCTCGAGGTCAATCGTGCGTGACGCTCCAGGGTCGATGTCTCCCTCACGTTTGTGGACCAGGGACTCCAGTCCTTCATCGCCTTTGAAAAATCCATCCAAATAAGGCAGCCATTGCACTTTCCCGGTGGAGATTTCATCCAAGGTGGTTTCCATGCGGGCAGTGAATCCGGTATCCACCAAATCGGGGAAGTGCTCCTCAAGCAGAGCGGTCACAGCAAAGGCTGTGAAACTTGGGGTGAGCGAATTGTTGTTGAGCGAGGAATAGCCACGATCCACGATCGTGCCGATGATGCTGGCGTAGGTGGAAGGACGACCGATCCCTTCTTTCTCCAGCATTTTCACCAGGGAGGCTTCGCTGAAGCGAGCGGGCGGCTGGGTTTGGTGTCCGAGAGCTTCAACCTCATGAACCTTGGGTGAATCGCCAACGTTCAGGGCGGGCAACAACACTTCCTGACCTTCCAAAGCCGCATCAGGGTCATCGCTGCCCTCGACGTAGGCGCGGAAAAAGCCGGGGAAATCAATGCGCTTTCCACTGGAACGGAACAGGGCTTCTCCAACCGTGAGGTCCACCGCGAGCATGGTGAGTCGGGCTTCTGCCATTTGGCTAGCGACTGTGCGTTTCCAAATCAGCTCGTACAAAGACAAATCACGCCCTTCCAAGCCAGTTTCGGAGGGGGCTCGGAAGCTCTCCCCAGAAGGTCGGATCGCCTCATGGGCTTCCTGAGCATTGCGTGACTTGGTGCTGAACTGCCTGGGCCCGTTGCTCAGATACTCCTTGCCGTAGCGCGATTCCACACAGCTGCGTGCAGCCGTAATGGCTTGATCGGAGAGATGCACCGAATCGGTGCGCATGTAGGTGATGTAACCGCGTTCATACAGGCCCTGAGCGCAGCGCATCGTCTCCCGCGCTGACAGACGCAATTTGCGATTTGATTCTTGCTGCAGCGTGCTGGTGGTGAACGGCGGAACGGGCCTGCGCACCGTGGGCTTTTCCTCAACGGAGGAGACGTTCCAATCCGACGATTGAAGAGCAAGCGATAGGGAGCGAGCGTCGTCTTCGCTCAGGAGGCGCACCTTGCTGCCTTGCTTGAGGCCTCCGGTGCTTTCATCAAAATCATTGCCGGTGGCGACTTTCGTCCCGCCGAGGTGCGTGAGCTTGGCATCAAAGCGGATGCTCTGCTGTTCGAGTGCAGCTTTCAGATCCCAATAGCTTCCACTGCGAAAGGCTCGTCTAGCCCGCTCTCGCTGCACGAGCAGACGGACAGCTACGGATTGAACACGTCCGGCCGAAAGCCCCCAGGCAACTTTCTTCCACAACAGGGGCGAGAGGGTGTAGCCCACCAATCGGTCGAGGATTCTTCGGGTTTCCTGGGCATGCACCAGCTCCATATCGAGCTCACGCGTGTCATCGAGTGCCCGGGAGATCGCCTCTTTCGTGATCTCGTGAAACACCATCCGTTTCACGGGGACCTTGGGTGACAACAGCTGGAGCAAATGCCAACTGATGCTTTCCCCTTCGCGATCTTCGTCAGTCGCTAGCAGGAGTTCATCAACGCCCTTCAGGGCGTCTTTGAGCTCGCGCACAATTTTTTTCTTGTCCTTCGGAACCACATAAAGGGGTTCGAAGTCCGCCTCAGTGTTGACTCCGAGGTTGGCCCACTTCTGACCTTTTTGAGCTGCAGGGATCTCACTTGCGTTGTTCGGCAGATCCCGCACATGGCCCATCGAAGCTTCCACCCGATAGCCCTTCGGAAGGAATCCACGGATGGTGCGGGCCTTTGTGGGGCTCTCAACGATGACCAGGGTGTTCGCCACGTGGGGTCGGTAACCGTCTCCTTCTTTATCGCACCGCCGAGCTTTCTGCAGCGAAATCAGGGAATTCACTCAGGGAAGAGCAGGAGCGCAGCTACAGTCCCTCCAATTGGTTTGACCACACTCTCCATGCCCGAATTGGGTGCTCTGCTTCTGTCCACCCAGGCCGTGGCAGCTCCTGGGGAGCTGCTCAACCTTGCTTTGCATGCCGGCACGGTTGGGCCTGAGGCAGCTGTTTTAGTGGCGATGATCGCGACCTTGTTGGTTGATTTAGCCGGAGAAAAAGTTTCAGTTCGCTGGGTTCCACCCATTTGTTATGCGGGCTTAGGTACGGCCCTGGTTCTGCTGGCCCTGCAGTGGAATGCACCCCTCGAGCCTTCGTTTTTAGGGGCTTTCCTTTCCGATCACCTTGCGATTGCTTTCAGAGCGATTGTTGCTCTTTCAACGCTCTTATCTCTTCTGATTAGTTGGAGATATGCCGAACAAAGCGGCACTCCTGTTGGGGAATACGCGGCCATCCTGCTCGCTGCCACCCTTGGCGGAATGATGCTTTGTGGTGCAACAGACCTGGTGAGCGTTTTCGTGTCGCTAGAGACGCTTTCCGTGGCCAGTTATCTGCTGTCGGGATACATGAAGCGTGATGCACGTAGTTCTGAGGCAGCGCTCAAATATTTGTTGGTGGGTTCGGCTGCTGCGGCCGTATTCCTTTACGGAGCTTCGCTTCTGTATGGCCTGAGTGGCTCAACCAGTTTGGAAGTGATTGGTGAGGCTTTGGTGACTAGCCCCACACCTTTAGCCGCTCTAGCGCTGGTCTTTGTTCTTGCAACGGTGGCTTTCAAGATCGCTGCCGTTCCTTTTCACCAGTGGACTCCTGATGTTTATGAGGGTTCACCGACTCCGGTTGTGGCCTTCTTGTCGGTGGGTTCCAAAGCTGCAGGTTTTGCCCTGGCTCTGAGATTGCTCGTTGGCTGTTTTGGAAGTTTCGATACGCAATGGAAACTTCTATTCACGGTCTTGGCGATTCTCAGCATGACGCTGGGCAACGTGGTGGCGTTAGCCCAGACCTCGATGAAGAGGATGCTGGCCTACAGCTCGATTGGACAGGCCGGATTCGTGATGATCGGCCTTGTGTGCGGCACTGAAGACGGCTTTGCCGCAATGGTGCTCTACATGGCCACCTATCTCTTCATGAATCTTGGTGCATTCGCTTGCATCATCCTGTTTTCGATCAGAACGGGAAGCGACCGGATTTCTGATTACGCGGGCTTGTATCAGAAAGATCCCTTGATCACGCTTGGCCTGAGTCTCTGCCTGCTTTCCCTTGGTGGAATTCCACCGATGCTTGGTTTCTTCGGGAAGATTTATTTGTTTTTTGCTGGTTGGGCAGACCACCAATACGTCTTGGTCGTGGTTGGCCTCGTGACCTCGGTCATTTCGATTTACTACTACATCGGCGTCATCAAGATGATGGTGGTGAAGGAGCCTCAAGAGGCTTCAGATGTTGTGAAGGCCTATCCACCGATCAACTGGAGCACGATTGGACTTCCTCCCTTGAGAGTGGCTCTCGTGCTGTGCGTCGTGGTCACTGCCGTGGGCGGAATCCTTTCCAACCCGCTGTTTGAATGGGCCAGCAGCACGGTGGCTGGCACACCTTTGCTGCAGCAGGCGATTGCTACTTCCTCAGGCGCCTCCCTTGGCTGATCTCTTTGATGAAGGCCGCCCAGCGGTGGCTCAGCTGCGAGATGTCAGCAAGGTCTATGGCTCTGGAGAAACGGAGGTCAAAGCTCTCAATGGGCTTGATCTTGATGTGCTTCGTGGTGACTACCTGGCTGTGATGGGTGCGAGTGGATCGGGCAAGAGCACAGCGATGAATGTTTTGGGATGCCTGGATCGACCCACCAGCGGCTCCTATTGGCTGAATGGGAGTGCTGTTGAGCGGCTTGATGACGATGCGTTAGCAGATCTGCGCAACAAGGAACTGGGTTTTGTGTTTCAGCAGTTCCATCTCTTACCCCATGCGACGGCACTGGAGAATGTGATGCTGCCCATGATTTATGCCGGCCTTCCCTCCTTGGAGCGCGAGCAAAGGGCTGTTGCAGCTCTTAAGCAGGTTGGCCTTGGGAAAAGAATGGAAAATCGCCCCAACCAACTGTCGGGTGGTCAGCAGCAGCGGGTGGCCATCGCGAGAGCGATTATTAACAAGCCCGCTCTTCTGCTCGCTGATGAGCCCACCGGTGCTTTGGATTCACGCACGACGCATGACGTTCTGAATTTGTTTGATGAGTTGCATGCTCAAGGCATCACGATCGTTCTCGTCACCCATGAAGACGATGTGGCAGCTCGTGCCCAGACTGTGATTCACTTTCACGACGGGAAGGTCGAGCGAGTGGCACAAAACCGCATTAACCCAGGCCTTAAAACGCCTTCACCTCATTAAAAAGGGGAGTTGCTGAGAAAATGGCTCAGTTGCCAGAACCCTCTGATCAAAAGATTCGAATTCTGCTTGTGGATGACGAAGTCCGCTTGACTGAGTTGTTGCGATTGGAGTTAGACGTTGAGGGGTATGACGTTGAGGTCGCGTCTGATGGCGCCACTGGATTAATCAAAGCCAGAAGCCACCCAGAGCCTGATCTCATTGTTCTGGATTGGAACCTTCCGGATTTCTCCGGTGTGGACATATGTCAGCGAATTCGCAGTAGCGGAGTGACCACTCCGATCCTAATGTTGACCGGTCACGATGATATTGCCGATCGCGTTAAAGCTCTTGATGCCGGTGTAGATGACTATTTGGTGAAACCTTTTTCAATCGAAGAATTGATGGCTCGGTTGAGAGCGATGCAGCGAAGAGCGCAAGGCTTTTCGGGATCAGGGCAAGGGAAAGATGCCGAGCCAACATTTTTGGAGGTTGGAGATTTAACAATCAATATGCAAACCAGGGATGTGCATCGTTCTGGGCAAAGAATCCAGCTTTCGGTTAAGGAGTATGAGTTGCTTTGTTTCCTGATGCGTGGAAGCGGAAAAGTGTTGGAAAGGCCTGAAATCATGAAGGGTGTTTGGGGGGAAGATTTCTATGGAGACGACAACTTGCTTGATGTTTATATACGCTACTTAAGGCAAAAAATAGAAAGCAAGGATCTCCCGACTTTGATCCATACCGTTCGTGGTGTTGGTTTTATTTTAAGAGATGAAAGTGTCTCCTCAAGCTCTTAAATAGCTCAGGCTTTGTCTCTCTCGAGACTGTTCATGAGTTGTCCAATAAGCAGCGAGACGGCATCAGTGCCAGACGTTGTTATGGGGTTGAGATCCAGCTCGCCGGGATCTTTTGCTACCCATCCCTTTCCCTGCTTCGTTCGCAGTTCAAAATGAAGATGAGGCCCAGTGCTCAGGCCGGTGCTTCCGACCCTTCCAATGACCTCACCCTGTTGGACCTTCTGCCCAGATTTGACGTAGATCTCTGAGAGATGCCCGTAGAGAGTGCGTCGCCTGGGCAACTTGTGCTCCACTTCCACAGCGATGCCATAGCCCCCGGCGAGTCCACTGCTCATGACCGTGCCTGAGAGTGCCGCGATAACTGGAGTTCCTTCTGGGGCGGCCAGGTCTTTTCCTGCATGCATCAACCAACGGCCGATCACGGGATGCTGACGCATTCCGAATTCACTTGTGGTGATTGCAGAGCCGATGATGGGAAAGAGCAAGCGCTGATCACCATTGCCTGCGATCGCAAGAGGTCTGGGCGATACAGAGAAGACGGACTCCAATCGAAATCCATGTCCGGCTCCTGCAAGAAGCGCAGAAACGGGGACCGAGATCGGAGCGAGACGCCAATTCGTTTGGCGAAAGCTTGCGCGATTGGAACGCCCGCGAAAGGCAACACCAGTCGCACATTCACGCCTGGACAGAGCGCCCCTTCGACAGGCTTGTTGAAAGCGCTGCATATCAATGGGCTTGGCCACCGCTCCTCTCTCAAGCGTTCGACGCTCTTGCGGGGTGATGATTTGATTGCGTTCGAGGGCCTCCAACGAGCGATCGAAACGTTGGGGCGGCTTGACGCGAAGTTCAGCAGGAGGAAGCAGGGGCGCCAGTGGTGCTGGAAGGCCTTGAGGGCTCTGCGGAGCAGAGGGCAGGGTCAGCACCAAGGGAGCAGCAAGCCAGCGCAGGACCACTTCGTTTCAAAAGTCTTCTCAGACGAGATTGTAGAGATTGTCATGGTTGGTATGAGGCCAGCGGGTCCAGCTGGCGGCCCGGGCTCCTTGGCAAAGTTGAAGGGCTCCATTCGGGGCCAACCCTTGGATCTCCCAGATCTCTCCGCTCTGAGGATCCTTCACCTGATTGGCCCAAAGGCGGTTCTCTATCTCACGACGCACAAGCTCTGGACGGTTTGCCAGGGTCTGGATTCTCTCCAAGGCCCTTAAGACCTCCACTGTCCAAACCTCTCGTCTGGCGCATCCAGGTGGCAGGAGGTCGCGAAGGGCAATGGCCCCAGCGGGAACGGGGTTGGCCACATTCATTCCAACTCCAATGCGCACCATGCGCAAACGGCCGCCACGAAAAACCAGTCGAGGAAGCAATCCAGCCAGTTTGCGGGAATCGATGAGGAGATCGTTGGGCCATTTGATTTGGACGGGTAGCCCCGCCTGTTCCAGGCGGTCACATAAGGCGTACGCCACCATCAGCCCGAGCATGTCGGCATGACCGCTGCGCGAATCCCAGGGAAGAGCAGCGCTGATCCAGACCCCTCCACGGGTTGCTAGCCAGCGGCGGCCACGCTGGCCCTGTCCTCTGGTTTGATGATCGGCCAGAACAGCTCGAGGACGTTCTCCGCGCCAGGGCACCGACTGAAGCCAATGGCTCAGTTCAATTTCCGTGCTTGCACAAACTGGTTTGCATTTCAGCCTCCAACCATCACATTGCTCTCTGCGAAGGCGATGGAGCAGCGCTCCTGCGCGTTGGTGATGGTTCAGCACTGCTGTTGCCACCAAGGCGTGAGTCGTTCGACGGCAGCCTCAAGTTCGTCGACTGGACGGACTAAGGCAAGGCGTAACCAATCACGTCCAGCCTTTCCAAACCCGGAGCCAGGTGTGAGCACAACCCCGCAATGTTCCATAAGCTGAGCAGCCATCTGCTCGTCGCCCCATCCTTTGGCGCGGGCCCATGCAGGAAGGGGCATCCAGAGATAAAGGGCCATGGATGGCGATGGGACCGACCATCCAAGACCAGACAGTGCAGCGCGCGTTCGATCACGCCGTTCGCGGTAGATCGGCAGGAGATTGGCTGGCCAATCGGCGTGCGCCGATAGGGCCACAACAGCACCCTGCTGAAGCGCCTGACATTGATTGAAGTCGATCACGCTTTTGATCTGCCTCAAGGCCGTAATCAGGGGTTCGGCTCCGATTGCGAATGCCAGGCGAAAGCCACCAAGACACCATCCCTTGGAAAGAGAAAAGAACTCGATCCCACGTTCCCGCCAGTGGGGACAACGCAGTAGGGAAGGGGCTTCTCCTTCAAGCGCTAGATCTAGATAAGGATTGTCGTGGGCGACCACCAGATCATGATGTTGGGCCTGACTCATTGCTTCATCAAGCCAGGATTGTTGGCCAACACAAGCTGTGGGGTTATGGGGAAAACCCAGCATTAACAGACGCAGTTGATCCCACTCACTGGCTGTGATCGCCTTGAAATTTGGTGCCCAACCTCGCTCCGGTGTGAGAGGCAGGGTCTGAATGGAGGCATCTGCTAATTCAAGGCCCCCGCGATGGGAGGGGTAAGACGGATCAAGAATTAGGGCTTGATCTCCTGGATCCAAGACCGTCAGCGGGAAATGGGCTGTCCCCTCTTGAGATCCAACCAGGAGCAGGACTTCTCGCTCAGGATCCACCGTCACCCCCAGACGCTGCTCACACCAGGCTGCGGCGGCCTCTCGAAACGAAGCCGTGGCCGCGTGCAGACAGTACGCCGCGCTCCTTGGCTCCTGGAGGTGGTCCCCCATGGCCTGCACTGCAGCGGGCGGGGGGAGCAGATCAGTGCATCCCAAGGAGAGGTCGATCAGCGGTTGCTGCTGTTGTGTTGCTCCGAGCTTGTAGAGGCGCTTGCGCTGATCATTGCGATCAAATACTCCGCTCCCGAGGCGAGCCAGACGCTTAGAGGTGAGCATCCAGAAAGGCTTGCAGCTGAGGGCGGGCAATGGCCCCTTCGTGTCGAGCGATTTCCTGGCCGTTACGGAACAGAATCAGGGTTGGAATGCCTTGAACTTTGAAACCATCGCGGGTGATCGGATTCCCATCCACTTCAAGCTTTCCCACCAAAAGGCGATCGGTGTAGGTCTCAGAGGCCCAGTCCATCAAAGGTGCCATTAACCGGCATGGGCCACACCATGGGGCCCAGAAGTCAACCAAAACGGTCGTAGACGCATTCAACACCTCCTGCTCGAACGCTGCATCTGTGAAGTCGGAAACAGCTGAAGACACGGGTGATCGTTGAACTGAATGAATCCTATGAACTCGGCTGCTGAAGGCGTTGATTCATCACAGTTTGTCGATAGATCGACGCAGCTCCTCCAGATCAGCATCCACCTCTTCCACTTTGACGGGTTTTACCTCGGAGTCGGCTGCTGGGAGAGCCGCAGCCTCGGCGCCTCCCTCGACCTGCTTTCTCAGAGCTGCCAATTCATCGTCCACATCGTCGCCACCTTCCAGCGCAGCGAACTGGCTATCGAGGTCAGCACCAGCGAGCTCAGCTGCTGCCTGGCTACTGGCTTCGAGAGATTGAACCTTGTCTTCCATGCGCTCGAAGGCAGCCATGGCTGAATTGGTTCCCATGCTGCCAACAGCGCTCTGGAGCTGCTGTTGGGCCTGGGCGGCTTGAGCCCTGGCTTTGAGCATGTCTTTCTTGGTTCGTGCCTCGGCAATCTTTCCCTCCAGAGCGACCAGGCTTTTTTTGAGCGTTTCAACTTGAGCGCTCTGAGTTTGAACTTGGGTGCCAAGAGAAGTAGCCGTTTCCTGAAAGGTTTTGCGACGGGTGAGGGCCTCGCGCGCTAAGTCATCCTCGTTTTTCTTGAGTGCAAGTTCGGCGCGCTCGTACCAGGTACGGGCTTGAGACTCGGCCTGCTCTGCTTGATTTTTGAGCCTTTTTTGACTGGCTATCGCCATCGCAACAGCCTGTCGGAGCTTGACCAGGTCGTCTTGCATGTCCGAGACGGCTTGATCGAGGATCTTGACGGGATCCTCAGCTTTGCTGACGAGATCATTGAGGTTGGCGCGCAGCAGACGGCTGAGCCGGTCGAAGAAACCCATGGATCGGTGCGAGCAGTGCAAGAGATTAGCGAGCTGGACCACCTTTCCCCACTAAGGTCGAATTTCATTGGATGACGTTATGGGGCGAGCACCTCGATCCCAACGGCGCCGTTTTGGTCTGGGAGAGGTGTTGGTGCCGCCGCAGGCGCAGCCGGTTCAGCCCCTTGTGGAGTGCCTGGAGTCTCTGCGAAGCACCTGGAGACGAGAAGGCTCCCTTGCTGCGCTTTGGCAGGACTGGCCCCAATTGGCGGGGCGTCCCTTGGCTGATCACTGCAAGCCCTTGAATTTGAGCCATGGGGTCCTCACGGTGGGAGCGCGCCACCCTCAATGGCGGCAGGCTCTGCAGTACAGCAAGCCTCAACTCTTGGCGGCAGTGCGAAGCGCAGGCCATGCCGTGCGTGATCTGAGGATCCAGCAACACCATCCTTCACCCACTGCTGATTTAGACACGGAAGAAAGTGTTTGGGCTCGCCATCCGAGCCGGATCGATGTGCATGGAATGGCCTCATGCCCTTGCTGCAAAAGCCCTGCTCCTGCTGGAGAGATGGCGCTCTGGGGCCACTGCGGGTTTTGTCGAAGACTGAAGCTCTCAGAGCTGAATGGTTCGTCCTAGATCGAGACCGCTCCGTTGCTCAAAAACGCTCGGGACGAGGAGTCTTCCACGTCAGCGTGACCCCTTCGGTTTGAAGCTCGGCAGCCCGTCGCTCCAGCTTGGCCCTGTCGAGGCGTACAACCTGGTAGACCCCGAATTGCCCAAGCACTTGGAGATCGAGTCCTTTCCAGTGAGAACGTTCCAATGTTCCGGAATCAATCACGATCAGAACGGTTGGCGACCCTTCATTGCCGTGGATGGGATGTCCCACCCATCCACGGCGCCGTTCATGGCTTAACCGATCTGAAAGATTGACGAGGGCAGAATCTGAGCGCCCCTCATACACCACCACCTGCTGTGTGTAGAAGTGCATAGAGGGCTTCATCGCTCCCACCATCGCCAGGGGTTCGGAGGGCTTCTGGACGCGAAGCATTGTGGCTGCTGCCTTTCGCACCGGAAGCTGACGCACGCGATCGCCTAGGCCAATCATCGGGATGAGGGCAATCAGCTGGAACACCACCAGCGGTCCCTGAACGGCTAGCAAGCGACCGGAGGCCTTCCTGCTGATCATCCAGAGGCCCAAAACGATAGCGGTCGAAAAGCACACCG
>CESS01021191.1_pt1 | contig 10811 bp, 5 predicted proteins | sample 326931 | NCBI WGS metagenome assembly CESS01 (sample SAMEA2591098, study PRJEB7988) | marine metagenome | biome: marine biome (ENVO:00000447); feature: deep chlorophyll maximum layer (ENVO:xxxxxxxx); material: saline water (ENVO:00002010), including plankton (ENVO:xxxxxxxx) | depth 55 m
ATAAATTTCTTCTTCTTTTTTAGCTAATCCTAATACGTCTATATCTAGATGAAAATGATCAATAACACCTTTTGCTTTAGACAATTGACCTTTTCCACCGTCAATTAAAATTAAGTCTGGAGACCTACGAAAACTTTGATCCTGTTCGTTTGTATTTTTAAGCCTTTTTAATCTTCTAAATATAACTTCTTCTATAGATTTAAAATCATCCTGACCTTTGAATGTTTTAATATGGAACTTTCTATACATTGAAGGTTTAACTAAACCATCTTCCATAACAACCATTGATCCAACTCGAAATTTATCACCTAAATTTGAAATATCATATGCTTCAATTCTGTATGGTATGTTTTTTAAGTTAAGTTTATGTTTTAATTGTTCAAGCGATAAGGAACGAAATTCTAAGTCAGATCTTCTTTTTAGGTCTGCTACCCTTCTAAGTTCTTTTGCATCTTCAATTGCAGTTGCTAGTAAATCTTTTTTCCAACCTCTTTTTGGATTTAGTAATTTTATATTTTTATTCCATTTATGTTTTAATTTTTTTTCAATTACATCAATCAAACTAAATTCATGACTTATCAAAATTTCATTTGATGGTGTATGATTCTCAAACATATTAATTATTATTTGTGGCAAATAAGTCTCAATATCATTTACATTAACAGGCTCTAAATTTTTCTTAATTTCACCAGTTATTCTTCCATTTCTTATAATTAAACATGTCAAGACTACATCATAATTTCCAATATCAATCCCTATTACATCTACATTTTTACCATTTGCAGTCATTAAAGTTTGAGTAATTCTTGCATTTTCTAAATGTTGAATTACATCTTTTGTTTTCTGTGCTTCTTCATACTGTTGAGTTTCAGAATGATATTTCATTTCCTGTATTTTGTCATCAATGTATACATCAGAATTTCCCTTATAAAATTCTTTTATATTATCAACCATTTCCGAATATTCATTCTGTGAAACATAGTCAACACACGGGGCAGAACATTTGTCTATTTCATAAAGCAAGCAAGGCTTTTTTAATTTCTTATGTCTTTCAAATGTATTATCTGAACATGTTCTTACAGGGAATATATTTATTAAATGATCTAACGATCTTCGAGCAGCACCTATAAAGGGGTAAGGTCCAAAATTTGTATTTTTTTTATTTATATTTCTAGAAACATATACCCTTGGCCATAAATCGTTGGTTATTGCTACATAAGGATACGACTTATCATCTTTAAATTGAACATTATATTTTGGCTTAAATTCTTGAATAAAAGAATACTCAGCAAGTAAAGCATTCGCTTCATTTTGTGAAACTACAAAGGAAATCTCCTCTGCTTCATTAATTAAACGTTTAATTTTCCACGAAGTATTATTACCAAAATATGTAATTACTCTTTTTCTTAAATTTTTTGCCTTACCTACGTATATAGGGTCACTGTACTTATCTTTAAATATGTAGATTCCAGGTTTATCAGGTATTTCTTTGTTATTTAATTTATCCATTAATAAGTACTTCTTTTAAATGTTTTCCAGTTAATGAAGATTTAGATTTTGAAATATTTTCAGGTGTACCTTCAACTACAACACTTCCTCCATTCTCTCCGCCTTCTGGTCCTAGGTCAATTACCCAGTCTGAGTTCTTAATAACGTCAAGATTATGTTCAATTACTACAACAGTATTTCCTTTATCAACTAGGAGATGCAGAACTTCTAGTAATTTTTCAACATCAGCAAAATGAAGACCGGTAGTAGGTTCATCTAGAATATAGACAGTCTTTCCCGTAGATCTCTTACTCAACTCTTTTGCAAGTTTTACTCTTTGCGCTTCACCTCCAGATAGTGTAGTAGCTGCTTGACCAAGCTTTATATAAGATAAACCTACGTCATCTAAAGTTTTTATAATGCGAAAAATTCCAGGTTGGTTTTCAAATATTTGAAGTGCATTCTCAACAGTTGAGTCTAAAATTTCAGCAATATTGTAGCCTTTCCAACGAATCGACAAAGTTTCAGGATTATACCTGGAACCGCCACATTCATCACAAACAACATAAATATCAGGCAAAAAATACATTTCAACTTTAATATTTCCATCACCTTTGCAATATTCACATCGACCACCAGGGACATTAAATGAAAATCTTCCTGGCTTATAACCTCTAATTTTGGATTCCTCAGTTTGAGAAAAAAGATTTCTTATCTGATCAAAAACTCCTGAATATGTTGCTGGGTTCGATCTTGGGGTTCTCCCAATTGGTGACTGATCAATCTCAATTAATTTATCAATATTTTCTAGACCTGTAACATTTTTGTGGAGTCCTGGAATAATTAAATTTTTTGAAAATTCGTTTTGGATAGATTTTGATAATATCTCTGTAACTAAAGTAGATTTTCCACTTCCAGAGACACCCGTTACAGAAATAAATTGTCCCAATGGAAAATCAACTGTCAAATTTTTTAAATTATTTTCCTTTGCTCCTCTCACAGTTATTTTGTTACCGTTGCTTTTTCTTCTTACGTTTGGATATGCAACAATTTGTTTACCTGATAAGTATTGACCAGTTAATGATTTTAAATTATTAGCAACTTTTTCCCAACTACCTTCAGCTACTATTTCACCTCCCTGCTCTCCAGCACCCCATCCAATATCAATTAGATGATCTGAAGATTTCATTGTTTCTTCATCATGTTCTACAACTAGGACTGTATTGCCAAGATTTTTTAATCTAACTAGAGTTTCGATTAATTTAATATTGTCAGACTGGTGAAGTCCTATTGAGGGTTCATCTAATACATAAAGAACACCTGTTAACCCAGATCCAATTTGAGTTGCAAGTCTTATTCGTTGTGCCTCCCCTCCAGATAATGAAGCAGCTCCCCTACTTAATTGTAGATAATTTAAACCAACCTCATTTAAAAAAGTTAATCTCTCAATTATCTCTCTAACAATAGGTAACGCAATTTCATTATCACTACCAGTAAGTTTTAAATTTTTAATAACATTTAAAGCATTAGAAATAGATAAGCTATTTAGCTTTCCTAAGGTTAGACCTTTAACTTTGACTAATCGTGATCTTTTATTTAGTCTTTCTCCTTCACATATTTTACAATCGAGTTCCCGCATAAATTGTTTGTAGTATTCACGTGCGTGATCAGATGTTGTTTCTTCATAATTTTTTTTGAAAGTAGGAACAACTCCTCGATAAGCACGGTGCCAAACTCTTGAATTCCCGAACCTATTTGTATATCTAATAACTGTATTTTCTCCATTGGATCCATGTAGGAGAATATTCTTTTGTGCACGTGTTAAATCTTTATATGGGGTGTCCATTGGAATCTCGAAATGTTCACAAACGCCGTAAATTTGTGCTCTAAAATATTTCCGTGTTGACATATCAGGAAATACGTTTTCATTAATTGTTAAATCGAAGTCTTTTACAAGTAGATTTTCATCTATTTCATAGCTTACTCCTAAACCGTTACATGAATTACAAGCACCAAAAGGTGAATTAAATGAAAAATCACGAGGTTCTAACTTATCATATGAAAGACCACATTTAAGACAGCCTAGGTTTTGACTATAAGAATAAATGTCTTTATTAAAACTAATATCAACTAATCCAGAGGTAAGTTCAAGTGCAGTTTCTATTGATTGAGGTAATCTTCTACCTGGGGTTTTTTTTAACTTTACTCGATCAATTACAACTGAGATATCATGATTAAAATATCTATCTAGCCTTTGTGTATCTTCTAATCTGATTAACTCTCCATCAACTAAAACTCGTGAAAAGCCTTGAGCTTGTAAGTCTTTAAAAAGTGATTCAAACTCACCTTTTCTTGATTTAACCACTGGAGCTAAAATATCAATACTTGAACCTTCACCAAAATTCATAATTTGATTTACAATAAAATTTACAGATTGTTTCTCAACCTTATTACTGCAATTCGGACAATAACTAATTCCGATCCTAGCCCAAAGTAATCTTAAATAATCATGAACCTCTGTAACTGTACCAACAGTAGACCTTGGACTACGAGATGATGTTTTTTGGTCAATTGCTATAGCAGGTGATAAGCCTTCAATACTTTCAACATTAGGTTTTTCCATTTGGCCAAGGAATTGTCTGGCATAAGCTGAGAGACTTTCAACATATCTTCTTTGACCTTCTGCATAAATAGTATCAAAAGCTAAGGAAGACTTTCCAGAACCCGAGAGTCCAGTTATAACAACTAGTTTGTTTTTTGGAATATCTACGGAAACATTTTTAAGATTGTGCTCTTTCGCTCCCCTAATTTTTAAAATATCTTCTTTCATTCGACTATTTCTTGAATTTCTCTTCTTAGATCTTTTAGTTCGTCTCTTAATCTAGCAGCAAGTTCAAACTCTAATAAATCAGCCGCTAACTTCATTTCCTGTTCGATATTTTTTGAAATTTTTACCAAATCTTTTTTTGATGCTTCCTCAATGTTCAAATCCGCTGTACTAATTCTAGAAGGATTAGATGCCCTACTTTTTTCAACCATTTCAAGAATATCAGTGATATTCTTTTGAATAGTTGTAGGGGTTATATTATTTTTTTTATTATGAATTTCTTGAAGCTTTCTTCTTCTCTCTGTCTCATCTATTGTTTTTTTCATTGAATCTGTAATTTTGTCCGCATACATAATTACATATCCATCTTGATTTCGTGCTGCTCTACCAACTGTTTGAATTAAACTTGTTTCAGATCTTAAAAAACCCTCCTTATCTGCATCAAGAATTGCAACCAATTGTACTTCTGGTAAATCGAGTCCTTCTCTTAAAAGATTTATACCTACCAATACGTCAAATTCGCCTTTTCTAAGGTCTCTTAAAATTTCTATTCTTTCTAATGTGTCGATATCGGAATGAAGATATCTTGTTTTAATGCCAGCTTTTAATAGAAAGTCACTAAGTGCTTCACTCATTTTTTTTGTTAGTGTGGTCACAAGGACTCGATTTCCATTACTAACTACACTATTAATTTCATTCAATAAATCTTTAATTTGATTATGACTACTTTTAATTTCAATATTTGGATCTAATAGCCCTGTAGGCCTTATTACTTGTTCAATAAATTGTTCGGAATTTTCATTTTCCCATTTTCCAGGAGTTGCTGATACTAAAACAGCTTTGGTGACTTTCTCTTTCCATTCATCAAATTTTAAAGGTCTATTATCAAGGGCTGAGGGCAGCCTGAAGCCGTAATTAACTAAATTACTTTTTCTTGACTTATCACCTTCATATTGGCCCCTTATCTGTGGAATAGCTATATGGCTTTCGTCTACTACCATTAAAAATTCTTTAGGGAAAAAATCTAAAAGGGTAAAAGGAGGCTCTCCAGGATTTCGGCCATCGAAGTATCTTGAATAGTTTTCAATACCAGAGCACACACCAAGCTCAGATAACATTTCCAAATCATATTTTGTTCTTTGTTCTATTCGTTGTGCCTCAAGTAATTTATTCTCATCTTGAAATTTTTTGATTTGAGTCTTCATATCTTTTGATATTTCTTTTAATGCATCTTTTCTAGAATCATCAGATATTACATAATGGGAAGCAGGTAATATTGCCAACTCACTAAGTCTTTCAAGTACTTCTCCTGTTGTGGGATCAATTCTTGAAATATTTTCGACCTCATCACCAAAAAATTCAATACGGAATATCGTTTCTTCATATACTGGAAAAATATCTAATGTATCCCCCCTGAGTCTGAAAGATCCTCTTTGAACAACTAAATCATTTCTTACGTACTGCTGTTTAATCAGTTGAGATAATAATTCATCTATTTCAAATTCTTTATTTTTTACAATTGGAATTAATTTGTTTCTGTATTCTAATGGTGATCCAAGACCATAAATACACGATACAGAAGATACAACAATGACATCTTCTCTTAAGAGAAGTGCACTCGTAGCAGAATGTCGTAACCTGTCTATTTCTTCATTTATATTGGCATCTTTTTCAATAAATGTATCCGTTCTAGGAACGTACGCTTCAGGCTGGTAGTAATCATAATAAGACACAAAGTATTCAACTCTATTCTTAGGAAAAAACTGTTTAAATTCGTTTGCTAATTGTGCAGCTAAAGCTTTATTTGGAGCGAGAACTAATGATGGTAACTGTGTTTTTTCTATAAGCCACGCAATAGTTGCGGATTTACCTGATCCAGTAATGCCTTTAAGTGTTTGAAAATTTTTTCCTTCATTGATTCCATCATAAAGTTCATTGATAGCATTGGGTTGATCACCTTTAGGCTCAAACTCAGAGATTACTTCAAACTTGTTCATGTATAATTATACCAATTTGATAAATCTGTCCTAACTATTAGAACTCAATGTAAGTTATTAATTTTCAAATATTTGTCAATTTCTCTATGTAGATTGTTTAAATCTTGATTATACAAAACAGTTCCAAGAGATATCCACCATTCTTCATTTTTTTGTGAGTTGATTCTGTTCTCTATATCATGAACTTCCATTCCTCGTTTTTTTAATCTGTTTTTTCTAGTCTGATCTGATGCCATTACAACTATGCAATCAAAATCATCTTGTAGATTTCTTGGTGCAGATACCTCTACAAAAAGAACTCCTGTTGTTTCTGTTATTATTTTTTGTAATCTTGTTAGTACCTGAGGATGTAAAAAGTTTTCTAAGATAATTAATTTTTCCTTATCTTGAAAAACGATACTAGCAAGGATCTCTTTATCGATGACATTATTTTTTACAGCTGAAGGAAAAAAGCTTTTTAAAAAGCTTAGTGATTCATTAGAATTTAAAATATTATTAGATACAATATCTAAATCAATAGTTTCAAAACCTAGTTCATTTAAATAGTTGGTAGTGGTGCTTTTACCGCTGCCTATTGGTCCAGTTACGACAATTACTTTTTTAGCCATATTTAAAGATTAAGCTAATAAAAAAGTAATCCTAAGAGTTTCCAATTCCTCTTTCTTTAAGTTCTTGAAGAATATTCTCTAATGACTCATCCACCCCTTCAACTGTCTGTCGTTTAGGTGAGCTATCTTGAGACTCACTTGAATGTGTTTTAGGAGTCTTTTTATTTGATTCTTCTTCTTTCCAATTTGGATCTGTTTGCTTAATAGACAAATTAACTCTTCGTTTTTCTATGTCTAATTCTGTAATTTTTATTTTTACTTTTTGACCTAAAGCGAGTGCTAATTCTGGTGAATCAACTTTATCTGATGAAATTTCTGAAACATGAACCAGTCCTTCAACACCTTTACCAATGGTTACAAATGCACCGAATGGAACAACTTTAGTAACCTCCCCATCAACTATATCATCTAGTTTGTAGTGAAGCTCAAAATCTAACCAAGGATCTTCTTTGACTTGCTTAATAGATAATGAAATTCTTTCCTTATCATTATCTATTTCCAAAACTTTAACACTCACTGTATCCCCAACTTTAACTATTTCATTAGGATTTTCTACATGTCGCCATGACAATTCGGATACATGTACTAATCCATCCATACCGCCAATATCAACAAAAGCACCAAAACTTACAATAGAAGAAATTTTGCCATCTTTAATGTCTCCTACTTGGAGATCATCAAGAAAACCTTGTCTCTCTTCGGACATCTCTTCCTCAAGATAAGCTTTTCGTGAAAGAACAATATTGTTCCTTTGTCTATCAAGTTCAAGTATTTTTGCTTCGATTTCTTCTCCAATATATGATGAAAGTTCTTTTACTCTTCTTACATCTATTAAAGATGCAGGAAGGAAACCTCTTACTCCTATATCGACTATTAAACCACCTTTGACAGATTCAATGACAGTACCTTTTATAGAAGTATTCTCATCAGATACTTTTTGAATGTCACCCCAAGCTTTTTCGTAAACCGCTCTTTTAACAGATAATATTAATCTTCCTTCATCATCTTCTTTATCAAGAACTAAAGCTTGTATTTTCTCACCTTCATTAACAAGTTCTTTTGGATTAACGCCTTTTCTAACTGAGAGTTCTCTAGACGGTATAACTCCTTCAGATTTATAACCAACATCAACCATTACTTCATTTCTATCTATCCTGACAATAGTTCCTTCAATAACGTCCCCATCATTAAAGGTCACTAGTGTTTGTTCAAGTAACTCAGGAAAGTCTTCAGGTTTTATATCATCAGGAAGGGATACAACATTAGAGGGTTGCGAAATATCTTCAGTGTTGTTAGTCATATTTTATTTTTTTTCCAATCATAGTGTTGCGTGAATAGAATAACATATCTGAGTTTTTTACAAACTATTTATTAAAATTTGCAAGTGATTCAGAAACCTTAGTATTGACAAATAAAGGTACATCTAAAGTTAAAGCTGATTCCATTTCTTGCGTTACAATTGCTTTAACTTTATCTAAATTAACTTCATCCGTTTCTACTATAAGTTCATCATGTATTTGCAGTAATAAATTTGCTCCATCTATCTTATTTAATCTGTTTGAAACTTTTATCATTGCAATTTTCATAATGTCAGATGCAGTTCCCTGTATGGGGGCATTCATAGCAATTCTTCTACCTGCTGCTTTTACTTGAAAGTTAGAAGAACTAAGTTCTCTAATATATCTTTTTCTCCCTAAAAGAGTAGTGGTATATGTATCTGTTTCTGCTTGAACAACAACACCATCTAGGAAACCTTTAATTTTAGGAAATTGATTAAAGTATGAAGTAATTAATTCTGAAGCTTCTTTTTGACTTATATCTAGACTTTTAGATAGGCCGAAAGCTTCCATTCCATAAATTAAGCCAAAATTAACTTCTTTTGCTTTTCTTCGCATGTCTGATGTGACTTCGGAGAGTTTAGTGTCAAAAATTCTTGATGCAGTTTCTGAGTGAATGTCAGAATCTTTATCTTTTAATATAGATGTCATATCACTATCTTTGCTTAAATGCGCTAACACTCTCAGTTCTATTTGAGAATAATCGGATATGACGAATTTATTTGATGGTTCTACTATAAAGAAATCCCTAATCTGCTGACCAAGATCTGTTTTATTGGGGATATTTTGTAAATTAGGCTTTTCAGAAGATAACCTACCAGTTGCAGTACCAAACAAATTAAAATGTGTATGTATTTTGCCATCATCTGTCACTTCAGGGATAAGGCCATCTACATATGTAGATCGTATTTTTTCCAATTCACGATATTTGAGAATAATTTTTGGAAGTTCATAATCTTTTGAAAGTTCTTCAAGAACAGAAGCATCAGTTGAGGGTGCTCCCTTAGGTGTCTTTTTAATAATTGGATAATTTAGTTCATTGTAAAAAATTTCTGAAAGTTGCTTGGGTGAGTTCAAGTTAAATTCCTTTTTTGATAAAAGAAAAGCTTCGGATTTTAAATCAACTAATTGTTTAGCTAATTTTTTAGATAACTTACTCATCTTGGATTTACTAACTGTAATTCCTTCAATTTCCATTTCACTCAAAATTTCAAGCATTGGATAATCAATATCTTTATAAATTTGTAATAATTTTGAGTTTTTATTAAATTTTTCTACTTTTTTACATATAGATTCATAATTAGATTGAAAAAACATAATAACTTCATCTATTGTTGATTTTTTATTAATTATCGCAATGCTGTCTAAATATTTAATAATATTAAGAATACTATCTGGCTTTATGCTTGGATCTTCTAAGAAAAGCATACAATCAAAGGCAATAAATTTATCATGCTTTAACTTACTATTATTTAAAAGAGAGAATCTTTGAGAAGAAAGGGATATAACTTTATCAAAGATAGTAATATCCTCAAATTCTCCATATGTATTTTGGTTTACAAAATAAAATGAATCGTTGAAAATGAAAATTAAACTTTTATCTTTAATTTTTTTTGAAAATTTTTCTATTTCAATTTTGTCTTTAGGTTTATCTTTTACCTTTGAATTTCTTTCTCCAAGAAACCTCGACAATTCATATTTTAATATTTCACCTTCTACACTTTTTAAAACTGAGTTATCAAGAAAAATTGTTTCTGATGTCTTGGTATTTGGGATATCAATCTCTAAATCTTTTTTAATAGTTGCCAATGTTTTACTTATGTCTAACAAATCTCTGTTAACTAAAAAGGTTTCTTTAAGTTTTGGTGTCAAATCATCTAAGTTTTTATAAATATTCCTTATATTTTCATATTTTAGTAAAAGGTTTATAGCTGTTTTCTCACCAACTCCAGGCAGTCCAGGAATATTATCTGAAGGATCTCCTTTTAACGCAAGATATTCAATATATTGATTTGTTCTAATACTGTATTTATCTGTAAATTGTTTTTCATTAAATATTTGAGTGTCTGAAATTCCTCTTTTTGTATAGAGAATTTTTGTTTTATCAGTAATTAATTGAAACGAATCTCTATCACCTGTAACAATCATTACTTCTTTATCTTTGTCATTTAATTTTTTTGAGAGAGTACCTAAAACATCATCCGCTTCAAATCCTTCTTTTGAAACTTGAGGAATATTAAATTTATCTAATAGTTCTTGTAGCGTTTTTACTTGTAATTTGAATTCATCAGGTGCCGAAGATCTATTTCCCTTATATTCACTATATAGTTCGGTTCTAAAAGTTTTTTTTGAAATATCCCAAGTAATAATAATTTGTTCTGAGTCGTAATCTTTAACTAACTTAGAGATCATCATTAAAAATCCATGAATTACATTAGTTGGGAATCCATCTTTAGTTACCAATGTATCAGGAAGAGCATAGAAGGCTCTGAAAGCAATGCTATGTCCATCTACAAGAATTATCACAATTACATTGTAAACTTAAAAAAACTTT
>CESS01096862.1_pt1 | contig 10777 bp, 15 predicted proteins | sample 326931 | NCBI WGS metagenome assembly CESS01 (sample SAMEA2591098, study PRJEB7988) | marine metagenome | biome: marine biome (ENVO:00000447); feature: deep chlorophyll maximum layer (ENVO:xxxxxxxx); material: saline water (ENVO:00002010), including plankton (ENVO:xxxxxxxx) | depth 55 m
ATCCCATGGGCTCGTCACAATCAAGACGCCTATAAAACCGGTGATGATGGCCAAAAGCCTTCGCATGCCAACCCATTCTCCGAGAATGGGACCAGCAAGAAGTGAGACGATGAAGGGGGTGGCGAAAAATATGGCCACCGTTTGATCGAGCTGAAGATATTGTATCGCTTGAAAATTAAAAAATGTGGTGCCGGCCATTAAGATGGTGCGGAAGCCTTGGCTGACCGGATAGCGGGTCTTAAAACGGCCCAACTCACCCCAAAGGATCAGCAAACCAATCAAAATAGTTCCGTGGGAAACAAACCTTATCCAAACGACTTGGATCACCGGCAAGGATGCATCCAATGGGGAAGCAGGATCCACAAGAATTTTTGCCAGGGCATCCAAAAAAGCAAAGCAACTTACCGCCGCCAGCATGAATAGGGCGGCACGCAATTCATTTGGCATGGGCCCAATAATTCCTTCTATGGGGGTTTTAAACCGTAAGCATCTAATAACGTGACAGGTTGGCAAGGACTTTATCAATAGGCAAAACTTGTGCGGCCAACTCGGCAAAATCGCGCATCACAACCTGGCAACGTTTCAAATTGCCGAGCGCGTTGGTGCATTTGATGACATCGGCGGCCTGTTGTTTTTCTTTCATCAGCTTACTGAGCCAAACAGAAGGGTTGGCCCTGGCCGTGTTTCCCACCAAGTTGCGCAATTGATTGCAATCAATACGCAGCTTTTCCAGCAGTCGGTTAAGCCCAATATCCCGAATGGTTGCAGGACAGGCCCGCCATGCAACATCCGCAGTAATGAGTGGAAACACAGACAAAATATCAAGTTGCCCACGGTCAATAAGTGTTAGGCCATAGCGAACTGATTCCTGTGGCCAAAAAGCATATGAATTCACAAATGTTACGGTACCCAGATAGCGCTCGGGAGGTTTGGGGGGTGGGGCGATATAATTGGGCAAGTCGGGAAGTGGGATGTTGGTTCGAACAAACCCCAATGCCTTATCTGTTCCTCCTGTGGGCTCAAACATATCATTTTGGTTTTTTTGCAGCGGAATCAAATAAACGCGGTAGCCCACAGACATGCCTTCCATGCGCACCAACAGTCCTGTGTCTTTGTCCGTTTTTACCGCCCCAGAAAATACATTTTGTTCTTCTTCCTCGAGTTGAACGGTTACGGTTTGAAAGCCTGGAATCACGAGGGTTGCTTTTGTCGGGGGCGTTTGATCGGTGGTCAGGGTTGCACCCTCCATGGAATCAAGCCCGCGATATTCTTCTGCAAGGGCCAGCCATGGAAGCATAAAGGCCATTAAAATGAATAAGTGTTTACATTTCATGGCATGATTTTTTGAAGCGTTGACCACGCTCGATATAGCTTTGGGCACTTTTGGCGATGCCAATGATTTCCTCGTCATTAAGTGGTCTTACGGCTTTCGCTGGCCGACCAATAATCAAATGACCTTCATCAAATTGTTTGTCTTCGGTGATGAGTGAACCGGCGCCGACAATAGAATTGTCGGGGATGATCGAGCGATTCATGATGATGGCGCCCATACCAATAATCACATTGCTACCGATTGTGCAGCCATGAAGAATAACACCATGACCAATGGTTGTGTTGGTGCCTATCGTGAGTGGGCAACCCGGATCGGTGTGAAACACACAATTTTCTTGCACGTTGGATCCGTCTCCAATGATGAGTGGTTCGTTATCGCCGCGCAATTGGGCGCCAAACCATACGGAACTATCAACACCCAAATGGACATCCCCGATTAAATGGGTGCCCGGTGCTATGTAGCAACGCTCTTGGTCCACAAGGGTCGGACAACGTCCTTCAAATTCATATAAAGCCATGGGGTTTAATTAGTCCGACCAAGCCAACGGAAGCAACGGTTTAATTCCGTCAGCGTGTGGCGTTGGGTGCAAAAAGCTTTTTCAGTCAGTCCCCTAGATGCCGCTTCGCATTGGTCAAGGTTACGCACGGCAATCCCAATACATAAATTGATATCATCTTGCTTGGTCCAGCGCCTGATATCCTCCTCTGGGATGTTGCCGTTGGTGAGGATGTGCATGGCACCGAGTGCCAACATGCGCTCCATGGCTGAAGGGCTATCGTTGCTGCCCCTGCGGTAAAAAGGTTTCTCGCCACCCATTTCAGCTGGTGCAGAAACATTTCTTTTGCGGGGCATGGGGGCGATGGCGGCATGGTTTGGAAAATTGGATGGTTTCTTTGCAATTTTGGCACCGACATATTCTGCTAGGTTGGCTGAAAAATCGGTTTCAGCGAGGTTCCTGCGTGTGATTGCTTCCAGGGCGGCAAGAGCACCAGGAACATTGATAATGTCTGATGGTTGTGTGCGAATCTTTTCCATTGTTTCCGAGGCCGGGCCCATGGCCAAAACACCGTCATGGAAGGCTGCCACACCAGCTGCGATAATGGCGTTTCGTGCGATGAAAGCCTGAGAAACCATCTCCGCATCGACCTGCTTTATGCTTTTGTTCAAGCTATTCAGGCCCTTGCTGGAATAGAGACCCTTGCCGGTATGTTCCAAATGGTAGCGTAATTGTTCATAAGGCTTTGAGTAGCCGTTGAGGTTTGCCCAGCCCGTTGTTGAAACCATCATGATGGTGAGTGATATGATGAATGACTGGCGCATGCTACATCTTCCCGATAATTGCCTTTGAATGATGCGCAAGGTCATGCTTGGGGCAGCAACTGTCAACGCAAAAATGCATTTTGAGCGCTTGGAGTGACATAGTAATGATGAAGAATGATCATCCCAAATTGGTTGCGGCCTTGGATACCAACAACAAGGAGCAATTTGCGCATCTTTCCAAATCTTTGTCCGGAGAAGTTGACATGGTTAAGGTCGGCTTGGGTCATCTTGGGGCTGGTCTCGACGAGGCATTGGGTTGTGTCGCCCGGGATGGACATGAGATTTTCTTAGATCTGAAATTGTTTGATATTCATGAGACCGTGGCCAGGGCTGTGGAAGGCTTGTGCCATTTTCCCCTTGGGCTGCTCACGGTGCATGGTGATCCACATGTGGTGCGCGCAGCAATAGAGGGCCGCAAACGCGGTAAGGGTCAATTTGGTTTGCTTGCCATCACCCTTCTTACATCGTTGGATCATGATGATGTGTTGGCATCTGGCTATCGTGATCAGCCTATGGATCAATTGGTGCTGTCGCGGGCAAGCCACGCGCTTGATGCTGGTGCCGATGGTGTGGTGGCCAGTGCCCAGGAAGCCCAGTTGATCCGCGCTAAGTTTGGCCATGGGCCCATGGTTGTGACCCCTGGCATCCGGCCGGTGGCAACCTCTCGGGATGATCAAAAGCGTGTGGTAACGCCTGGGGATGCTGTGCGCGCCGGCGCCAGCCATCTGGTTGTTGGGCGTCCTATCATGTTGGCATCAGATCCGGTTGCAGCCGCCAGATCAATTAGGTTGCAAATGCGGCAAACTTGATCCTAAAGGTTGCCCCATCAGCCCATAAAGGGCCGTCATTCATTACATCCAAAAGGAGCAAGGTTATGGATCTTTCAAAGATTTCCGCAGGGGATAAGGCACCTGACGAGATTAACGTCGTGATCGAAATTCCCAAAGGTGGGCAGCCAGTCAAATATGAAATCGACAAAGATTCTGGGGCAGTCATGGTTGATCGCTTCATGACTTCCGCAATGTTTTACCCAGCAGATTACGGTTTTGTGCCCAATACCTTGGCCGCAGATGATGACCCCATTGATGTCTTGGTGGTGACACGTGCATCCGTTGTTCCAGGTTGTATTATTCGTTGCCGCCCCATTGGTGTTTTGCATATGGAAGATGAGGGTGGTGGCGATGAGAAGATTGTTGCGGTTCCGGTCACCAAACTAGATCCCTATTATGCCGATATCGCGTCATGCGATGATCTTCCTGAGATTTTCAGGGATCAAATCAAGCATTTCTTTGAGCGCTACAAAGATCTCGAAAAGGGCAAATGGGTGAAAGTTGGCGATTGGAGCGGGCCAGAAGAAGCCAAGAGGCTTATTCAGGAATCCATCGATAACGCCTGATGCTTGGGCATTACCACCTCACGTTGTTGGTGACCGGGCAGGTGCCCGGTCATTTGCTTTGTGAACATGGTGGCTACCAAGAAATGTTTGCCAAGCGCTTTGATCATCTTGCCAACATTTCCTGGGAGGTGGTTGACCTGCGCGAGGAAGATGCGCCCGTAAAGGCAGACCGTCGGCGTGGTTATGTGGTCACAGGATCAGCTTCTGGAACCTATGACGATGAGCCATGGATTTTACGTGCCCATGACCAGATACGCTACTTGGTACAACAAGATTGCGCCCTCTTGGGGGTTTGTTTTGGGCATCAATTGCTTGCGTCGGCATTGGGTGGATCATCGGGGCCCCATGACAGTGGGTTCTGCACAGGGTTGCTCGGTGCCATGGACCAACGTCACCATCTTTACTTCCATCAAGATCAGGTGTCCCAACCGCCCCCGGGATTTATGGTAAGCCATGGGGCGGACCATTGTCCTATTGCCGGCATTGAAAGTGCGGATGGACGGGTCATCGGTGTCCAATTTCACCCGGAATTCACGCCTCAATTCGTTCAAGATCTTGCCAACCATCGTGGGTTAACCCTCAGCAGGCAGGTAGGCGAACCTGACCGCAAAGCCGAGGATAAATTGCTTCGGGATTGGCTTAGAAAGATTTGAATTGCTTGGCTAGTTTTAAATTTTGGCCTTGGTAATTTGATGACAAATCCTGACCATAAAGTTGTTCCGGCAATTCTGTCAGCGCTTCAAACACCAAGCTGCCAATGATTTGACCCGTTTCAATGAGAAATGGCACTTCATGTGTGCGGACTTCCAAAACCCCTCTTGAACCGCTTCCTCCGGCAGCGCCAATTCCAAACCCAGGGTCAAAAAAGCCAGCATAATGGACGCGCAATTCGCCAACGTCGGTGTCATAGGCAATCATTTCGGCTGCTTGGTTTGCTGGCACTTCAACATGTTCCGCGGTTGCTAGGATGTAAAATTCATCTGGGTCCAATATCACCCCGCTTCCCGAGCGAACAAAAACAGGCTCCCAAAAATCCAAGACATCATAGGAATTTGGTTTGTCAAAATCGATAAGTCCTGCGTGCTTACGTGCGCGAAAACCAATCAAAGGTGGGAGGCCAGTGCCGAGACCAAAATCGCTTGCTGGAAAACCTGTGATATCAACAGAAAAGTTCATCTGCTCTTTGGGTTCAATGACATCGCCCTTATGTGCATGGTCTGTAAGCCGCAACTGCACCAGTCGGGTGCCTGTTGCCACGCGCACGGAGAATGTCCTTGGCGCCAGTTCCAAATAAAGGGGCCCATGATACCCCTTAGGGACTTGATCAAATGCCATGCCTTCATCCGTGATCACCCGGGCAAAGAGATCCAAACGTCCGGTGGAACTTTTTGGGTTTGTTCGGCCTGACACATGTTTGGGTAGGGCCACTTCCTCGGCCAGTTCCACCATATAAACGCAGCCACGTTCCAAAACCGCAGAATCACGCAAATCAAATTCATGCATGGCCAAGCGGTCTAACCGTTGGGAAACCTTGCGGCCTTTGCCTGGCAGAAAGGAGGCTGGGACACGGTAGGCTTTTTCTCCAAGCCTGAGGTCCACGGAGGCTGGTTGGAATTGATTATCCATCAGCGGCACATAGGATGTGACGAAGCCAGAGGAGCGAAGATGCTGCTGTGGCAAAATAACTCGGTTGCCAGAAACCATAAATTCTCCCGTGATTTCTATGTCAGTGATTTCTTTGCTTGCCGTATCTAGATGGGTTAATCTAGCTTTTGGCAACTAAATGAGAAAAGCTGCACACACAGCTTAGCGGGTGTAACCATGAAAAGCCGTACCCAATAGGCAAATGCCAGCTCTTGCACTGGTTGCCCAGTCCGCTTCAGCGGGCTGTTTGCCCGATTAACGGATGAACATGTCAAATTGCTTCATGCGTCGGTGCAAGACGTCAAGTTGGGAGCTGAAAACAACATCTAATAACGATGACGGTATGACTTCACAAATAGAGGTGCAACAAAAAGGCCTGCAAAAAAACCACCTAGATGGGCTTGCCACGCAATCATTCCAGACCCATTGACGCCTGGCAGGATGCCAAAAATTAGGTTGATTGCCACGAAACCAAGTGAAAATTTTGTCACCCGATCACTCAACAGTGGCAAGGCAGCGCCTTGATGACCTGGGATGCGGCAAAAAACACCGAACAAGGCCGAGATGCTGGCAGAAAGTCCTACCATGCTGCTTGCGTCTCCTTCATGGGCCAACAGATGGGCCATCGCACCGCCCACACTTCCCAACACCAATACGACAACAAATTGCGGGTTGGTTAGCCTAACGAGGCTGGCTTTGCCGATGGCAGCAAGCCAGAGGCTGTTAAAAATAATATGCATAAACCCGCCATGCATCAGGCTGTAGCCAAGCACCGACAAATAGATGGCCAAAGGCGCGTCCCCTTGCAATGCTTTTGAGAATAAGTCGACCCTAAAAACCAAGAAGCCATATGCTTCCCAAGGTAATAATGATGTCTCATGGAGCAAAAAAATAACCCAGATTAGTGCCAAAATAGACAAAATCATGGGGGGGATATTAACGGCTGGTTGTTGCATCTAAGAGCCTTATGCAAATAACTAATCTGCTTAGCTAACAAATTGATGCAGATCAAAATAGTGTGCCAGCACGGACTTGTGGCTGCATGCACCGCAGATATCTTTACCCAATTAGTATCTTCTTTTGATCCGTTCAATTTTTTTAATTAGTTTTTGTTGGGTTTATAAGCCTCAAAAAATTTCGAAGTATCCCCTTGCAGTCTGGGTAGGCTTGGATTTTTTTGCCAATGCTACAGACATTATTCCCCGACCGGGAGAGTGCTCTTAATGGCTATAGTGAAAGAGTTGGGCCACAAGGTGCGACGCTTGATCATACAGAATTTTGGGTTTGCCATCGGCTATAAACTTAAAACAGCCGTGTTTGCCTTTATGGGCTTTATCGCGGCGTTGATTGCTTCCATTGCCATGAGTTTGTCATCGGCTGTGGTTACTTTGATTTGATTAAGATTGGATTTGCCAAATTGGACATCCTCGTCATCCTCATCCCGGTCGCAATTCTTTTAGGGGGGTTAGGTCTTGCAGCCTTCATTTGGGCTTTGCGGTCAGGTCAGTATGACGACCTGGAAGGGGAGGCAGAGCGTGTTTTATTTGATGATGAGACGCCTCCTGATTCCCCTACCAACAGCAAAAACTAATATAGAAGCAAGGCCCCGTAGCAAGCATGGGCCCCACGATCACAAACCCACCTGCCAAAGCCAAGATTATGGAGGTGTAGCCTTGCATGGAAAGCCGAACGACAATCACAATGGCGGCCAAGGCAAAGGCGCTGCCATAGAATAGTGAAACCATCGGCTTGTGCATGAAATCATTGGCTGCAAGGCTAAGCCATTGCCAGGGTCCGTCCATGCCAATCTTACGAACCTCGGAAATACCCCCATTAGGTTTGGTTAATGTGTCTGCCACGGATCAATCTCCTGTGGTTTTTAAATTGAATACCCATAACCCTTTCCCTTAGGGTAACGCTGTTAGGTTGAAGATGCCATCACAACTTTATGCGGCTATTTATGGGGGTAATCAATTGCGCTTCTTTTTTTTCGTCTTTTTGGGGCTGTTTTTTCCATGGCTGGCTGTTGCCGAGCAGCCCGGCATTAGGTTGGAATTAAATAAGTTGGAGAATGTTGGTGAGGCATGCCGGGTTTATTTGTTGGTTGAGGAAAAGTCTGGTCAACATATCACCAGGCTGGATGCTGATTTTGTTCTTTTTGACGAGGATGGAATTATCATCAAACGATATCTGGTTCCTTTGGCGCCCATGGCTGCAGGCCAGTCCCGCGTAAGGTTGTTCGACTTACCAAGCTCATCTTGCGATCAAATCAGTGGCATCCTTTTTAACGGAACACTCAATTGTTCAGTGGATGGCAGCCAAGATTGTCCAAAATTCGTCCTTCACTCAAAAGATAATCGCGTGACCTTATTCTAGATATTGACAATTAATATCATTATCAATAACTCAACGTGTCCATGCTTTTGGGAGAATTGATGATGCTTTTGAAAAATGCTTTGCGCGTGGCTTGTTTGCTGGTCGTTCTTTCCGTCACCCCTCCCGTTTTTGCCGGTGAGTTGAATATTTATTCCTACCGTCAGCCCGAATTGCTTGCGCCTATAATCGATGGTTTTGAAAAAGAAACCGGTCACAAGGTAAATATATTGTTTGCCAAAAGTGGGTTGGTTGAGCGTGCGCAGCTTGAAGGATCAAATAGCAATGCAGACCTAATACTTACCACGGGCGTGCGGCCTTTGGTTCAGGCATCGGAACTTGGTCTTTTTGATGATTTGGGAAGCTTGCCTGACCAAGTGCAGCCCGAGGCATCGTCAATAGATGGCCAATGGGTTGGGTTATCACTCAGGCCGCGTATTTTTTATGTCAGCAAAAACAGAGCGGATCTTAGCATCAACAATTTTGATGATATATTGCAAGAGCCCTTAAAGGGCCGATTTTGCAGCCGTCCTTTGAAGCATGGTTACAACTTATCTTGGCTTGGTGGCATGATTGAGCGACGTGGTGTGGCAGAAACCAGAGCCTATTTGTTGTCCTTAATGGATCAAATGGCTCGTACCCCCCAAGGAAATGACCGAGCACAGGTTCAAGCGATCCACGAGGGAATTTGTGATGCATCCATCGGCAATGCTTATTATTACGCAAAAATGCTCGCCAATGACGAACAAAGGGCTTGGGCTGAGTCGGTGAATTTGGTTTTTGCTGTTGGGCGAGATGGGGGGGTGCATGTTGATGTTTCTGGCGCTGGCATTTTGAAATCAGCCCCGAACAAAGAAATTGCTCGTGAATTCATCGCCTATGCATTATCTTCCAAAGCCCAAGCTATTTACGCCGACGTGAATAGCGAGTTTCCTGTGGTTGATGGCGTGGCAAAACCTGTTATTTTTGATGATGTGGGTGCTTGGGTCATTTCAAGTACCCCTTTGGTGAAAATTGCCCAGCGTGCAAAACAAGCAGCGATGCTCGTGGATGAGGTGGGCATAGATGTGAATTAATTGGCCCCTGGCCCGAGGTAGATAATGGATTTGGTTCTGAAATTAGAGGAAATTTGTGCCAAGGGTGACCTCAGAATGACCAACCAAAGGCGGGTGATTGCAGAAGTCCTCATGGAATCTGACGACCACCCATCAATCGAGGAAATTCTCGATCGCGCGCAGCTTAAAGACAAAAAAGTTTCATTGCCCACGGTTTATCGCACGGTGAAGTTGTTGGAAGATGCCAACATGTTGGAAAAGCACCTGCTCAAGGATGGGCGCACCCTTTATGAGGATAAGGTTGGTGAACATCATGATCATCTGATCGACGTGACCACCGGGGATGTGGTGGAGTTTGTGTCAGAGGAAATCGAGGCTTTGCAAAAGCTTATTGCCGACAAATTGGGCTATCAATTGGTCGACCACCGCCTTGAATTATACGGCATTCCAAAAAAGAAGGCGGTGGACTAAATATTTGCGCCGTTTAACGCGCCAATTTCTCCATCACAAAATCTAATCGGTCCTGACCCCAAAAAACCTCTCCATCGAGAACATAGCTGGGCACACCAAACACACCATCTTTGATGGCCTTGTTGCCATGGGCTTCAATGGTAGCTTGAGCCTTTTCAATTTGTGCTTCATCCGCAACCATTGCGGTTGGTGTGATGGTGTTTAAAATATTGCCAACAATCGCTGGGTCGGCGATGTTAGCCTCTTCGCACCAGAGAGCAAAACCAATACGTTCCGCTGCTCGCAATTGCATATCTTCGGGCAGAAGTAAGATGCTTGCATGGGCCAAAAGATCTGGGGATGGAAAGTAAGCTGGCTTCATCGTGAGGGGCAATTCCAAACGATCCGCCCATCTTTTAAGCTCAACAAAACGATATTCCTGTCGCGATGGATGACGTTGGGGGAGGGGGGTGCCCCCGGTCGCCTGGAATATTTGGGGGATGCTGACGGGACGAAGTTCCACGGAAAAGGAAAATTGCTCCTGTAAGCGCAAAAGCCGATGATGGCCCATGAAACTCCAGGGCGAATTGATGTTAAAATATTCAACAATATTGTTCATGGGTGGTACTTTCGGGTTGCTGCTTCGGAGGGGTCATTAATAAGGCCTGCGCGCCACATCATGACACGCAGCATGGGGTAAAAAAATTGATCACCAGGATAGCCCAGCAAACGGTCCACCTCTTTCCCATCAATCATAAGGATGAAAGTTGGCGTGTAATGGAGTGGTTTGTCTTCATTAAGCCCAGATGGACGTGGCCCAGCGATATTAACCATTCGCAGTGGCGCAATTCTGCCCTCACTGCTTTTGGGGTAACCAACCCCAATTTCTTCTATCCATAACAGGCAATAAGAACAACCATCCTCCTCAACCATGATAAGTTCGGATTTTACGTCATTAGCTTGTGCAAAATGTGTGGGTAAGTGCATAATCACCAAAGTCAGGCAGATATTGGTCATTAGTGAACGGAGGAAGTTCCATGGGTTTTGACGTGGGTTATGGCACCGCATTTGTTGCTGGCATTTTGTCATTCCTATCTCCATGCGTGCTGCCATTGGTTCCGCCTTATCTCACGTTTTTGGCAGGTGTGTCACTTGAAGAACTTACCCAGGGCAATGGTGAGCGTCGCCGCTCCGGCAAGGTGATGT
>CESS01017801.1_pt1 | contig 10735 bp, 13 predicted proteins | sample 326931 | NCBI WGS metagenome assembly CESS01 (sample SAMEA2591098, study PRJEB7988) | marine metagenome | biome: marine biome (ENVO:00000447); feature: deep chlorophyll maximum layer (ENVO:xxxxxxxx); material: saline water (ENVO:00002010), including plankton (ENVO:xxxxxxxx) | depth 55 m
GTTTTATTTGGACTTATATTTGGAGAAATATGAAGTTTTCCAAAGTTTGATCCGACAAAATAAGCAAAAATATCAAAAAGAGCTGTATTTACTACTATTATAAGAATTATTTGGTAAACGGAGACTGCACTAAGTTCATGTAAATCATAAAATTCTTTAATAGAAAAAGAAGGTGCCGACAAAAGTCCAACCAAGAGACAAATTGAAAACCAAAAATATATAAAAATTAAGTTAAAACCCCATAAAATTGGTTGTCTAAAACTATTTTTAATCCACTCATAAAATCCTGCTATTGAAAAAATTGAAATTAAAGACAAAAAAATCCAATAGTTTTCTGCAATTATTATAAAGATTAAAGGCAAGACGATCATCAAACCTGTAATAGTTCGTCTTAATAAATTTGAATTATATTCTTTTGCCAAATCTTCTACTCACTGTCTTAAAGTTATCTATGCATTCTACAAAATCTTCTTTTGTAAAATCTGGCCAGTATTTATTTACAAATGATATTTCAGTATAGGCTATTTGATAGAGTAAGAAATTACTTATTCTTCTATCTCCTCCAGTTCTAATTAATAAATCTATATCTTCAACAGGAGATGAGGAAAACCCAGAAATCATTTTCTCATCTATTTGCTCTAATGTTATAAGACCATCTTTCACTTTTGATGAAATTTTTTTGGTCAAGTTAACTATATCTTGTCTGCCTCCATACCCAAGAGCAACATTTAAATTCAGTACTGATTCATATTCGCTAGTTGCAGTTTCTGCTTCATCAATCTTAGATAAAATTTTTGAGCCAAAATCTTCTATTTCACCAAAAAACTTTAGTTTAACTTTTTGTTTTTTTAAATCTGGTACTTGTTCGTTAATAGCTTTTACCACAAGCTTCTTTATTGCATCTATCTCAGATTTAGGTCTGGACCAATTTTCTGAACTAAAAGCATATAAAGTTAAAGAAGATACATTTTGTTTTACTGATTCTTCAACTATTTCTTTGACAACTTCAACACCTTTACTGTGACCTTTGCTAATTGCTAGAGAATTTGAAATAGCCCATCGGCCATTACCATCCATAATTATAGCGATATGTTTAGCTATGTTTTTCTGCTTGTCTTTTGATGAGTTAGCCATGTGGCTTAGTTTAAATTTCTAAAAGGTCAGATTCTTTTGCTTTTAATTCTGAGTCAACAAGCCCAATATACTTATCCGTTTCTTTTTGAATTAAATCTTCCACTCTTCTTAAATCATCTTCTGATATTTCTCCAGATGACTGAAGCTCTTTGCTTGCTTGGTTTGCATCTCTTCTAATATTTCTTATAGATACCCTAGAGTTTTCAGCCTCAGCTCTTGCCTGTTTAATATAATCTTGCCTTGTTTCTTCAGTCAATGCGGGCATTGTAATTCTAATTAAATCAGATGACGTGCTTGGGTTTAATCCCAAATTTGAATTAGATATTGCTTTTTCTATTTCAGGTATAAGGCTTTTGTCCCAAGGAGAAATAACCAAAGATCTCCCATCTTCAACACTTATGCTTGAAGTCTGACTAAGAACTGTCAGATTACCATAATAGTCAACTTTTATATCATCTAAGATAGCTGGATTTGCCCTGCCAGTTCTAATCTTGTTAAATGCCTGACCTAAAGATGTAATGGATTTCTCCATTCTTGAGGTTGCATTATTTAATATTTCATTCATTTTATGATATTAACGTACCTATTTTTTCACCGCAAATAATATCTTTTAACGCATTTTTAGTATTTACATTGAAAACTGTTATTGGAAGATTGTGATCTCTTGCTAAAGTTAATGCTGTAGCATCCATTACTTTCAAATTTTTTGTAATTGCATCATTGAAAGATAATTCAGCAAAAAATTCTGCATTTTCATTAATCTCTGGATCTGAATCATAAACCCCGTCAACACGCGTAGCTTTTAACATTAAATCTGATTGAGTCTCTATAGCTCTTAAGCATCCAGCAGTATCAGTTGTAAAAAATGGGTTACCGGTTCCGGCTGTGAAAATTACAACATAACCATCACCCAAAAGTTGGATTGCAAGCCTTCTATCGTAATGTTCAACAATACCTGACATTGATATTGCCGACATTACCCTTGTTTTGATTCCAGCTCTTTCCAAAGCATCTCTAAATGCAATTCCATTCATTACAGTAGCCAGCATGCCCATGTGGTCTCCTGCAACTCTATCCATTCCTGCTTTGTTTAGCTTTTCACCCCTAAAAAGATTTCCACCACCTATGACAATTCCTATTTGCGCACCCAATTCTTTGCATGATGCAACTGAAGATGCCATTTGGTCTAGAATTTTAGGGTCTATACCATGCTCATCATCACCAGCAACAGACTCTCCACTAAATTTAACGAGAATGCGTTGGTGTTTAAGATTTAACATAAATTTATTTTAACTGCTCAGCAACCTCATCAGCGAAGTTTTTGGTTTCAACCTCAATGCCTTCGCCAACTTTTAATCTGGTATAAGATTGAATTTTTGCATTGTTTGAATCTAACAGATTTTGTATTGAAACTTCAGGATCTTTAACAAAATTTTGTGATAATAAAGAAACCTCGGAAAGAAATCTTTTCAGCTTACCTTCTATCATTTTTTCCATAATCTCTTGGGGCTTTCCTGATTCTTCTGCTTGGACCATATAGATTGCTTTTTCTCTTTCAAGAATTTGTGGGTCAATATCAGCCTCTGACAAACATAAAGGATTGAATGCAGCAACATGCATTGCGATGTCTTTTGCTAATGCTTCATCTCCACCGGAAATAACCACAATAGAACCAAGTTTTGAGTCTGAATGTAAATATGAGCTAGCATTAATTTCGGAACTATACTCAATTGTCTCTAGCCTTCTTAGTTGGATATTTTCTCCAATTGTTTGAACTAGTGCCTTTCTCTTATCTTCAACATCAGATGCTTGAATATCAGCAATATCCGTTAATTTATTTTCTGAAATAAATTTTTGGACATCATCAGCAAATTTAATAAAGTTATCATCCTTTGCTGCAAAATCTGTTTCGGAATTAATTTCAATTAATGTTGAGTAGTCATCACCAACATGAACTCTAAGAACACCATCAGCAGCAACTCTGGCCGCTTTCTTCTCTGCTTTTAGTGCGCTATTAGATCTGAGCAAATCAAGTGACTTTTCAATATCTCCTTGACACTCAACGAGTGCTTTTTTGCACTCCATCATTGCAACACCTGTCATGTCTCTTAATTCTTTTACTTGTGAAGCCTTAATTTCCATATTTATTTTTCTTCCTCTTTAGATTCTTCATTTTTAACTTGATCTTCATCTGAAACTTTTTCTTCATTTGATTCAGGTACTTCCAGTTGATTTTCATCTTCGGATGTTTCTTGCTTTATGTCATCATTGGATGTGTCCTCTATGATCTCTGAATTCGTATCAGCGTCTGCTTCAATAGGCTCCTCTTGTTTAATTGTTTGAATCACTGGAGCTTCAGAGTCTGATTTAGGTATATATCCTTTTGAAGACTCTAAACCTCTAGCACAAGATTCAGCAATTATTTTTGTTATTAGTCTAATTGATCTAATTGCATCGTCGTTACCAGGGATGACCATATCAATCCCATCAGGATTAGAATTGGTGTCTACAAGTGCAATTACAGGTATTCCCATTTTTTTTGCTTCCAAAACTGCAATCTTTTCATATTTAACATCAATAACAAATATCGCATCAGGTAAGCCTTTCATGTCTTTTATGCCGCCAACACTTGCTTCGAGCTTTGAATATTCTTTTTGAATTTCTACTGCTTCTTTTTTTATAAGCTTTTCAATTCTTCCAGAAGATATCATCTCTTCAATATCTTGAAGTCTTCTAATTGAGCCTCTTATCGTTTTCCAGTTGGTTAAGGTTCCACCTAGCCATCTCTTGTTAACATAGGGTAGGCCAATTGCTGATGCTTCTTCTTTGATAGTTTTGCTAGCTGATCTTTTTGTGCCTACAAATAAAACTTTATTGCCTTTAGAGCATATATCTTCAACTTTCGATGCAGCAGCGCTAAGATGCTCCTGAGTCATATCTAAATTTATAATGCTTATTTGTTTTCTGGTATCAAAAATAAACTTTTCCATTTTAGGATTCCAGAATCTTTGTTGGTGACCAAAATGAACGCCCGCATGTAATAGGTCTTTTACTGAAACTATACTCAATTTAATTCTCCTGGGGTTATTCTCCAATCCCAATAAAGCTGACTCTGTGTTGAGCACCCCAACTTTAAATAACTAGGATCTTCGTGTTAAAAAGTTGTTGTATTCTATAGGCAAAGAAGAGAAATTTAAAGTAATTTTTACTTAAAAAAGTCTTGGGTAGTGTATATGCCTGGAGAGATACTATTTATTGACTTTGCAATAGATAAAGCACCATTCGCAAATATTTTTCTTGATAAAGCTTCATGCTTAAAACTCATGTGAACATTGTCATTAAAGAAAGTAACTTCATGTATTCCAAAAACATCTAATATTCGTTTAGATTTGATTTCTATTGAGCTTACAAGTTCTTTATCATCGTTTAACTCAATAAAATTTTTAAGCTCGATAGCAGTTCCAGATGGTGCATCAACCTTTTCAGTATGATGCGTTTCAGATATTAAGCATTTAATAGATTCTGAGTTATCTTTTAAAAAATGTTTAATATTTTTCTTAAAATAATAGATACCTTTACTCATATTAAAAGAGAGCACAATTGATATTTCCTTTGAGGCTTCTTCTATAAGTACAAGTTCATTCTCTGAAAAGCCTGTTGTACCTATGATTACTGGCTTTTTATGTTCTTTTGCTTTTTCAAGCAGGAGGATTGTTGATTCAGGTCTTGAAAAATCAATCACTATATCTGAATCGCTGACTATTTTTACAATCTCAAAATCAGGATCATCAAGAATTATATCTTTTATAGCTATGCCCATCTTTCCAGATAAACCATTAACAAAAATATTTTTCATTAATCAATCCTTAATTTCGTTACAAGCTTGATTAAAGGCGTCTGTACCAGGAAAGTTTTTATGCTGAGATAAGGAGTCTGTAAAGGACTTTAAAAGTTTTAACTGTTTTCTGTCTAAATTTGATGGTGTTTCAACTACAACTCTACAAAGAATATCACCTCGTCTGCTATTCCTTACTACCGTGGCACCTTTACCTCTTATTCTAAATATCTTTCCTGTTTGCGTTTGTGCCGGAATTTTTAATGAAATTGAGCCTTCTAAAGTTGGTATTTGTATTGATCCGCCCAAAATTGATACTTCAAAAGGGATTGGAGACTCAATATATAAATCCTTACCATCTCTTTCAAATAATGGATTTTCTAATACTCTTATTGCAACGTAAAGATCTCCTGATTGACCCCCTTTTTGCCACTCGCCTTCTCCACTTAATCTAACTTTATCGCCATTATCAACCCCAGCAGGTATATTAACTGATAAAGTTTTATTTTCTTTTATGGCGCCAATACCTCCACAAGTTCTGCACTTATCTTTAATTACTTGGCCTGTGCCCGTACAAACTGAGCATGTTTGTTGGACTGAAAAAAATCCTTGTTGCATTCTAACTTGGCCTGCCCCATTACAATTTGAACAAGTTACAGGACTTGTTCCTTTTGCAGCTCCGGTTCCATTACAATCATGACATTGTTTATGAGAGGGTATTTTAATTTTCTTTTGAGTACCAAGAACTGCTTCTTTAAGAGAAAGATCTAAATTGTATTGAAGATCAGACCCCCTTCTTTGCCTTCTTGACGATGACCTAGTTCCAAAAACATCACCAAATATGTCACCAAAGATGTCATTGATGTTTATGTCGTTAAAATTCGGTCCTCCTCCACCCATACCCTGAACACCTTGATGGCCAAACTGATCGTAAGCTGATTTTTTTTGAGGATCTGATAGAACATCATATGCCTCTGCTGCCTCTTTAAATTTTTCTGCAGCCTCTGGATTATCTGGGTTTCTATCCGGATGAAATTTCATTGCCTTCTTTTTGAAGGCTTTTTTTAACTCAGCAGCAGAAGCGTCTCGAGAGACTTCTAGAGTTTCGTAATAGTCTCTCTTAGACATTTTTTATTTACTTGTCTTCTTCTTTTACTTCTTCGAATTCAGCATCTACTGTATTATCAGAGTTTTCAGCAGAACTCTCGTCTTGAGGTTGAGCATCTCCTTCTGGCGTATATAGTTTTTGCGTAAGTGGTGTCAATACATCATTTACACCCTTAGTTGCAGTTTCAATAGACTCTATATTTTCTGAAGATATAGCTTTTTCTAATTCAACAATAGCATCCTCAACTTGTGATTTTTCATTATCAGTGAGTTTGTCGCCTGACTCTTCAATAGTTTTTCTTGTAGCATGCACAAGCATATCAGCATTATTTTTTGTTTTAACAAGCTCTTCGAATTTTTTATCATCTTCTGCATTTGCTTCAGCGTCTTTTACCATCTTTTCAATATCTTCATCTGAAAGACCACTTGATGCTTTAATTACAATTGATTGTTCTTTGCCAGTATTTTTATCTTTTGCTGATACATTTAAAATACCATTAGCATCTAAGTCAAAAGATACCTCAATTTGAGGAACACCTCTTGTTGCAGGTGGAATATCTGTTAGATTGAACTGACCCAAAGATTTATTTTGTGCAGCTTGCGTTCTTTCTCCTTGTATTACATGAACAGTTACTGCAGTCTGATTATCTTCAGCAGTTGAGAAAACCTGTGATTTCTGAGTAGGAATAGTAGTATTCTTCTCTATAAGAGGAGTTGCAACACCGCCAAGTGTCTCAATACCAAGAGTTAAAGGTGTAACATCTAATAGAAGAACGTCAGTTGTGTCTCCTGATAGAACTGAGCCTTGTATAGCAGCTCCTACCGCAACTGCTTCATCTGGATTGAGATCTTTTCTTGGATCTTTTCCAAAGAATTCAGAGACCTTTTTTTGAACTAATGGCATTCTTGTTTGTCCACCAACAAGAAGGATTTCAGATATTTCATCCTTTGATATTTTTGCATCTTTTAATGCAAGTTTTAAAGGCTCTAAACTTTTATCTACCAAATCTTCAACCAATGATTCTAATTTTGCTCTAGTTATTTTATGAACAAAATGTTTTGGTCCAGAGCTATCTGCAGTTATATATGGGAGATTAACTTCTGTTTGTTCTGAAGAAGACAATTCAATTTTAGCTTTTTCAGCAGCTTCTTTTAACCTTTGTAGAGCAAGAGGATCGCTTTTAAGGTCAAAACCTGATTCATTTTTAAATTGATCTACAAAATAATCAATTAACCTTAAATCAAAGTCCTCACCTCCCAAAAATGTATCTCCATTTGTAGATAAAACTTCAAACTGATGCTCTCCATCAACATCAGATATTTCAATAATTGAGATATCAAATGTTCCTCCACCAAGATCATACACAGCAACAGTTGAGTCGCCTTTATGCTTATCAAGTCCGTATGCAAGTGCAGCAGCTGTTGGTTCATTTATTATTCTTTTTACGTCCAATCCTGCTATCTTTCCAGCGTCTTTAGTTGCCTGTCTTTGTGAATCATTAAAGTAAGCAGGTACAGTAATAACCGCCTCCTTTACTTCATGTCCAAGATAGTCTTCTGCAGTTTTTTTCATTTTCTTTAAAACCTCAGCAGCTACTTGAGGTGGTGCTAATTTTTTATTAGATGCTTCCACCCAAGCATCTCCATTATCTGCTTTAATAATTTTATATGGCACCATATCAGCATCTTTACTTACAACCTCATCATCAAAAGTTCTACCAATGAGTCTTTTAATTGCATATAAAGTATTTTCAGGATTGGTTACAGCTTGTCTTTTTGCTGGCAATCCAACAAGCACCTCATCATTATCTGTGTAAGCAATAACTGATGGAGTGGTTCTTCCACCCTCAGCATTTTCAATAACTTTTTGTTGTTGTCCTTCAATTACAGCAACACAGCTATTTGTGGTACCTAAATCAATTCCTATTATTTTTGACATAATATTTTTCCTCTAATTTTTTATTACTGTAACTCTTGCTGGTCTTACTACCCTTGAGTGCAATTCCCAACCTCTTTGAAATACATTTCCAATAGAACCATTATCTTTATCCTTATTCTGCTCCATTGTTACAGCTTCATGTTTTTCTGGATTAAATTCTTCATTAACAGGATAAATGGGTATCATTCCAAATTTATCAAGGGCAGACTCAAAAGACTTTAAAGTTAATTCAATACCTTCTTTATCTTCTTTGGTAGCATCTTTGGATAAATTATTTAATGCGTGTTCTAAATTATCAATTACCGGCAATAATTCAACAAGAAGCTTTTCAACCCCATATTTATGGGCTTTTTCTACCTCATTTACGGTTCTTTTTAAAGCATTATCTAAGTCAGCATTAGCTCTTAAAACTGATTTTTCTAGTTCTTCATTAATATCAACTAGTTCTTCATAAGTTGGAGAACCAAGATTCTCTTTTCCTTCAGAATCATCAGGCTCAAAGGCAGATCCATCAGCGCTTAAGATGTCATTTTTAACATCAGTTTTCTTGGCTTTTTTTTCTTTTGGCATATTTAAATCCTATTTGAATCATATATTGGGATTTAAATTTTCAGTTCAAGTGCAGAACTTGATTTATGATTCTATTTTTCTTACATGAAGAATCATGCTGTGATCGACTAACTCATATCCTTTTTTATTAGCTATTTCATGTTGTAATTTCTCTAACTCTTCATCATGAAACTCCATAACTTTTCCTGTATCAACATCTACCATATGATCATGATGTTCGTCAGAGTTGATTTCATATACTGCTTTACTATTTTCAAAATGGTGTTTTGTTACCATTCCGGCAGCTTCGAACTGTGTAAGAACCCTGTATATAGTTGCTAAGCCTATATCTTCATTTTTAGAAATTAATTCTTTATAAATATCTTCAGCACTAAAATGCGCTTCTTCTTGAATTGCTGTGGAGGCAAGAACTTCCATTATCTTTATTCTAGGCAGAGTAGCTTTTAAACCAGCTTTCTTTAATTCTTCGTTTTGATTTGGCATGCTATGCAATTTTTATAATATTTTATTGTCATATTCAATTAAGCGAACAGACTTTAAACTTATAACAAAGTATAATCCAAAATAATTATGAAACAACTTGCTTCAATATTCTTTATAACAATTTTTATCATTTCTATGAGTTCCTGTTCATCTTTCAGTCCTTATAAGGTTCCAGTCCTGCAAGGAAATATATTTGAAGAGGAAGATCTTGAAAAATTATCTGAGGGCCTAACAAAAGAACAAGTTAAATTTATATTTGGTACAGCACTTATCCAGGACCCTTTTAGAGAATCCCGATGGGACTATTTCAATTCAATTAAGGTTGGTGAAAAAACAATTGCTGAAAACAAACTAACAATTTTTTTTGATGAAAATGATTTAGTTGAAAGTTGGATTGTTGAAAGGTCTGATAATAAGAATTAAATCTTATTCAGTCTTCTTTGTTTAGGATCTTGATTTAGTGGTCTTAGTAACTCAACCCTTTCACCTTCTTTAAGCCGATATTTATTAGGAAGAGCTTTAAAGTTTCCGTCAAGTAATTCACTATTAACAGCAATTATTAGATCATGATCTAAATTTGCTATGATCTGATTGATCTCATCGTACCCAATAAGCTCGCTTACAGTTATACTTGAAGAAACATCAAATTCATAGAAATACTTTTTATTAACTCCTTGATAAGTAAAAAAAACTTTCATGAAACTCTTTTAATGAATGATTCAATGATATTCTTGGAAAAATTATCAACTAGTTGTTTTGGTATAATAGCATCTAATAAAAATGGTAATTCATAGGTTGCATTAAAATTAATTTGGCATGAACTTTCATCTATGCTCTCTACAGTCCACTCTCCCTTAAATTTTTTAAAAGGACCTTTTAATTGATTGATGATAATAGAGCTATCATCAATAATATTTTCAGATTCAATAAAATAATCTTTACCTAATAAATTAAATTCAAGCCTACCAATTTCTTTTGAAGATTCTCTTGATATTAACTTTGCGCTTGTACATCCAGGTATAAAGTTCGCATAATCATTGAAATTTGTAACAACTTCTAGAGTTTTTCTTGAATCAACATTTAAAACTTTATGAAAACTAATTTTTCTTGTCATCAAAAATTAAAAAAACTGTCTGTAAAAAATATATCCAACGCATAAGGGTGCAACAAACTTAACAAAAAATCTCCAGATCAAATAGAGAGCATTATTAGTGTTGCCTATTTCGTCCTTGATTAAAGATTCTTTCATAAACCAGCCAACAAATATAGCAATTAACATACCTCCAAGGGGAAGCAAGATTTGGTTAGCGATTAGATCCATAGAATCTAAAAAGTTTTTTCCTAAGATAATATCTACATCTGACCAGATGTTGAAACTTAAGACGGATCCAATTCCAAGGACCCATATAAAAAACGAAATTATTTCAGCCGATCTTTTTCTAGATAAAATTCCTTCTTCTGAAAGATATGCAACTCCTGGTTCAAGTAAAGAAATTGAAGAACTTAGAGCAGCAACGGATAATAGAATAAAAAATAATGGACCAATTAATTGTCCAAATTGCATCTGGTTAAAAGCAGAAAGCATCGAAACAAAAACCAATCCTGGGCCGCTGTTAGACTCTAGGTTAAATGCAAAAATGATAGGAAAAATTGCTAAACCAGCCAAC
>CESS01052737.1_pt1 | contig 10692 bp, 8 predicted proteins | sample 326931 | NCBI WGS metagenome assembly CESS01 (sample SAMEA2591098, study PRJEB7988) | marine metagenome | biome: marine biome (ENVO:00000447); feature: deep chlorophyll maximum layer (ENVO:xxxxxxxx); material: saline water (ENVO:00002010), including plankton (ENVO:xxxxxxxx) | depth 55 m
TTAACCTGTTCTGTTTCAAAAAACCGCAGTGACTCCCCCAATGGTGCTTCGGCAAGCTTGCCCTCACGCATGACAATATTCCCACGAATAATGGTCATGACTGGCCATGACGGAAAAACCTCATCCTCAAATGGTGACCAACCGGAACGAGAACAGACCTGATCCCTGGTAAATTTGTGCTGGGCATGGCGGTTAATGATGGAAAAATCAGCATCAAAACCACGTGCAATACGCCCCTTCCCCACCAGACCAAAAACCCTGGCCGGACCGGTGCAGATCATATCAATCAAACGTTCCATGGTCATCCTACCCTCGGCCACATGACGCAGCATGACAGGCAAAATGGTTTGCACACCGGTCATTCCCGAGGGGGTGTTGGGGTAGGTTTGGGCTTTTTCTTCTAATGTATGGGGGGCATGGTCCGAGCCAAGAAGATCAAAAACACCCTCCTCAACACCACGCCACAAACCGATGCGATGGGAGTTTTCACGGATGGGCGGGTTCATTTGTGCATGGGTTCCCAGCCGTTCATAGCAATCTGGCGCATGGAGGGTGAGGTGCTGCGGCGTTACCTCGGCAGTAACCAAATCCTTATGGGCGGCAAGCATATCAACCTCATCGGAGGTGGTGACATGCAAAACATGAATGCGGCGATGGGCTTCCTTGGCCAAACGCAAAATACGCTTTGTGGCCAAAATAGCTGTTTCGGTGTCACGCCAAACGGGATGGGTTGAAGGGTCGCCTGTAAGGGCATGTTCTTTGCGGGCAATCAGCCGAGCTTCATCTTCGGCATGGATGGCAACACGGCGCCTACCTGAAGCAAGCACCCTGGCCAAGGTTTCATCATCCGACACCAAAAGACTTCCGGTGGATGACCCCATAAACACCTTAACACCACAAACACCTGGCAGATTTTCTAAGGTGGCAAGCTGCTCCACATTGTCACCAGCAGCACCCACGTAAAAAGCATATTCACACCAGCTTGAGTGAGCAGCGCGCGCCATTTTGTCTTCCATGGCCTCCATGGTGGTGGTCCCGGGCTTGGTGTTGGGCATTTCAAACACACCGGTGATCCCACCCATGACCGCGCTGCGGGTCCCACTTTCCAGATTTTCTTTATGCTCCAATCCTGGTTCCCGGAAATGGACTTGGGTATCGATGGCACCAGGAAGAACATCAAGCCCATCAGCATCGATGACCTCCTTGGCCGACAGGTCCAACTTGCCCAGGGCCACAATTTTTCCATTCAAAACGCCCACATCCGTTTGCCTGGGACCCGATGCAGTCCAAACCTGTCCACTTTTGATGATAAGATCCAGCGACATGACATGCTCCATGTTGGTTTCGGTGGGCGCTTGGCCACATCCCTCAAAAAGGTCATAATCCCCATAGCCAGATTTGACCATCATTCTTGGCAGAAAAGAGGCATGCTTTTGAAACAACTACCAAACAGAAATGTCATCAGCATCAAGGGTGAAGGCGCGCTCACCTTTTTGGATGGGCTGGTAACCAATCATCTTGACGAAGGAAAACTTGCCAAAGGTGAGCTTATCCATGCGGCCTTGTTAACCCCACAGGGAAAATACCGGGCGGATTTTTTGATCAGCATGACACAAGACGGCATGTTGTTGTTGGATCATGATGCTGGATTGGGTGATGATTTGTTGCGGGCATTGAAAATGTACAAATTGCGCTTGCCGTTGGAGCTAAAACCCCAGGAAGACATCGTCGCCTGGCACCCCAACCAAGGCATGATGGATCCAAGAGATCCAGCACTTGGAGCTCGCTCTTATGGCCCTGAACATTCAGGCGATGCCACCGCACAATATGAAGAATTACGTATTAAGGCAGGGATCCCCGATAGCCCTGACTTCATGATAGCCCAACCTTTTTGGCTCGAAACTGGGGCATTGCAACGCCATGGCGTGTCCATGAATAAAGGCTGCTTCATCGGCCAAGAAGTAACTGCGAGGATGCATCACCGTGATGCCATACGCCGTATCTTCACAAAAATCAGCTCCGACAAAGCAATCCCAGAGGCGGGCACCAACATCACCGATGAACAAGGACGTCCTGCCGGCATCATCACGTCACGATGGGGCAATCAGGGCCTGGCCTATATACGAAAGGACCGGAGCAATAATTTGCAAGCGGATGGTTGCAATTTGGAGATCATGCCATGACTTCACGTGCCTGGCAGCGCATGCTTTCGGGCCGACGGCTGGATATTCTTCAGCCATCACCCTTGGATATTGAAATTGAAGACATAGCCCATGGCTTGGCACGGGTCTCCCGTTGGAATGGGCAAACAAGCGGCCCATTCTCTTTTTCCGTGGCGGACCATTCTCTTCTCGTGGAGGCAATATTTTCAAGGGACAATCCTGGTGTGGCACCCGGCCATCAGCTTGCTGCCTTGCTGCATGACGCCCCAGAATTTGTAATTGGTGACCTTATTTCTCCATTCAAAAACGCCATCAAGGGTGAATATCGCATGATCGAGAATCATTTGCTCCAGGCAATTCATCAGCGTTTCGGCTTATCAGCCATGCCTGCAGGCATCCATCACGCGATTAAAAAAGCTGACGGCCATGCTGCTTATATGGAAGCAGTTGCCTTGGCAGGCTTTGATGTTGCGGAAGCAACCCAAATTTTTTCCAAACCTGACAAATTGATGGACATTCCAGCAGTACGCGCCCCCATGGACGCAAAAAAAGCGTTCCTCAAGCGCTTCAACAAGCTTTATGAAGACCATCAACACATGATTGCATGAAAGCGCGTGCAAATCCCCACGTGACTTGTGGGGTTGCCCGACTTACATAAAGGTAACCCACGCAATGATGGAAAACGTAAACATGACGCCAAACAGCCTTCAAGATATCAAAGACCGCGCCCTTGGCTTTATGGTTGAAGCTGAGTGGGAGGCTGCAGCGCCTCTTATCGAAGAAATCCTGGCATTAAAAAAACAGCGCAATGCGGTTATTCTTGCGCATAATTACATGACGCGCGATATTTTCCACACGGTTGCTGATGTGGTTGGCGACTCCCTGCAACTTGCCATCGAAGCCACCAAAACAAAGGCCGATGTGATCGTGCAATGTGGCGTTCATTTTATGGCGGAAACCTCCAAAATTCTTAATCCTGGGAAGGTGGTTTTGCTACCAAGCCTTGAAGCTGGATGCTCTCTTGCTTCCTCCATTACCGCTGACCAGGTTCGCGCCATTAGGAAAAAACATCCTGGCAGTCGTGTGGTCACCTATGTCAACACGTCAGCGGATGTGAAGGCTGTCAGTGATGTTTGTTGCACTTCATCAAACGCCCTTGCCATTGTTGAGGCCATGGACAGCCAAAAAGTAATCTTCCTTCCTGACCAATATTTGGCCAAAAATATTGCCGCCAAGACACGCAAAACAATTGTTACCTGGGCAGGATCTTGCGAGGTGCATGAGCGGTTTACCGGTGAAGACATCAAAACAGTGAAGCAGGCAAACCCTGGAATTAAGGTGTTGGTCCATCCTGAATGCCCACCTGAGGTCATCGCAGAGGCCGATTTTGCAGGCTCAACCGCCAAGCTCATTGATTTTGTGAAAGAACATAGGCCCGAACAAGTTGCGCTGATCACTGAATGTTCCATGGCCAGCAATATCGCAGCAGAAACCCCTGATATTGCATTTGTTCAGCCATGCCACCTTTGCCCACATATGCAGGAAATCACCCTCACCAACATCCGTGACGCCCTTCGCGACAACAAGCATGTTGTGGAGGTTGATGAACAAATTGCCGCCGATGCACGCAAGGCCGTTGAGCGCATGATTGAACTCTCCCAGCCCAAGGCTTCATGAACAATCAGGGTGTGCTGGTGGTGGGCGGCGGTTTGGCTGGGCTCACCCTTGCGTTGCAATTGGCACCGCAAAGGGTAACGGTGCTTGCACCCCGCACAGGCAATACCACGGGCTCATCTGGTTGGGCACAAGGCGGTCTTGCTGCCGCATTGGCCAGCGGTGATAGCCCGAGAGCGCATGCGGCTGATACCATCGAGGCAGGTGGTGGCCTAAATTCTGTTGAGGCTGTCGCTTTGGTCACCCAAAAAGCACCTCAAATGATTAAGAACCTTGTGCAACATGGTGTTGCATTTGATCGTGATCATGATGGCAATCTTCACATGGGCTTAGAAGGCGCCCATTCCCAACCAAGAATTGTCCATGCAGAAGGTGACCGGACCGGGCCCAAAATCATGGAAGCCCTACAAAAAAAAGTTGCTCAGGCTGAGCATATTAACATGATCACCAACATGCGGGCCAAGAGTTTGCTCCAAGACCAACACGGTCGGATCGCAGGCGTGGCAGCAATCGATGACTTAGGTCAGGAACAATTTCTTAATGCCCAAGTAACAATCCTTGCCTCGGGCGGTCTTGGCCACCTTTATGGCCATACCACCAACCCAACGACCATCCGTGGCGATATGCTTGGTTCTGCCATAAGGGCAGGCGCCCAATTGTCCGACCTCGAATTTGTTCAATTCCACCCCACGGCTATGGCCGTCACTGCATCACCATTACCATTGGTCTCTGAAGCACTACGCGGCGCAGGGGCTAGGCTGGTTCTTTCCGATGGTGGTTTTTTGTTCCCCGGGCTTGGTGATCTTGCTGCGCGAGATGAGGTGGCACGCAAGATCCATGAAAGTATTCATCGTGGCGCGCCAGTGTTTCTTGATGCGGGGCCAATTGGCGATGACGTGTCACTTCGTTTTCCAACAGTGGCCAAATTGGCTGGTGAGCATGGCTTAGATCTGCAGCATGATTTGCTTCCGGTGGCACCTGCACAACATTATCATATGGGCGGCGTCACAACCGACCTTAAAGGTCAAAGCTCTTTGGAACATTTGTATGTGATAGGTGAAACAGCCTGCACGGGTTTGCATGGGGCCAACCGTCTTGCATCCAATTCCTTGCTCGAAGCCCTCGTGTTTGCCCATGAGGCAGCCGAAGATCTTGCGGGAAGAGAATTTGCCTTGCCGGGCAAACCAACACCACCTGACAAGCTCTTGGATGATTGTGATGAACTTCCCGACCTCATGGACAAACATGCAGGCGTTGTGCGCGAGGAGGCCGGGCTCAAAAAGATCATCGACAGGCTTTTTGAGCATTGCCAAGGGCAAATCCAATTGCTTTCAGCAAGAGATTTGACCGGTTTATCTATTGCTGTTGCAGCCAGAGCGCGCAAGAACTCTATTGGTGGCCATTACCGTATCGACCACCCAGAGCCACCGACAAATAAAGACCGCAAGGCTTGGAACATCACCAGATTGACCAAAGAGGCAGTTTCATGACCAGCAACCAATTACCCCGCTTGATCGCCGAACCACTTCTTCGCACAGCCCTTGGGGAAGATCTTGGCATGGCAGGAGACCTCACCGCCCGCCTGCTCGACCCCAAAAAAACCGGCAAAGCATTCCTTCGTGCAAGGCAGTCGGGTGTGCTTTCCGGGATTGAAGCAGCAGCAATCACATGCAATTTGGTCGATATGTCCATCACAATTGATGAGAAACACCCCAACGGACATGCCCTAGAAAAAGATGATCTGGTGGCGGTCTTGGAGGGCCCATTGGCATCTATTTTTACCGCTGAGCGCACCTTCCTCAATATCATCCAGCGGATGTCAGGTATTGCCACCTCCACCTCAGACTTTGTTCGGGCAACGCACGCAACACATTGCCGAATTTTGTGCACCCGGAAGACAACACCGGGCCTTCGGGCATGGGAGAAGCAGGCCGTTCGACATGGTGGTGGCATTAACCACCGTTTCGGGCTCAGTGATGGCGTGATGCTCAAAGACAACCATATTGCCGCCCATGGTTCCATCACAGTCGCACTTGCCGAGGCCAGAAAAATTTATGGGCCCATGGTCAAGATAGAGGTGGAATGCGACCATCATGATCAGGTCGCCGAGGCAGTTCATGCCGGCGCTGATGTCATCATGTTCGACAACATGAATGTGGAGCAGGTGGCGAAAGCCGTATTGATGGTGAATGGACGTGCTGCCACCGAAGCGTCCGGCAACATGACCCTAGAAATGGTCCCCAAATTTGCGGCCACCGGTGTGGATTATATTTCCGTGGGTAGACTGACCCATTCCAGCCCATCCATTGATTTGGGGCTTGACCTTTAGGACGATGCCAAGAGTGGTAGGCCCGCCAAAAAAACCACGCCTGCCGACACCACTGCGACACCAAACCAGCGCCTTGGGGCAATATGTTCTTTGGCAATGGTTACCGCCCAAAAAAGGGTAAATATGGTCAATGTCGAAAAGACCACGGGCATGATGGCTTTGCCCTCCCCCACAGAGCCTTCAAACAAAAGAAGCGCCCCCATATTCTCCAAGGTTGCATGAAGAACGATCATGGGCCACCAAGAAACCTGAACAAGGCCCCTCAATTGTTGGCGCTGGGTCATGCTCACAACAAAAACAGCACCACAAAAAACAATCGACGCCAAACGCGACAACACAAAGGCATCATGCACCTTCATGCCATCGACACTCAATTCAATCATGACCAAACGCAATGCCAACAAAAGGCTTGCTGAGACGGCCATCACAACCACCGCTGCGGCCACTTCGCCAGCAATCAACACCTTCAAGCCACGGTAAAGGCCACTTACAATGAGGACGCCTGCAAAAATGACGGCCAGGGCAGCGCCTTCAAGCAAGCCCGGATTATACCCCATAAAACCATTCACCAACACCACCAGGGCTGGGTTGGCGGTGATGATGGGTGACACCACCGCGATGGGGCCTCGGGCGAGCGCTTTGAAGACAAGCCAAAGGGCCACAGGGTTCAGCAGCCCTGCCACCAAGGCAAAAAAGAGGTAGGCGGGATCGAGGCTTGTAAAATCTGGAAATGGCCAAAAAACCAAAAAAGGAATGGTTCCCAGGGTCAAAGCCATGCTTGCAGCAGCAAAACTGCCTATGCGGCGGGAATTGGTTCTGGAAACAAAATCCGAAGTTCCTAAGCAGGCGGCTGCGCCTAGGCCTTCTAAGAAACCTGGTGGGATGACAGGCATTGACGCAACTCCATGGTCAGCTGATCGAGCATCTGAAATGGGTTGTTTAACCTTTGGTCAAGTCTATGGGCCACCTGGGCAAAACCTTCCCGCCCAAATGCAGCCAATAATTTTCCCTTAACCATGTTGCGTGCCATATCATCACGATGTTTTTGCTGTTGCTGCACATGCTGGCCATGCTGGTCGATGGCCTGTTTCAAATCTTCCATGCCCTTGCCGGTGCTTGCAGACACAAGATGCAAAGACATGGGCCAATCATCTTGGCTTATGGCAAGTGACAGACTTCCCTTCAAATCCGACAATGTTCGCTCGGCAACCATTCCCATGTCTGATTTTGTTACCGCACAAATATGGGGAACTTCCATGATGCCTGCTTTCATATATTGCAGGGCATCTCCAGAACCCGGCTGTGCCAAAAACACGACACTATCGACAAAATCAGCCACCTCGGTCTCCGACTGACCTACCCCAACGGTTTCGACCAGCACCCGATCAAAGCACGCCCGCAGCAACACCAAGGCATAGATGGCAAATTCTGACAAACCACCAAGATGGTCTCTGGCAGCCAAGGAACGAACAAATGAATGGGCATCATCCGGATCCGTCCGCATTCTCATGCGGTCACCAAGCAAGGCACCGCCAGAATGGCGTGAACTGGGGTCAACCGCAACCACGGCAACCTTCAGACCATCTTCCCGCCACAGTTTTAACAACTTACCCGTGAGCGTGCTTTTGCCAACACCCGGTGGCCCGGTAAAACCCACGACAAGACCATGGCCTTGTGACCAGCACTCATCCAGCAAAGGACCATAAACACCCACATGGCCCTGTCGGGCAAGATATGCTTCCAAATCAGCAAGCACACGTGACATCGCGGCTTTGCCGCCCAAACGCAGCTCATTGGTGGTGATAACGGTCAATGGCCCTGTTTGCTGCGGACAGTGGCCTGGGCAGCAGCCAAACGTGCAATGGGCACCCTGAATGGCGAACATGAGACGTAATCAAGTCCAAAACCTTCACAAAGTGCCACGGAAGCAGGATCACCACCATGCTCACCACAAATACCTGTCTTAAGATCATGCCGCGTTTGACGACCCAAATGAACACCCATCTCCACAAGTTTGCCAACCCCATCAGCATCCATGGTCACAAAGGGATCTCGCTCCAAAACCTTCCTGGCCTGGTAATCTCCCAGAAACTTTGAGGCGTCATCCCGGCTGATGCCCAGGGTGGTTTGGGTCAGGTCATTGGTGCCAAAGGAGAAAAAGTCTGCATGTTGGGCCACCTCATCTGCGGTCAGCGCTGCCCTTGGCAGCTCGATCATGGTGCCAATCATATAATCCATGGCCACGCCGCGTTCCTTGAGGACCTCGTCTGCAACAACGGTCACACGCTCGCGAAGCATTTCCAATTCTTTTGCAAAACCCACCAAGGGTATCATGATCTCAGGCACCATGTTATCGCCTGTGTTTTGGTTGACATCACAGGCGGCTTCCATAATAGCCCTGGCTTGCATTTCATATATTTCTGGGAAGCTGATGCCCAGGCGGCAGCCCCGATGACCAAGCATTGGGTTAATTTCATGCAATTCCTGAACCCGGCGGCGCAGCACCGAATCGGGCACGCCGATAGCCCGCGAAACCGCGGCAATCTCTTCTTCAGAATGAGGAAGAAATTCATGCAATGGTGGGTCGAGCAAACGCACCGTGACCGGCAGGCCCGCCATGATCCGAAACAATTCTGCAAAATCTTCTTTCTGAAATGGTAAGAGCTTCTCTAGGGCATAGCGACGACCCTCTTCCGATTCTGCCAGGATCATTTCGCGGACCACCATGATCCGATTTTCGTCGAAGAACATGTGCTCGGTGCGGCAAAGACCTATGCCTTCAGCACCAAATTCGCGTGCGGTTTTTGCATCTGCTGGTGTCTCGGCATTGGTGCGAACCTTCATGCGGCGCACCTTATCTGCCCAACCCATCAATTTGGAAAAGTCTCCAGTAAGCTCGGGCTTAATGGTGGGAACCAGCCCCTTCATGATGGTGCCATTACTGCCATCGATGGTGATAATGTCACCATCGATAAGAGTGACCCCACCAGCAGTCATGGTTTTCTTGGCCATATCAATATTGACGGTTCCTGCACCGGACACACATGGTCGTCCCATTCCCCGGGCCACCACTGCCGCGTGGGAAGTCATCCCACCCCGGGTGGTTAAGATACCCTCAGCCGCATGCATGCCATGAATATCCTCTGGCGATGTTTCGATACGCACAAGAATTACCTTACGGCCCTGGGCGCGACGTGCCTCAGCTTCATCGGCGGTAAAGGTCACCTCCCCAGAAGCTGCACCTGGAGATGCCGGCAGGCCCTGGCCCAAAACCTGACGTTCGGCATCAGGATCAAGTGTTGGATGCAGCAACTGATCAAGGGATGATGGATCCACCCGCAAGATGGCCTCCTCCTCAGTAAGAACGCCTTCGGCGCACATTTCCGTCGCAATGCGCACGGCGGCTTTTGCGGTGCGTTTTCCACTTCGGGTTTGCAATATATAAAGCTTGCCCTGTTCAACGGTGAACTCAATATCCTGCATGTCCCGATAATGGGCTTCCAATTTATCAAACACCGAAGTCAGCTGTGCGTACACATCAGGCATGACCACTTCCATGGAACGATCAGCCTGTTCACCCCCGGAAATTTTTGTGAGTGGTTGTGGGGTGCGAATCCCAGCCACCACATCTTCACCCTGGGCATTCACGAGAAACTCACCATAATAGAGTTTTTCACCTGTTGAGGGATCACGGGTGAATGCAACACCCGTGGCTGATGTTTCACCCATATTGCCAAACACCATGGCCTGGACGTTCACCGCTGTGCCCCAGGATTCAGGAATATCATGAAGGCGGCGGTAGGTGATGGCGCGTTGATTCATCCAACTTGAGAAGACTGCATTGATGGCACCCCACAATTGTTCATGAACGTCTTTGGGAAATGGCGTGCCCATCTCCTCATTCACCATCGCAAGAAATGCGCTGACGACTTTCTTCCAATCATCGGCGGTCAGGTCGGTATCAACCTGGTAATCATGCACGTCTTTATAGTCATCCAAGATCTCTTCGAACCGATCATGGTCCAGCCCGAGCACCACATTGGAATACATCTGAATGAAACGACGATAACTGTCATAGGCAAACCGCTCATCCTTAGAAAGCTGTGCCAAGCCTTGGACCGTCTCATCATTAAGCCCCAAATTTAATACCGTATCCATCATGCCCGGCATGGAGGCTCGGGCACCGGATCGCACGGACACCAGCAATGGGTTTTGAGCATCGCCAAAATTGCGACCCGTGGCATTGCCAATTTGTTCAACGGCCTGCATGACCTGATCGGCCAAATCGTCTGGGTAGGTTCGATCATTGGCATAAAAAGTTGTGCAAACCTCGGTGGTGACGGTGAAACCCGGAGGAACTGGGAGGCCAAGCTTGCTCATTTCAGCAAGGTTTGCACCCTTACCACCCAAGAGATTCTTTTGACTGGCATCACCATCGGCTTGCCCTGCGCCAAATCCATACACCCACTTATTCATCACAATTCCTTTTCGTCATGCCCATTTGGGGACTTAGCAAGGACCCACGGG
>CESS01201632.1_pt1 | contig 10614 bp, 9 predicted proteins | sample 326931 | NCBI WGS metagenome assembly CESS01 (sample SAMEA2591098, study PRJEB7988) | marine metagenome | biome: marine biome (ENVO:00000447); feature: deep chlorophyll maximum layer (ENVO:xxxxxxxx); material: saline water (ENVO:00002010), including plankton (ENVO:xxxxxxxx) | depth 55 m
TCTTCTGGCCTTACCAGTAATCGATTGATTGTTTTACTAACCTGGGGGAGGTTTTCCTCCCCCAAGTTTTTATTGAGGTACTCATGGCGAATCTAATTACTACAGAAGATTACAAACTAGCAGAAGGCATTACCACACCTAAAGAGGATGCTCGTATTGACTCACTAGTTATTTCTGTAAGTGAATTAGTAAAAACTTATTGTAATACTTCTTTTGTAGACTTCTACAGTTCAAATAAGACTGAAACGTTTACTACTGACGGAATTATAAATGTTGTAATGTTAAAAGAGTGCCCCGTGTACGCTATAGTTTCTGTATCTGAAAGAACTACAATAGGTGGAAGTTATACAGCTCTTACAGTAAATTCAGAGTATTACTTAGATACTGTAACAGATGGAATTTATCGCACTAATGGTTCAACTGCATTTAAGCCTTTTGCAAAAGGGCCGGGCGCTGTTCAAGTCATTTATAAAGGAGGCTACTCTAGCACTCCAGAGGACTTAAAACTTGCAGTGATTGATTTGATTACATATTACTTAAAAGACGAGCACAAAGAACGTAGAACTATTGCAGGAGCAAGTATTCAGAATCCTGGTTCTACAAGCCAACGTAACAATGTTGCATTTCCAGACCATATAAAACGTGTACTGGATTTATATAAGAACTATTAATGCAAGGTAGATTACAAGATTTTTTAACAAAAATTCATGCTGATCTTACAAAAGAGGGTGGATCGCAAGAGTATCGAAGAGATGTTGCAGATAAGCTAACAACGACAATTGCATTTAGACAAGCCAAGGTATTAAATACAATAAAAAGTGCTTTAAATAGAGCTGTTAATCCTGAGTTAGAAACATATGATAGAGCATCTCTTTATAGAACAATTCAACCAGCGTTAAAAAAAGAATTAAAACAGACTTTTAATGAGATACGAGCTAATTTTACTGCTTTAAAAAACAGAGGAAACAACTTTAATCGAGTAATTTTTTTAGGGGGCACTGATCGAAAGAATCGAATGACATTACGTATAAAGCTTTTTAAAGCTGCTGGAACATACGGAGAGGGAAAGGATATCTTTTTAGAGGCCAAAAGACAATACCAAAAGCCTTTACAAAAATTTTATGATAGGTTTCTTGATAAACTACCAGCTTTAGAAGAGCAATTCAAAAGAGCAAGTACTTCTTCTAGCACAGGTGAAAGTGATATGAACAAAGCTACTCAAGTGTTTAACCTGGAACACTTAGGAGGAAGTTCAAATATTGAAGCTTTTATTGCTGATACTATTTTTCATGCATTAGATGAGTGCTTTGATCCAAATGATGAAGCACAATCAATACAAGAAGCAATAGACCAAGTAGGACTAGGAAAATATATAAGAGTAGAAAAAATTGCAAAAACAGGTGAACTTAATATATTTTTAGGAGACCAACAAAAAAATGTTGCTCAATCAGCTGAAGAAAAGAAAAAGAAAACTAATCTTGTAAACGCACTAACAAAAGCAATTGAAAAACTCGGGCCTCATAGACTAGATGGTTCAGACAGTTTGCAGGAAGCACAAAGAAAGCTAGCTTTAGAAAGAATACTAAATAAGTTTATGCGAAGTGGTGCAGTAATTGTTAAACAGGAAAATACAAAGATAAAAGAGGGTAGATCAGCAACAAAAAGTTTTAACTCTAAAGTAAAAAAGAGTGCAAAAGGTGTTGCAAAACCAGCTTTTAAAAGAAGACAAACAAGAATGGCTCCTTCACAAAAAGGAGTGTCTGCAAGTCCTTTGGCGTTGCTTGCTTTAATAAATAAACAATTACCAGATGCAGTAAGAAGTAATATGGGAGCTCCCGCACTCGAGAATCAAACAGGACGATTTGCACAAAGTGTCCGCTTGACAGATGTCGGTAAAACTGCTCAAGGATTTACAAGTTATGGCTATACATATCAAAAAAGTCCGTACCAAGTATTTGAGACAACAAGTGGCAGTCGATTTGCAAGCTCAGACAGAGATCCACGAAAACTAATTGATAAGTCCATAAGACAGGTTGCAGCACAGTATGCAGTCGGACGTTTCTACACTAGGAGGGAGTGATGCCATTTTTCGAGGGTGATACTACTGAAAGAACTTGGACCTCTAAACGTTCAAATATTGTGCAAGCATTAGCTAAAAAACTGAAAACTATTAATGGACAAGGTGCTTTTTTATCAGATGTAGGAGATAATGTTTCTCCAAGATTATTATTTTGGGATGAGGTTGATGAATTTCCTGCGATTCATTTAAATGCCGGCTCAGAAACTCGACGATATCAAACTGCAGGAATTAAAGACAGATTTCTTACAGTAACTGTTAGATGTTACGTTAATGAAGAGGATGCTCAAGAAGCTCTTAATAAGTTGATGGAAGACGTTGAAACAGTACTTGAAGAGAATTCTAGATTAGAATATGTGGATAGTAAGAATATACCTTACTTTACACGACAGCTCACAATAGTTAGTATTGATACTGACGAAGGTGTACTTGAACCTCTAGGAGTTGGTGAAATTCTCATAGAGATTCAATATTAGCGAAAATACTGGCACGAGCAAACGTTCACGTCCAGATTTTTCAAGAAACATAGGAGAAAACTATGGCTGAATTTTTACATTTTAGTAGAGACTCCCGGCTTTATATGGAGAAGGATGGCTATCTTTGGCTTATTCCTGTATTGGACGGATTCAGTTTCTCACAAGCAACAAATGCATCAGAAATTACTTTGAACGAAATGGAAGATGCTACTGGACGAAGCCGACGCGGTCGTAAAATGTTCACAGACTCATTGTCTCCGGCAGAATTTTCATTCTCAACATACATACGGCCTTTTAAGTCTACTGGACTAAGTTCAGGTAGTCTTGATGGTCTTACTCACAATGCAAGTGCTGCATTAAACAAAGCAGGTAAAGCTAGTAGTACTCAAAATGCTCACTGTGCTGTTGAAGAAGCTCTATGGGCATGTATGGCGGGACAAAATGGTTATACTGGAACAACTGGAGTTTGGCAGGCACGATCTACTGCAGCTCCTGCAACTTATCAAGGTGTAACAGGTATTGTTGGAGGTGCAATTTCTTCTGTTGAAGTAGGAGGATTAGCAGAAGATAATGGAGGTACAGCCGGTACAAAAACTTTTACTGTAAGTGCAAGTGGGCTCGGAGACTCGACAACAGGAGCCAGTACAAATAGTACAACAGGAGCCAATGCTGTTATACAAGTAACTCTTACATCAGATGGTAGTGGTGGTGGTACACATGATATGGATGTGACTGCTGTAGTTACTGAACGAGGAATTGGATGGAAAGATGGTGAAACAATCACAATTCTTGGTTCTGCTTTAGGAGGAGTTGACGGTAGTTCGCCCAATGATAATGTTGTTATTACTGTTCGATCGAAGTCTCTTGTTCGTACTAGTACTAGCTCTTTAGATATTAACTTTTATGACTCAAATCGTTCAGCTCTTGGTACCTTTAACTTATATTTTGTACTTAGTGACCGAACTGATGGTCGACTTGTTTATAAAGTAAAAGATGCTGTATTAAACGAAGCATCAATTGACTTTGATATTGATGGAATTGCAACAGTAAACTGGTCGGGATTTGCAGGTCAAATTGTAGAAGTCGGTGAAGATGCTACCGGTTCAGTTTCTGCAGGTAAGTACCAAGTAGCAACTAGTGCGCCAACTCCTGCCGCTGAAAATGCTTTATGGTTTGATAGCGATGATAAAGATGCTTTGTATATTTCCAGAGGAACTAGTACTGGCAGTTGGTGGCATCATATTGATGAAGGTTCTGCGGATACAGGAAACTTTATTCGAAACCGTCTAACTCAGTTGACTCTTGCACCGGAAAGTACGTTTCGATCTGGTACAACTTTTACCGATTCTGGTGATGGAAGTACTCAATATGAAACGTCATATTCTGTAGCTCTCACAGGAGGAAATGTAACAATTAGTAATAACATTACATTCTTAACTCCTGAAGAACTGGGTGTTGTAAACCAACCAATTGAACACGTAACAGGTACCCGTACTGTAACAGGTTCTGCAACTTGTTATCTTGGAAGTTCAGATGCTGCAGGAAATCGTAGTAAGAACTTGTTTGCTGACTTGGTGGCTGATAATACAACAGTTATTAATAAGTTTGGAATTACACTTGATGTTGGTGGTTCTGCAGGAACACCACGATTTACTTTAAATCTACCAACAGCTCATTTAGAGGTTCCGAGTCATTCAATTGAAGACGTAATTTCTCTTGAAACTAACTTCCACGGATTAGGAACTACTGTTGGTGAAGGCGACGAAATCACCCTACAATATGTAGGTAAGTAAAAATAGTTCTTGACTTCCAAAGTTAAATCAACTATACTATGTAATAGAAAATTGGAGCAGGGGTGAAAGCCCCTGTTCTATTCATTCAATTTAGAAGGATTATTTTAAATGACAGATACCCCCGTTAAAAAGAAAAAAGAACCAGTATCATTAGCAACATTAATTACCCCAAGTAGGACTATACAGATTGATTTTCCAGGTTATGAAGAAATGAAAGTTAGTTTATGCTATTTGGCAAGAGAAGAATTAGTCAAGTTACGAAAAAAATGTGTAACAACAAAATTCAGTAAAAAAACTCGTCAACCTGAAGAAACCCTTGACGAAGATAAATTTTTAGTAAACTATTGTGAATCAGTAATCAAAGGTTGGACAGGTCTTAAATATCGATACCTAGAAGAGCTTCTTTTGGTGGATGTAGCAGATTTTGATCCTGATGATGAACTTAGTTATACAAAAGATAATGCAGAACTTCTTATGAAAAACTCTGCAACTTTTGATACTTGGGTTACCGATACAGTGGGTGATTTGGAAAATTTTACGGGGAACAAGTAGTTCACTTACGTGAGTTACTTGAAAATTTTTTAAATGAGAAGAATCAAAATGTAGATGTTGAAAAATATTTACGTATTTGTGAACAGCTAGGCGAAGAGCCTGATCCAGCAAAGATGCCACTAGAGCCCTCAAGCTTTCCATATGAGGTTCAAGTGGCATTTTTTATATCGAGTATGTTGTCAGATCGTTGGGAAGGAACTTCTGGCACTTATATGGGAAAAGACTGGACAAATGTAGACTATCTATTTAGAGTGTACGAAATTGAAGAAATAAAGATAGTTTTATACTTCATGCATGTAATTGATCAGATTATAATAACTAACAGAGCTGAGGACCAAAAGAAACGCAGAAAAGAAGCAGAAAGAAAATCCAAACAAGGCGGCGGGAAAAATTACGTCCATAGAGTACAAGGCTAATGGCAGAAAATGAAATTCATATTAAGGTTAAGGTTGACGACAAAGGCAATCTTAGCATGGTCGGACAAAAAGCAGATAAAGCTGCTAAAGGAATGGATGACCTTGGAAAAAGTTCCCGCACTGCAGATCGTAATTTAAAAGGTGCTGCACGCACTTCTTCAAGCACTACAAAAAACTTCTCAAAAATGTCACAAGGTATGGGCGGTCTCGTCGGTGCTTATGCAACTCTTGCAGCAAATGTTTTTGCAATTTCAGCAGCGTTTCAGTTTTTAAAAGAGGCGGGAGATGTTGCAGCTTTACAGCGTAGTCAAGAAGAGTATGCTCTTACAACCGGTAGGTCAATGAGTCTGTTAACAGAAAGACTGCAAGACGCGTCGGGAGGAATACTTTCATTTGCAGATGCAGCTCAGGCAGGTGCAATTGGTGCTGCTGCAGGACTTACAAACCAACAATTAACAGGTTTAGCTACAGTCGCAAAAAATGCCTCTGTTGCCCTTGGTAGAGATCTTACTGATTCTTTTAATCGTCTTACGCGTGGTGCAATTAAAGCAGAGCCTGAGCTTTTGGATGAATTAGGTATTATTATTCGTTTGGATAAAGTATCTGAAGACTATGCTCGAACATTAGGAAAAACCGCAAAAGAATTAACAACTTTTGAGAAATCACAAGCTGTTGTAAATGCTGTTTTAGAACAAGGAAATGAAAAGTTTGCAGAGGTAGGAGATAATGTAAATCAAATTGCACGCTTAGGAAAAGCATTCAATGATCTTGTAAAAGAAATAAAAGAAGGCATAGAACCTATTGCTAGTTTTTTAGGACGAGCACTTGCAGATAACATTAAAGGTTTGGCTGCTGCTTTTGCTATTCTAGGAGTGTCTATAGCAAAAGCACTCATACCTGCAGGCCCGCAGATGGAGAGTATGAGCGACTTAGCTCAAAGTGCAAAAGATCGTATGTCAGCAGCTGGAATGAAGGACACAAAAGCTGGGCGTAGTATTGTAGACGGAGATTTTGGAAAACATGAAATAACTCAAATTGAAAAGTCGATGAAGGTGACACAGTCCAAAGTTATAGATTATAGTAAAGTAACAAAAGCACAAGTTAAAAAAGACTTACTTATTATGCAGGCTGATCATGCAAGAATGACAGCAGCAAATTCTACAGGAGTTCGAAAATATACTGCTCAAGCATCAGCCTATTTTAGAATGATGCAAGCAGAGCATGGTATGGTAATGGGCACAATGAAAGGTGCTTGGGGAGGGTTTGCAACAGCAGCAAGCAAGGCTTTAAATGCCATTGCAATTTTAGGTATGTTATATACTGCAATTGTTTTAATTAAAGAAATGATGGAGTATTTTAAAGATCCAGCTATTTTAAAAATGGTAGATGCTGCGGGTGCAGTGGAAGATAAGTTCAAAGATACAAACGAGGCTATCCAAAAAATGAATTCTCAAGGCCTTAAGGAGACGAACAATGTACTGGACGGTATTCTTCAAAGAGCAGAATTCTTAGCAAATTTTGATTTTGGCGGTTTAGCAAGTCAGATTAGTAATATACAATTTGGAGTCCTAGAAAATTCGATTGGAGAAACTTTAGAGGAGTATCTGGCCCGAGTGGAAAGAATAGGATATGACCCAGATCCATCAAAATTTGGTTCGTCAAATCGTGGCGGACAATCAAGTTTAGATAGTGAGCAACAAGACTTAAATAATGCAATAATTCAACAAATTCGAGAAGGTTCAATCTTAATGGATGAACTCAATACTAAAGCAAGAGATTGGCAGTTTGGTAGTGAGGCATCTCGTAAGGCTTTTGATGATATTAATACAGAGGTTAAAACTCAGTTAGATATAATTGAAAACAGTACACAAAGCTCCGAGGCATACAATGCTGCAGTAAAAGTATTGCAAGGAATATTGGGCGATGCCGAAAAACAAGCAATAGCACTGTCTTCAGCATTAGCACCAGCAGATGGTGCAATAAAAGCAACAAATCAGCTTGCAGAGTCTCATGCTAAGTACATAGACGGTTTAAAGCAAACAGAGTCTCGATATGATGTAATTATTGGAAATGTAAAACAGTTAGAAAGTATATTGGAAACCGTAGCACCTATGGCAGCCGGTATGACACTTGGAGAGTTAGTAAAAGAATCTACTAAAGGCGTGGCGTTATTAGAATCAATAACATCATTAACTGGAATAAGCGATGACGAAGCAAAAGCTCTTACATTTGCAGAGTTACGGGAAAAAACTCTAAAGGCAACGAATAAACTTCGACAACAGGAATTTGCAATTGAACGAAAAACAAATATTTTGAAAAGGCAACAAATTAAAGCAGAAAGAGGAGCAACACCGCTACAAGCAGCTCGAGTAAAAAGAGATTTTGAAATTTTAAATATACAAGCAGAAATAAACAAACTTGTAGAAGATGACAATTTTCATCATGCACAAGGAGTAGCAATTGGTGATACTCGAAGATTACAACTTGCAGACCAAAAAGCAATACTTGAAGAACAGCTTTTAACTGCAAAAGAATTAAACAATGAATTTTCTCAGCTAGGAAATGCTTTTAAAGGTGGATTTGAAAAATCAGCAACTTCAAACATTGCAGCACTTATAAAAGGCGAAGAGAGCAGTATTAAAGATGCAATGTTAAAAATTGCACAAGGAGCAGTTAGTTCTGTTGCAGATAAACTAGCAGAGCAATATGCTGTAAAAATAAGTGATTTTTTATTCGGGCCTGACCCTCTTGAAGCCGCAGTAAAGGATAATACTGCTGCTGTAAAGGCAAATACTGAAAGTAGAACAACGGGACAGGGGACAACTCCCGGCGTTACTAGCGGTGGTGCTTCCGGTGGTGCTTCCGGTTCGCAACAAGGAGGATTTTTAGCAAATATTGGCAATACTATTTCAGGTGGATTTACTAAAGCATCAAATTATTTATTAGGTGAAAAGACAACAGGAGTACAGCTGGCACAAACAGGTGGAGGAATGGCTGGTTTAGGGACTGCTAATGTTGAGAACACATTTAGAAAGGGAGGTGTTTTTACTGACTTTGTTAATAGTTTGAAAGATTTATTTAGCGGAGATGCTCCGTTTCTTGAAGGTATTGGAAATGTTTTTAAAGATGGAATATCCGGTTTTGGCACTTTATTTAAAGATTTTGGAGGAATGTTTGGAGACTTATTAGGCGGCATGGGCGGAGCTGGCGGACTATTGTCTATATTTGGTTTTGCTGGAGGTGGTATTCACGATCGTGGTAAAAAGTATACTTATTCAACAGGAGGAATTGCAAATGGGCCTCAATCAGGATACCCAGCAATGCTTCATGGAAGAGAAGCAATTGTACCGCTGCCTGACGGAAAATCAATACCTGTAAATCTAAGCGGAGCCGGACAAATAAATAATATCAGTATTACTATTGCAAGCGATGGTCGACAACAAGTGTCTTCGGGTGCAGGAACTGACCGCGAGAACGAAGACCTAGGAAGGGCGATTGCTTTAGCGGTACAGGAAGAATTACAAAATCAAAAACGGTCGGGTGGAATTCTTAGCCCATATGGAGTAGCATAATGCCTCTAGGTTTTATATATACTGGGTCTACTTATATTAGTCCGGACAAAAGTCTAAAACGAAGTTCAAAGCCAAAAGTTTTAGTTTCACGATTTGGAGATGGTTATGAGCAAAGACTTGCTGACGGAATAAATTCTATAAAACAAGAATTTACTGCCACGTTTAAATTACGAGAAAAAGCAATAATTGATGACGTAGTTGCGTTTTTAGATGCACGAAAAGGAGCATTAGCCTTTCCTTTTAGGTTTCCAGATACAAATGGAACAAATAATGAGACTGAAATAAAAGTTGTATGTGAAGACTATACAATATCGTACGACTATGGAGATTTTTATAGTTTAAGTGTTAAATTAAGAAGAGTTTATGAACCATGAGTAATTTAATTGCAACTGATCTTCAAAAGCAACAAGTTGAAGAAAGCTCAGGAATTGCAGCTGAAATTGTTGATCTTTTTCAGTTAATTTTACCTGACGATAGCTCAAGATATTTTCATCCCGGAATTCAAGATAATCTAGGAGACGTTCAGTTTCGTGACTCAGAGGCACCTTATACAATACAAAACTATGAACCCTTACCTATGATGATTGGTAATTTAGATTTACAAGCAGATGGTGCTGCAAATAGACCAGTTCTTACTATTGCAAATGTAACAACAATTTTTTCGGGGGAACTGGGAGGTTTTTCAAATAAAGACTTACTTGGCTGCAGAATAATACGAAGACGAACTCTAAGTAAATACTTAGCAGATAAAGATCCAAACACTAAACCACCAGTGGAGTTACGTCGCGCAGAATACATTATTGATCGAATTAAATCAGAAAATCATCTTATGGTTGAATTCGAGTGCGCACTTCCTTTTGATTTAGAATCAATAACAGTTCCTCGTCGTCAAGTTGTAGGAAAATATTGTAGTTGGATGTATCAAGGACAAGCAAAAAAAGGAGTAGGAGGCTGTGTTTGGCCCGTTGACAGTATTCGTAAAATATCAGATTTAAGTGGAACACTCAGAACACATACTCCATATTTTAATGTTTTAGATGAACCTCTTGTTGATGCTTCTTATTTTAATAGTAATCAACACACAGGAGGAACTTGGCAAAGTGTTACAGCATACAAAGCAGGATTAAGAGATGATGATAATGATTCATATGATACTGCATCGTATGTAACTGGATCTGACAGTAATCTCTATCTCTGTTTATTAGATAATACAAATAATAATCCTGTTTCAACAACAGGTTTTTGGAAAAAAGCTCATAAATATACTGATTGGAGTGTAGGACACAGTGGAAACTATCTTGTAGGTGCTCATGTAAAATATAGCAATACAATTTGGAAGTGTATTGTAGAACATGATCCTGAAGCAGCAAAAGCTCCACAACATGCATCAACTTATTGGGTTATTGCTGAAGTTTGTGGAAAAAAACTAAGTTCATGTAAATGTCGTTTTCAGTTTGTGCCTGCGACTAGAAATGCAAATGCTCAACCTCCTGCTGGTTGGAAAAATACTGCTCGTCGACTTCCTTTTGGTGCATACCCTGGAACAGGTAGGTTTAAGTGATTGAATATTTAGAAGAAATACAAGAACATTTTAAAGAAAACTATCCGCGAGAAGGCTGTGGTATATTAGGAGTAGTAAAAGGAAAACTAAAATGGTTTCCTTGTGAAAATGTTGCCGAGGATGATGATGACTTTATAATGAATTCATCACAGTATTTAGATATTTCT
>CESS01044707.1_pt1 | contig 10611 bp, 10 predicted proteins | sample 326931 | NCBI WGS metagenome assembly CESS01 (sample SAMEA2591098, study PRJEB7988) | marine metagenome | biome: marine biome (ENVO:00000447); feature: deep chlorophyll maximum layer (ENVO:xxxxxxxx); material: saline water (ENVO:00002010), including plankton (ENVO:xxxxxxxx) | depth 55 m
TTCTTTTTTTCTTTTTTATATGGCTCGCCCTTTCCCTACATGAAACGGCTTCTGCTAATGATTGGAACCAATGGGGTGGTTCACCTCATCGAAATAATGTGGCCGAAGCTGCAGGAATGCCAGTTGAATGGGAGCCTGGTGAATTTGACTATGAGTCTGGTCAGTGGCAAGCAGATACGAGTAAGAACATTGCGTGGGTGGCCACACTTGGCAGTCAGAGTTACGGGAACCCGGTTGTCTCAAATGGAAAGATATTTGTAGGAACAAATAATGGCAATGGCTGGATCGAACGGTATCCGGCAAAGGTGGACTTAGGCTGCCTTATTGCCTTTGATGTTACGGATGGGACATTCCTGTGGCAGGATTCAAGTGAAAAACTTCCATCAGGTCGAGTACACGACTGGCCCCTTCAAGGAATCTGTTGCTCACCTTTGGTCGAAGGCGACCGACTCTGGTACGTGAGTAGTCGGGGTGAGGTTAAATGCCTTGACACAGAAGGTTTTCACGATGGTGAAAATGATGGGCCTTTTATCGAAGAGGTGGCAGAAGACAACTCTGAGGCTGATGTCGTGTGGGTACTAAATATGATGACCACGCTCGGAGTATCGCAACACAATATGTGTTCCTGCAGTGTCACAGGAGCAGGCAACCTACTCTTTGTGAATACCAGTAACGGTGTTGATGAAGGACATATCAGTTTGCCAAATCCAAATGCGCCGAGCTTTATCTGTGTCGATAAAAGAGATGGAAAAGTCTTATGGACAGACGCCTCACCAGGCCCAAATGTCCTTCATGGGCAATGGTCAAGCCCTGGATACGCTGAAGTTGAGGGCGTGCCACAGGTCTTTTTTGGTGGTGGTGATGGTTGGGTCTATAGCTTTGACGCACGCGGAGATGGAAACGGTGGTGCAAAGCTCCTTTGGGAGTTTGATTGCAACCCAAAGGAATCCAAATATTCCCTCGGCGGACGAGCAGACAGAAACCATATCATCGGAACGCCAGTCTTCCACAAAGGCCTTGTTTACATAGCAGTTGGTGAAGACCCAGAGCATGGTGAAGGAGCTGGTCATCTCTGGTGTATTGATCCAACAAAGCGAGGTGACACAAGCCCTGAACTTGCTATTAGCCTTGAGGCTCCGGACACACCACTTCCACATCGTCGTCTCCAGGCAGTCAACAAGGAAAACGGCGAGGCGGCATGTCCTAATCCCAACTCGGCAGCTGTTTGGCACTACCCAGGATTTGATACCGACGGAAACGGGAAACTCAGTTTTGAGGAAACAATGCACCGCACCTGTGGCACGGTTGCAATCAAAGACAGCTTACTCTTTGTTGCAGATTTTAGTGGGCTATTTCATTGTCTTGATGTCTCGACTGGAAAACCATATTGGACCTACGACATGCTGGCAGCGAGTTGGGGATCTCCTCTTCTTGTTGATAGCAAAGTCTATATTGGCGATGAAGACGGAGATGTTTGTATTTTTAAATTATCAAACGAAATGGAATTAATCGCGGAAATCAACATGGGAAATAGCGTTTACTCAACACCTATTGCAGCCAATGAAACACTCTATATTGCAAACCGCAGTCATCTTTTCGCAATCAAAGAAGGTGCAAAGCCGGTACAGAAAGTAGCTGACTAAGGCGGAGTCATTCGTGGAGATAAAAAGAGGCTTATGGCCAGTTGTATTGAGCGTTTTTGCTTACGGTTGGCAAGTCATGGTCGTGCCAAATGGCCTGACTGCTGCCAGCCCTGACAAAACTGAGTCGACTCTACGCCAACTGCTTATCGAATCTGATCGAGTTGTTATCCTTGGCGACTCGATCACATTCAGCGGCCGCTGGGTTTCGTATCTCACATGCTGGATGGAGACAGCAGGCACTTCTGCCCGAGTGATCAATATGGCGCTTCCGAGTGAAACCGTCTCTGGTCTCTCAGAAAACGGACATGCGGGTGGAAAATTCCCACGGCCAGATCTGCATGAACGTCTGGATCGGGTGCTGCGGATCAGTCGGCCGGATGTTGTACTAGCCTGTTACGGCATGAACTGTGGTATCTATCAGCCTTTTGACACTGGACGATTGAGCAAGTTTCGCGAAGGTAGTAATCGCCTTCATGAAAAAGTAGAAGGCATTGGGGCCCAGATCGTTCATCTCACCCCGCCTGTCTATGACCAACGCCCGGATAAGCGTGGTCCAGCGGGTTCAACGAATTATGATGCCGTCCTTGAACAATACTCCCAATGGTTGCTTTCAAAGCGACAAAACGGATGGATCGTCATAGATATTCGCAGCCCAATGAAAGACTCACTTAAACTGAGACGTGCTTCGAATCCTGCATTTGTTTTTGCCCCAGACACAGTCCATCCCGGACATGAAGGGCATTGGGCGATCTGTCGAGCCGTCCTGGATGACCTGGGAGTTCCCGGAACGTGGGGCACCCAACAGGCTCAACACCTCTTGCCCCGTGTCACACAAAGGCTCGAGATACTTCGAAATGCCTATATTTCAGCAGCGGGCCACAGTCGACCTGGTATTCCTCAGGGACTACCCATTGATGAAGCAATCACCGAGGCCAATCGCCTCACCAAGATGATTCGTTCAGATGAGTAATCGTCCTTACTGTTGACCAACAAACTGAAGAGGCACTTCCAGTCCAGCTACTGAATCTTTGACCTTCCCTGAGGACTTATCTTTTTTTCGCCATCCAATCGCCATCCATCCGTCTTTACGAGCCTCAAGTTGTTCCATTGGCAATGGGCCGGCGGCAGCAAGTTGATCAGGAAGTTCGAGTGGCTCAATATCAACGATTTCTTTGAAAACTTTCCCAAAGCGTTTTTGAAGAATCCTTCGTAATGAAGTCTCAGAGACACTCAGTTTTTTATCACCGCCAGGAACAAACCCAGGAGGATAAATCTGAACTTCACCGTCTCGAACAAGGCGAATCTTATCTGCTGCCGACTCAATTTTGTATGCAACCCAAATATCCATTGCTGGGAATGATCGATCACCTGACGTGTACCGACTGCCGCGAATTGTAAGCTTGAAACTTCCATCTTTTGAATTGATTTCCACAGGCTTTCTTTTCGCAAATGTGATTGACCATGGCGGCTGATCAGGGTCACTCGTCAATGATTCTGGCAACTCACCATCCCGCTCTTTTAACTGCTCTTCAACAAACTCTTGAGTGATCGTCCGGCCTGCAAGAGTAATTTCACTGGCATTGTTAACGAGCGTCTCGTGAACACGAACTGAAAGAATGGTGTCGTTATCTGCTTTGGGAGGATCAGTAAATGCAGCAATCTGATCACGAAGTGCTTTTCGACCAACAACAGTGAGTTCTTCATTGGTAGTGCTCATCCGAAGTAATTCTGGATACCAACCACGGGCTTTGAGAGGCCGCCGAAATTTATGCTCATAATCTTGTGAAGCCTGACCGATTGCCTCTGCCGTCTCGGACTCAAATTCACGACGCACCCTCTCCTGAGCTCGTCTTTCACTAATTGCTTCAATTTTGGGCTTCAACTGAGACACCTTCTTTGAAGCAACACGCCGAATAAAATTCTTCCCAAACCGGCTTTTAATCCCGATTCCCGTCAGTCGTGTTTGTGTCGAAGCAGATGCAATAGTCGGATCAGCCCACACACGCTCATCATCGATATAAATCCGCTTCTGTGCTGATAATTCAGTCAGTCCCTCAGAGCAGACCGTAACTGGCCCCTTGGTGCTTCGTGTATTGGCTAAATTAGTCGCCTGAAATGACAACTGTGTCACCGCTCGCTGCGAAGAAGGCAGGAAATCAAGAAATACCGTTCCACTTGTATGACCGGTTCCACGAACTGGTGTTCCAAGCACGACTTCATTCACAGGAGACGTGCGATCCACGACACGATCGACAGCTGATGACAGCAGGCTCTCGTCAACACTCATATAAAGATTTGGACGGCCAACTGCACTTCGTATCTTAGTGACAAGCCCAGGCGCCTGACGAGACTCTACTAACCGGGCCAGAAGAGGACCGACGCCATCAAGAGACTTCGGTGTTTTTTCCTTTGCCGCTTTGCTAACCAAGCCACTAAGTTTTTGGAATCTTTTTGTATACGTCTCAGCAGCTTGATCATTGGTCGCTGCTACAGCAACTTCTATTGCCGCTGCAAGTGCTCGACGCACTGTAACAAATTGATACATCTCTAGGCCGTTCTCATTCGCATTGAATCGGCGATACAGTTTGAGTAAGACGCTCGTATCGAGCTTTTGCCCGGCGTCAGCTTGGGCCTCAAGTGCTGACCAATCAAGATAGGCTCGCCAATCAACACCACTTTTGCTTTCAGATAAAAGTGCATCCAATGGCTTGAGTGATTTACGAAGCTGGGCCGATGCTTCGACAAGAGCATTTTTATCTGGCTTTTGAAATGGTGGTGCCTCACCAAGTGGCTGCTTACGAAAGTCAGCAATATCTACTCCTTTGCAGATTCCAAGAATGCTGATACTAGAAAAAAGAACCATAAAAAGTACGGCAGCGTGACGGAGCATTACATTGGCCTGACTACAAAAGTGCGGAAAAAGAAACGATTACGCGAAGTCTAACGATTTTAGCGGCTACAACTCCACAGCAGCCTTGATAATTCAATCTGCGTTCTGAGCCCTAATTCTTCCCCATACGGTCAAAACTGCTGGATTCTCGGCTGTTTCCTCGGTTTCAAAGGCACGGCTGTTGCCGAAATCTCAGCTGAACGATTCAATACCCAAGGAAGAAACACGATTGTTCTTCATCTTCACCACTTCCCTATTTCTGCCTACCACTATTCGCCATGTCACCACGTATCCATTCTCACACGCTCCTTGCAACCATGATATTTCTCACGTGTGCGGTGAATTGGAAGTGTTTTGCAGACAACAATCAGAATGGCACATCTTCATTACGACAGCAGAACATCATTGATGTATCGAGCTACACCGATGCCACACGAATAGCTGAAAAAAAATCAGCAATGCTATTGGTCTCAATACGTCCTCAAGACGTAGATGCTGACCACGACGAAGTGACTCAGCACCTTAAAAAGCATTCCGTTAGAAAGATTTTCACTGAGTCAGATACCCCATGGGTTTTTTGTCAACTTGATTTCAATGAATGTTCGATCTCGCTCATTCAGTCAACCTTTTTGAAGGAAATTCGTGAAGGACCTGGCGTATGTGTTATTGACTACGCTCACGAACCACTGAAAGGACAAGTCGTTTCAGTCTTACCAAGACGGGATGGAAAGTACTATCAATTTGCTCAACAAGACCTCTCTTTACTGGCATATTTGCCCATCGGCTCGTTAACTCAACGATCAATGATTCTTGCCGTACGACGACATGCAGATGTTCCTAGAAGTACTGATGGAGGTTGCGACATAATGCTATGCGAAGCCGCTGCTGCACATTCTGCTCATCAAGCAAAGCTGCAAAAACAAGGCCATCACGGATGGAAATTGCGTTCACAACAAATAAGTGACCATCGTGGACCAGCCGTAGAAGTCTGTGCGGAGAGTTGGCCAGACCAAGATTTGCTTGACTCTTGTGTTGACTGCGTTTCCTGCTGGCGGCAATCGCCAGGGCATTGGCGAGCAGTCTCAAGCGAGCACTCTGCATATGGTTACGACATACGACGAGGTACAAATAGCATCTGGTATGCAACGGGTATCTTCATTCACTAACTTGGGAAACCGGAAGAATAAATATTTTCCCATCCCCCATTCTTCCTGTCCGTGCAACCTGGCTCACATTGTCAATAAAACGGTCAATTTGTGAATCCTCAACCCAACATTGGATTTCAACCTTTGGAAGAAACGCGAGTGATCGATCTTGTTCAGTCGTCGCATCGAGATAACTTTTCTGACGCCCATACCCTTTCACTTCATGCACCGCGAGAGCGTCTACTTGCAGTTCAGCGACAGTTTCAAGAACACGCTCAGCCAGAAATGGCTTCACAATGACAACAACCTGTTTCATAGGAACACCATCTATTAAGAAAACCGTCTCAACGACCTTATACCCGTTGTTGTACCTGAAACTAAATCGAATAGAAAAACGATTGCTTTTGCTGAATTATTTCTACTCAGCCACATCCCCGAGGATTTAACCCCATAATTCTTGTAACAGTGTTGCTAGTTGCTGTGCATCATCTGAGGCAACAACTCGATCTATTCTTGATCGTGGAACCTCAAGTTTTTCAAGTGATTTTTCGACAGATACCCAGAGTTTTGTACGTTTTTTACCCTCAGCAAGATACAGATCCGTAACCTGCTCGCCAAGTCGCTGCACAAGTGCGGTATCGAGGTTCTCATAATAGTTTTTGACGACTTGACGCTGATAACGTGATAATTCGGCCATTCATCCATTCCTCCGGGATTAGTTTGGCCGCGCTGGAAGCAAACGGCCCAGATGACTACAGTATCGGGAAACAAAGGCCTTCCTATCGAGAGAATCCTATGCCAACAATTACCTTTGCAACAGAGAAAAAAGAAATTCAAGTTCCTGAAGGTGCCAACCTTCGTAAGGAGGCACTCGCCGCGGGAGTCTCACTTTACCCGGGGGTTCACAAAGTCCTCAATTGCCACGGCATGGGGTCTTGTGGAAGTTGTCGAGTGCTCGTCACCAAAGGAATGGAAAACACAAGCCCAAGAGGACTCCTTGAAAAAGCCCGCATGGGTGTTTCTATGGCCTACATTGGGAACGAAGAGACCATGCGGCTTGCATGTCAAACACGAGTCAATGGCGATATAACTGTCACCACCTGTCCGCCAACAAACCTTTATGGTGAGAACTTTTTTAGTTGAAATTGTATTCAAGAATGGCGTGATTGACTTGCAACACGGCCAACGGTTGCAGTGATCGCCTGATAAGTTCATTCTGTACTCAAATTCATTCATTTCATTGAGGAAATTTCATGTCATCCGCCCCACCCGTAGTACAAGATACTCCCTCACTAGACAGCCTTCGGTGGAAAAAATTTCCTGTTCTTGATGATGGATTTGTGACATTAGTTGATGTGATGGGAAACGACGCGTCGGTCGTACAAGCTGCGAGAGTCAGTTATGGTGAGGGTACCCGGAAAGTAAGTGATGACCGGCAACTGATCCGTTATCTACTCAGGCATGCCCACACAACACCTTTTGAAATGGCCGAGGTAAAATTTCTCGTACGAGTCCCAATGGATTGCTGGCGGCAGTGGGTTCGGCACCGAACAGCAAATATCAACGAGTACTCAACCCGATACTCACTCGCAATCGATTCAATGCAAGCGACAGGGAACGATGGCTGGAGAAGCCAGGCAGCATCGAATCGACAGGGGTCGGATGGATTTCTTACGAATAATGATGGACACCCTCTGACTCAATCTGAACAAGAATTACAAAGCCTTGCTCGTCGGGTCTACGAAGAAAGACTGCAAGCTGGCATAGCCCGCGAGCAAGCACGCAAAGACTTGCCGCTTTCAACGTATACAGAAGCCTACTGGAAAATAGACCTGCATAATCTCCTGCATTTCCTTGCGCTACGAATGGATAGCCACGCACAACTTGAAATTCGACGGTATGCAGAAACTATTGGGAATGAAATCATTGCGAAACTTTTCCCTCTCTGCTGGGAAGCATTTCTAGACTATCGAGTTGAAGCGATGCGACTCACTCGTCTTGACCGTGGAGTCATTCAGCGTTTGGCATTAGGCAATACAGCCTTGCCGGCTTCTCGTGAAGATTTTCATACAGCTCAAGATGAATCATGGGTCTCTCTGGAGCGATGTCGGGAACGAGATGAATGTTTTGCAAAACTAGCATCTCTCGGACTCGTAACGGAATCGTGAGACGAGGGGAACAACTTCTACCGAGTCGCCTTTGTGATAATCACCACAGTTCTTTGGTAGCACAAGGAGCCCATTGGCGCGAGAGAGCCCGAGTAAGTCGGCTGAACCACCCCACGGCAATGCTTCAGCAAGAAAACCACCCTCAGCCAGTTCGAGATGACAAGGATGATATACGGGCCGGTCACCACTACCTTTCACCGAACCGACTAATCTCGCCGTGAGATGGGAGCCACGCTGCATTTCGAGTGATTGGCCTGTTATAAGTCCCAACGCTGGTCGAACAAACAATTCAAAGCAAACCAGGGCACTTACAGGATTCCCCGGAAGACCGAAGACAAGTGTTGGTGAAGCCTCCGGTCGTTGGAAAACCCCAAACCAGATTGGCTTTCCGGGCTTCATACAAACTTTATGAAAAATACATTCGACACCCATCTTTTCAAGCGTTCTCGGTACAAGGTCATAGTCTCCAGCAGAGACGCCGCCCGAAAGAAGAAGAAGATCAGCCGCAAGCCCTTGAGCCATTAAAGCCCGCAGTGACTCTGCATGATCTTTGGCAATGCCCATCGGGATCGGCTCTGCACCGCAACGTACGACTGCAGCAGCAAGCATGGGCTCGTTCGTGTTACGAATTTGACCTTTTCCTGGAATTTTACAATCAGAAATGAGTTCATTTCCAGTCGTAATAATTGACACACGAGGTGGTGCATTCACTGTTACATGGGATACGCCTACCTCAGCAGCAAGGCCTATATGAACTGGCTCTAACTCAACACCACTGTGGATAACTGTCTGGCCTTTGTGAAAAAAACTTGCCTTTTTACTCACGTGCTGGCCGAATCGGAAGTGAGAATCATGTAAAGAAACGTGCTCGCCGGTGAGACCATCCGAACTGCCTGGAACGACTCGCTCAATTGGAATAACGGCGTCTGCCCCCGTGGGCATTGGAGCACCTGTCATGATTCGAATGCATTGCCCTCTCTTGAGAATAATTGCAGTTGTTTCACCGGCACCAATTTCAGCAACAACATCAAGGGTCACAACCTGCTTATCATCCTCAGCGAGAGCAAAGTCGCTAGAAAGAACTGCGAATCCATCCATCATCGAGCGATGCCACGGTGGTGAATCCGTATCTGAAATCACATCTTCTCGTAATTGCATGCCGACAGCATTTTCGATACGAACGCGACGCGGCTGACTACCAACCGCTGCCTTTTCTACTCGTCGCAGTGCTTCTACGACATCAATCATGAGACTAAACCACCACTTGTGGCCCCAAGAAAAGACCGTAGCATTTCGTGACCGTTTACTGTGAGAAAACTCTCTGGGTGAAATTGCACACCGTAGACAGGCATTTCACGGTGACGAATGGCCATAATTTCTTTACTTCCATCTGGCGCAAAAGCCCAGGCATCGACCTCAAAAACATTTGGCACCGATGCTGGATCGATCACCAAACTGTGGTATCGAGTGGCTTCTATTGGTGAAGAAAGCCCTGCAAACAAGCCCCTACCGGAATGCTCGATCTGATCAACCTTGCCGTGCATCAGTTGCTTTGCTGGAACGATCTTTCCACCAAAAACCTGTCCAACAGCCTGGTGGCCAAGGCAAACCCCGAGAATCGGCATGCGACCCGCAAAACGACGCACAACATCACAGGAAATTCCCGCTTCGTCCGGGGTGCATGGACCAGGTGAAATGAGCAGGTGGCTAGGTTGCTTTGCAGCAATTGCGTCACCATCGATGCAATCATTTCGATAGACCTCAACGTTCAAGCGTGGCTGTATTTCGCCAATTCTTTGAACAAGATTCCATGTGAACGAATCATAGTTATCGATAAGAAGCAACATAGACGAAATGAGATCTGTTTGTTTGAAAAACTCGGCGTTACCCCAAAAGTGTCACTGGATGACCAACACGCTCAACGAGTGGAATCACTTGGGGTTTATAAATTGTTGTATACGCTTCAGCCTGACGATGAGCATCGAGAGCCTCTTGGGAAGACCAATGCTCGATCATCGTAAAACGGTTTGTCTCCGATTGCGAGTGATAGACATCAAATCGCTCACAACCTGACTCGTTTCTACTCTTTCTCATTGCCTCACAGAGCAAGTCACGCACTACCTCAATATCACTTTCCTCGGTTACCGTCAGAATAATGTTCATACAAATCATTTAATTACATCCTTACATCAGTACAACTCTTTACTGTACCACGACGGGTTTCAAAGTTTTTCTCTGACCATATTTGCGGGCCAGAATACGAATATACGGTGGTAGAAAAGCTGCTCGATGGGCAAATGAGCCACGAGTTGCTTCTCGATCCCCCTCACTTGGCTCGAAAAAGTCTTCAAGACAAAATCCTGCGCGGCATATTCCACCAAGAATATCTGTGAAAGAATGTACAAATTCATCTGTTCCAACTTCCCTCAAACGAGAGGGTGGCGCCGGCGGAAGCGCTTTTGAGTACTCTGCTGATCGACACTCCGGAAAAATTACTTCGTACCGCCCATCTGAATTCAGATGCAATGATGACTGTAAACTTCTCGGAGATTTATGCTGACTCATGTACAAACCACCCGGACGACAAACACGTACAATTTCAAAGAAAAGTTGTGTGAGAGAAGGTAGGTAGCAACTACTGACCGGATGAATAACGATATCAAAATGATCATTTTTCAACATTTGAAGGTCGTCCATCGAACTCTGTATCAGCTCGAGATGAAGTTTCCGTTCTCTTGCAACCTGTCGATCGAGGTCAAGCATTG
>CESS01022732.1_pt1 | contig 10353 bp, 10 predicted proteins | sample 326931 | NCBI WGS metagenome assembly CESS01 (sample SAMEA2591098, study PRJEB7988) | marine metagenome | biome: marine biome (ENVO:00000447); feature: deep chlorophyll maximum layer (ENVO:xxxxxxxx); material: saline water (ENVO:00002010), including plankton (ENVO:xxxxxxxx) | depth 55 m
CTCAATACTAATCAACGTTCACCCGTTTTATTGGGCTAAGTTCATGCTTCAACTGAAAAATCTACGGAGCATTGTGAATATTGTGTTGTCGCAGAAGCTTCAGAAAGAGCCTTCTTTGCATTAACTTGGCGAGCAAGGAAAGAAACCACATCGAGTATTTCGATATCGTGACGCTCATCGCCTTCAAATTTCAGACATTCGAAGTGTGATACACACTTAGGACAAGCCGTGATCATCATGTCTGCACCAGTGTTTCGAATTTCTTCCATTCTCGAAACTCTCAATGAGCGTGCATTTTCATTACATGACATCATACTTGAAACTCCACAACACATTGCATCTTCGCCGTGATGTTCCATCTCTACCAGTTCGACACCTTCAACGCCAGCAATCAATTCACGTGGCTCTTCATAAATTCCCATCTGTCTACCTAGTCGACACGGGTCGTGGTAAGTGACAGTGACTTCATCTTCAGCCTTCATCTCCATATCGAATCCATTCTCGATTAGATATTCTGTAGTGTGCATTACCTTGACTCCTTCAAGTTCATAGTCTCGTGCAAATGTACGGAAACACTCAGCACATGAAGATACTAACGTATCAATTCCTGATGCTTCGATCTTCTTCTGATTGTAAGACTTTAGCTTGTTAAAGACTTCATCTAAGCCTTGCCACTTCTGGTCATGACCACAGCACTTCAGGAAATCCCTGCCAAGATAAGATACCTCAGTACCCATCTCTTCGAATAGTGTAAATGCGGCAGTAGTTGAGTCTCCTAGATTCATGTCGCCTTCGTTTAGGTGGCTGAATACCATTTCTTGGTCTAAGTAATCGACACAACCAGGGTAATAGCCAACATTGGAATCGATAGGGTAATCTTCGACTGGTACGAAGTCTGCATCGCTATCTTCCTCTGCCTCTGCAGCCAGTACTGCTTGCAATACGGTGTGAGGTATTTCTGCAGCAGGTCCGCCTACAATCAAAGTACGGCGTATGTCAACATATGAGTCATAGTTGACTAATTGCGGACAGGCGTTGGTACATGCTGTACAAGTCAAACACGAGTACATCGGAACACCGTCGTCTTCGTTGTTCCAAGTGTTGTAAATAATATTCAATTTGTCTCCTGCATTGAATAGGCGTACTGGACATGCGTCATCACAAAGGTCACAACCGTAACACTTGTTCATTTCAAATTCATATCCTCTAGCCATATTTCGAAGAACGACAAATACTCCAGCGCCAGCAGCCAAACATGGGATGAACATAGCGTAGGTCAATTTAGCGTCTAGTGCCTTAGGATTTGCATGGTAAGTTGGGTTTTCAATAACTCCCATACTATCGGATTCTAAACTGAAATTGGTTGTATCTGAAAAGATAACGCTCATTCCAGCCAGGCCATTACCTGCATCATCGTCATACAATAGTAGAGGCTGGTAGGCTTGAATTGAGAATAGCGTTTCAACAGTTACACTGTCATTAGCAGCTAGTCCATCTGTAGACTCTACTCTGAACTCATAGTCATACAATCCTGCTTCTAATTCAACTCCAGTTGCCCCAGTTGAACAATCGGTGTCGACTACTTTCTTTCCAGAGCTGTGTTTTGTGACGATTAAACTAGATTGAATCATCTTGGAAGTTGACTCTCCTCCATCTATTATTACTTCACTAGCCCTTGTTGAACAAATCGCATCGAGTGGAACTGTTGTGAAGTCAACATCATCTGGCCAATATTGGTCGGTGATTGAAAATGAACCGGTTGCCCATATTGTTTCAGCAGCAGTATAATTTTCAATTCCAGTTGCTCCATTGACGCCAGTATCTAGGTCCTGATGTCCATTCACATCGGCGAAATCGATGAGATATAGCCGCGCGGGTTGATATATATTCCAATCCATCCAAGCAGAGGCGGGAACGACGTCTCCCTCAAATCCTTGATCTGTCATATGTTCATTGACTTCGTGAACATGAACATCCTTTGGTTGCGAGCGCATGTCTTCGAGTTCCTGATAATCAGCAATTGTCAGTAATCCCTTAGCATCCCAAAATCCATTGTCATAAACAGGGTATGTTACTACACTGGCTGCAGTAGCTACAATGAATGCTCCAATAATCAATTTCTTGCCATGAGCAGGAGTGAATCTTGAACCCCATGCATTATTGAATAGCCATTTTGCTATGAAGTAGATCAGAATCCACAATAACAGACCAGTCAATATCCACGGTATGGCATTGAATAAATCTGCGACCCAGGGTGCTCTAGTACCACATAGTAAGTCGCCATTACCATCTAATTTACAATAGTCACTTCTATTCTTACCGTACAATTCTAGGAAGATGTTGATTGAGAATACTGAAATGAACCAGATGTGGGCAAGATAGACTGCTCCAGCACTAGCAAACCACGGGTCTTCTACTGGTCGCTTTTCACGGCCTCCTAGGAATGGAGGCAGTGCGAGGATTCCTACTGGGATTCCAGTTAGGAATGCTCCCCACCATGCAGCGTTCCATGGGAATGATGGTTGGCCAAAGAAGTCGCCTACAGGTCCGAGTGGTACATCGAATTGCGGAAGATATTCTCCCCATCTTAGATACCCATATGAAAACAGTACATACCAGTCAGGGAAAACGAATCCAGCCTGAGCGAATGGGTCAGCAGCACTGTGCAGTGGCGGAGGAATCAGCCATGCATAGAACAGTAGAACACACATCATGAATGCGAAAATCAGTGTGTCACGTAGTGCTTCATGCGGCCAGAAACCATGTCCAGCACGTGTTCTCTTCCTTCTTTCTTCAGCCGACTGGAGTTTGTCTTTTTCATCCATATAGGATGATGCAACTGCGCCAAGATTCTCTATTAAACCCATATTCTACCCTCCATTATCAGTGCGGCTCCGCAATGCCTTGAACCCATACAATGAACAAATGTATTATGATCAAAGTAGTAACTATTACCGGCAATATGAACACGTGAATGAAGTACATTCGTGTCACTGTGCGGTGAGATAGTGATGAGCCAGAGAATAGTAGTGTTGCTACTTGCTTACCAATAAGTGGTGTAGCATTTGCTAAGTTGATTCCGATTACTGCAGCACCGTATGCTAAACTATCCCAAGGTAGCAAATATCCTGAGTATCCGAATACGATAGTCAAAGCCATCAGAGCAACTCCGATTAACCAGTTTAGTTCACGTGGGTTTCGGTAAGCTCCAGTGAAGTAGACTCTGCACATGTGCAGGAATACTGATGCTACCATGAAGTGAGTACCCCAGTGGTGAACTGCGCGGATAATGTATCCGAATGGCAACTGTGTCATGATGAATTCCATACTTGCATAAGCTGGAGATGGATCTCCTTCTCCGCCTGGAACATAGTAAATTCCCAGAACTGTTCCTGTAATTACTAGGATGATGAATGATAGGAATGAGATTCCACCTAAACAGTATAGTGGATACCAGTACCAGATGATTCGAAGTTTGTACTTCTCAGCGTGGGTAAGTGGCATTTGGCGGTGCATGTTGTAGTATGCTCCTTTGCTCATATTCCAATAATCTTGAATTCTAAATCTGGTGTCCAAGAATGAGAATACCCAAAGGAATGTTCTCTCAGCGAATCCCATTTTGCCACTTGTTTCTACAGCTCTTAGAATCTCACGTCGAGGAATATCTTCGTTTTCTTTACGAAGTGTAAACGCAATCAACACTATGATGAAGGCGATAAAGAACCAAAGAACCCAAAATATTGTACTCATGATATTCACCTCAGTCGCAATAGGTCAGCCAGCCCGTGTATTCAGTAGACGCCTCAATAGTGTCGCCATTCATAATGATTGGAATAATTGGTAGCCCGACCGGTGCAGGTCCACCTGCTCTTCGAATCCCTAAGTATTCGAATGAAGCACCAGTTGAACGATTTGCATTTCGATTAACCTCGATTGCAGTTGGGTCGAAACGACTTGAGTGGCAAATGCAGAACATCTTACTTCCTCCATCATCAGCACCACCAGGTGTCCAATTATCGTCAGTAAAAGAATTGGAAACTAGTTGCCACCCTGGTATGCAACACAGGTGTGTACATCGAGCGAAACTCATTACGAGATTGTTGTTGGGGTCAAAGATTTCAGGATTGCCTAGCAAAAATTCAGTTGCATGGCCAACGTAATTCTTACCGATGTCATATCCTGCCATTTCTTGGAACCTAGGGGAATTGTCTGCGACTGGGCTGCCTGAGTTTTCAGCATGCGGGACATAATTTACAATTACCGGTAAACCATTCCAAACACCCTGTGCTCCAGACATTCCTATGTTCGACTTAGCAGCTTCAGCCTCAAAATCGGACTTGGACATAGATTGCAAGTGTTTTGCTCCATACCATGCTTCATCCTCTCTCCCTTTGGCCCAGTAAAGTACTGCGGAATCTCCTCCTCCTCCGGCAGCAGGTGGCATAAGAATCGAAGCAAAGCCTAGTGCTCCCAATGTAGCAGCTAATACTCCTCCTGCGGCGTTGAATCCGTGTCTCATGAACTGTCTGCGATTTACAGACATGTTTCCATCTAGGAGGTCTGAATCGCCTTCGGGGCGAGGTGCAGGTCGTAATTTCATATCGTCCATAAAATCACCAATTATACTCTCTCCAGTCTTTCTGATGCTCAGGTACGTACTTGTTTTGGCTGTGCTTCACAATTATTGTGTTTGGAAGTACCCACTTCAAGTAAACTATTCCCATCATGATAAGAGTTGAAAGCCCCATTGCTGAGTGGTATGCTAGTTGTTGTTGGTCCCACGCTGAACCATTTAGTAATCCATAAAGCATGGTGCCAAACCAAAATATGGTCCAAAATATTCCCCAGCCAAAGAAAAACACCGTTAGGGCGGAAGATCCAGATGGTGCTAATGATGCGGAAATTATTGTTCCTGGTTCGGCAGGGTTAAACACGCCGTGATTGATTGCAGCATCCATCTCTTCTTCGGTTAGCGACGCATCTTCAAGTGCTAACCTTGCATCTTTGACGCTTACTTTGCCAGACGCAACTTTCTCAAGAAGTTGTGTGATAGTATCTTTAGGCATCACTGGTCACCTCTTCTGTTCATCTTGTAGCGAAGGCGAAGTAGGTTACTTCGTCCTTCATAGGAGGTGGAGAATCCGTACCTTAGCAGCAATCCACAGAAAATGACCACAGCAATTACTGCGCCGAATCCTAGTAGGCCGAGGACGTGTGCTCTGAATCCAGCACCCATTGTTGAGATGTCGATAGCTCCTGAATCTGCTTCTGGTGCTTCAGGTGTTCCGCTTCCAGCGATCAATGTTCGAGTTCCTTTGCCATCATCCTCTGCCGATTCAACAAGGTTGAACACTAATTGATTCCAATAATCTCCTGCTGGGCCGTCGGCTCCATTGACTGCGTTACCGCTTATCCAGAAATCGATATGTCCTGCTCCAGCGGCAGGGGATGTCCAAGTGATTTCAAAAACCCGAGTTGCTGATGAAACATGAGTTCGAGTCATAGTATCGTCCTCCCATGCTTGTCCATCTCCAGAAATCTCACCCGCACTTACTCGTGCTGCGAATCCTCCCATATCGGTAGCTGGGCCTCCTACAATTTCCAATCTCATGTTGTAAACTTGTTCTGGAGCCCAACTGTGCGGTACGTCTACAAGTAAAATCATCACGGAATTGCTAGGCAACTCACCGTGACATAGGCATCCCTCTTTGGCGACATCGTCTATCGTTTCTCCAGCATTACTTTGCTCTCCACCGATGCCTTCAGGGTATGCTTCACTAATGCCGGGTAAAAGCATCAAAGACACAAGGATTAGGGGTAGCAAAGTTCGGATGAAAACCCGTGACATGCCCATAGCCAATCCCTACCGATTTATGCGACTGGTATTGTGCCTATAATCGTTCGTACCCTATCGTAGATAGGGGGCTTTGCAGTGTTACAATTTGTCCAGTTTTTATGACCATCCGAATAATGGCAAAACATATGCCAAATAACATCGAGCGTGAGCCATGTCCGACCACGCTTTCGAGAATACTTATGACCTCTCGGATGACCAACTTACAAAATTAGATGAGGCGGAAGAAAAGATGCTAAGGAATAATCTTGGTCGAGCAGAAGAAATCCTTCTTGAGATGTTGGAGGATGATGATGAATGCATTCCTGTATTGAATAACCTCGCACACCTTTACGGAAGACATTTTTCCGATTTTGAAAAGGCTGTAGAATTGTATGACAAGGTTTTGTCCTTGGAGCCAGACAATGCTTGGGCGAGGGATGCTCGCCGTCGTTACATGCGATATGTAGGAAGAGATTGAATAACCCCCGATGCAAGGGACTTACATGGATGGTGCGCAGATACTCATTGCAGGTATCGGCGGTCTTGGTGGTTCCTGGGCTCAGAGAGCACATTCCAAAACAGGTCATGATATTGATTTGGTTTTGATCGATGCCGATGAAACTACATTCAATGCACCTGATGCCCACGTCATTCGACTTGGTAGAGATTTAGATTCAGCAGGATGTGCTGCTTTACCGCCACTTGGTGAACAGAGAATGCGACAAGCTTCAGATGTTTCAAGAACATTACTTGACGGTGTAGAATTGGTGATTCTCCTTACCGGTTTGGGTGGAGGTACAGGGACAGGGGCAGCCCCTGAATTTGCTAGGCAAGCACGTTTGTCTGGGGCGATTGTGATATCTATTGCAGCTATACCTTTCGAGGCTCAGGAAACTAGAGTGAAAGTTTCTAAAGAGGGTTTATCTAAACTCGAAGCTAATTCCGATGTATGTGTTCGACTAGACCTCGATAGACTTGCATGGCAAGCCCGTGAAAGGGGAATCGATTGGAGGTTAGGAGCATCCTGGGTTGAAGAATTCGTCGATGGACTTGTGCGTACATTGATGCGACTTGGATTAATCAATCTCGATTTAATGGATTTGAAAACTATTGTAGGCCATTCTGGAGGTTCAACACTGATGGTTGGTCAAGGCGACCCCGAAGATGCAAACTCATTATTGGAGGACGCACTAAGCGCCCCTCTTGCAAATCTTTCATTGGATGGAGCAAAGGCTTGTTTGCTACAGATTGAGGGTGGCCCCGGAATGACCGTTGGACAAGTCGGCTTAATTGCAGATGCATTTACTGCAAGGTTTGATGACAATGCGCAAGTCATCCTTGGCGCTAGAGTAAGCGATGACTTACACGGTCAAATCAGAGTCGTTGCAGTTGTTGCAGGTTTAGACGAAACTACTGGGTTAAGCCTTGTTTAGTCGACCAATTCAATTTCATCTGAAACAGTTTCTTTACTCTCAACAACTTCTTCATCGTCATCAGGCTCGATTGTCTCTTCAGGTTCCTCATCTTGGTTTTCTTCTTCTGAATCATCTTCCTCTTCTGAATCTAAATTAGATTCGATAGTAATATTACTTGCAGTTTCGAATATGCCAGATGTTATTCTGCTTGCTCGCAATGTAGGCCTCAATAGCAACATCATTGCACATATTGACAAGACGTGACCAAAAATCATTACCTCCTTCAAACTGTCAAATGTCCCCGTCAACATTGCTACAGATCCAGCGTATGCGTAACCAAATGAAATTCCAAGTGGTAATGAGGCATCCTCGGAAATCAATCTTTTACCGTCTCTAACTGTATAGGTAGTAAGTGACCATACTGCGAAAATTACGGTGAATGCCATCAACAAACCTTCTTCGATTAATGTTGAAACTTCACTAGGGTTCATTTGTGCTCTTCGGTAAATACTGAATGCGTGCCATGTAATGAATAATTGAGCAACAATCATCCACTTGAATGAAAACCCAGCAAGGCCCTTTTCATTTCCTGCTGCTTCTCTCTCATCGCGAGTTAACCACATCGTTATCGCTTGCAATATTACGGTTATAGCAAGGAATGCAATGCCTCCGAAAAGCGCATCTTGGAAATTCTTTTGCTCAGCATCGGTCGCCATTTGACCAATCCATATGATGATAAATGCAAATGCCTGTACAATTACAAATTGAGATGCAGTTGAGGCCTTTTCCCTGTAGGTGTGTAATTTTGCATCACCTAAACCATTAGCCAACCATTCGACCATTCCCGTTCTGAAAGATGCCGCTTGTGCTATTGACCAGACTATGAATAATGATGCTAGCATAGGTGATATCCATGGGTTGCTTTGTCCACCCAATATGCTCCACATCAAGCCGACTAATGTTGCTGCAAGAAGTATTGGTACTATTGTTATTCGAAAACTAAACAAAAGTCGTACAAACCAGCTAGATTCACTCTTATCAACAGGCAATTTAGTCAAACTCTGAATCATTTCCTTGTTTGATAGGGCTGCGATTAGGGTGTATGATATTGACAATGAAATGAAAGCCATTGCGACAAATACTTCTTGTGTATTGACTAAGAATAACAGGATTGTAGAAATCAAAGCGATCATTATGATGTGCGGAAGTGTTCTTGGTGACAACATATTACGAATTAATTGCAAAATTCCAATCTGTTCAAATTGGGTCTCAATTTCTTCAGACATGTAACTCGCCTAACAGGGGCGAGCAGTGTCATCATGTTAAGGCAAGTGGCGTTAAGGCCCATCCATGGCCAAGAAGTTAACAAAGGCGTTGCGAGGCAAACGTCGTTGGATTGGCTGTAATTGTGATGGCTTTGAGTCTCGCAAACAATTGGAAAAACATCTTGAGGATTTGCCGGTCAAACTCTATGATTTTGAAAATGACATGTGTATTGTTGTAGTTTCTTTAGAGAATTACGGGGAAACAAAGTCTAAACTGACTAGTGGTCGTGTCATTAGCCAAACTTCAAGCGGTAAAATCAGATTAGTTCGTGACAGAATGGGATTTACTCGTAAGCCTAGAAAGCGTTGAAGTGCTTCACATACTGCCGATAGTCATGGGAGCGGGCGGAGAAGCACCACCTGTGAGGGGTGAGGACGTGATGATTCTCATCGGTTCATCGATTATTCTGCTCATGTTCATCATTCAAACCTGGGTCGTTCCAACCGTCATAAATGAGGATTCAGATTCTCAATTTGAAGTAAAATATGACCTCGCAAAGGATGATTTGTTTTCCTTAGAAGTGATTGAAGGTGAAGTTACACCAACTGTGACGTCGCCTTCTGGTGAAGTAGATACTTTTAGCAACGTAGATTCGAAGTGGGAATATACTGCCAAAGAGTCAGGTGTTCACACTTTCAAATTCTACTCAATAGATGAATCAGTAATCGAGTATTCTGTGAGCAGGGGCTTAGTGTATGATTATGCATTATATCCTATAGGCGTGGTAATCTTATTATTTGGAATTGTCAAGAAAATCTCATTACGAGAAGATGAACCAATTGAGGCAGTATTGGAAGATTAAACCCAAGTGATGTATTCTCCATCATCAATTGCCTCTCCACCTAATAGTAATTCACCGCGCTCATTCAGGTCAAAATCACTGTAGATGGTTCCATTATATCTTGGAAGGCCTAGAGATTTCATTTTTCCAAGAACTTGATTTCTTATTTCCTCGTGCCTTACAGGGGGTAAGTCCTCTCTGAATTCTAACAAAGATGCCAGTTCACAGTGTAATCTACGATCAAACTCCTCAAATTCTATTTCATATATTTCGTCCAAGAATGCCATCTCGAACTCTGAATCATGAATTGCTGTTTTCAAGTTCATTCCTATTCCCAATACTACTCGCATTCCTTGCTGGATATTTCTTCCCTCTGCCAATATTCCGCATAATTTTTTACCGTCGATTAGAATGTCATTTGGCCACTTCAAAGTCAGCTGTTCCAATCCAAGTGAATTAAGGACGGCCAAACCTCCTGATAATTGTAGGTGTCCTGGGTTTATGTCAACACCTTCAGCAACTATCCAAGAGCCAGCATAGCACCCTTCTATAGAGGTCCATTGCCGTTGCCTCCTGCCCCTTCCTGATGTTTGCAGCCCTGTCGAGATGTGCGTTCCAATGCCGCTTTTCAAAAGTAGATCTTCATTGGTCGAGCCGGTTTTTTCAACATACTTATTTTCGGCTCCCTCATAGGGAATCCAGAAACATCTCAAAGCTAAATGTTCTCCATCTTCAAACTCTAACTCATCCCAGGTGCGATATGCAAAAGAATGTCCATTGATGGTTGACTCTTTCCTTCCTAAAACTAGAATTCTTCCTAAGGGTGAAAGTAGTTGATTACTTACTATACTTTGAAGCAATCTATTGCCTAATCCTAGTTTGTCTGTGTCGATTAGAGCCGCCTCTTCCATCGGCCCTAAAACCTGCTCGATATCTTTGGGGTCGATATACGGTAGATTCCAAATTATCAGATCGAATTTCTCATTGAATGGAAA
>CESS01057748.1_pt1 | contig 10299 bp, 11 predicted proteins | sample 326931 | NCBI WGS metagenome assembly CESS01 (sample SAMEA2591098, study PRJEB7988) | marine metagenome | biome: marine biome (ENVO:00000447); feature: deep chlorophyll maximum layer (ENVO:xxxxxxxx); material: saline water (ENVO:00002010), including plankton (ENVO:xxxxxxxx) | depth 55 m
TCACTTCTTGACAAACTAATTCAATCCGGGGAAAGCCCCATTGGGCTGACTGCTCAAGCGGCCACCGTCCTTCGACGCTATTCGACGGCGGCACGATTGCTGGGAGGTCCCAACCGTCCAGCCAGCCTTAGTGCAGCCCTGAAAGAGGCCGGCGTCGCAAGTTGGCCAAAAGCCATGAACCAGGCCGAAATGGCGTTGCGGAGTCTCGGCAGTCATCGATGTCGGCAACTCCCAAACTGGCTGGAGTCTCTTGATCGATCACTGAAAGCAGAGGCATCTCGAGGCCCACGAGCAAGGCTAGCTATTGAGCGATTCTTCTGCATGATGTCAGCATCGACCGGAAAGCCACATAACCAAACCAAGAACAGAACACATTCTTAACGAAAGCTAGTGATGACTGAAAAAATGGCGAATGAGCAGACAGAGGGAACTGAACGATGGGGCAATCCACTTGCCGACCGTTATGCCTCGAAAGAGATGGCACGCATTTGGAGTGATCGGCATCGATACGGTTTATGGCGCAGAATGTGGCTCGCGCTTGCTGAAGCAGAAGCTGAACTGGGATTGCCCATCACTCCCTCTCAGCTCGATCAGATGAGGTCGCATTTAGACACCATCGACTTTGTGAAAGCGGCCGCATTCGAACGGCAGACACGCCATGATGTATTTGCTCATCTTCATACATTTGGAGATGACTGCCCCGATGCCAAGCCTATTATGCACCTTGGGGCAACAAGCGCCTACGTAACAGACAACACTGATCTTTTCTTGATTCGTGAATCACTCGATCTTGCAACAGCCCGCTTGGCGAATGTTATTGAAAGGCTCGCGATCAAAGCGAATGAAACCAAGTCAATAATCTGCCTCGGCCGCACGCACCTGCAGCCAGCTCAGCCAACTACCATAGGAAAGCGAATCTGCCTCTGGATTCTTGACCTCCTTCTCGATCTCGAGGAACTCCATCATCGACGCGCCCATCTGTGTGCCCGTGGCGTGAAAGGTACCACTGGTACACAAGCCAGTTTCCTCGAACTCTTTGATGGAGACCATAAAAAAGTAAGACAGCTTGATGAACTCGTTTCAAAAAAAATGGGTTTTGAAAAATCGTTTCCAGTCACCGGACAGACATATCCTCGGAAAATCGATTCTCAAGTTCTGGCTACTCTTGGCGGCATCGCAGAATCATCTCACAAAGCTGGAAACGATCTTAGACTTGCAGCGGCATGGGGCGAACTTGAAGAGCCTTTTGAAACTGATCAAGTCGGATCGTCTGCAATGCCATACAAGAGAAATCCGATGAGAGCGGAACGAATGTGTGGCTTAAGTCGTTTCATCATGGGTCTTCAGCAGACGGCGAGCCAAACGGCCGCAGTGCAGTGGTACGAGCGAACACTCGACGACTCGGCTCCTCGCCGGCTTGTGCTACCACAGGCTTTTCTTGCGACAGATGCGGTACTTGTAATCTATTCAAACATTGCCGGTGGGCTTGTTGTCCTCCCTGGGAGCATTCGTCGCAATCTTGAACAGCACATTCCTTTCCTGGCTAGCGAACGCCTCTTGATGGCTGCCACAACGGCCGGGGGTGATCGACAAGAACTCCATGAAGCCATTCGTCGCCACAGTCATGCGGCTACAGCAGGCATCCGTGATGGTCGTGATAACGATCTGGTTGATCGCCTCGCAGCGGACCCGCTTTTCAAGAACGTTGATCTACAAGCCGCATTGACAGTAGAAGGCCTTGAAGGACGAGCGGTTACTCAGGTTGATGAGTTTCTCGAAGGCCCAGTTCAAGAAGCTCTGAAAAATTGTCCTGAACGAACTGACGAGAGCGAGTTACGCGTGTAACCATCACTACCCGTTACGCTGCCACCGCACCTTAGGATTCGCTCGCAGGCTTCGTAACTCCTCACGCAATTCACTCGGGGTCATTCGAATCTTTCTTTCAAAACGGAATCGCTGGAGCCACCAGTCCAAAGCAGAGACAATGCTTGCAACTGCCAGAATACCCCACAGATAGTTCACCGCCGCAGACAGCACTTCGCTGCCCTGCCCTGCACCGCGACCAAGACTCGCCGGAAAATCACCCAGAACAACGATGAGTGGGCCTGCCAACAACCAGGCCGCAGAGACAAGAACTGCAAAGCCAATAAAAGAAAGCAGGATCCGAACAACAGTGGTCTTGGATACAATTCGTTGTAAACCAACCTTTGGATCAATTCGTTCGAAACGGAAAACAAGGCGGTCAATTCGCCATGCCGCTCCGTCAAAAAGCGTACGAACCAGTAACAGGACACCGAGAGCAAGCGCGACCACAACAATTGTCGGAAAAATAAGTGGCAGGAAAATATGGTAATCCCCACCCTTTCCATTCAATTGAATACTTTCGATTGCAGCGACCGCAGCCGAGACAGTCGCCCGGAACCAAACTGGTAATGCAACCAAAACCACTGCTGCCATAGCAGGCCACCCCAATACAGCACCTGTTGGAGCCAGACCTTTATTCCGAGCATCTTCTCTCCGCCGAGGTGTAGCAGGAAGGGTTCGATCATGGCTTTCACTCATTGATTTAACCTCCCGTCTCGACAGCGGCTTGACTAGCTGCGGGGTATACCGAATCTGCTGTTCCAAAACTAGCTTCGAACGGAGTGCGGAGAATTCCCCCCGCATGACCAGCCCACTGCTGGCTTCCGACAATAAGTCCGCCAAGCATCACGGCCGCTGCGACACCCTGTAGCACCCCTGGACCAGGCGTGACAGCTATAGAACGCATACAGATCGTTGCCGTCAGATGTGCTGTTATTACGGCCACAAGAATAGGAGCAGAAATCATGAGCGTCAACTGAAGACAAAGAGATGGTAGCTCGATCAACCTCATTACGACTGGTATTCCAAGCAAATCATTTGTCCCGGCAAGTGCACCTACAGGCATCTGTAAAAAACTATCTATTAGGCCGGCAACTACTAACTGTTGACCGCCTGCTGCGACAAATGACGCAAGGCCTACCCACCCACAAAGACGGGCGACACCGGGGCCTCCACTCCCCCCCGGCGTAAAAACATCTGCCCAGTTCAATCCTGCGACATTTGCAAACACACTGCCCACAGACTCAAAAACTGTAACCAAAAAGCTAATCGATAGACCAAGACAACCACCAACGAGGAGTTCTGAAAAAATCATTGGCAAAAATGATTGTTCAGTAGCATCCTGCACCTGTGCCACTGAGATTGCTACTGGAGCAGCGGCAAGACTGAGAACAAAAAGAAATGCAAGCCGAAGATGAAAAGTCCCGCCCGGAAAGAGTCGCATACCACCACCAAGCAGAACACCGGCAATGCGAGTTAGCACTCCAGCAGAGACAAACAATGCTGACTCTGAAAACAAATCGAAGAGCCTCGAGGCGGCCACCGTTTCGGTGACCAGCAAAATACACGGCAATGTCATGAGAAACCGAGGCTCCGCTAGGGCGAAAGAACACTAGCCTGAAAAAGACTCACAAATCGTTCAATCATCCAGCCGCCAGTTATGAAGATAACGGCCACCATGACCACTAATCGTGGAACCATGCCAATGAGTGGCTCCTGAATGCCGGTAGCGGACTGCAGAACACCAACCACAAAAGCCACCGACAAGCCAGCCAAGAGCGCTGGAGCCAGCAGCAAACCGCCTTCGATAAGTGAAGAACGAACGAGTGGAACAAGATCAAAACTTGCCATGCTAACACTTCCTGAAAACTGCCATACCTGAGTGACGAAAACAATAGATGCGTGAAGACTACGACGTATTCAGGCGAACCCCATCGAGCAGCCCCCGAACAACAAGAGACCAGCCATCCGCCATGACAAACACAAGTAGCTTCAACGGAAGAGAGACGATTGTAGGAGGCAACATGACAAGACCCGTCGAGACCACCAGCGTTGCAACAACGCAATCAAGAACAAGAAACGGCAGTAAGATACGAAAGCCAATCATGAATGCGACCTCTAGTTCGCTTACAAGAAAAGCTGGCAGGAGCACCTCAGTAGGTATTTGGTCATAACTATCTACCTGACTCACACCACCCGGATGTCGCTGAAGAAACAACGCAACGGTGTCACGATTATCCGCCTCCTCTATCTGGTGCGCCATCCAGCGACGAACTGGCAGACTTCCACGCTCAAATGCTTCCTGAAGTGTAATTTCTCCTGCCTGATAAGGCTCTAGGCCCGCCTCGTAGGCGGTGGTCCAAATTGGCCACATTACAAGTGCTGACAGAAACAATGCCAGCGATGTAATAATTTGAGTTGAAGGGAGGTTCACAGTACCGATCGCCTGTCTTGTGAGTGATAAGACGACCGACATTCGAACAAAGCATGTTGTCATGAGTAACAGCGCTGGCGCCAGACTCATCACCCCGAACGTTAGCGCTGCCGGCAGGAGTCGATCAGCCCAACGACGATCAAAAAAACTGGCAATGTCAGTCGGCACCTGATCCTCGTTCGATGGCGAAACACTTTTGGTCGCGTCTCCAGCATCAAGACTACCGCTCTCTACTTCCAACTGCGATTCATCAGCAGCTGGCTGAATTTCTTGAGAACAGGCGACTGATGCACTCAGAGCCAGCACTATTGCGAGGATATTTTTTTTCCATACCGAACTGGAGGCAGTCATTACGCCACCTCTGACTGATGCGAACGAACATAACCACTTCCGTCTTCCTTCTGATCTGACTGAAGAACATCGGCGTCACTAGAACCATCGCTAGCCGCTGAAGGACTGGCCAAAGACCGAAGGGTCTGTTCTCCACGACAGGCAGCAGCAATCCATTCTGTAGCAAGAGGATCATCAAGTTCCGAGAGTGTCTTCGGACCACCGCTCCCAACACTCACCAAGAGCGTCTTTGGGCCAAAACGAACAACCCTAACTGATTGCCCCCCACCCAGCGTTGCTTCACCGAGCAACTCAAACACATCGTTGGGTATTTTGAAGACTGTCCGTCGACTGAAGAGTCGAATGCAAACCAACACAATTCCAGCACCAGCCACCACGGCCCACGCCTTCCAGTCAAATGCCGTCTCACTGCTCCAAGCGAGCTCCCCTGCTTGCTCCGAGGGCTGGCCTAGTGAGCTTCCTTCTAGAGAAAGTGGAATGCTCGGCAAACCAATTGTCGAGGGAGTGTCGGATAAATCATCTGCAGGGAGCGCAGCAGGAGAAGAGATGGACATTGCCACCATAAAAAAAATCTGGCCTAGCCACTTTTCGCAACAAGAAAAATTTTTCATAGGGCTCACTATGCCTCATTCTGCTTTTCATACTGATATGACCGCCTGAGCGTTGCCCAATCAATCAGACCACGGTCATCATCAGGAAGTGCGTCTGACCGTTGCCCCTGCTTTCGCCACAACGGCCACCACATAAGCACTACAGAAAGACCCAGTGCCATACACCCGTACAACGCAACTCGTTTCCCTGTCACTGCGGATTGAATTGAAAATTTCTGTCCAATCGGAAAAAAAGTCGACAAGGAGTACGCCGGTGACGGTATGGACAAAACTTCATTACGACTGACTTGATCTGGGGGCTCCTGATTACCATGAGCACTACGAGCCGCACCGTGACCTGGATACCGAGTAATCGTGACTACAGTACGACCCCACGGTTCAGTTGCAGGAACCAATCCTGCAACAAGCACCCGTAGTCTCTCAATTTCAGAACCCGCTTGATCTGTGACGTCTGCGTAAATCTCTTCACGTAAACGGTCAAGGTACGTTTCAGGAATCGCCACGGAAACATGGACAACCTGCCCCACACTCTGCTTGCGTTTTGCACTTCCCAATCCAACGCCAACAATTCCAGGGACGTTTGCTGCAGCCCTTGCACCCCCTTTTGTTTTTTCTTTGTCCTGAACATCATCAGCCACCTGTTCAATGGCAGACGCGTTCACCTCAACAAAAACGCCAGGAATGAAAGCCAACGCTTGCCGTATCTTTGCAGTGACGTGCTGCTCATACGCGACAGCTCGGGCTCGATCTGGGTCTGCGGAAACAAATTCGGCATCCGACATAAGGGGACCATCAAACACTTGCCCGCTCCGTAAATTGGTAAGTGCCACCTGCTCAACACGAAGGCCCGCAATCGAAGAGGCAACGAGCACACGAATCGCCTGAACTCGATGTCGATCCAATTCTTCACCGGGCACTGTACGGACACTGACACTCGCCGTGTGCGCATCTGTCTTTGCATCGCGAAACAGGCTTTCTGAATTCGTTCCAGAATAAAGCACTGCAGCCTGCTCAATTCCTGGCATTGTCCGAATCACCAGTGACAACTCTTCTTGGGTAGCAACTCGCACCAACTCCGCCTGAGTTTCCTTGCTTCGCCACGGGCTGTCACTTTCAACGGCGCGTCGTAGACTTCCACCAAATTCCGGAGGTAATGCACCTGCATCAACAAGTGCTCTCAGATAGCCACTCTGTCGACCGCCATCCACATAGAGGCGACCATCCACTACGCGATACGAACCAAGACCGGACCGATCAAAGACGGCTTCAATCTTTGCCAGATCAGCTGGACCCAGAACCGCCCCGGCGAGTAATTCAACGTCGCCAGCCACTTCCTTCTCAGGGAACTCAATAAACAGACCGCAAGCTGCTGCAGCAAGCAGCAAAAAAAACAGGCCCATTACTTGAATCGGTCGTATACCAGACTGACGTCTTGAACCAGCTTCGATTGCTGCGTCCATGCAGAAATCTCCATTTCAGGAAGGCGAAAAATTAAGCAGCCATTCGCTGCGAGACCATCTTCGGGACCCGTAACGTCACCGCCACACCACCCTCGGCACAGTCATCAAACCGTACATCCCCACGAACCTGATCAAGCAACTTTTGCTGAGCAACTACGTGCACGCTACCAGCAACGCCTCCAACAAGCCCCTGTCGCTTCGAAAGCGACGGACCGCTGTCGGCAATTTCAATCTCGATGCAATCCGGATAATCGACACTTGTAATCAGAACTTCTGCAGTTCGTGCCATCGCAGCATTACCCGCCGCAGCTCGCACTGCATCACGAAGCCACACACTGAGCAACTCTTTCAGAACGGCAATATTGCCTTCGAACCCATGGGTACGAGGAACATCAACTGCCACATGAGGCAAAGGCACTCCTGTATCAGCATGATGCCGCTGCAAATCGCTCACAACGTCTCCTACAATGCCTTTCAAGGACGACCCATCGCCCCAACTGCCACCAGACTGCAGTGCTGTTACTGTTTCCTTCATTATAGAGCCTTCTTACTTTGAGCATGTCCAACTAGACAAAAGCGGTTACTTGATCATCTGGCACACGGCAAACCTCATCCATAATCCACCGATCAATATCACTCACAATATCTTCCAATTGCACCTGAGGAAGTCTGCTTTTGCTTTTATCCCGGTACACACGAAGTGATAAAAGTCCACCGGCAGCATGAAAAAGTCGCAATGTTGTATCGACGTCACGGGCCATCGATGAATTCGCTGTGCTCGCTCTTTCGTCACAGCACAGCATCATCGGCAACGAGCGAACACACTCAAACTGACCGAGCAATCCTTCATTGACAGGAAACTGACCGTTTACCGAAACAACACCAGCAAATGATTCTGGGTTTTGACACGCTAGGCGAAAAGCATTTATCCCACCTGATTCAATACCAACAAGATAAACTCGACGAGGGTGGACACTGTATCGATCAACCATCGCGTCGATTGCTTGAAAGCAACTCTCGGAATCAGACGGAACAGCAGGCACTACAGCAAGATAGTTCCGTAGGCTCATCCGCATCATCGTGCGCCCCAAGTCGAAGGCAGCATCATTCGATTGCGGAAGCCACACAAGCAGTGGGTAGTCATACCCCGGCTCATAGCCGAGAGGTAAAAACACACGATCTTGTTCAACCTGAGGCTGGACGCAGTAATCACTGCTTAGGCGATTCCCACACAATGACACATCGTGAACCCCACTGTGGTCTTCCATCCAGTGGTTACTTTGATAAACCATTCCGGCTCCTCTGCAAAACCCTCGATACACGCACCAGTTTTGTTGACTGGGCTTCTGTCGCCACAAACAATCTTGCTCGCGACAACATACTTCGGGTTTTTAACGCAGTCGCAGACCTCGGGCAATGGCAGCCTACCCCGGTAAAAACAAAGTGCTCTGGAAGAAATCGGTCGGAGAGGGGGTCTGGGGGGAATGGCGACCCTCTTGGCTAGGCCGTCAGTCGCCCCATAACAGCAACAAGTTCTCGAACTGCCTCAATACTTTTATTCAACGCCGCTTTTTCATCGGGCAAGAGTGAGAGTTCGACAATCTTCTCCACCCCACTGCCACCCAAGATAACTGGGACACCTACGAAATACCCACCAACACCGTATTCAGAATCACAATAGGCCGCACAAGGAACCAATCTTTTCTTGTCCCGAACAACGGCCTCGACCATTTGGGCACTTGCTGCAGCCGGAGCGTAATAGGCGCTACCTGTCTTGAGTAAACCAACAATTTCAGCGCCTCCTTTTCGCGTACGTTCCACGATTGAATCAAGCCGGTCACTCGCTATCAATTGGGTAACTGGAATGCCTCCGACACTCGTACAGCTTGGGATTGGAACCATCGTATCGCCATGTCCACCAAGAAGGATTGCAGTGATATCCTCAACGCTCACACCTAACTCCATGGCCAGAAATGCACGGTATCGTGCCGTGTCAAGAATACCCGCCTGGCCTAGCACGCGTGATGGTGGAAAACCGAGCACCTGAAATGCCCGTTGCACCATCGCGTCAAGTGGGTTTGATACAACGATGACGATCGCATCGGGACTGGTATTTTTAATCTGCTCAGCAACGTCACCTACAATTTTTGCATTTGTGGACAAGAGGTCGTCCCTACTCATGCCAGGCTTCCGAGCAATTCCGGCCGTAACCACTATGACATCACTGGCAGCCGTATCAGACCAATCAGTTGTTCCTGTAATCTTCGAGTCAAAACCCATGATTGGCGAAGCCTGAAAGAGATCGAGCGCTTTGCCCGCCGGCATTCCTTCAGTTGCCGGGATATCGAGAAGGACAACATCGCCCAATTCTGAAGCTGCACACCAATGTGCGGTCGTGGCCCCAACATTCCCAGCACCAATTATTGAAATCTTGGCTCGTCTCATTTCCTTACCTCTCGTTTGAATCTAGGACCTCTTCTTGACCACACGTGCTGGGGGATATCCCAGACTCATATAACGGAAGCGCACCCGGCTCCTCGAAAACACTTTGCTTCAGAAAATCGACTGAAAGCCTGTCGCAAAAGCGTTTCTGAGTGTGTAGTGTTGCGAATCTCGCAGAATCAACAACCGTTGGCCAATTCGACCGAGAAATCCCCTGATCTGCAGCTGATTCTTCTACTCAAAAGTCCTATGGAAGTTGGATTTGATCAGGAAGCGTCTCTGTCAATCGAGAACGACGCCTACTCTGAAAAAACCCTTTCATAATCCAACCAATCAGGGCGAGGGCAGTGAGCACGGGCAGCCAAGTCATTCCGCCAGGCAACTGTAATGGCTGTTTTGTTGGCAACCACGACGGACTCTTTCCGATGAGCAGTGGTGACTCCTGAGGCCGTCCGTTACCTGGTCCATTCTTCTGGCGATCGGAGCGGCGAGTGACATATCGGTATCGCTTAAAAATAAAGCCAGCAATTTCAACTGGCTCATTCACTTGTTCACCAATCGGCAACCCCTCAGGCAGTTCTGTGCAGCAGTAAACAATTGGGTACGTGTCCTGAAAGTCATCACCGATCTGGAGTAAAGGAGTCGCAACAAATACAAAAATCTCCCAATAGTGATCACTGCCGAGTCTGTCCTGATCTCGGGCTGATTCCACAAGAACTTTTGTAATACGACGAACTGTTCCATGAAGTACTATCTGATCACCACGATGCAGCCGCAACCAGTCGCTGGCAGGATCAAGCAATGACACGAGAGACGTGTTATCAATTAGTGGGCCGTTAGGAATTTCATTCTGTCGTGTGCTCGCCGAAAGGCTGGCGTAGAACGCATCTGCCTCGGACGCTTTTAAGGGCGTGCCGTCATCAACAGATGCAAACAGTCCATAGTCCATACCAATTCTTCCAAATGGTGTCTGCGGCCACCAATTCAGTCTCGAAGCTACTGCAAGTATCGGCCTTTCGTTCCCCGCGTTGAATGCAAGGTCCGGAACGTGAAGCAAGATCACTGTTGCCCCGCCTTTTTCATGAAGATTAGTATCGACCGGTAGGCCGACAGGAATGTCAGGCACTACCACCCACAC
>CESS01032310.1_pt1 | contig 10260 bp, 3 predicted proteins | sample 326931 | NCBI WGS metagenome assembly CESS01 (sample SAMEA2591098, study PRJEB7988) | marine metagenome | biome: marine biome (ENVO:00000447); feature: deep chlorophyll maximum layer (ENVO:xxxxxxxx); material: saline water (ENVO:00002010), including plankton (ENVO:xxxxxxxx) | depth 55 m
AACATATTATATTAATTTTAATTATTCTTCTACTTATACATATGAAAAAAGGTATTTTACTGTTAAGAAAAATGACCCAAGCTTTTTTAAAGAAATTTCATTAAATAAAAAACCAATAATCAATTCAAAGACATTAGAGTTATATATCAAAGAATCAGTAGTTGACATTTTTAATTATTCGCCTACAGTAATCAATGATCATCTGGATAATGTAGAGGATTATTTCACAGAAGTTGGGTTTAACAGTTTTGGTGAAACTATTAGATATGTTGCAGAGATTGAAGCTGAAAGAGGTATGGTTTTGAAAAAGACAGTAGTAACAGACGGACCTTTCCTATTAGGAACAGCAAAGGTATTAGGTGGACAAAGGTTATGGAAGTATGTTTTATCAACAACAGAATTACAAAAAGGGCTTGGTGGTTCTGAAAGTAAAAGGCGTAGTGTCGTTATTATTTTAAAAGAATTGAAATTTTCTAAAAATAAAAAAGGAGTTGCTATTGACAGCATTCAAGTTAAGTAACATAATCTTATTATATTATAAAAAAAAAACAAGAAGTTTAGAGGAAATTATGGATAAAAAAGCAGTTAATATTATTCTTATTATAACAAGCTTAATTTTATTAAGCTTTAATGTTAATGCAGCAAGAAATAGCAATGAAAGAGTAGAACCCCCATTACAACTTAAACCAGAAAGACTTAAATTATTAGAAAAAATAGCAAATGAAAAGGTAATTCAAGAAGAATTGCCATTTACTGATGAAACTTCTGATTTGATGAAAGAAATGTTGATTGATAAAGATGATTTTATTAATAACCCTCCATTAGAAATAGAAAAATTGTCTCGTAGTTTAACAATTCCTATGGGAGTAACTGATGGAGAATTTGAAACTATTTATTTATCACCAAATTCTATAACAACTCTTGTTTTTTTTGATAAATTAGGTCAACCTTGGACATTAGAAAAACACAGTGTATCAAGCCCTTCAAAAGTATTTCCAGAAGTTGTTAATGCAAATATGATGACCTTTTCACCAAAAGTAAGAACAGGAAATGGAAATATGACTTTATTTTTCAAAGATGCTTTCCCAATAAATCTTAATTGGGTTATATCAGAAGAAAAAGTAGATAATATTACAGAAATAAAATTAGATGGTTATGGAAATAATTCACCTACGGATGGTGGTATTAGAATTCATGTAGGTGGTAATACTGTTATGCCTAAATTCGATACAACAACTGTATCAACCATGCTTTCAGGAAATACACCTTTTGGTTTTAAAAATAAAGTTGTTTATAATGATTTTGATGAAATTGAAAATGGTTTTAAAATTTGGTTGGCAGATAATAACCAAGATTTGTATATTAGAACAGTACATAAAGTATTGTATCCACCTGTTGATTCAGTTAAACGAAGTGGTGATAGAAAAACAAAATTATATAAAACAAGTGTTTCACCAAGATTAACAGTAGTGAAAGACGGTAAACTTTTAAATTTAAGAATAGATAATAAGTGAAGGAATGAGTAATGAGTAGTGAAAAAACTAAAAAGACTAACAAAAAGAAAATAATTGTTATTTCAGCTATCACTGGAATACTTTTGGCTATTGGTGGTGGTACTTATTATCTTATGAAAGATGAAGATAGTTCTGGTACTTCTGGACAAAATAACGTTAAAATTGATAGAGATAGTGATAGTTTACAATGGGACGGTAAATCTACTGTAGATGAAGACGTTGTTGAAGAAATTCTTAATCAAGAAGAGCAAAGAGTAAAAGATAGAAAAGATAATAATAGAATTGTTCAAGAAGACATCAATCCTAATGCGAATAATATTGGTGATTTTTTAAGATATATTGAAGATAATAATTTAAACATGAGTGATTTTGATCAAAGTTGTTTCGAAACACTTTATGATGCAGACGGTTTTCATTGTGAAACTGGTTTTGATGAAGAAGGTTATGATCGTGACGGTTTTAATATAGATGGTTATGATAGAAATGGCTGTAATAGAAGAGGTGTAAGAGAAGATGGTTCTCTTTGTACTGATAATCTTGTTTATGATGAAGAAGGTTATGATCAATATGGTTATGATAAGCAAGGTTATGATCGTAATGGAGTTAGAAGAGATAATAAAGAATGTATATTAGTTGATAAAGATGGATATGATCCTGAAGGTTATCATTACCTTACAGGATTAAATGAAGAGGGTTTTGATCGTAATGGTTATGACAAAGATGGTTATGACAAGTTTGGTTATGATAAAAATGGCTTTAATAAAGAAGGCTTTAATAAAAGAGGCTTTGATAAATTTGGTTATGATAAAGATGGTTTTGATCGTAATGGTTATGATAAGCAAGGCTATGATAGAGAAGGTTATAACAAAAATGGATTCAATCGTGAAGGTTTTGATCGTGACGGTTTCAATAAAGAAGGTTTTGACCGTGATGGATTTAATCGTGAAGGATTTGATATAGAGGGCTATGATAGACAAGGCTTTAATAAAGAAGGCTTTGATCGTAATGGTTATGACCGTGATGGATACGATAAAAATGGTTATGATCGTGATGGATATGATCGTGAAGGTTTTGATAAAAATGGATTCAACAAGAAAGGTTGTGATAAAGATGGATATAACAGAGCAGGTAAACCTTGTTCTGACGAAAATGTGACTAAGATTTATGATAAATTTGGTTATGATCAATTTGGTTATGACAAAGATGGCTATGATAAGAATGGCTTTGATAAATTTGGTTATGACCGTGACGGTTTTAATAAAGATGGCTATGACCGTGATGGTTTTGATAAAGACGGTTATGATCGTGAGGGCTATAACAGAGAAGGTTTTAATCGTTCTGGATTTAATAGAAATGGATTCAATAAAGAAGGTTTTAGTGCTGATTCAAAAGATGTAGATGGTTTTGATAGAAATGGATTTAATGAAGATGGTTTTGATCGTGACGGTTATGATAGATTTGGTTATGATCGTAATGGTTATGATAAAGACGGTTTTGATCGTGCTGGATATAATATTGAAGGCTTTGACCGTAATGGTTATGATCGTAATGGATTTGATAAAGATGGTTTTGACCGTGAGGGTTATGATAGATTAGGTTTTGATAAGCAAGGTTATGATCGTGACGGTTTTGATATTGAAGGTTATGATCGTGAAGGATTTAATAAAGAAGGTTATGATCGTGATGGTTTTAATAGAGAAGGTTGTAATAGACTTGGTTTAAACAGAGCAGGTAAACCTTGTGAAGTTGAAAGAGTTTATGATACTGATGGTTATGACCAGTTTGGTTATGATAAAGAAGGCTTTGATCGCAATGGTTATGACGCACAAGGTTTTGATCGTAATGGTTATGATAAAGATGGCTATGATAGACTTGGTTATGATAAAGACGGTTTTGATAGAAACGGATTCAATAAAGATGGCTATAATCGAAATGGTTGTAATGCTAAAGGTCTAGATAAAAACGGTAAAATTTGTAATGAAAAGCGTGTTTATGACGAAGAAGGTTATGATCAATTTGGTTTTGACCGTGACGGTTATGACAAAGATGGTTACGATGCTTGGGAATATGATAAAGATGGCTTCGACAAAGATGGTTTTGATAAAGCTGGATTCGATAAAGATGGCTATAATCGTGAAGGATTTAACCTTGAAGGATTTAATCGCAATGGTTGCAATAGATTAGGTCTTGATAAAAATGGTGATATTTGTAAAGAAAAACGTGTTTATGATGAAAATGGATATGATCAATTTGGTTTTGACCGTAATGGTTATGATGCTGATGGGTATGACGTTTTTGGTTTTGACCGTGATGGCTATGATCGTAATGGTTTTGATAAAGATGGCTATGATAGAGATGGTTATGATCGTGAAGGTTTTGATAAAGAAGGTTATAACAGATATGGTTGTAATAAGAGCGGTTATGATAGACAAGGTAATGTATGCTTAAAAGGAATAGATACCAGTAATGCCTCTCGTGGTAATTATAATAATATTAAAAATTATGATGGTGAAGGTTATGATCAATTTGGTTATGATAGAGATGGCTTTGATCGTAATGGATTTGATAAGTCTGGATTCAATCGTAATGGTTGTAATAGACAAGGCTTTGATCGTGAAGGTCAACCTTGTAAAATAGAAGATATTACTAGAATATTTGACAAAGACGGTTATGATCAATTTGGTTATAATGAAGATGGATATGATCGTAATGGCTTTGATAAATATGGATTTAATAGAAAAGGATGTAATAAAGAAGGCTTTGATCGTGACGGTTTAGTATGTGAAGATAAAGATATAACTAAAATTTACGATAATGAAGGTTTTGATCAGTTTGGTTATGATAAAGACGGATATGATCGTAATGGCTATGACAAAAATGGTTTTGACCGTGACGGATATAATGCTGATGGTTATGATAAGTTTGGTTTTGATAGAAACGGATACGATTCAGAAGGTTATGATGTTAATGGTTGTAACAGACAAGGATTAAACAGACAGGGTAAACAATGTGATACTGTTAGAGTTTATGATAATGAAGGTTATGATCAGTTTGGTTATGATAAAGATGGTTTTGATCGTCAAGGTTTCGATAGTGAAGGCTTTGATCGTGACGGTTTTGATAATCAAGGTTTTGACCGTGACGGCTTTAACAAAGAAGGTTATAATAGACAGGGCTATGATCGTAATGGATTTAATCGTGAAGGATATGATAAAGAAGGTTATGACCGCGATGGCTTTAACAAAGAAGGTTATAATAGACAGGGTTATGATAGATTTGGATATGATCGTAATGGTTATGACCGTAATGGTTGTAATAAGCAAGGCTTAAATAAAAACGGTGAAGTTTGTGAAGATTCTGAAAGTCGTTTTTATGACGAGGCTGGATATGACCAGTTTGGTTATGATAAAGACGGTTATGATCGTAATGGCTTTGATAAGTTTGGTTATGATCGTGATGGGTTTGATAAAAATGGCTATGATAAAAATGGTTTTGATCGTGAAGGTTATAACAAGTTTGGATTTAATGCAGAAGGTTATAATAAACAGGGCTGTAATAAAGAAGGTTTTGATAGATATGGTCAAGCTTGTGACATGGAAGATGTAACTCTTGTATATGATGAAAACGGATATGATCAGTTTGGTTTTGATCGTAATGGTTTTGATCGTCAAGGTTTTGATAAAAATGGCTTTGATCGCCAAGGTTTTGATAAAAATGGTTTTAACAAAGACGGTTATGATCGTAATGGCTATGACAAAGATGGTTATGACAGAAATGGATTTAATAAAGAAGGCTTTAATAAGTCTGGATTTAATAAAAATGGCTGTAATAAAGAAGGCTTTGATGTTAATGGTGATCCTTGTGATTTAGAAGACATTACTCTTGTTTATGACAAAGATGGTTATGATCAATTTGGTTACGATAGAGACGGATTTGATAAAGACGGATATGATCGTAATGGTTTTGATAGAAACGGCTTTAATCGTAAAGGTTGTAATGCACAAGGTCTTGATAAAAACGGTAATTCTTGTGAAGAAAATTTAGTTTATGATGAAAATGGCTATGACCAGTTTGGCTATAATCGTGAAGGTTTTGATAAGAATGGATTTAATGCAGAAGGTTTTAATAAAAATGGCTGCAATATTCAAGGTCTTGATAAAGATGGTAATCCTTGTAAATTAGAAGATATTACTCTTGTTTATGATGAAGATGGTTATGATCAATTTGGTTATGATAAAGATGGATTCGACAAAAACGGATATGATCGTAATGGATTTAACAAAGAAGGTTATGATCGTGATGGATTTGATAAAGAAGGATTCAACAAGGCTGGATACGATAGATATGGTTATGATCGCAATGGTTTTGACAAGAATGGATTTAACCGTGAAGGTTTTAACAAAAATGGTTGTAATATTCAAGGTCTTGATAAAGATGGTAAACCTTGTAAATTAGAAGATATTACATTAGTTTATGATGCACAAGGTTATGATCAATTTGGCTTTGATCGTCAAGGTTATGACAGAGATGGTTATGATCGTAATGGTTTCAATGCTCAAGGCTATAATAGACAAGGTTATGATAAAGATGGTTTCAATATTGACGGTTTTGATAGCGAAGGTTTTGATCGTAATGGTTGTAATGAACAAGGAATTAACAGAGCAGGTAAACCTTGTGAATTAACAAGAGTGTATGGTGCTGACGGTTATGACCAATATGGTTATGATAGATTTGGCTATGATCGTGAAGGTTTTGATGAAAACGGTTTTGATGTTAATGGTTTTGATCGTGACGGTTTTGATAAATTTGGATTTAATAAAGAAGGATTTGATCGTGATGGTTTCGATAGACAAGGCTTCAACAAAAATGGTTATGACCGTGAAGGCTTCAATAGAGCAGGTTGTAATAAAGAAGGGTTAAATAGAGAAGGTAAAATTTGTAATTCAAATATTACAGACAGAGTATTTAATTCAGAAGGTTTTGATCAATATGGCTATGATATAGCTGGCTTTAATAGAGAAGGTTTCGATAGATTTGGTTATGATATAGAAGGTTATGATCGTGACGGTTTTGATAAAAATGGTTTTGATCGTGAAGGTTATGATAAACAAGGATTCGATAAAGATGGATTCAACCGTAATGGCTTTGATAAAGAAGGTTTTGATATTAATGGCTATGATATAAACGGATATGATCGTGAAGGTTATAATAAATTTGGATATGATGCTTCGGGTTGTAATAAAAAAGGATTTGACCGTGAAGGTGTTGCTTGTGGTAAATCTATTTATAATTCAGAAGGTTATGATCAATATGGATTTAATATAGAAGGTTATAATAAGTTTGGCTTTGATAAAAACGGATTTGATCGTAATGGATATGATAAAGATGGTTATGATAAACAAGGCTTTAACAGAGATGGATATGATCGTGAAGGTTATGATAAAAATGGTTGTAATAGAACTGGATTAAATCGTGCAGGTCTACCTTGTGAATCATTTAGTCAACAAAAAGTATTTGATGATGCTGGCTTTGACCAATTTGGTTTTGACCGTGAAGGTTATGATAAAGGCGGATTTGACAAAAATGGTTATAATAGAGAAGGTTATGATAGTTCTGGTCTTGACCGTGACGGTTTTGATATTAATGGATTTGATCGTGAAGGCTTTGATCGTGAAGGTTATGATAAATATGGTTGTGATAAAGACAATCTAAATAGAGAAGGTAAAATCTGTTCTAATGAAATAGATCATAACTTAACAGCTTCTGAAAGACTTTTATTAGAGCAAATGATTGCTAAAAAACGTGAACTTCTAATTAGTATGCAAGAAGCAAGAATGGTTGAAACTCATAGTACTGCAACTTCTGAATTTTATCTTAAAGAAAAAGAGAAAGAAGAAGAATTAAGAGCAGAAATAGAAAATAGAAGGCAACAAGCTATTGCAAATAATTCAAATAGTGGTACAAATAATGGAGAAAACTTTACAAGAGAGCAAAGTTCACCTAATGACAGAAATAATATTGTGGAAATACCTTCAACAACATTAGTATACGCGCAGTTAGTTATGCCTGTAAACTCTGATTATAGTGACTTTGTTTATGCAGAAATAGTAGGTGGACCTATGGATGGTACTAAATTATTAGGTAATATAAGTGTTCCTTTCTTGGATGTTCCTTATATGCCAAGAGATAAATTGAAAATAACATTCAATAGAATGGTTTATAACAGAGAAACTATTCCAATTAATGCTATTGCAATTGATTATGAAGAAGCAACTAATTATATGTCTTCTGATGTTGATTATCATTATGTTCAAAGATGGGGTGGCGTTGTAGGTGGCGTAATGCTTCAAATGTTGAGTACTAATTATTTAGATAATGAGCAAGAACAAGATTTAAGAGAGCTTGATGGACTTGTTAATAACTTAGAAAACCCATTTACTAGTAATAGTTTAGAGGCTACTAAATCAGGATTACAAATTATCAATGATAATTTAGCAGATATTGCATTACAGCAATTTAACAGACCGCCAACTATTAAGAAGGACGGTGGCATGATAGGAATCTTTTTCGTTGACGAAGTTAATGATGACAGAGTTCCAGTTTTATTTTAATTTTTAAATTATAAGGTGAAGTAAATATGAGTAAGGATATTAAAAACGAAAATAAAGACTTAGACGAATTTGAGTTTGATTTCGAAGAAGATTCTAAAGAAGAAGAAGAATTAGAGGATTTTGATTTCGATGACGATTCTGAGTCTGAGGAATCAGATGATTTTGATTTTGACGATGATTCTGAATCTAAGGTTGAAAAAGACTCTTCTAAAAAAGAAGAGTCAGATGACTTTGATTTTGATGATGAAGATTCGGAAGAAGTAGAAGATGATTTTGATTTTGATGAAGATTCAGAAGATGATAGTAAATCAGAAGAAGATGACTTTGATTTTGATGAGGATACAGAAGAAGATACTGAATCTACACGAAGTGAAGTAACTTCTGAAAAAAATAATGATTATGAAGACGATTTCGATTTTGATGACGATTCTACTGAAGATTCAAGTGTTGAAGACGTAGAAGAAGATTTTGATTTTGATGAAGATTCAGAAGAAGAAACTAAAACAGAAGAAGATGATTTTGATTTTGACGATGATTCTAATGAGGTAAAAACTTCCAAAGATGAAAAAGAAGTAACTATTAAAGAAGAAGAAGATGACTTCAGTTTTGAAGATAGTGAAGATTCAGAAGAGGAAGATTTTGATTTTGATAGCGAAGAAGAAGATGTTGTTGATGTTGAAGATGAAGATGATATAAAGCTTTCAAAAGAAAAAGAAGAAAAAGAAAGACAGAAAAAATTAGAAGAAGATGCATTTGAAGATGATGAAGATGATGATGATTTGGCTATTGAAGATATTTTCAGTTCAGAAGATGATGAAGATGAAGAGGATAAAGACGATTTAGAGTATGTAAATGACTTTATTAATAAAGAAGATGAAGAAGAAGATTTTGAAGATATGGATGAAGATATTGATTCAGAAGCTATGAAAGTTACTCAAAATCTTGATATTAAAGATGAAGATGAAAAGCCTAAAAAAGAAGTGAAAGTTGAAGATTTATTACAAAAGAAAAAATCTAATTCTCCACTTAAAAAGATAATTGCAGGTATATTAGGTGTTACTATTTTAGGTGGTGCTGGATTTGCTGGTTATCTTTACAAAGATAATATATCTTCTATGTTTGAAAATGATTCATTAGAAAGAGAAGGTGACTCTATATACAGTGAAGAATTTGAAGAAAGAACAACTAAGATTGCTGAAAAAATTGTTTCTGATAAAGTTAAAGAACTTAATAAAACAATTTCTGATTATGAAAATAAAATGGCAGAACTTGAATTAAATCAAGTTAGCTTAATGAATAAAAATAAAATGTTAGAAACCAATACAAAAGATCAAGAAGCAATCATTAATACTATCCAAAAAAATTATAATAAAGATAGTAAATCAATGTTAAAACTTCAAGAACAATTAGAACAATTTATTGTTGAGATTGATTCTGTTAAAGAAGAACAATTAAATAATAAAGAGTTATTGAAAAAGACTGTTGAAGCAACTTTAAATCTTATAAAGGAAAATAAAATGCTTGATAAAGATCTTGAAGCTAAAATATATGATAGAGTATATACAGAATTCAAGAAAGTTTTTGATAGCCAAAGATTTAGACTTAATGATTTAAGTATTATTGAAGGTAAACTAAATGAAGCTCTAAGTTTTAATAAAAAGATTTTACAAGATTTAAAACAAGCTAAAATTGATAATCAAAAATTAATGGAAGAGCAAAGAGATCTTAGTAGAAAAATTATTAAATTAGAAAAAGAAGTTGAAAAGCAAGATAAACAAATTTCTACTTCTAATGAGCAGAATAATGTTATTAATTTATTAAAAAAAAATAATGAAGAACCCAAAAATGCAATAATAATAGATAAAAAAGCAAATACTTCTGCGGCTTCTACTATTCCTGAATATCATTTACAAGGTATTATAGGTGGTAATGTAGCGTATATTAAAGTAAAAGGTCAGGAAGGTTCAAGAGCGAGAGCATATTCAGTAGGTGATACATTAGATGGATATGGAAAAATCTTAAAAATTGAAACTTCTTATATAGTTACTGAGAAGGGTGAATTAAGAAGAAACAGAGGATAACTTTTTTCATTAAATAATTAATAAAGCTACAAAATATTGTAGCTTTATTTTTAT
>CESS01026103.1_pt1 | contig 10222 bp, 9 predicted proteins | sample 326931 | NCBI WGS metagenome assembly CESS01 (sample SAMEA2591098, study PRJEB7988) | marine metagenome | biome: marine biome (ENVO:00000447); feature: deep chlorophyll maximum layer (ENVO:xxxxxxxx); material: saline water (ENVO:00002010), including plankton (ENVO:xxxxxxxx) | depth 55 m
CCCATGACTACACTGGATAACCAGATATCTTGCGTACAAGGGTCTGATTTAGTGGCTAGAATACCTAAGTTTTGCTACGGCCCGTCAAGATCACAGACAATGTTGTACTTTGCTAACAGTGGTGTGGACTTTGTAAACCCTGACCAGCTTACCAGGGACGAAGACAGGGGTATTAAGGACGCATTATCAGATCATTTTATGGAAGGTTACAAAGAACGGCTTGCTGGATTCTTACTTGAGCAGGACAAGAAGCCTAGTAAGGACGAAATTAACGAACTTAATAAACTCGCTGACGAGGTGGAAAATGCTTAGAATTGCTGCGCTATGTGTACTAATGACCGGATGTACAGTATCGGAAGATATGATTGCCAATAAAGAACTGTATTGTTCTGGCGTGTACAAGGGTATTAGGTCTGTAGGGCGCGTAGCTACTGAGGTTACCACGGGTGTAGCGATACCGGATGTCTGCGATACGATAGATAAAATCGTGGAGGAAGACTCTGAGGGAAAGTAATTAGGAATGTTGAGGCACTGATAAAAGTGTATTTGCTGACAAGATGAAATTAGGCGGGTTATTAAAATCGTTAGCCCCAACCATAGCTAGTGCTGCGGGTGGGCCAATGGCAGGAATGGCGGTCAAGATGGCTGCCAAGAAGTTAGGACTTCCTGATACGGCAACGGCTAATGAGATAGAAGACCTTATTGAGCGTGAGCCTGATAAGGCGGTAATGGTAAGGGAAGCGGATAAGGATTTTAAGAATCGTATTCGTGAAATGGAAATAGACTTAGAAAGTTTTAAAGTCGAGGTTGACGATAGAAAAGATGCTAGGCAGAACTTTGCAACAGATTGGACACCCAAGGTATTTAGCATACTTAGCCTTTTGCTATATGGTTGTTTTGTCATGATTGTTACGTTAATGCCACATGACCAGAATGATGAAACCATAATTAGCTTGGTGTTAGGCCAGCTATCGGGGATTCTAGGTACGGCTGCGGCATTTTTCTATGGCGGGTCAAACGGGAATAAATAATGGATGAGAAAGATAAAACTACATTCGCTGATCTTATTGGCTATATGGGCGGCCCTAATTTTAGAGGCGGCATTGATTTAAATCCTGCGGCTTCAGCTATGTTGGGTACTCTTACTATTGATCCTATTGCAACTTTAAGGGATAGAATTTTAAAACAACAAGGTATTCTTGAAGAGCAAACAAGAGGAATAGATATTAATCCTGCTCAATACGTTAAAGAACTTGAAGACGCTCTTGCAGCTGCGGGTTTAGATCAACAAGGCAATCCTCTAAAAGAAGATGATTTATCTAATCCTTTACTTGCTCCAAATCCTTTACTTGCTGACGAAGCAGCTAATACAGGGCCAAAACCTCTTGATGAGTTAAGTCCTGAAGAAATAATGGAAGTTTATAAAGATAGAAAAATAGATGACTTAATTAGAGATTTCCCAACAGATGAAGGTGGAAAATTTCCTTTTGATTTCGTGCAATCTATATTGATTAACTCGGCAAATGAAGGTGATAAAAACGCTGCACAAATTTTAATGAATAGCGGTGTGCCTATAGCTGGCCCTGAAGGTGCATTTGATGGTGATGGCCCTGCTGCGGGTACTGGTGATCCTGCTGCTAGTGGTGCAGAAGGTACTGTCACACCTACTGGTGGTACACCTCAAGGTCAAACAGTTACACCTCAAGGCGAAACAAGCACACCTCAAGGTGGCACACCTACACCTCAAGGCGGGACACCTCAAGGTGGTACACCTGCTAGCGACACTCCTGCTGTTGATTCTCCTAACGGCACACCTACTGTTAGCACTGGTAGTGTTTTAGATCAAACGGATACAGGTGATGTGACTGTAGACGATCAGCCTATAAGCGTACCAAGTATTCCTATGCCTACACCTAGACAGCCTGAAAAGAAAGCAGGGATGATAATGCAAATATCTCAGTCTGCTCCTATTGTTGAAACGCTTTTTGATGACATATTGTTTGAACCAAAATTTACTAAGTTAGATAACATTCCAGATTTTAATTTGCCTAGCGGATTATTGAGGACATTAGTATGACGTACATAGATTTGATAAATAATGTTCTGCGAAGGTTGCGAGAAGACACTGTAGATACTGCAAATGGTACAGATTATTCTGCTTTGATAGGCGATTTAGTTAATGACGCTAAGAAAATAGTAGAAAATTCATTTGATTGGACTGCTTTGCGGGACTCAATAACACTAACAACTACTAGCGGAACAAGTGAATATTCACTAACAGGTAGTGGAGATCAGGCAGTCGTTAAGGATGTTATGAATACGACAGGCCAGAAGTTCATGTCCCTGCGTAGTAAGTCCTACTTTAACAATGTTTACTACAATACGGCTGTAGTGGCTGGAAGCCCTGATTACTATACGTTTATAGGCAAAGATACTAGCGGTGACCTAAAGGTTAAACTGTACCCACAGCCTAACGATAGTTATAACTTACGCTTTGACGTTATTGTTCCACAGACTGATTTGTCTTCTGACAGTACAGCTTTGTCAGTACCCTCTAACCCTGTCATACAGTTAGCGTTTGCTATGGCATTAAGGGAAAGGGGTGAAACTGGTGGTCAGTCGGCGGCTGAACAGTTTGCGGTTGCTTCAACTGCCTTATCTGACGCAGTAGCTTTTGACGCTAACAAGTATCCTTCTGAGATAACATTTATGGTGAACTAATGGCTCAGAAACTACAAAGCATAACAATTACAGCTCCAGGGTTTGCGGGTATTAACACGCAGGATGCCCCTTTAGCTCAAGACCCTACGTTTGCCTCTGTTGCGGATAACTGCATTATTGACAAGGAGGGCAGGGTAGCCGCTAGGAAAGGCTACGAAATGGTTAGCAGTAATGGTTCGTCCGTTCTTGGTTCTTCTGCGGGTATCGAAATGGTACACCAGTACAGGGATAGTGGTGGGAATACAGCCATAATATCAGCAGGTAATAACAAGTTATTTAAAGGAACTTCTACACTAGCTGATGATACTCCAGGTTCTTACACAGTAAGTGCTAACAACTGGAAGGCTGTGAACTTTAATGACCATGCTTTCTTTTTTCAACGGGCGCATGAGCCGTTAGTCTATACTCACAGTGTTGCTAGTTTAGAAAAGATGTCAGCCCATGCGGGTGCAGCAGGTACACCACCACAAGGAAATGAGGTTTTAGCAGCGTTTGGTAAGTTGTTTGTTGCTGACTTTGCGGCTGATAAGTCTACCATTTACTGGTCTGATACTTTAGATGGCACTACATGGACAGGAGGAGCCACAGGCTCAATAGACATTACGAACGTATGGCCTACAGGCTATGACGAAATCGTTGCTCTGGCGGCTCATAACGGCTTCCTAATCATATTCGGTAAAGACTCAATCGTTATTTACTCAGGGGCTGGCGCACCTGCTTCTATGACTTTAGAAGATACAATCTCAAATATCGGCTGTGTCTCTAGGGATTGCGTAGTGTCTACAGGTAAGGATTTAATATTCCTAGACCGATCTGGTGTTAGAAGTCTGGCTAGGACAATACAGGAGAAGTCCTCACCTATTGGGGATATATCTAAGAACGTCAATAATGATCTAAAAAATCTAATCCCTAGTGAAACTGGCAATATTAAAATGCACTATTCGCCAAATGAATCATTTGTTTTGGTGAACTTTCCTACATTACAGCAGGTATATGTGTTTGATACCCGTTTTCCTCTTCAGGATGGGTCGTATCGGGCAACTACATGGACTAGCTTGGCTCCGTTATGTTTTACAAATCTAGCTGACGAAACCTTATATATCGGTGTTGCAACAGGAATTGCCCAATATGCAGGGTATGATGATAATGATGGGGCGTATCAGATAAGTTACTTTAGTCACCCGTTAGCCTTTGGTGACAGTAGTGTTTTAAAGTTTTTAAAGAAGGTTAATCTGACTACATTTGATGGGGCAGAATCTACTGTTGTATTAAACTGGGCGTATGATTATACAAATGCCTATAAAAAACAGGCATATACACTACCTGCTAACAATGCAGGGCAGTATAATATCAGTGAATATAATACGACTGCTGAATATGCGTCTTCATTAAATCTGGTTAATCGACAGAAGGTCAATGCTTCTGGTTCTGGTTCTGTAGTATCTATCGGTGTAGAGTCTACAGTTAATGGTAAGTCAATAGCGATACAACAACTCAACGTACACGCTTTGTTAGGAAGGGTAGTCTAATGTCCAACTATACAAAAACCACAAACTTTGCCGTTAAAGATTCTTTGGTATCAGGTAATGCTGCCAAGCTGGTCAAAGGCACAGAAGTCAATACAGAATTTGACAATATCGCCACAGCAGTAGCAACAAAAGCTAATACGGCTGGGGCAACGCTCACTGGGACTACAACGGCTGCGGCCCTCACGGTGTCAGGTACGTTCACTGGGACACTAGATGGAGGGACTTACTAATGGCATTTCATGACGGTATATCAGATGCTTTAGGCAATTTTTTAGGCACTCCTGCATCAGGTCTTTTAGGGGCTTTAGGTCAGGCAGGTCTAGGTGCAAAAGGTATAAGCGATTTAGTTGATGCTAGAAGAGGCTATCAAGAACAACTTAGAGGGGATCAACCTTTTGACGAAATGGGAGGCGGGATTCTTGGTGAGCTTGGAAGGCAAACACAATTCAAACCTTTCACTGTTACTACAGGTACAGGTCAAAAAGCAGCAACAACTGTAAATGAATTTGGTCAGCCTACAGGTCTTGACTTACAACTTACTCAACCTGAACAAAACCTTCAAAACTCGCTACTAGGCTTTGGTCAACAAGCATTTGATATTCTTGGCAGCCCTGAACAGCGTGAACAAGAACAAACCAATCTAATTAATATGCTAACTCAAACCCCTGAAGCTAGGGCTACTAGGGAACAGCAGCTATTTGACAGATTAGAAGCTATGCAAGAACCAGGGCGTGAAAGGGCTAGGTTAGGCTTGGAAGAAAGGTTAGTTAATCAGGGCCGTAGCGGTGTTAGATCAGCTATGTTTGGCGGTACACCTGAAGAACTAGCACAAGCTAAAGCCATTGAAGAACAAAGAAGCCGAAACGTCTTGGGTGCTATGGATCAGGCTAGGGCAGAACAGGCATTAGGTTCTCAACAAACCCTACAAGGCTTACAGGAACTAAGGGGTAGGTTAGGACTAGCAGGGGAATTAGGACTACGAGCTATCCCTGCGGCTTATACACCACAAGCAGGACTGTTATCGGCCTTGAATCCTATGCTGCAACTCAATAGAAATCAGGTAGCTCTTGACTTAGGTAGGGGTGAACTATTTGGCGGTCTAGCAGAATCAGGCTTAGAAGCTGATTTAGGCATTAGGGCATTGGAAAATGCGTTAAGACAGCAACAGTACAAAGGCTTGTTTGATTTGTTGGCTGCTGAAAGGTCAGGTCAGGGTGGTGGTACAACTACTACTACAACTTCTGATGGAGGTAATTTATTTTCTAATTTAATTGGTCAAATTCGTGACTTTGGGGCTTACCCTGGTGCTACATATCCATAGGAGACAATAATGGCTATAGATATACCTTCATTGTTTAGAGATGTTATTGAAACTCCTGAGCAAAGACAAAGACGAAAGCTATCAGAAGCAGTAGCCCTTGCTCCTCAAGCCAGAGGCGGTATAGCTTCTTTGCTTAACCCTTTGGCCCAAGCTGCATCTATTAACCTACAGCAAGGCTCAGAAGGTCTAGGAAGAAGCGTAGGCGGTATGTTAGGTCTTGATATGCGTGATACAGGCGAGAAGGTATCTGATGAGTTATTAGGGGCTGATTTAAGTGACGCTACAGGTATGCGTGACTTATCAAAAGCTATTAGTCCGTATGCCCCCGTTCAAGCTATGGGGTTGCTACAAGCGGCAGATGAAAAAGATTTACAAGAAGCGCAACTGCAAAGAGATTTAGATGATAGAACACAATTACGAACATTAAGAGAACAAAATATTGCAGCTAATACACAAAACGTAGAGTTAGAAACACAAAATAAAGCTGCCAGAAAACGAATTGCTGAAAATTTAAGGGAAGAAGGAGAGGTTTCAGAAAATTTAATTGACTCTTATGAGAGGGGTGTAACAACAATAGCTCAAATAGAAAATGCCATTAGGGCTGGAAAAGCTGATGATATTCGTGATGCTCAAGAAGGTAGGGCTAAAGAACTTTTTGAAAATCGCATGACAGAATGGACTCAATCACAGGAAGATAGAGAATCCCAAGAAATAGGCGCAAATGCTTTTAAATCAACTCTTCTTGCACAAGTCAAACAATCTAACGAAACTAGCGATGAGGATAGTGTTTATACATCGTTATTAGAATCAGACGCTAATATTCCAGTAAATGTTTTGAACCAAATAAAAACTAATATAGAAAATGATGCTGAACCAAATGTAACCTTTCAATCAATTTTTTATAATGGCAAAAATGTTATTGCGGCTATTGATAGAGATACTTTTGAAATAACGCCAATAGCAGATAGTCGCGCAACTCCTGTTTCTCCACGCGATATACCTCTTTTAAATGCAGACACTTCTGGTCAAATTAAAAGCCAAATTGATTCTTATCCTGCATGGAAAAAGCGTAATTTATTTTCGGAATTAGGTGGTGGGAAAGTAACAGCAGGACAAAATCTGTTAATTGGTATAGTCCACTCGTATAGTCAAAGTCAAAATGTTCCACAAGCACAAGTTTTGGCTATGATTGATAATCAAATTCAATCAGATTTAGGCTTAGAAGCATTGAAGACAGGCGTTCTTCTTCCAAGCAGTTCTATGTCTTTGCTCGTTGCCCCAGAGGGTGTGACGCAAGAAGATTGGGATGCTTTTTCAGATGAGCAAAAACAAGAATTTATGGAAGATCAATAATGGGTGTTCCTAGTTTTACAAAAAGACAACAAGAAATATTAGCGGAAGTTAAGGGCAATCTAAATTTTACAGATAATCAAAAAAATATTCTTAATGATGTTAGAAAAAAATTAGATGATGAAAAAAATGCTGCGGTTATGGAAGACTTTAGTGCATTTCAGAGAGGCTGGTTTGAATTTAAAACAGAAGAAACCCTCCCTGAAAATCTAGGAATTTGGATGGAGTCTCATTTTCCTGTTGGAAATTTTGATTTTTTTGGTACGGCTGGCAATCAATATCTATCACCAAAAGAGTTATATGGTGATGATTTTATGGATTTGTCTGTAGATCAAAGAAGAGAAAGAATACAGCAGGTCAGGTATGAAAAACAAAAAGAAAAATTCCCAGAGCTAACTAGACTTACAGAGCAAGGAGAAGGAACTGGTGCTGCTGGATTTGCTGGAACAGTATTAGGGGCTATTGCCGACCCATCAACATTGGTTCCTGTAGGAAAAACATTACCCGCTATGGCTGCTATGGGCGGTTTGGTTTCTGGCGGATATGAGGCGGCAAGAGGTCTTGCAGAAGAAGGAGAGATAGACCCCTTGATGACAGGAGCTTATACCGTTGGAGGGGCTGTGCTTGCTCCAGTTTTAGCTAAAACAATTAGCTCAATAGCTCCTGCTTACAATAAGTTAAAAACCTCAGTTAATTCTAAAAGAACAGTTAAAGATGTAGAAGAAGCTGAAATGATGGTTGACCAAATCAACAGTAAAATGATGGAGCTTAAAGCGGAAGGAATAGAAGATAGCGGTTTACTATTAGCAGCAGCAGAAAGATTAGATTTAAATCCCGACAAAATGGGAGATGCTATAAGCAAGTCAGTAACTAAATTAGATATGCCCTGGGACATAGAAGTAGATAAAGCTGTTCTGGAAACTATGGAGGCGTTGTCTACTAGTAATGTTACAAACGATATGTATGACCGGGTAATTAATACCACTATGCGGCAAGTCAAAAAATTTAGTCCTATTATAGCTAACAGGCTACAAAAATTTGAGTTAAACCAATCAGTTATAGCTGCTAATTTTCAAAAAGAATCAGAGCAATTTATGGCTTTGGCGGCAAAAATACCCGCAAGACTGCAAACTGAGTTTTCTAAACGATTGTTTAATAGAGACTGGGATGGAGCTACACAACTTGCTAAAGATGCGGGAATTACAACTTTTAAAGCTGGAGAGTTTGGCAGAAGGATAGATACTGATGTAGATAAAGCCATGAAGTCAGGCAAAGACCTTTTAAATAAAATTCATAATTATGCTGATAAGGGTTTAGACGGATTACCATTTCTTGAAAATTACTTTCCAAGAAAAGTTACAGATTATCAAGGCTTGTTAAACGCTTTAGGTATTAAAGAAGATGCCTTTTTAAGGCGGCAGTTAGCTAATAAAGCAAAACAGTTAGGATTAGAGGCTGAAGAATTAACAGAACAACAAAGAATTGAAGTTTTAAATAGCATAATGTCTGGCAATCCAAGATATGCTGCACAAGGAGTATCCTATACAAAAAATAGAAAGATAGACGTTGTTAGTGATGACTTGATGAAGTATTACGAAACTGATGTTAGGACAGCATTTTCTAATTACATTAATAAAACTGTTAACCATGTTGAAAAGTACAAATTTTTCAAAGACAACAATGCTTTATCGGGAGTTAAAGGAGATTTTAATACTGACAAAAGTGTTGGTGCTTTAATTCAAAACTTAACAGATAACAATAAATTCAATGGCGATATACAGGATTTAAGAAATATCTTAACTACAAGATTTGGGGCTGGAGAAAAATCACCAAACAAATTTTTTCAAGCACTAAGGTCTGCGACTAACACATTGTTGTTGGGAAACCCTATGTCAGCCTTAATTCAAGCTGGAGATCAGTTTGTTAATCTATATCGCTATGGTCTAAAAGATGGAGGAAAAGCAATAATTGAATCTGCTTTAGGAAGAACAGTGACTAACGTAGATGATTTTGGCCTTAGAAATTATATAGCTACGGATGTAGCTGACGGGGCAGGATTATTGCAAAATATTCAAGATACTTTTATGAAGTATAGCGGATTTAGAGCTATGGATAGGTTTGGTAAAAATTCTTTGCTTCAAGGGGCTTGGAACAAAGCAACAAGATTAGTGAAGTCTGACAAAGGTATAAAGAAATTTAAAGAAGAGTGGGGCGAAACATTTGGTGATGAATTTGACAGTTTAGTTCGTGATTTGCAGGAGGGGAAAGTTAGCGAAAATGCAAAACTTCTTCTGTGGAATGAACTGTCTGGCTCTCAACCCATATCATTAAGTGATATGCCTCAAGGATATTTAGCCGCTTCTGGCGGCAGACTTTTGTACCAGTTAAGAAGTTTTACTTTAAAGCAAATACAACTACTAACAGATGATGTTTGGGATGAAGCTAATAAAGGTAACTTTGCTAAAGCAGGAAAGAATCTGGCAGCCTATACGGCTGTTGTTGGCGGTGGAAATGCTGCGGTGCAAGAGCTTAGAAATGCAGCAAGAGGCAGAGACTTTGACATAGAAAGACTGCCAGAACATTGGCAAAATTATATGTTATCAACTGCTTTAACCTCAAAGTATGCTACAGATCAAGTTGCTGAAGGAGATGTTGGAGGTGCTATCGCAAGCACTATTACTCCCGCTGGGAAGGCTTTATTTGATGCTTTAAATGATGTGGTAGATATTAGCGGAGCTGTCTTGAAAGGAGAGCAAATAGACCCAAAAGAGTTTAGAAGAGCACCACTTCTAGGGGATTTGTACTACAACCTGTTTGGCGGTGGGGCTGAAGAATTTTTACAAAAAGAAAGAAGAGAAAGATTTAGAAGAGGCGATTAATACTCAATAATATCTAACGGCCCTTTCTCCCCTGCCATTCTAAGGCTTTTCAGGCGTTCGTATTCGGCCTTGTAATGCTTGGCTACATCTTTCAGGTTCTTCTTAATAGACTTGGCTAACCCAATATCCTCACGCTTCTGGCGTAATATATCTATCATGCCTTCCCCTACCTTGTTTACCATCCATTCCCTATGATCATCAGGGTTACTACCTAGCTTCATATGACAGCCCCAACAATGGCTTGAGGCATTGTCAGGGCAGTATCTAACAGCATTGGCCCGTCTACCAAAATAATGTGAACAGTGGAGTCCTGAAGTACCTTCCTCGTATTGCTTGCCACAACACTCACACTTCCATTCGGCTGCTTCTCGTATGCACTTGGAGAACCATTTGTCTGCGGGGTTTATCTTAACTGCCATATA
>CESS01012560.1_pt1 | contig 10201 bp, 14 predicted proteins | sample 326931 | NCBI WGS metagenome assembly CESS01 (sample SAMEA2591098, study PRJEB7988) | marine metagenome | biome: marine biome (ENVO:00000447); feature: deep chlorophyll maximum layer (ENVO:xxxxxxxx); material: saline water (ENVO:00002010), including plankton (ENVO:xxxxxxxx) | depth 55 m
ACCAACTGAGCTATCGAGCCATCGCAGAAAACTAGGAAAAATTAATTAGGGCGTACCACTTTTAAATTAAAGCGTACCACTTTCCCAAGTATCCATTGCTTTCTTAGCCATCTTATAATTTCTCGGCAAGTAAGTTTCAAGTATTCTTTTAGTAGACTCAAGACTGTGCCCAGATACAGCCGAGATCATAATATCATTCACTCCTAACTCAGCCATCTTAACCATTCCTGTCCTACGCAAATCGTGAAATCTTTTATGCGTTAAATTATGTTTGCGTCTAAAGTTACCAAAGTCTTTCCTAAAACTCCAATAAGAATTTTGTTTTAACAGTTTATGATGATTGTGTCCTATTAAACTCTTATCAAGTACAATTTTTAAATCTTTATGTACTGGAAAACCCACCAATTTTCTTGACTTCTTCAAGGTCTTTGCTTGTTGTAAAGATATTTTCTCACCATCATATTGATCTCGATCGAGGTCTAAAATGTCTCCAATTCTTTGGAGCGTATACAATCCCATTAAAAAAACTAAATAATTATTTGGATGTAAATCATCTTTATATTTATGAACTAATGCAATCTCATCATCTTCCCACCTTTGATCTCTCGGTGGTGTTTCCAACTTACCATATTTCGCAAACGGATTAATCGGTTGCATCTCTCTTATTTCTGCTTGATTAAAAAGTTTACGCATAAAACTTAAAATCTTATTAGCTGCATCATTAGATTTAACTTCAGCATAATCTTCTTTAAAATCTCTAACATCTACTGCGGTAATTAAATTTAATTTATACTCACCCATCACTTCTTTTAAAGCTCTGCAAAATTTTCTATCATCTCGTTGTGAATTTTTACTAAGAGACTTATGGTGTTTTGATTTTAGATACCAATCACAAGCCCACTCAATAGTACCATGAGTTGTAGCACCATCGAAGCTGCTATCAATTGCGGTATACATTTTATGAAATTGTGGATGGTCTGGTGATACATTTATTTTATGTAATTTTTTATTACGAAAATAATAATAGTATTTTTTAATTATTTTTTTAGATTTTTTAGAACGAGATCGTCTAGTGATTATTTTTAAGTAGGGATAGTTTACTTTCATAATGTTTTTTTAAGCCACTCTCCTGCTTAATTGTGTCATTATCTAGCCAAGCATCAACTTTTTTTATGTCGTATTTATTCAAAACTTTCTCACGTTTTGGAAATCCAACCGCATACAATCTATGCTCTTTCATAAGAAAAGAGGGATAACTAAGGCCTAGATATGAAGCTATTTCTTTTTTATTCTTTAGTCTTTGTTGCATCAGTTTGTGGTTGTGGATTGTTTATTAGTAGTTCTTTGATCCAAGCATCAACTAGATTTTTTCCAATTGACATGACGTATGGTAGTGCATACTCAATATCAGATCCTTTAATATTTTTATCAATAATATATTCATCCGCTGCGACGGAACCTGGTGTGTGGTCGTGATAATATTTAACATCATAGACATTCTTTTTTGATGTAGGTAATAAAGTTCCATACAAATTTCCTGTTCTTCCTTTTCCCCTTTTATATTTAATTAAACACCAATTATCTAAACAATGAGTATAAATATTTGTATCCTTTATTTTGTCACCAAAACCACCGACATAAGATATCCCTCGGTAAGTTGCACTATTCCAATTTATTGCATACAAAGGATCGCCTTCTTTAAAAAGAGGCAACATTGCTTTAGGAAAAACTGTAACTTGTGGTTGTCCAATATCTAAAGAAGTAATTATAGGCATATTGTAAGAAGCATCATAATTACCAAGAATACTTATGGTTTCATAAATAGATAAATCAAAAGCTGCGTTCTTAACAGTTTTTATTTTCTGTTCAACAGGTGGAGTGGTTCGAATAATTTCCCAACTATCTTTATAATGAGGATATTTTTTTAAAACTTTGTTGATGACTGAAATAGTTGTGACATGTCCAGATCCAGGTTCTCTATGTTGTTTTTGCATATTATATAAAGTCTTAATGCTAACACCTGTTTGAACTGCAATGTCGTGTAATTTTAATCCCTTATCATTTTGTATTCTGTCGATAACAGCATAGAAATTGTTTGCCTCATTTTTTTCAACAGAAGATATATACTTACCATCTGGACCAAAAAAAGTTCCAATACCATTAAATAATTGATTACTCATCTCTTCGTCTATCTCCATCCGTTGATACACTATATCTTGTGAGAGCTTCTGTATATCACTCATTCTGCCCGATTTAGGGTTTTTTCTATATTTCAGTAATTTATTGTTGATAAAATTCATGGCTAATAAAATAGTATAAAAAAAATGTATTTGTCAAATAATTTTTTACAAAATTTTATACTACTAATTTTTAGCTGTATTATTTTATTTTTTATTTGACTTAATTATTTAAAATTGTAAAAGTATGTAAAGTGATTCGGGTATGCAACAATCACACATTAATTTAAGGGCGGATCAAATAGAACTATTTCCGAGCATACCTTCCAGTTTCTAAGACATCCGCCCTGCTTTATGGAAGGAAAAAATATGCAAAATGCTCTCAATAATTCTAATTTAACATTAGAAATATTAGACGAAATGGATAATAATCCGCAGAAAACTGCCGAATTATCTATCCATGATCTCGTCACACTCCAACAATTATTGAACTCTAGCAAAGAATACTCAAAACATAAGTCTTTGCAGCTTCAATCAATCTTATCATCAAAGTTTATCTCACATGCGAAAGCGATTCGAGATGCTAAGAATACTAAAGGCCAAGTCTCTTGGAATAGTCTGGAAGACCCAATGATATCTATATCAGCTTCTGCTGATACAGGAGTCAAGTGGGATCATAAGTCTATTGTTAGTGACATTGTATCTAAAAAGATACCTGGTACTGAGTTAATTCAAGCTCTTGCAAGGCATGGAGTAAATGTCAAGTTCGATGTCTCTGAAACGAATTGGACTAAGATCAAAGCTAGTGATGATCCTGTTGCGAAAGATATTCGTAAACTTATGGAGTCAGCTAGAACCTTAGAAACTAAAGAGCCTAGTTTTAAATTAGCTCAGAAAGAAGTTAAGTAATGACTGGCTACTCTATAATCACACCTGATCAACGAGCAAATCACCTTAAAAGTCAAGGACCCAAGATCTTGTTGACAGGACAATTTGGTGTAGGCAAGACCTATACCATTCAAACAATCCCTAAAAATATGAAGACAATTGTTCTTGATATTGAAAGTGGATTGATGACCGTTAACCAATGGCTGAGAACTAAAGACGGTGATCACGTTCAAACAATTAAGATCGGTGAGTTTCAAGACTTCCTCGATATAACTGTTTTAGCGTGCGGACCAGATCGTTCAGCACATCCCCAAAGCCCTATGTCTCAAGCACATCATGATAATGTCATGAGCACTAGAAAAGCTGCAGGTCATGATGTTGATGCGGAAAAGAAAATGTTCCAAGATGCGGATGTATTCTTTATCGATAGTATCTCAGACCTCACCAAACTTGCATTTGCCCACGCAAAACAAAGAGAAACAACCAATAATTTGATGCGTGTGTATGGCAACATGGCTCAAGATGTACTCAATTCATTGAGACATTGGCAGCACAATCACATGAAGACAGTTATTTTTTCATGCAAATTAAATTCTATTGAGGATGACCTCGGTCGTATTACATACGAGATCGAGGCTGAAGGACGTAGAATTAAAAACGAACTCCCTGGTATTGTAGATGAGGTGCTAACACTAGCATTTATTCCACAACCACCAAAGGAAGGTGTCAAGCAAGAGCCGTTTCGTGCTTTTGTATGCACAAGCCCCAACCCTGGAGGGTACCCTGCGAAAGATCGTAGTGGTCGCTTGGAGGGAATTGAACAGCCTCATTGGGGAAACTTGTTCAAAAAAATGCGTAATGGCGGAACCGAGGAAGAAAGCACTACCAATCAAACCTCGGCTCCTGTCGTTCCACAACCAAATGGAGACAACATATGAGTAATATCCTAAATACGGATTTTAGTAAAGGCGCGATGACTGCCCACAAAGAATCCAAGTCACAGTTCTTGAAGGAGAACAATATAGTCATCGACAATAATGAGAGTCAGCCCTTGCCAGACGGTACAGCCGTTGTGTTAGGGATTGCCCTCAATCTTCAATTCCTTGCAAAGAAAAAAGATCAAGGATTTAAAATAGAAGAAGGTAGCCAACAAGCGTATATGAGTCGCAAAGGTGTATGGCAAGTGCCATTTATTATGAGTGTATTAAGTCATAATAATGTATCATTTATCAATTCATACTTTCCAGCTCAAAATACATTGCCAGCTACTTTAGAAGCATTCCAAAGTACACCAGGATGGGATGGTATGGACTATGAAGATGTTCTATCAGACATTCGAAGTGGAAGTGGAAGCCCTCAAGACAACTACATGAAGCGTTGGTCTAAGAATGAAACGTACTTAAACATTCAAGGTGAATTTATTTCACAAGTTTTATCGTCAGCAAAAAATGTGATGAACGATGGAACGAATGAAGCTGCGTTTCAACTAGGCGATGACGGTTTCATGGCGATGAACGGCATGGAATTTGCTGCCATCTTAAAGTTAGAGCCATCAAATGATCCTCAGTATGCTGATAAAAATTCGGTTAAGAAAATTATTTTACCGAATGATCCTCAGTACGCAGAGATCATGGCAAGCAGACTACCAACTGCGTCGACGTACATACCTCGTGATGAAGCGACTGAATTTGCAGCTTCACCTCTTGGTAAATTAGAAGCGTCAATCCAACAATCACAATCACCAATTGAAAGTGGTGGTAGTGGTAGTGGTGGCGGTGGTGAGTGGTCAGCACCAGCTTGGCAAACTAACTAAAAAATAATAAAGGGCGTAGGCTTTTTGGGGTTTTTCATTCCCTTTCCTTTCACCTACGCCCGCTTGAGGAAATACATATGGTAAAGATATTTGATTTTGCAAAAGAAAAGCAAAAAATACTTAAAGAGCAATCAAAGACAAAGATATTAGAATTTTTACAAGACGCAGGTGTCAAACTTGAGCCTGTGCAAATGGATGTTAAGTTTGATGATGATAGCGAACTAGAAATAATCTTTGAACCTGAAAAGGATCAAGATGATTCTTAGGCCTCGACAAAAACAATCAGTAGAAAAATGCATCGAGGCATTAAACAATAAAGGTAATACTTTATTAGTAGCTGCAACAGGCTACGGTAAAACTGTTGTCACTTCAGATATTATTGGCAAGCTACAAGCTAACAGAACATTAGTCATTCAGCATAGAGATGAATTAACAAATCAAAACCTAGGAACATTTTCTAGAATTAATCCGCAAGTCGAAACAAGTATTGTTAATGGTGACAACAAAGACTATAGCGGTCAAACTATTTTCACAATGGCTCAAACATTGAGTCGAATTAAAAACCTACAAGAGCTGCCACCGATTGATCTATGTGTCATTGACGAAGCGCACCACGCAGTTTCAGAAAGTTATTTACGCATTATCAATCACGCTAAAGAAATGAATCCAAACCTAAAAGTGTTTGGTGTGACAGCAACACCTAATCGTGGCGACGGAAAACTACTTGGTAAAGTATGGGACAATTGTGCTGACCAGGTGCACATCGGTGAACTAATCAATGATGGATTACTAGTACCACCTAAAACATATCAAATTGATCTTGGTGTTAACAATCAACTAAGAGAAGTAAAACAAAATTTAAATGACTTCAACATGACAGACGTTGAAAGCATTATGAATAAGCAAGCACACAACTCATCAGTCGTAAAACATTGGCAAGAAAAAGCTGGTGACCGTAAAACAATTATCTTTTGTTCAACGGTTGCTCATGGTGAAAGTGTGTTGTCAGAATTTTTAAGCAACAATATTAATGCAGCTCTGATTACGGGTGACACAGACGAAGCGGACCGAAAAGAAATCTACGAGGATTATGATTACGGCAATACGCAAGTTCTAATCAGCGTTATGGTTTTAACGGAAGGCTTTGACAGTCAACCAACAAGCTGCGTTATTCTTCTTAGACCTTCATCTTATAAATCAACAATGATCCAGATGATCGGTCGAGGTCTAAGAATTGTAGACCCGGAAAAATTTCCAGGTGTCGATAAACGAGATTGTATCGTGCTAGATTTTGGTATTTCCTCCTCATTGCATGGTACTTTGGAGCAGGAGGTAAACTTGCTCTCAAAGATTGACAATCGTAAGGACAAAGCCTCCCCCCAAAAAGTTTGTCCTGAGTGTCATTCTAATGTGCCTTCTGCTTCCTTAACCTGTCCATTCTGTGAATACAGTTTTGAGTCTACAAGAATTAAAATTGACAATAAAGAAATTGTAATTGATTTCAAAATGCGTGAAGTCGATCTACTTAAAAAATCACCATTCTTATGGGTCGATTTATTTGGTAGCAGCGACACATTCATGGCAGTTGGATTCGATTGTTTTGCAATGCTATTACAAATCTCACCAAACGATTGGGTTGCCATTGGTCGCGTCGAAGGTCGTCAAGCAAAGAAATTATTTGTTGGTGAAAAATTACATGCGTTGGCAATTGCAAATGATTTTATGTGTAAGCATGAGCAAGGCGATAGTGCTAACAAAACTAAACGATGGTTGAACGCAAGACCGTCAACAAAACAAATGCAGATTTTAGGTGAGCGCCATTTATTTGATTTCTCATTAACAAAATATAAAGCAACAGCATTAATTAAATGGAAGTGGTATGGCGAACTTATTAAAGATTTAGCAATCTTGGAAAGTCGGAGGGTCGCATGAAGCCAAGAGGTAGACATGTTCCATGGCAAATCAAACAACGCTCTTACAAAGAGAAGATTGATACATTAGACGGTCGTTTCAAACAAGCGTTGGTTATTTTTCAAGCAACTATCCACGCCATTATAGGACGCACTAAAGAAGAGTATACAAAACAAATTTGTAAAGCTGCACTTGATGACAAGATGTATCGGTCAGACGCATTGATTAAAAAGATGATTAAAGACAAAGCTATTACAGGTGAGTGTTCATTATGTTCGATCAATTGTTATGGCACCGAAGCGATGCCTCGCAAAATGTCATTCCCTTGTGGAATACCTAAGTGTCCGTTTGAGAAACATCGTTCACCAATAGATCAAGAAGACGCATTCAAAACATTAAAACAAGTAAAGAAAGATTTTTTATATGACTGATATGGTAAATCAACCACCGCACTACAAACAAGGTAATATCGAATGCAAAGACTCGATCCGTTCTATGTTAGGGGACGACGGCTACATTGCATATTGCAGAGGCCAAGTACAAAAATATACCTGGCGTGCGCCACACAAAAACAAACAGCTTGAAGATTATCAAAAGGCTCAGTTTTATTTAAACGAAATTATAAAAATTTTAGGGATTAATTAACCATGACGAAAGGAAAAGAAATGAAAACAATATCAATAGAAGAATACAACCAGCTCAAAATAGAAAACGAATTGTTAAGAAGACAAATCGTAGAAGAAACTAAAGCACGCTACGAAACGTATAGTCGTATGAAATACTACATTGAAAACCAATCTATTATTCTTAGAAAAATAGGCAGATGGTTTAAGAGCTGGACAATATAATGCGAACCAACTTCAGCAATACACCAACGCAGCTTTTTAACGAACGAGTTAATAAAGCATTAGACTTGGGTATTGAAAAGAAAAACAAGGAGCAACCAAGACGTAAATATCTTGGCCCATCAGCAATCGGTCGTGATTGTATGCGTGAAGTTCAATACGGCTACATGGGTCAAGAAAAAGATTTTGATTTTCAAGGCAAGACATTAAGGATTTTTGACTTTGGTCACAAGTCTGAGGAGTTGATGGTTGATTGGATGACCACCGGTGGCATTATTTTACACGATGTTAATCCTAAGACAGGTAAGCAATGGGAATTTACAATTGATGTTGGCAAAGAAGGTAAAGTATCTGGACATTGCGACGGCATTATTAAAGGCATTCAAGATTGGGTGCCAGAGCGAGATATTATTGAAGAGTATGTCAAAGGCTTTCCATGTTTATGGGAGGCTAAGTCCATGAAGAATTCTAAATTTAATGAATACAAAAAGAATGGCATTAAGAAAAGTAATTTTGGATACTATGTACAAGTGCAACTGTACATGGCGTTCATGAAACTAACTGACAATTTATGTTGGTTTACATCCGTTAACAAAGACACCGCAGAAGTTTGGCATGAGTTCGTAGGTTACGATGCAGAAGTTGCACAACAATATTCTGATCGTGCATATGAAATTATCATGGCAACTGAACGTGGTGAACTATTACCTCGTGGGTTTGACGATCCTTCATACTTCCAATGCAAGTGGTGTGATTATCGTAAAACTTGTTGGGGAGAAAGATCATTATGAACCAAGAATTTGATGCATTGTACATCGGTTATTTTGAAAAAAATTTACCCAACAGACGTTACGGCATCACCCAAAAAGTTAGACATGAAACCGGGACGTATTATGTCAACGTACAATATAGTCCTGGTGACTATGTGTTACGAGTTATTCGTTTCTTTCATAAGTTCCAAGAGGAATCTGAAAAAGCATCGATGTGTAGTATTTACTCAGCCTACATGACTGAAATGTTGCAGAAATATCCTAATCCAACTGATGGATTGAAAGAGCTGCAATCAAGAGAACTAAGAAGAGCGGACGGTACCGCTAGTACTATTGTCGGTCACTTAGCTGACCATTTAATTAACGATTATTACTTTGAAAAGGAGCCTTCATGAAAGTAAAACCAAAAAAAGAAACTACCGAAAAAATATTCGAGGCTATGCAAAAACATGTACAGCCATTAATCGATAAACATTTAGAGCAATACACAAATGAAAGTGATTTAGTGCAGCATAAGCTGCATATACTCGCAAACTTTCATGGTGGTGTGTTAATTCAAATCAAAGAAGCGTTTAAAGATCACAAAGATATTTTTAAAAACCCAAGTGAAGCGTTTGAAGAGTTTGTTTATGGCAATTTAGAACTCGTACAGACACCAGTAGTACCAAAAAAACATAGCAATTAACATGAACCCTAGCCCCATGAACCCTGAAGACGAATACGGATGGTGATGAACACAAACTTTAGAACTAATTTTAGTCAGTCGTCAAACATCGATACCGATACAATCAAGTTGTATCTAAAAACTTTGTACGGCTATTGTGATGGGTTTATTCCTATTCGTATGTTCATGGAAAAGGGAGCTACAGGCAATCAATACCAACAATTACATTGGGTACCAACAACATCATTAGAGATCATGCATCAAAGTTTAAAACCTTTGGTCGAGCGTGGACGTAATTTTAAAATGGGTGTGTATGTTATTCCTGGAACTGTTAGTGAGCGAGGTCAAGGTAAGGCGACAGATATCATTCAGTATCCTTGTTTTGTTGTTGATATTGATAGTGGTGATATCGAAGTTGCAAAGAACTATATCGTAGCACAACTCGGACAACCAAGTTTAGAAATTTATAGTGGTGGTAAGACGGAAGACAATGTTTACAAAAGACATTTGTATTGGAAGTTAACAGAACCTGCGACAGACACAGACATTAAACGCTTAACCTCGGCTCAAAAATTAGCAGCACAAAAGATTGGCGCGGACCCAAGTTTTGGTTCAGCCCACCAACCTATTCGTTTACCTGGATCCATTCATCAGAAAAATGACAAAGCAAATCAAGTGCGTATCGTCAATCATTCGCCAGTCGAATACGAGCTGGAAGAGTTGATCGAGAGCGTCAACATGATGACAATTATGGAAGGCCTACAAGTCAGCGAGAAAACATTAGGCGATAATAAAATGCCTATGGAAGACATGTACAAAGAGCAAGTTTATGAAGGTGCAGACGCAGGCGAGACACGATTTGAAGCCATGGGTAGAGCTATAGGGTGGAGTTTAACAAGGCATTTTGAAGGCCATTGGACACTCAAAGAAGCGTGGGATGATGTTGTCGGATACAATCAGACCAAGGTGAATCCACCATGGGAATTAGAGCGTGTGAAGAAGGATTTTGATCGTATCTATCAAATACATTACGACAAACATGGAGCGCCTAAACCAAAAAGAGAGCAAGTTGCACTAGAAGGTGATGATTGGGCAGATATTGTTGATGATGATACCCCACTCCCACCAGAAAT
>CESS01066851.1_pt1 | contig 10086 bp, 7 predicted proteins | sample 326931 | NCBI WGS metagenome assembly CESS01 (sample SAMEA2591098, study PRJEB7988) | marine metagenome | biome: marine biome (ENVO:00000447); feature: deep chlorophyll maximum layer (ENVO:xxxxxxxx); material: saline water (ENVO:00002010), including plankton (ENVO:xxxxxxxx) | depth 55 m
GGGCGGCACGGTAAACGACCCTGCCGTGCTCAATGAATGCATGCCCTGATTGCAGGCCGCACTGCGGTTGGGAGCGAGCTTGGGATATTCAAAGACTCCTCGACTGGGCCTTGAAACGATGCGATGTGGACCCAAGTCGTGTAACAACAACTGGCAATTCTGGAGGAGGGGTTTTAACGGTTCACACTGCAGCAATTGACGATCGAATCACTGTCGCCGTTCCGAGTTGCTCCTTCACCTCATTCACCAGCGAGACCGAATATATTTTTCATTGTGATTGCTGTCTCATCCCCAGAGTGCAAAGCGAACTCGGTGACTTTTCGGACATTGGAGGACTCATTGCTCCCAGAGCTTTATTGGCTGTTCACGGAAAAAAAGACAGCCTCCATTATTTTTCCGACGTCGAAAAGGCAATGGCTCATGTCAGTAAAATTTATCGAACAACCGGTGATACCCATCCATTCAAACACCGGTGGGGCGAGGAGGGACACCAATGCTACCCGGAGATCATGTGGCCATTCATCGAGAAATGGACTCAAAGGTAGCCATCAGTCTCCGAAGGCTTGCAGGAGAATGATTTGTTTTTCACATTCTTTTCGACTTGAGTTTTGATCTAGAATCACGATTTTCATCGCTCAATTATTCAGGAAAGGCTTGCTCAGAACAACAAGACGGATGAGATCGCGCAGTCCTCCTCTCGTGTCATCCAGTTCAGTAAGAATTCCTTCGACGCTTGGGCGGTCGCTGATTTCGAGTTCACGTCCCAAGGCGTAGGTCATCAGTTTTTCAGTCAGGCAGCGATTGAAAAGGTTCTGTCGGTCGGTTAGTAGTTTGCGAAATCCTGAGACCGTTCGAAACGAATCTCCTCCCGGGAGTTTGCCGGTTGGATCGATTGGGTTTTTATCTTCGTATTGATCACGCCAGCTTCCAACGGCATCGAAGTTTTCCAACGCAAATCCAAGTGGGTCGATCTTGCGATGGCACTCGGCGCATGTTGCGACATTTCTGTGTTTTCTGAGTTGGTCTCGAAGGGTGATCGCGCCCCGAATGTCCGGTTCGATGACAGGAATGTCTGGTGGAGGGGGAGGAGGTGTATAACCCAGCAATTTCTCCAGAACGTAAATGCCGCGGACGATGGGCGACGTATCCACACCGTTGGCTGAAGCGGTAAGAACAGCGCCCTGGCCCAGTAATCCTCCACGTCGTCTGTTTTTGAGAGGAACGCGACGCAGCTTGCTGCCTCGAATGCCTTCAATGCCATAGTGTAATGCGAGTTCACGATTGAGAAAGGAATAATCGGTATCCAGAAACTCTCGCAGTGACAGATTGTTATCCAGCACATGTCGAAAAAACATCTCTGTTTCCGCGTGCATCGCCACTTCGAGGTTGTCGCGGTAGTATTCAAGAAAGTCTTCTGATGGAGGCATGGTTCCGATGTTGCCCAGATCCAGCCATCGACTTACAAAATGTCTTACAAATCGATCGGATCTTGAATCGGAAAGCATACGGGTTACTTGGTGCGATAATTTGGATTTCAATGTTCCGGCATTGGCTAGTTTGAGAAGCGTTTTATCGGGAGGCGAGGACCAGAGGAAATACGATAACCTCGATGCCAAGGCGATTTCGCTCAACTCACCTTTACCGAAATTCATATACAGAAATCCGGGAGAACAGAGAATCGCCTGACAGCCAAGTTTGAAGGCATTCAAAGGCTCCAAGCCCTCGCTGAGTTTGCTGGCTACGAGTTTTTGGATTGGCTCCAATTCTCCGTCGACGGGCAGACGGCGGAACGCCTTTTCTGCAAAAATTTCAAGACGACGGGAAATCGAGATGGTATTCAATGCTTCAGGCGTCAAATTGCCATACAGCGTGCGATGCCCGGCTGTCGGCCAGCTGGAAAGGTGAGGGCCTTCGATTTCGATTTCCCAAACCCTCAGGCGAGGCCCCTTGTATGCTTTGAGAACCCCGTGCCCCTTTTCCATACTGCCCTTCATGCCGACAAAAGGTTTGAATTCCGGTTTGTCGGCTGCCTTTGTTGTCAGCAGGCGGACCATTCTTTTGGCTGACATGGGGCCATTGCGAAAGCGGATTTCCGGCTCATACCCCGCTTCCATGTAGACGTCCCACTCAAACCACTGCGGTTCTTCATTCGTTAGCTCGACTCGTTTCAAGGATGTCATCTTCGAGACATTCCCGGTGCTCTCGACGCTTCCCCGTCTATCCACTGCAGCCACCTCCATTACCAGCGGATCCCCGTTTCGAAAATCACCAAGCGCTTTCCCATACTGGTGGACGCGGCCTACTGCCGCGGCTCGCACTCGAATGGTATAGATGCCACTGTGAGCTACACCTCCCTCATGCAACAGTGGGAGGAATCCAATGTGTCCGCCGCGATAATGACGGCCATACAGGTCGGTGAAGGGTGCTTCCGGAATAAAGCGGAAGCGATCGACTTTAAAGAGTTTGGGTAAATCCTTGCTATCCTGGCCGCTGAAGTAGAAGGGAGATTGTTGTCTGTATTTTCTGGATGATGGGCGGTTCCCGAACTGAGTGGCCCTTCGAATGGCCTCTTCCGCTGCGATAAAGTAATGATCCATCAGCCTGCCGGATGTGATCAGACCCGCCCCATTGTTATCGAATCCATCAATGTTGACTTCTGCAGGGAAATTCTCAGCAGGGTTCCAGATGGCAACATTGAGTCCCAGCAAATCCCCGATTGTATGCTGGTATTCCCAGGAGTTCAAACGTCGCAGCTCACTGTGTCCCTCTGACGTCTGTAATTCAGCTCGGGCAGTCGCGAGTCGTCGAGTCAGATGAGCAACCATCAAGGAGCGTTCTTTGATTGAGGGCTGTGGTTTACCCTCTGGAGGCATGTTACCAAGATTCAGCTGGTCAACGATTTCCTGATAGACCATCAAGTGCTCCAAGTTGGTGATCCTGTCGGGCAGCATGTCAAAACGACGGTCTGCTTTTTGCTTTTTCGTTCCGTGACAATCCGTGCAGTAGGACTTCAAGAAGTCATTGGGATCGGGTTTCGCAGACAAAACCAAACATGACATCAGCCATCCTGAAAGGACAGGCAATATCTGTTTCATGACATATGAGGAAATGGAAGGTACATTCATTTCTTTTGATTTCCCTGAACATGGACAGGCAATGGCAGATAGTCGCCTTCTCTGATCATCCAACGATCGAGTGATTCTCGCAGATCATTTTCGATGGTTCTCGAGGACTTTCGTCCTGCGAGATTTGTCAGTTGAAAGGGATCGTTCTCCAAATCATATAATTCAAAAAGGGGCCGTGGATTCCGAAAATAGAGCCTTTCGTGAATCTCTGAAAGATTTCCTTTTTGATGAGCTTCCTGAATTGCATTCCATGCTATATTTCCGCTCGCCATATCGACAGGGGTGTAGGATCGATCTGGTAGAGCATTGTAGATGAAGTGATGGTGCTTTGTGGTGACGCTTCGGGAAAGGTCAAAACCATCGCTTCTTGTAATCGGCCCCCAGTGCCAACTGCGTTCTCCAAAGACCTGGTTCCTTCCTTCGAACGGCAGCTCCAGAAGCTCGGACACAAAGCTGACTCCGGTCATTCCAGCTTGCGACCCGGCTCCTGCGAGACTGAGCATCGTAGGAGCCAGGTCGACTCCACTGATCAGTGCGTTGCTGACGGTGCCCGGCGCAATCTTTCCAGGCCACCGGATCATTAAGGGCACATGAACACCGCGCTGATAGAGTGTCCCTTTGCCACGTAGTAAAGCTTCTCCGTTGTCTCCCATGAAGATTACAATAGTACTGTCGGCGAGTTGACGTTTTCTCAGGAGATTCATGATTGCGCCGAAACCGGAATCGAGATCCCGCACCTCGTTCAGGTATCGGGCATAATCGAGCCGGACCTCAGGCAGATCAGGCCAATCTGCAGGCAGATCCAGTTTTGCCGGGTCGATTCCCTCGTAGTCTGGTCCAAATTTTCGGTGAGGTTGATTGAATCCAAAGTAGAGGAAAAATGGCTTTTCACATGGAACCTTGTCCAAAATATTGCCGATCCAACGAGGGATTGTTCGCAGACCGTTTCCTTTGGTGTTCGCACCCCTCACAAAGTGATCGAAGCGCGACTCGAACCTTTCCCCGCGCATACCAAGTTGCTTCAGTTCCTCTGAAACATGATCTGCATCACGGTTTTTTCCATCGAGATGTTGGTGTCGTCCATCAAGTCCTACCCAATAACCGCTCTCGCGGAGCACGTCGGTGAAAAACTGGATGTTCGTTTGTGCAGGCTGAGCAAAGCGCGTTGTGGAAAGTCCTACAGGAGATCGACCCGCAAAAATTGAAATGCGTGAGGGCGCACACTGGGGTGATGTGGTGTAGGCACGGGTGAATCGCATGCCTTCATTCGCAAAAGCATCGAGATTTGGGGTGAGCCTGAACCGCACGCAGTTCGAACAACCATAAGCACCGACATGAGGTATGCTGTGATCGTCAGACAATATGAGCAGGATGTTCGGTCGATCTTGGGCACTTGCAGTAAGCACCCATTCGATGGCGAATAAGGTGATTAGAAGAGACCTGAGAATCATGTCAGGCGATTTCCATGGGGGAGAATGTTCCCTTACTTCTTCCAAACTGATCGGACTCGGATCCAAACCACTGCAGAGTGGACAGCCAGAGATTCGAAAGTGGTATACGCATGTGCTGCGCTTCGGGGCAGACCAGATGGCCCTTGTGTCGAATCCCCCCTCCTGCAAGCAGCACTGGAAGGTTTCGGTTACTGTGGATTGACCCGTCGCTCATGCCGCTGCCGAAAATGATCAGCGTTTTATCGAAAATCTGAGCTTCTTTCAGTCGGGAAATGAAACCGCTGAGTTTTGTCGTCAGAAACGTTTCCACGACCTGGAGTTGCCCGATGCGATCTTCTGATTTGCTATGGTGGGAAATGCTGTGATAACTGTCTAAATCCAGTTCCGCCGTGCGCAATCCCATTCCGGTTTCCAAGGTAGCTACACGGGTGGATTCAGTCTGCAATGCGAGAGCCATCAAGTCATAGAACAGAGCCACTTCGTCGATATGTTGTCGCTCTTCATTCAGTATTTCATTCATCTGAGGATCAGGCTTGGGGCGATTGAGCCACTTGTTGGACATTTGCAATCGTCGTTCAACATCCCTGATCGATGTTAAATATTGGTCGAGCTTGTCACGGTCTGCCGAGTTCAGTGTCCGATTCAAGGCATTGGCAGAATCCCGCAGAGCATCGAGTACACTGGTTCGATGCTTCAGACGTGCTCGTTCCGCTTCACGCGCACTTTGAGGCAAGTTCACGAAAAGACCCCGAAACAGTTTGGCGGGGTTGTTGATTGGCGGCAGATGAACTCCGGCTCGATTCCAACACATATCGGTGCCTCTTAGAATCCCGGTTTGGATAGAAGGAAAACGCGTTGAACTGCCGGCATGCTCGGCGGCGGCCTGGTCGAGCGAGATGTTCTTTTCAGGGAACCCAGCGGCTTCCTCTTTCTTGACACTGGTCAAAAAACTCTGAACAGTCCTGTGCCCCCCGTTGAGTCCATGATCCAGATGTGAGAAAACCGTCAGGTCCTTACGATGCGCTTCCAGCGGTTTCAGTGTCGAGGTGGGCACGTAGTCCATCCCTGCCGTCTTCGGAAAAAAATTGCCTGGGTAAAAGCCCAGGTGGTTCCCTACACAGACCAGGCGTCTGGGTGCATCCGGCTGGACATCAGAGCCGTAGGCGAAACTCTCGAAGACTGGGAGTGACAAGGCGATACCCGCGCTTTGCAGGAATCGGCGACGATTAAGGTGTTTCCTTTTGTTCATTATCTGGAACTCCATAAAATGATAAGCGCGACATTCAGTCGTGAGCATCCGATTTGGTTCAACTCTGTTCTTGATATTCATAACAGCAGGGAGGGTGGGGTCAATGTTTGTAACTTCAAAGTAGGTTTGCATGAAACCAATTGCTGGATCAGAGGGTGAAAGGCAATTAGAAGCCTGCTCGGCCGTTGACCATCCAGTAATTGCTTTTATCCATGACGGGCTTTGTGGGGAACAAGAAGATCACGCCATGAAATGTGGCGCTGATCCGCTTCTATAAACAAACCTTGGGATAATCGTTTCGTGGAACCGCAATATGAGCTCCTATCCGAGCCGGGGACGAAATGGAAATGGACATAATCCGGAATCGAGTCTTTTGTGGCGGGCTTTGTCGCCGAAATCGCTTTTGGCGAGTCGTTCGGGAATATTGCCCAGGACGCCTTCTTTTGCCCTCTGAACTTGCTCAATACGATCTTTGGACCCGCGGTTGTGGCTCTCGTTCAATACAGAGGGCGGCGCCCTCCGGTCAATCTTGGATGATAATTGATTCTACTATCAGAGGCCAGTATACGGAGGACTGTCGCCACAGCTTTTCACTTGCAAAAATAGAGCCCCTGATTTTATTGCTTAAAGGGTTCGGTAATCTTCAGGCTCGTGAAAAAGCGTGATGAGCCGGCAATTCTATTTTCGATTCAGGAATTCAAAGCATTCATGCGCACAGCCAACGGGAACAGAAAAATGCCCCTCATCAGGCAGCCATGAAGATTCAGCATTCGGAATCATTTTGGCCAGATACTTGCCGAATTCAATGGGGACGATGTTGTCGTCGTAACCATGCCATATTTTGACAGGGCACTGAATGGCGTTGAGGGTCTTGTGCCACGGTTCCAGAAATCTCAGACCGTCTTCATACATTCCCTGTGCTCCTCCTGATAAAGCCTCTGCCATGTTTCTTACCAGAACGGCTTGCAAACCTGTTGTATCCAGCGCTCTTTGATCGCAGGCCGGAAGAAGGAGATGGCGCATGATAGAAATGACGAGGCCTGGGGCATAACCTGCGAACGGGCATAATGTTCTCAATGCCATTTGAGTGAGCATGGGGAAAAGAGGGGTTGACTCGGCCATGAGCCGTTGAGCAGGGTTCATCCTCTTAACTCCCATCTTTGCATGTAAAGGTCCCATGGGTACTATCAGGCAACCTGTGAGAATCCTTTCTGGCAGGCATGACATGGTTGCGCAGGCGTGGGGTCCCCCTCCGGAAAGTCCGATCACGGAAAAGCGTTCCAGTTCCAAGTGATTTGCCAGGCCTTTGATCAGGTCTGCCCATTGCTTGAGAGGAAGGTGTTGTGAGGAAGTCGAGTGTCCGTATCCAGGTCTCTCAGGTGCTATGAGTAAACATTGGTTTTTTTTGGCAAGGTCATTGAATAACTCACCCTCGAGACGGGAGCCCGGCCACCCATGGAAATAAAAAGCAGGGCTCCCGTCCGGATCCCCGTAGCAACGATAAACTAATTTCAGGCCACGATCATATTCGAAAGTGTGGTCCATTTCTCCCTGCAGATGAGACGTAGATTTTTTCATAATGCCATCAAGTAACCCCTTGAACGCAATTCACAAGAACTCCTTCTCTACCTTAGCGCACAGATAAATTCCATCAAGTCACCTCCAGCACTCTTCGAAAGTTGGGGCTGCGCATCGTGGCAAGTTATAGCCAGGTTACCCAATTTGCCAGCAGCGAGACGTGTGATGGATTTATTCTCGAATGGAACTCATGGCTTGGGTAGATGGAGGTTCATGGATTGTCATGTTTGTGGACGATCCCTCTCAATGACCCGGGTGTGAAATCAGTCATTCCATCACTTCCGATATGCAGAATCAAATTGTTCCATCAGTTTCTTTTCCGCATTCAGTGCGGTTTTGTGCGTGGCAATAAAGGTGCCTGCTATTGAAAGTTTTCCCGGCCCTGGAATTTGGTTTTCAAAGTAAAAGTCCACTGTGGTTTGGTTGAGGTGACCCTGATGGTTTTCAGGGTCTACCATGGTAATCAATTCCTGCATGAGCCTGTCATGTGCGATCATCTGCTCCACGACAGTATCACGGGCCATGTCCTTGAATTTCAATATGCCAGCGAAACCTTCGGATCCTTCTTCCGTGGCGATTCGATCAAAAAGAGGTTTGTCCGCAAGAAAAAGCTCAAAAACTTCCAGAGCGCTCAATCGCTCGACCCGCAACGCTCTGGTCAATTCGCCATAACCATTTCTCTGGTTCTTGAAAAAGGCTTTCCACTGATTCAGTTCCTCCGTGCTCCAAAGGCCCTTGGCATGCGTTTCTTCATATGTGTCGACGATGGTGATCCCCATGGCCACCCTCACCAGTTGGGAGATCAACCATGTGTCCTCCTTGCAGATGCGATACAATGCGAACATCAACTGGATATCTTTCATGGCTCCCTGTCTGTCTCCTTTCCTTAGCTTGAATGCTGATGCATCCCGAAGGAAGTTGACTGTCTTTTTCATTGGGCTCAGATGAGGCAGGAGCGTGCGTAAATGAACATCTTTTTTGATGGTCGGGAAATAGCTCCGGGGCCTGTCGGTTGCCTTGTGCAAGTTCATGAGAAAGTCATTGAAATAAGAAAAGTAATGGTCAATGACTTCCTCGTCGTTTCCTTTGATGGCCTTGTTTAATTCCGAATCGTTGATGGAAGTGGATGTATCACGAATATTACGGGCAAGTTGCCTCCAATCCATGATCTTTGCTTCGCCAGATTGCCTGCGGGTTTTAGCTGCGATATGTGCCCGCTCAAGGAAGGTTTCGGTCTTCTCTCTGATCAATGGGTGCTGATAGTTTGCCTCCATACCCTTGCTGCTGCTCATCAGATAACCCTTGAAAGGCTCGGCCATGTAGAAATTATCCTCTTCCGGTGGTGGGGATCCCCGGTAAATGGACATGTCATAGTTCCATCCTTCCTGAGTGCGGGATGCCTTGTGCTTTACCCATTTGGCTAAAGCCTCCTCCTTGCCGCATCCTGGTAGCAGAAAAATCATCGACAGCAAGAAAAGCAATACGGATTTCATAAGGGATGTTAATCTAGGTTTCATCCATCCAACTGATTGTTTTTGGAGGAATGCGTCAATTACAATTCAGGCCGGGAAATGTAATTCATTGGAAATCTAAAGCGGTAGGCAAAGGTGCATTCAGAGCATGGAATTGTCATGAACGGGGTAAATCAAATTGGAAAGTCAGTCTCCCCATACGATCAAAAAAAGCGGATTATTGTGGGCTGCGGCCAACCAAAGTAAAACTCATAATCCATCAACGACTTACAATTTAGATTCGACTTTTGGGACATACGGCACTCGTTTTTGGGGGATGATGGATTCCCCTGATTAAAGAGCGAATACTCGGATCATCTGAAGGTCCTTCTCCATGTCACTCTGTGGTTCCATTGTGTGAGAACTTCGGAAAGTTTTCCATCTCTTTTGAGGTAGTCATCCGCATGCATGACAATGATGGTATTGGGTATGATTTGGGTTTTAAAGCAGGAATCCTGCATTTTACTGAACGCCTTTTCTTCCAACCCCGGGCCATAGTGTAAGGCCCACGCAATATAACCAATCGCGGGTGAGCGACCCAGCCCTGCATCACAATGGATGATAAATTGATTCTTGGAATCGGACTTACATCGAGGATTCAGCCAATCAATGACTTCATGGATGCAGTCTGTTTTGGGGGCATGTTCGTGACCGGGTATATCGCAATCGTAAAAGAGACCGACAAAGTGATTTTCCTTTTTGATCCACTCTGGACGCAGATCACTCAGGTCTGCATCCGGGTCCTGCAATGAAACCATATGGTCGGGTTCGAAGCGATCAATCGAGTGCGACCATTCCTTTGGAGAGATGAAAACTTTCACCTGAAAATACTACCTTTTTTCGGGAGGTGGAACAATGGGAAAAGCTTGTTGATTTGAGGTTTTTTTAAATACAAAAGCATCTGATGTAGAGTGAGTAAAAGGTAATTAGATATGTTGTTAACACTACTCAGGATTGTGGGTTCATGAGGTTGCTTCAAATACGTGGAAAAACTCCTTTTTTCATGGCGATAATCTGGCACTCTGTGCTTATGAAAGCCTGCATCTCCGTCAACTTCCTTGTTTCAGTCTTCGGGTTCCTTCTTTGTGGAGGGACACTTGCGCAGCTTTCTTCTTCGCTGCCAGCATCCCAACCAGACAAAGAGGGTGTTTCCTCAGCAGCAGTCCTTTCTT
>CESS01020035.1_pt1 | contig 10076 bp, 10 predicted proteins | sample 326931 | NCBI WGS metagenome assembly CESS01 (sample SAMEA2591098, study PRJEB7988) | marine metagenome | biome: marine biome (ENVO:00000447); feature: deep chlorophyll maximum layer (ENVO:xxxxxxxx); material: saline water (ENVO:00002010), including plankton (ENVO:xxxxxxxx) | depth 55 m
GGATTCGAAATAGGACCTGAGTTTGTTGTGGGGTATGGACTTGATTACAACGGCAAATACAGAGAGCTCCCTTATTTAGCAGTTTTGGCATAAATCTCTATATTGCTTTTAAACCCAACAGTATTAAATTAAGAAGATGGAAAAGAAACAAGAAAATAAAAAAAGTAACAATAAGTCTTTCTTCCTCTATGTTGGCTTAGGCCTGTTAATATTTTTTGGCGTTCAGCAATATAACGCATCTGTAAATGCACCTGAAAGTAAATCATTTACAGTTTTTAAAAATGATATACAGTCAGGCTCCGTTGCAGAAGCAACAATAAAAGAACAATCTAATCTCGTTGAATTTAAATTGTTTAACGATGATAAGGTTTACCAAACTGAATATCCAGAAGGTTTTGAGGGAGAGGTGTTTCAAATTCTTGTAGATCAAGATATAGTTCTTAATACAGATACTGAACCAGCAGGCTTACAAGATTATTTGTTTGCTTTTCTACCTTGGCTATTTCTAGCTGCATTCATGTTTTATATGTTTTCACAAGTAAGATCCAACGGAAACCAAATTATGCAATTTGGTAAATCAAAAGCAAAAGAACTTGATAAAGAATCACCCAAAGTTACTTTTGCTGATGTTGCAGGTGTTGAAGAAGCAAAAGAAGAACTTGAGGAAATTAAAGAATTTTTAAAATCTCCTGAGAAATTTAATAAACTTGGAGCAAAAATACCTAAAGGTGTACTTTTAGTCGGCCCACCTGGAACTGGGAAAACACTACTAGCAAAAGCGGTTGCGGGAGAAGCTGAAGCACCTTTTTATAGCATCTCTGGTTCTGACTTTGTCGAGATGTTTGTGGGAGTAGGAGCAAGTAGAGTTCGTGACTTATTTAAAAAAGCTAAGGAGGCTTCTCCAGCAATAATTTTTATAGATGAGATTGATGCCGTCGGAAGAATGAGAGGAGCTGGTCTTGGGGGTGGGCATGATGAAAGAGAGCAAACTTTAAATCAACTGCTTGTGGAAATGGATGGTTTTGAAGCAAACCAGGGTGTTATTTTAATGGCTGCGACGAACAGGCCAGATGTCTTAGATCCTGCATTATTACGACCAGGTAGATTTGATAGACAGGTAATTGTTGGTAGACCTGATTTAGCAGGCAGAACTCAAATTTTGAAAGTTCATGCAAAGGACAAACCTTTAGCTAAGAATGTAAATTTTGAAACTTTAGCCAAACAAACTCCTGGGTTTACGGGTGCAGATTTAGCCAACCTTTTAAATGAAGCCGCACTATTAGCAGCTAGAAAAGATAAAAAAACTATTGGAAATGTGGATATTGAAAACTCTATCGATAGAGTTATGGCAGGTCCTGAAAAGAAAAGTCAAGTTATGACTGAGGAAGAAAAGAAAATAATTGCTTATCATGAGACTGGACATGCTCTTGTAGGTTGGGCTCTTCCTCATGCAGATCCTATTCACAAAGTTACCATAATACCTAGAGGAAGAGCATTAGGTTACACGCAAGCTTTGCCTGACCGAGAAAGATATCTTTCCTCAAAAGCAGAATTAAAAGATAGGTTGGCAATGTTAATGGGAGGTAGGGTCGCAGAGGAGTTAATATTTGCTGATCCAACTACTGGTGCATCAAATGATATTGAAAAAGCAACTGACATTGCAAGACGAATGGTTATGGAGTTTGGCATGAGTGACAAATTAGGACCGATGCTTTATGGAAAAGGCTCAAACGAAGTATTTCTAGGAAGAGATTATGGAAGACAACAAGATTACTCTGATGAAGTTGCTTCTTCAATTGATGAAGAAGTACGTAATCTTTTAAATGACGCCCATGTAATTGCTGGCAAGATATTAAAGAAATTTAAAAAACAAATGGATGCGATGGTAAAAGAGTTAATGGAAAAAGAAACATTGAATAAAAATGATGTTGCAGAGGTTTTTAAAACTATTAAAAAAGTAAAAATCTCAGGGACAGGAAGAAACTTAAAAATAGCATAATGAATCATACTCACCAAACTAAAACTGACATTCAGAATGCTCTCGCAGAGTTTATTAAACTTAAAACAACCAAAAGTACAGATGAAGTTTTAGATTTATCTAAAAAATTTTTAACTCAACTTGATGAAAAACTATCTAGCAAAACATCAACAGTAGAAATATTCAAACATTTACAAGAAGTTGAACACAGTCAACCTATTTATCTTAATGGAATTAATTTTGTTAGTTTGTGTGAGCATCATTTGCTTCCATTTTTTGGCACTGTAGACATAGCTTTGTATCCTCAAAAAAAGATTGCTGGAATATCTCGCTTTGATGATTTAGTACGCCATCTCTCAGACAACCTAACGATTCAAGAAACTTTGACTAAAAATATAGCAAACGAAATAGATAGCACGCTTAACCCTAGGGGAGTATTTGTAAGAACTAATGCTAAGCACTCATGCTCTGGGTTTTTAAATAGTGGTGATTCATTTACAGATGTTATAACTACTTTTGCGACAGGGATTTATGAAATAGACCATACGCTGAGAAATGAAGCACTCCTGAATTTTAAATAGAAAGTCAATTTTGGACTTAGACAAAACTTTTATTAGAAATTCTGAAAATATTTTAGGAATAGTCAATCTCACGCCTGATTCATTTTCTGGAGATGGACTTTATAAAAAAGAAAATGAATTAATAAAATTACTAGATTTTGCTGAAAAAAATAAAATTAATAATTTAGATATTGGTTGTGCATCTTCAAAACCCGGATATGACAAAGTTGCCACTAAAGAAGAAGTTATAAGACTGAATTACTTTTTAAATCTTATGAAAAGTAATTTTATATTATCAATTGATACTTCCAACCCTGAAGTTGCAAAACTTGCACTCAAAAATAATTTTAAAATTCTAAATGATGTCAATGGATTTCATGATGACGAGTTAATTAATACTGCAATAGACTATCAATGTAATGTCATCATTGTTCACAGACATCCGGATTCAAAAAGCTTACATGAGAAGATGAACTATAGAAATAATTCAGGTGAAGTTTTAGAACATTTAGAACAAAGGGTGAGCTATGTAATTGATAAAGGTGTTAAAAAAGAAAATATTTACATCGACCCAGGATTAGGATTCGGCAAGTTTGAACAAGATTCTATTGATTTATTAATGAATATTAATAATTTAGTTAATGAAATACCTGTAGTTGTTGGATATTCTAGAAAAAAATTTAGTAAGAAATTAAAACTCAGTAAAAAAGAAATATTTGAACACTGTATTAATTCCGGAGTTACGTTAGTAAGAATGCATCTTACAAATTAGTAATTGGTGTAAGATATTATTAGCTTATGGAAAGGAAATATGGCAGGCTTAAAACCAAATGACTTTCATTGGATTATAGAGGGAAAACTAGCTGTATCAGAATGTATAGGTGGTGGTGGCTTAACCCCTCGTAAAATTAGAAGAGAAGAAGAAATTCAATGGCTTAAAAGTCATGGTATAAATGCAATATTTTCACTACTCGACACAGATTTTAATTTACAAAACTATCAAGAAGTTGGATTTAGAACTTATCACTATCCTTTAAGTGAAGATGTGCCAGCTGAATCCTTAGACATAATATTTGAAGCTATTAAAGAGGCCCTCTTGGATAAAGAAAGAAAGTTATTAATACATAGAGAATATCTAGATGAAGAGGTGCCCGGCATACTTGCAGGATATTTAATATTTTCAAAGCTTTTAGATGATCCAATACTTTCTAGAACAATTCTTGAAAAAATACTTGAAAAGCCTCTATCACCAAAAGCAATAGCATTAATACCATCTGTTTAGTTTATGTCTTTTGACATAAACATCACAGGTATTGAGGCATTTGGCAAACATGGTATTTATGAAATTGAAAAAAATAATGAACAAAGATTTCTAATAGATATTTTCTTAACTCTTGATAATCTTAAGGACGACAATATTATCAATACAATTAATTACGAAGATTTAGTTGATGATTCTATATCATTAGTCCAAACTCAATCTTTTGATTTAATCGAAACATTATCAAAAAAAATTGCAGAACATATTATTAAAAAATACTCAAATTTAAGATTTTCAAATCTGAAATATATCAAAATTACTGTTCATAAGCCAGAAACATCTCTCAGTGATAGAACAGAAAATATTTCTGTAATTTACAATGAACAACTTAAATAGTATTTACCTATCTCTTGGTTCCAACATAGGAGACAAAGCGTATAATTTGAAAACAGCTTTAAACAAACTATCACAAATTTTAGAAATTAAAAAAATTTCTTCGATTTACGAAACAGAACCACTGCTTCATCAAAATCAAGATAATTTTCTCAATATCATAGCAGAAGTTTCCTACTCACAAAAAGCTGAAAATCTTTTAATTAACATTAAAGATATAGAAAAGAAAATGGGTAGAGAAGCAACATTTAGATTTGGCCCAAGGATTATTGATATCGATATTATATTTTTTAATTGCCAAGAAATAAATGAAGATAACCTCACTATTCCTCATAAAGAATGGAAAAATAGACTCTTTGTTATTGCTCCACTTTATGAAATTTTAGATAAAAATATTGATCAGAGTAAATATAATATTTCTAATCAAAAAGTCACCAGGTTGAGTAGTATAAAAATATAATTACGGGCACCAAAATTAGGGCACGATATGACAAAAGTTATTCATGAAATAAATCAAGAAGTATATTCAGAAGACACATGCTTCATTCCCACGATGGGATCTTTGCATAAAGGCCACATTACTCTGTTTGAACAAGCAAAGGCAACACCTCATGCAAAAATTATTGTTTCAATATTTGTCAACAGAAAGCAATTTAATGATAAAAAAGATTTTGATAACTACCCGATTGATATTGATAATGACATTAAGTTATTAGAAAAAGTCAATGTTGACTATATATTTATACCAGATGAAAGTTACATATATCCAAATAAAAAAATCCTAGATGTAAGCTCAGGTCCTATTGGAATGCAATATGAAGGAAAATACAGAGATGGACATTTCGATGGTGTTCTGACGGTTGTAAATAGATTATTTGAATTGGTTAATCCGTCAGCTGCAATATTTGGTAGAAAAGACGCACAACAACTTTTCTTAATTAAGGAAATGGTAAATCAATTCAAAAAAAATATAAAAATATATGAAGGTAAATTAATTAGAGAAACAAGTGGGTTAGCAATGAGTAGTCGCAACTTACTACTATCTGATGAAGCCAAAAAAAATGCCTCTAATATATACAAAATATTATTAAATACAAAAAACTTTTATCAAAATAGCAAATCAATTTCGAAATCGATCAGCCGTGGAAAAACTCTATTTGAAAAGATGGAAATTAGTTATGATTATTTAGATATTGTAGATGTAAACTCTTTTAGAACTCCAGATAAAAATACAGAGAAATTATTGTTAATTACTGCAGGCTATGTAGAAAATATTAGGCTTATCGATAATTTAGAGATTTAAAATGAGTAAATTAATTGCAATTGACATAGGTAATACAGAAACAACTGTAGGAATTGGATCTAATGGTATTTGGGACTCATATAGGTTCACAACAAGAGATACAAATACTTCAGATGAACTTTTATCACTTTTTAACTCAACTTTTCAGATGTCGGCAGAGATGAAAAAAAATTTAAGAGGATCTATTATATGCTCTGTAGTTCCTCAAATTACAACAAATGTAAGTCAAGCAATCCAAAAATATGCAAATGTGGAGTCCTTAATTGTTGGTCCAGGAGTAAAAACAGGACTCAAGGTAAATATCGATAATCCAAAAGAGTTGGGACCAGATAGAATTGCTAATTCAGTTGCAGGTTATTTAGAAACTTCTGACAATGTCATTGTTATTGATCTTGGGACTGCAACAACATTTGATATAGTAAATAAAAATAAAGAATATCTTGGCGGATCTATCGCACCTGGAATTAAGATTAGTTCAGAAGCATTAACCTCCAAAACAGCCTCTTTAAAGTCAGTAGAATTGAAATTACCTCAAAATGTAATTGGTAAGAACACCTATGAAGCTATACAAAGTGGGCTAATAATAGGACATGCTTCTATGATTGACTCAATGATTGAAAAAATTATCCTAGAGTTGGGTATTAACCCAAAAATTATTTTAACTGGAGGATTGAGCAGTATAGTTCTTAAAGAACTAAACATTAATTGCAAGTTTATTGAAAATTTAACATTAATTGGTCTTGAAGAAATATTTAATTTAAATAATTAGGCTGTTATTGTGAGTGAATTATCAAAATCCCAAAATGAAGTCTTCTCTTTAAGAAAAGAGAAAGAAGAAAATATCAAAGCTAGTTCTCTAGACTCGTTTCCAACTAGCTTTAAAAACTCAACTAACATCAAAGTGATTCATCAAAGTCATAGCAAAATTGAAGACGGGGCTAAAACCGATATAAGTGTTTCTGTAAGGGGAAGAATTTTAGCTATAAGATCTTTTGGGAAGCTTACATTTATAGATTTATCTGATGATACTGGGAAAATTCAACTTGTATCCACTACAGATTTATTGAGTGAGGAACTGCAGGAATATATATCAAATATTGATGTAGGTGATATTGCTGGGGCGTCAGGAACTGTTATGAAAACAAAAAAAGGCGAACTTTCAATTGAATTGAAAAATTTTATTCTTTTAACAAAATCATTTAGAAATTTTCCAGAGAAATGGCATGGATTAAAAGATAAAGAAACTAGGTTTAGACAAAGATATTTAGATTTTGTGGTTAATGAAAATGCCAAAGAATCTATTAAAACTAGATTTAGAGTTCTGCAACTAATTAGAACCTTTATGACATCAGAAAACTTTTTAGAAGTTGAAACTCCCACATTACAACCTAAAGCTGGAGGTGCTATCGCTCGTCCTTTCTTGACTCATCACAACGCAATGGGTATAGATATGTATTTGAGAATCGCCCCAGAACTCTATTTAAAAAGACTTGTTATTGGTGGATTTGAAAAAGTGTTTGAATTAGGAAAAGTATTTAGAAATGAGGGTATTGACCTGACTCATTCTCCAGAATTTACAATGATGGAAAGCTATGAGGCTTATACAGATGTCAATGGCGTAATGGATATGGTCGAAAGAATGTGTCAGTATATAGTTGAAAATTTAAATATTGGGTCTGAAGTAAAATATGCAGAAAAAATAGCTGATTTTAGTTTTCCATGGGAAAGAAAAAGTATGTTTGACTTAGTGAGTCATAAATTTGATATGGGAATATCTCATGATTCAAATCTTGATGATATTAAAACAAAATTTGAAACAATACATAACATAACAACTGAGGCGAAAACTATAGGAGAGTTTGTATTTGAATTATTTGAAAAATATCTTGAAAATGAAATTATAAACCCTCTTTTTGTTACAGATTATCCTAAAGAAGTTTCCCCATTTGCTAGAGAAAATAAAGATAAAGAAGGTATAACTGAGAGGTTTGAATTATTTGCTTTTGGAAGTGAATTGGCTAATGGCTTTTCTGAACTAATTGATCCACGAGATCAGGAAGAGAGATTAAAAACTCAGGCTTTAAAAAAGGCAGAAGGTGATGAAGAAGCTCATGTCCAAGATGAAGACTATATTGAAGCTTTAGAGTACGGGCTTCCTCCAACTGGGGGCTTGGGTTTTGGAGTTGATCGCTTTGTAATGATGCTTACTAATAATGACTCAATCAGAGAAGTCATAGCATTTCCCCACATCAAACCTGAAAACTAATTAGCTCTGTTAATTAGGTAATTGTTTATATTTTCTAGAGTAGGAAATAATTCGTGGCTTTTAAGGTCGTCAATAGCCTCAATACTTTTACTATGATAACTATCCATTACATCTTTTGATTTTTCAATAATTTCATTATTAGAAAACTCACTTAATAAAAATTCAATAGTACTTTTACCTTCATGAATTGAATTGATAAGTTCTTGATACTTACTTTTATCTGCGTCTAATGCAATTAGAACTGGCAAAGTATAGGTTCCTTCCATAATGTCATTTCCGGCAGGCTTTCCTAGGGTCTTTGAGTCAGAAGTTAAATCTAATATGTCATCAGAGATTTGAAATACTATTCCGGAGTACCAACCCCAATTACTAATCGCATCCACAATTTCACTAGTAGCATTGGCAGCAATTGCACCAAGTTTTGCACTAGTTTTAACTAGGCTTGCGGTTTTCCCTTCAATTACTTTTAGATATTCCTCAATTGAATGGTTCGTGTTAAAAGCTAAATTTAATTCTTTAGTTTGACCTTCGACAAGCTCAGCATAAGTTGTTGCTAGAAGTTTTACAGATTCTAGACCCAATTCTTCAGCTGCTAGCTCAGAAGATCTTGCCAAAAGGTAGTCTCCGGCAAGAATTGACAAAGTTGAATTCCATTTTGAGTTTGTGCTTTCAACACCCCTTCTAGTTGTAGCATTATCCATTACATCATCGTGGTACAAGCTTCCAATATGGATAAGCTCCACAGCTACACCAGCATCAATTATTTTTTTTATATTACCCTTTTCATTCCCAAACTTTCCAGAAAGAAGAGAAACAATTGGTCTGAACCTTTTGCCTCCAGCTTTAATTAAATATTGAGAAATAGATGTTAGATATTCATTTTCTGAACTTGAAATTTCTAGGAGTCTAGTTTCTAAAATATTTAAATTATCCCAGAGATCATCAAAGGGGATAATATTTTTAATTTCATTTTTTTCCATATATAAAGAATACGTTAAATGTATAAATACTTGTAGTTTTCATTTCAGTGTATAAACGGATAGTTATTAATATAGAAACATGTTTGAAAGATTTACTGATAGAGCTAGAAGAGTAGTTGTTCTCGCCCAAGAAGAAGCAAGAAGATTAAACCATAATTACATTGGTACAGAGCATATCTTGCTTGGTTTAATTCAAGAAGGAGAAGGACACGCAGCAAAAGCTATAGAAGAATTAAATATAAGCATTGAAAGTGTAAGATCCGAAGTTGTAGAAATAATCGGTGAAGGTCAACAGTCTCCTAGCGGACATATTCCCTTCACTCCTCGAGCAAAAAAAGTTTTAGAACTTTCTTTAAGGGAAGCATTACAACTTGGTCATAATTACATTGGGACTGAACATATTTTATTAGGCCTTATTAGAGAGGGTGAAGGAGTAGCCGCTCAAGTACTTAAAAAACTTGGTGCAGAGCTTTCCCAAGTAAGGCAAACCGTTATTAAATTAATTTCATCTTCTGGTGAAAGCAAGAAGCAACAATCTGCATCAACTGGCGGTAGAGAAAGACCTGGATCAGGAACTGGTTCAGCAATTTTAGATCAATTTGGAAGAAATTTAACAAGAATGGCTAAAGAAGGAAAGCTTGATCCAGTTATTGGAAGAACTACTGAGATAGAAAGAGTAATGCAGATACTATCTAGGAGAACAAAAAATAATCCAGTGTTAATTGGAGAGCCCGGTGTAGGAAAAACAGCAATTGTAGAGGGCCTTGCTCAAAAAGTAATTTCAGGAGACGTACCAGTTACCCTTGAAGGAAAGCAAATTTACACTTTAGATCTCTCAGCACTTGTTGCGGGATCAAGATATCGTGGAGACTTTGAGGAAAGGTTAAAAAAAGTTCTTAAAGAAATTAAAACTAGGGGAGACATTGTCTTATTTATTGACGAAATACATACTTTAGTTGGTGCTGGTGCCGCTGAAGGTGCAATTGATGCAGCTTCAATACTAAAACCTATGCTTGCTAGAGGTGAATTGCAGACCATTGGCGCTACAACGCTTGAAGAATTTAGGAAACATTTTGAAAAAGATGCGGCTTTAGAAAGAAGATTTCAATCAGTACAAGTTGATGAACCAAATTTATCAGATGCAATAGAAATTCTTGATGGACTTAAAGACAGGTATGAAGTTCACCATGGTGTTAGGTTTACTGATCAAGCAATATCTTCAGCAGTCAATATGGCAGACCGTTACATATCTGATAGATTTTTACCAGATAAAGCAATAGATCTTATTGATGAAGCTGGAAGTAGGATGAGGGTATATAAAAAACCTCTTGAACC
>CESS01004793.1_pt1 | contig 10041 bp, 7 predicted proteins | sample 326931 | NCBI WGS metagenome assembly CESS01 (sample SAMEA2591098, study PRJEB7988) | marine metagenome | biome: marine biome (ENVO:00000447); feature: deep chlorophyll maximum layer (ENVO:xxxxxxxx); material: saline water (ENVO:00002010), including plankton (ENVO:xxxxxxxx) | depth 55 m
GTTTAAACCTAATATAATCCCTTCTTACACAAGTTCTGAGTGGTATCTTCGAGCATTAAATGAAGAAAATTTAATTGAGATAGAAAAAGACTTTATGAATTTTGTAAATGCCGCTGCAATGTCTACTAAGTGTGAGGTAAAGATAGAATCACCAGACTATAGGTATACAGAAATTGATAATAATAAAACAATGTATGAACTCTATAAAGAAAACTCTTTATTAGTTGATAGAAAGATGATATTGCAAAGTGAGGCCGCTAGACCAGGCCTAGGGTCTACGGATATGGGAAATGTATCTTTAGCGATGCCGTCTATTCACCCAATGCTCTCAATAGATTCTGGTGATGCTGTTAATCATCAACCTGAGTACGCTGCTGCTACATTAACCCCAGGGGGACATAAAGCAATATATGATGGTGCATATGCAATGGGAGCAACAATAATCGATTTAGCTGAAAAAAACCTTTGGGATAATCTTTAAAGTATTTGACTTAGGAATAATTTAGTACGATCATTTTTTGGATTATCAAAAAATTCATTCGGTGTATTTTCTTCAACCATCAATCCCTCGTCAAATAACATCACTCTATCAGCTACTTCCTTAGCAAATCCCATTTCATGAGTTACAACAATCATTGTCATACCGGATTTTGCTAATTCTTTCATAACATCAAGAACTTCTTTGATCATTTCAGGATCAAGGGCTGAAGTTGGTTCGTCAAAAAGCATTATCTTTGGCTCCATAGCAAGAGCTCTAGCAATAGCTACTCTTTGTTGTTGCCCTCCAGAAAGTTGTCCAGGAAACTTATTAGCTTGTTCAGGGATCCCTACTCTCTCTAACAGTTCCATAGCTTTTTCTTCAGAATCAGATTTACTTTTTTTTCTAACCCATATTGGAGCAAGCGTTATATTTTGCAGCACTGTTAAATGTGGAAAAAGATTAAAGCTTTGAAAAACCATACCTACTTCAGATCTAATCGCTTCAATATTTTTAATATCATTTGTCAGTTCAATGCCATCGACAATGATTGATCCTTCTTGATGCTGCTCTAGTCTATTTATGCACCTAATAAAGGTTGATTTTCCAGATCCAGATGGACCACAAATTACGAGAACTTCTCCTTCTTGTATTTCCATAGATATGCCTTTTAAGGCTTGGAAATCGCCAAACCATTTTTTTACATCTTCAGCTTTTATAATGCTCATATATTTATCTCTCTCCTAATCCTAATCGTTTTTCAAATTTCATACTCCTTCGAGACAATGTAAATGTAAAAATCCAATATACAAAAGCAATGAAAAGTAGGTTTTCTCTATCATGTCCTATAAAGTTTAATGGATTTGATTGATTGCCAATAACCATTCGACCAATAGTAAGAAAATCAAATAAACCAATTATTGTAACTAAACTGGAGTCTTTAAATCCTGTGATGATACTACTTACTAGAGTTGGAACTATAGCTCGTAAAGCTTGTGGAAGTACAATTAATGAAATCTTTTGAACTGGATTCATACCAATTGCATCCGCGGCTTCAAATTGTCCTTTAGGTATTGATTGTAAGCCGCCCCTAATATTTTCAGCAAAATAGGCGCCGCTAAAAAATGCTGTGACCATTAAAACCCTAATTATAAGACTAAATTCTACTCCTTCAGGTAGGAATACTGCCATTGTTACACTAGCAAAAAATAACCAAGTTATATAAGGTACAGATCTCACAAGTTCAATTATTCCAGTACAAACTCCTTTAATGATTGGAAGTGTTGAATTTCTACCCAATGCTAAAAGTACCCCTAATGGAAAAGAAACATATGTTCCAAATATTGCCAATAGCCAGGTTAGTGAAAAACCTCCATATATGCTTGAACCTGGAACTACTATCTGAGTTGTTGAAGTTCCCCCTTTAAGTAAAAATGCTGTTGTAGTCAAAGATACAACCCATATGATAATCAAACTCCTCTTTCCTTGTGCAGAAGTAGAAACAGCTGGAATAATGACTGAGAAAAGTAGCAGTAACAATAATGCTGCTTTTATTAAAAGAATTAGCTCGAGAAATAGTGAGGTTAATGTTGCTAAGACTAAGAAGCCTAGATAATAACTATAAAATTTTTGAACAATTTTATTATTAATTAAGGTGATTGTTGCTATTCCAACAATCAAAAAACCGATTAGAACAGGTATATCATTTCTTATAATCTCATTAAGGTCTACGAGTGGTTTTTTAAAAATCCAAGAAAAAATTAAAAGTGGCAATAATACCCATGAGATAGAAACTATTGTCTTAAACTGTTTAGCATTTCTGTAATACAAGCCGATGAAATAAGATATAACAAAAGATACCCAAATTAACGTCCAAGGTATTTTGGTTGTGCTTGATATAGGCATAAGCGGATCAGGAAGCATTCTCTCACCATTTGCATCAAGTTGTATTGTTGGAATTTTAGAAATCCATAATAAAACTATAGGAATAAACAAATAGATAGCAACTAAGAAAGATTTATTGAAAATTAAATTAATTTTTGAAATAACAAATAAAATTATTAACCCTGTGATGCAAATAGCAAGTATAGGAATTCTGTCAGCATAAGAAAATACATCTACTTGCTCTCTAATTCCAGTTGCCGTACTTACTACTACAGAAGTAGTAGGTGCAATAATAACTAGAAAAACTATTCCTGAAATAATTTTTGAAAGAGTAGAGCATAAATTACTTAAAGAAGTTTTTTCTTCAGAGTCCCAGAGACCTACAGATATACCTGTAAAAATGAAGCCAAGTCCTACACTTATCCATATTCTTATAAAGTCTGACTCTGGATAAGCCTGAACCATATAAAGCTGCATATTGTTCAGTACAGATAACCAATCTTTATCAGGAGCAGTTGCAAATCCAAACATCCCTCTGAAGAAATTAATCATTAAATAGCTTGTGACAAATGTCAATAAAGTAGAGGTTGGAGATGAAAATAAATTTTCTCTTAATACTCTCATTTGTTTATTCATATTCGCATTCATTATCTCTCTACTATCTTTAGTTTTCTATTGTAATAATTAACAATGCTTGAAAGAGTCAAACTTACTGTACTGAAAAATATCATCCAAATAATAAAGACTGCTAAGGTTTGTCCTTCTTGGTTGTAAAGTGTTTGACCTACTGCGACTACTTCAGGGAAACCAACAGCTATACCTAGTGAAGTGTTTTTTGCTAAGTTCAGATATTGATTACCCATTGGGGGGAGCATTATCCGAACAGCTTGTGGCAAGACAATTAGCCTTAAAAGAGAGCTGTTACGTAATCCAAGTGATAGGCCTGCTTCAGATTGTCCTTTTGAGACAGCCATGATACCCGCTCTTACAATTTCAGAAATAAAAATTGCTGTGTATATGACTACACCAAGCCAAGTTGCAAAAAAGCCAACAGTTAAGCTTTTCCCTACATCTGTAGAGTATTTCTTAAATTTAGTTGTTCCTACTTGTTCAATCTCAGCCCTGTTTAATTCGTAAGGCGCACCTGATATTGACCAATCAAGCTGATTTGATATGCCTTGGAACATTTGTGGTAATCCCCAATCAGCTTTGAAGGTTAGTTCATCTCCTACTAAAAACTTCGCTACGCCTTGTCCGACAGGGGCAAACATTAACCCAATAAAGACTAGGGCAATAATTACCGTTATTATCATTTTAAAATAATCATCATCACTATATTTACCTTGTAATTCTCCAGATCTTTTACTGTTAATCTGTTTTCGAACAGAAGTAAATGAAATATATCCTGCAATAAGAGATAGTAAAATTTGATAAAAAATACCTGGTACAAGATCCAACCCTTGAGAAATAAAGCCTGCAATAAATCCAATTATTCCTACAATTCTGTATCCACCAAGCCAGCCCACTATAAAAAGCGTAACTAAAGTAACCATTGACCATAAAAATGGCTTTGTTTCTCTACCTTGTTCTTCTAATGTTTTAACTCTTTGTTTATAAACTCGATTACTTATATAAAGAGAGATAATAAAAAATAACATAAACATCCAAGCACCATCTTGTCTGTTTGGCCAAGAAAGAGCAACACCTTTTGAGCTTGCATGAAATAAAACTGAGCCAACATCATAAACTTCAAGTCTTGGGAGTGAGAGGATTAAAGCTTGAAAGAATAAAATCTGGACTAAAAGTGGAACATTTCTTACTAGTTCCAATAGAGAAGTAGCAGTTTTTTCTACAATATAGTTATTTGACAATCTCGCAATTCCAAGAATTGTACCAAAAAGTGTTGCTGCAAATATTCCTGTAACTGTAATTCTTAACATGTTACCCATTCCTGTCTGAAGCATTTGAACACCAGACTTTGGAAGTGTGTAAAGTCCCTCTGCAATTGAAACTCCTGGAGTTTCACCTAAAAAGCCCCATGAGAATGCAATATTAGTATCAGCTAAATTGCCAATTGCTATATTTAAATAATTAAAAATAAGAGCTATTAAACCTGCAAGAAAAGCAAATTGGATTAACCATTTTAAAACGACAACATTTCTAAAAATAGATTTTATATTGCTTAGCAAGTTCACCATAGAAAAAGGTTAGTTGATTAGATTCTTAAATCAAACCGAAATTAGCACAAAAGCAAAAAGGGCCCGAAGGCCCTTTTTACAATAATTTTATTAATTATTACCTTGCAGGAGGTGCGTAAATTAATCCACCATCTACCCATCGGTCATTGTCTCCACCTTCTCTAAAGAGACCTAAAGGATTTAGGTTTCTTGAAAAGATTTCATCATAGTTTCCGACTTGTGCAATAACGTTGTAATAAGCGTCTGCGCTAAGACCCATCTTGGTTTGGAGTTCTCCGTCATTTTGACCGAAAAGTCTTCCCAATTCTGGATTAGCTTCCACATCAGCTGAAGCTACATTTGCTTTAGTTATGCCATATTCGTCAGCAATAATTGTTGCATATACAGTCCAGTTAACGATGTCAGCCCACTGGCTATCGTTTGATCGATAAGTAGGTCCGAGTGGTTCTTTAGAAATTGGTGATGTTGGGAAAATTACCCAATCATTAAGAGCGTCATTGACTGCCCTTCTACCAACAAGTCCTGAACCGTCAGTTGTAACAATGTCACACTCACCAGCAATAAATTTATCAATTGCTTCAGAGAATGCTTCAACTGTTATAAGTTGAATGGTTCCACCTGCAAGACCAACACGCTCAGTGATATTCTTCTCAGTTGTTGTTCCAGCATTTGTACATACTCTTAAACCGTCAATATCTGCGACAGTTGAGCTGTTTGATAAACCATCAGCTACTCTACCCATTAATTGTTGACCATCAAAATAAGTTGTTGGTCCAAAATCGTTACCTAATTCTGTGTCACGACTTTGAGTCCAAGTTGTATTTCTGATCAATACATCAATTTCGCCAGCGCTAAGTGCTGTAAATCTTTCAGCTGAAGTAAGTTGTTTAAATTCAACTTTACTGTAATCGCCGAAAACAGCAGCAGCAACAGCATAACAGTAATCTACATCAAATCCTGTATAGGACCCGTCGTCTCCGACTTCAGTAAATCCAGTTGCACCGGTGCTAACACCGCACTTAAGAAATCCTCTATCTTGAACTTCTTGGAGCGTTGTCTTAGCTACGACTTCCTCAACCTCTACTGCTTCATCAGTATCTGTGGCACATGCTACAGCTACTAATGCGAGTACAAGCAAGGATACTATTGTCTTTTTATTCAATATTTCTCCTTTTAATTAAAAGTAGACTGCTTTTTGTTAAAAACAATCTATAACCAATATACTAAAGAAATAAACACTTCATAACAAAAATATTGTTTAAATACTTAATTAGTTGCAAATCACTATAGATTCGCTAAGAAATCACTCAAGTTAATAAATTTGTCCATTAAAATTTAAGCTTGTGTTAAAGGAGTTTGCATGACTGCAACCGTAGTACTTGGAGCCCAGTGGGGGGATGAGGGAAAGGGTAAAGTCACAGACTTTTTTGCTTCATCAGCTGATTATGTTGTTAGGTTTCAAGGCGGAAACAACGCTGGACACACTATTGTTGTTGGCGACGAAAAACTTGCTTTATCTTTAACTCCTTCTGGAGTCTTATATCCTGACTGTATACCTGTAATTGGCTCAGGCTGTGTTGTTGATATTGGGTTCCTTAGACAAGAACTTGAAATGCTTAACTCCAAGAATGTAAATACAGAAAAATTAGCAATCTCTCCAAATGCACATATAATTATGCCCTATCACAAATTACTCGATGAGCTAATTGAAGAAAGCCTAGGAGAAAACAAAATTGGAACAACCAAAAAAGGTATTGGACCTTGCTATGCTGATAAAATTCAAAGAAATGGTATTAGGATACAAGATTTACTTGATGATGAGATTTTTGAAGAAAAAGTCAAAAAAAATGTTGAAGACAAGAACCAATTATTAACCAAAATCTACAACAAAGATCCTTTGAATCCAGCAGAAATTATCAATGAATTTAAAGCATACAAAGACCTCATTAGCAATCATGTAGAAGATACATCTTTGTTAATCTCTAATGCATTAAAAGAAAATAACAATATATTATTTGAAGGCGCTCAAGGAACTTTACTTGATATTGATCATGGAACATATCCTTTTGTGACTAGTTCTAATACATCATCTGGTAATGCAGCTACAGGCTCTGGTGTTGGACCATTAAATATAGATAAAATTGTTGGTGTTACTAAAGCATATATTTCTCGTGTAGGAAGTGGCCCATTTATTACAGAGCAAGATAATGAAATTGGGGACTATCTAATTGAAAAGGGTTCAGAGTTTGGGGTGGTCACAGGTAGAAGAAGAAGATGTGGATGGCTTGATTTAATTTCCCTTAAATACTCAGTAAGAGTTAATTCTTTGAGCGAATTATTCATTACAAAACTTGATGTGCTTTCAGGTCTTGAAGAGTTAAAGCTTTGTATAAGTTATCAAAATGGTCAAGAAACAATAAATGACTATCCGTATGAACAAAATATGCTTTACAGTGCCAAACCAGTTTATGAGACATATGAAGGTTGGACCGAAGATATCACTTCCGTCAAAAACTTTGATGATCTACCTGAAAATGCTAAAAAGTATATAAAAGCTATTGAAAAATATATTCAAATTCCAATAACTTTTATATCTGTAGGACCGGAAAGGAATCAAAATATAGTTATCACTGATGATTGAAAGATACCAATACCCCGAAATTGAAAAAATTTGGAATGATCAAAACAAATTTGATACCTGGAAACTTGTAGAGCAAAAATATTTAGAGACTTTAGAAGACAATAATATTTCACCTAAGGGGGTGTCTTCAATCATTGCAAAAAGTCAAGTTTTAAAGGAGGAAGTTTATGAGAGAGAGAAAGTCACAAATCACGATTTAGCATCTTTTGTGGACATACTTCAATCAAAAGTTGGTGATAATTCTAACTGGATTCACTATGGTCTTACTAGCTCAGATGTAGTTGATACAGCTAATAGCTTGCTAATTAAAAATTCTTTATCTGTAACTATAAAATTACTAGATGAGCTTTTAATGCAAATTGAAGTTAAGGCAAAACAGGAGATGAATACACCTGTAGTTGGTAGAACTCATGGAGTTTTTGCTGAGACGACTTTTTTAGGAAATATTTTTGGTAATTGGTACCAGGAAATAAAAAGAAATAAGAAACGCTTAGAAGAATGTATAGAAACAATTTCTATAGGAAAACTAAGTGGGCCTGTTGGAAATCATACTGTAGTTGATGAAAATATTGAAAAACAAACTCTTAACAAACTGGGACTAGAAGCTGAAACCTTTGCTAGTCAGATTGTTGCAAGAGATCGATATGCAGAAGTTGTTACAAATCTTGCGATTCTTGCAAGTAGTTTTGAACGAGTTGCAACAAACATTAGAGGTTACCAGCGATCAGAAGTTTCTGAATTAAGTGAACCTTTTAAAGATGGACAAAAAGGGTCATCAGCTATGCCTCACAAAAAAAACCCAATATCTAGTGAAAGAATTACTGGATTAGCAAGAGTTGTTAGAGGCTATGCATTAAGTAGTATGGAAAACATGGTTCTTTGGCATGAACGAGATATTTCTAATTCTTCAGTTGAGAGAATTGTTTTACCAGATAGTTTTAACTTACTTTGTTTCATCACCAAAGATTTAATATCAATTTTTGAAGGTCTTCACATAAATTACAAAGCTATAGAAAAAAACCTTAAAGATGCAGCTGATAAATTAAGCACCCAAAAAATTCTTTCTGCTTTAGTAAAAAATGATATTGACAGAGATGAGGCTTATAGAGCTATACAGGACTTAACTTTTGCAAATGTTGCTACCAAAGAAATGGTTAGCAAACTATCTAAACAATTTAAGGTTGATACAAATCTAATTCTAGATTTTATTGAAAAAGAAGCTTCGCTCAATAATAATGAAAAATCTTTCAATAACAAGTTCAAGTAAATTGAGAAAGTTTTATACAAAATATTTAGAAATTAAAGAAGAATTAAAAGAGTTAAATATTAATCAAGAAGGAGTTTTCGATTCTGTAATTGCTCCACTTTTTTTTGTAGTAACCAATAATTTTACGAATCTTAATCAAGCAATCTTATATACCGGTATTTTGCTGCTGCTTTTATTTCTATATCGTCTTTTAAGAAAGCAGAATCTAAAATTTGTATTTTATGGACTAATTGGTACTTTAGGAGCGCTTCTTTTGGCGAGAGTTCAAGGTAGTGCTTCTGGTTTTTTCATTCCAGGAATTGTCAGAGATATTGTTATCGCCATTATAGGTTTCATTTCAATAATAATTAAAAAACCATTTACTATTTATAGCTCTAAAGCAATTAGAAAATGGCCTCAGGAATGGTATCTACATGAGCTTGTCCGTCCTGCATACACAAGAGTTGCAGTTATATGGACTCTATACTTATTTCTGAAGGGTGGCTTGCAAATAATTTTTTTCAACTCTCCTGAGATACTTGTAACAATTAAACTTTTATCCTCAAATCAGACAACATTAATTTTGTTGGTCGTTACCTATATTATTGGACAAAATAAACTTCAATCTCTAGGTGGACCAAGTGTTGACGAATTTACTAACGAAGTACCCGCCCCATGGAAAAGTCAACAAAAAGGTTTTTAGAGTAGGATAAATATATGAATAATATAACATCATCTGATTTACCTGTACTTGCCTATTTAATTGGAATTCTCATTGCTTCTTACCTGATATTGAGATCAGTAGTTTTTCCAATAATAAAACGTGGTGCAAGTAAAACAACTACATATATAGACGACCTATTTCTAGATAAAAAATTTTTAAATAGAATTTCTTATGTATTCGTTTTTGTTTTATTTAATTTTTTAATTGCAACACCCCGATTCAATTTAGAAATATTTAATACTGAAATTTCTAAAAGAGTCTCTAGTGCGCTTTTAACATTATTTGTTGGCCTTACACTTCTTGAGATGTTAAACGTCTTAAATAAAGTTTCCGAAAATATTAAATCACTAAAAAATAGGCCGATCAAGGGCTATGTTCAGATTGTTAAAATTGTTGTTAACTCATTCATATTCATAATTATTTTCGCAATAATGACTGGTCAACCAGTTAGTTATTACATAAGTGGTTTAGGTGCCCTTACAGCCGTTCTATTGTTGGTTTTCCAGGACACAATCTTATCATTTATAGCATCCGTACAAATTGGTCAGAACAACATTATTAATAATGGGGACTGGATTGAGGTACCAGAGTATGGAGCTGATGGCGATGTAATAGATATTGCCTTACATACAGTTAAAGTGCAAAACTGGGATAAAACAATCACAACAATCCCTACATCAAAGATCGTTACCACGTCCGTAAAAAACTGGCGAGGAATGTCAGAGTATGGAGGAAGGAGAATTAAAAGATCTATCTCCATAGATATATCAAGTGTTAGGTTTATGGAGCAAAAAGATCTTGATAAGCTAATGAAAATCTCAACTGTAAATAAATATCTCTCTGAAAAAATAAAAGATATTGAAAAATTCA
>CESS01010099.1_pt1 | contig 10039 bp, 4 predicted proteins | sample 326931 | NCBI WGS metagenome assembly CESS01 (sample SAMEA2591098, study PRJEB7988) | marine metagenome | biome: marine biome (ENVO:00000447); feature: deep chlorophyll maximum layer (ENVO:xxxxxxxx); material: saline water (ENVO:00002010), including plankton (ENVO:xxxxxxxx) | depth 55 m
ATCTACCTTGACTAGATGAACTAGCTGAAGAACTAGATGAAGAACTAGAACTACTTCTGCTGTGTCTTGATCTACCTTGAGTTGATGAGCTAGGACTAGATGATGAACTACTAGTACTACTTCTGCTGTGTCTTGATCTACCTTGAGTAGATGTACTAGCTGCAGGTGATGAACTAGGAGTAGATTTACCAAAACCTATTGGATTACCATTTCTGTCGGTTACTGCACTTCTAACACCTGTGTTTGGATTAGTGTTACCAACCGCTCCAGAAAAGCCCATAGCTTGAGCTGCTGCATTTGCTGCTCCAAAGTTTCCTGGAGCTCCGTATCCTACTGGACCTCTAGGTGATCTACCTTGACCTGGTGTACTTGGGCCTGGTGAAGTACTTCCAGAACTTGAAGGTCCTGACATTGCGTTTTGAGTTAAACCTCTTGTAGCAGGATGGTTTTGAACTGCTACGTTTGCAGCTTGTTGAGTCATTCCCGCTAAGCTTGTGTCTCCTACCATTGCCATTGATTGACCAGGAGAAACATTAGAATTCATTTGAGATGCAACTGTTGAAGCATTTGTAGAAACTGATGGAGTTCCTGAAATAGCTCTAGCTAAACCAGGATCAACTTGACCCGGACCATATCCGGTAGAGAAACCTTGTGCTGTTGCTTGTTGTGCTTGTGCTGGGCTCATGCCAGCTAAACTTGTATTACCAACCATAGCCATTGATTGACCTGGACTTACAGGTCCTCCAGCAACTGATGGAGACGCAGTTCCTGACATTGCATTTTGAGTTAATCCTCTTGTGGCAGGATGGTTTCCTGATGATACTGCAGCGGCTGCTGCCTGTGCTGCTTCTGCTGATTCTGATTGTTCACCACCAAACAAATCACCTAAAAAACTTGTAGCAAGTCTAGTTGCTGATGGTATCATTTGATACATATCGTAAGCTGCTTGTAATGGTGCTGGTGCTGGATCACCTACTGAAAGCATTGTTGTGTGACTAGGAACATAAGAAGCAACTAACTGTCCATTTTCATCAATACCATAAGCTGTTCCACTTGCTGGAACAGTATTACCAAAAGAATCTATTGTTGTCGGCTCTGGTCTGTTTCCACCACGCTGTTGTGGTTGCACTGATGGTGGAATAATTGGAGCAGACGGTGTCGCAGCTAATGCAATATTACCTGGATCAGAAGCAGTTGTTCCTGTTGGAACACCACTCATTAAAGCGGGTCTTATGTTATAACCTGGTGCTGAAGAAAGACTGTAAGTTGGATCAGAAAATTGACTGTAATAATTTTGACCGTAAGAAGAAGTCATAAAAGGATTGTAAGCAACAGGTGTAGCTGGTGTAGCTGGTGGAGTGTATATTTGATTATGAATATTTCCTATGCCCCCCAGGATACCACCCAAAGCTTTGTGCACACGACCGCCGTGCGCCTTGTTGGTGTTTTGTCCTATCTGAAAATTATCGTCACCACGGAACATGTCCATGATGCCACCGCCTATGTTTTTCAATGTGCCTCCCACTGCTTCCTCAACTTTTTTAGTTGTTTCTGGAGCATACACGTCAGCCGCAATATATGCAAGCTCTGGTATCAAACTTACTAGCGCAGGTATAGCTCCTATTCCCGTTGCTGCCACAGCCCCTCTTCTTGCTAACATACCAGGAGCTCTTCTAGCTAATATTTTTAAAAACCCTTTTCCTTCTTTGGTTTTTGCTAGTTTTTTTATTGCTTCTTTAGCTGCTTTTTTATCTTTAGGCAAACCACTAATAGGAGACATTTTTTTTCTAGCTGCTTCACCAGCAGCAGCCATAGCTCCACCTACTACTGGATATTGTAAAATATTTTGTCCTACAGCTTCATCACTTGTAAAACTACCTTCATCATCAGCAAAAAATAATTCAGCCCCTTTTTTAAGAGCACTTTTATTTTCTTCCTCTTCCTCAGTTTGTTCTTGAGCAGCATTAACAGCAGCCACTGTTGTTGGATCAGCTCCTTGATTTGTTAATGATAATACATTTAGTAGATTCTCAATATCAGAGTTTGTATCTTCTTTAGGATTAAAAAATTCAGCTAGCTGACCCATGCCGGTATCTATTTTACTTTGATTAGATTCCTGAAGAGCCTGTGCATTTAGCATTGCGTTTTCTCTTGCTTGAATATTTGCACGTGCTTTACTTCTCCAGTCTCCTCCATAAGAAGTCATGTCGAAAGTTGGCATCGTTACATTATCAGCAAATATACTCATTAGCCTTCCTTAATTGTAGCTTGCATTTGTTTTATACCATCTTTAGCTAAAGAAACTGATGCTCTAAGTTTTGCATGATCATCATTTTGATCAAGTTTATCTTCTGCTATCTCTTTAGCTTGTAGCATCTTAGCTCGTTCTAAATTTAATTTTTCTTCTGCTTGTTCTTGTTGTATTTGATCCTCTCTAGCTTTTATATCTAGTTCTCTATCTTTTAATTTTAATAATGGATCATTTTCAATTTGGTTTAGAACTTCTTTTTCTGCTTTTGCATAGTCATCCATAAACTCAGCTATCAAACCTGCTTTACGTCCTTCTATTTGTACTTGTAACTCTGCCGCTTGTTCTTGAGCTTGTTGTACTTGTGGTGGAATCTGCATTTGTGGGTTAGCTTGTTGTTGTTGCAGAACAGGAGCGATTGCTTGTTGTACCTGTTTCATTTGTTCCATCTCTTGTTTAAATTCTATTTCTGTTTGTTCTTGAGCCATCAAAACTATATGTTCCATACAGTTCTGTTGTAAAATACCTAATGCTTTTGGATTGTTTCTTACAACCGCTGTACCCATAAAGTTTAAGTGTGCTCTCATGTGTGCTTGGTGATCTTGTTTTGGGAATGCTTGTATTTTTTTACCATTCAAAGCTAACACGTTTTCTGTTCCAGGATCCATTGCTCTTGGTGCTGGAGGTGGTGGTAAAACTTGATCAATATCTTTTACACCTAACGCTTCATACATATGTCTGTATGCATGATAGACGTTATGCATTTGTGGATTTGACATTGCAATCTGTAATTCACTTTGTGCAATTGCTATACGCTGTGTTTGTGAAAAAATGTTTGGATCAGCAACTGGAATGATGTCTACTTTTTTATCAAAATCGTTTTTGTATATTTGGTTCTGTCCACCAACAACATCATAAGGATATATAGGTGGTAGATAAGTTACAAAACATTCTTCGAGTAACATAAACTCACATTTCATCGCTGCGTAAATTCTTTTGTGTATTGCAGACATAACCCGCGATCCACGTTCCAATAGCGCAACTGTAGTACCCACGGCTGCTGATTGGTTACCATCACCAACTTGTAAATCAGCAATGCTCGCGAAACGTTGACCAGCGCTTACTACCACACCCATCAACTGTAATAACGTGCCGTCAGGACCTTTAAAAGGTAACGGCATAAAAGCATCTTTAAGGTTTCCACCAGGTGCATCAACGTCACGGAACTCGCCCGGCTGCAACGGTTGAGCTTCGTCTCTGACCCTGATGCCTCGCATCTTAAATCCGGCTGGTAAATTTGACAAGGTGCCGGCGTCTAATAGTTGTCGTAGAGCTGCTGTTGCAGTTCTAGATAATCCGCCGATCATGTGAATTAAGCCGAACCCATAAAACCCGAGTCCTGGTAGAAATTTAAAGTGAACGAAATAATCTTTACGTTTTTTAGTCTGGTCTTGTTCATCCCAGTTTCTTTTAACGCTTAAGATTTTTCCTGTACCCTCGTCCAAGGTAACTATGTAAGGAAACTTAACGCCTGTAGACTCACCTGTTTGTGGATCTACATCAGCAAAACCTTCTATCTCTAGATGCATGTGTGCTTCTAGTATTGTAAATATTTCATTTTTATCTGGATCAACTCCTGATAGTTCATCTTTCTTTGCATCAATGTCGCTTTCTGAATAAGAAGAATTGTCTCCTAATTCTACATCAGCGTAAACACCTGCTAATTGTTTCATAATGACGTCGTTTTTTGTCATTTTTATTTTATGAATAATTGTTTCTGTATCATCTAAACTTGTAGAGGTATATGGAACATATAGATCTTCTGCAGGTACAAACTTAGACACACATCTTCCTAAAAGCTCATCGTAATAAACTTTTTTAAATGTAGAACCTGATAAAGGTAAATTAAATAACATTTGATCAAACTCAGGCTCATACTCTTTCATGTTTATCATAAGTTGATAATTCATGAATTCTTTTACACGTTGAGACTGTTTTACTTTTTCAGGAGTTTCTAAACCCATTATTTGTGTTCTTACAGGTCCACCTGCAGGCATAAGTTCTTTATAAGCTAGTGCCTGAAACTGTGTTACCGCTTCTGCAAGAACAGGGTGGGTAGCCCCACTTGATCCTTGGAAGGGTTCACTTCTGTCTTCGTATTTAAAACCAAGTAAGTCTAAACCGTTTACGTAAGTTTGTTCCCAATCACTTCTTGAAGATTTACAGTCTTCGTACGCTTCTAAAACATCATTTGATACTTCATTCAGAACATTGTCTTCTAAAAGCTCTGCTAAGTTTTCTTGGTGTCCGGCCATAGCTTGTTCTTGCATAGGTTCACCAAAGTTTACAACAGCTCCCCCGTCTTCAAACATTTGCACGTTTGATTCTTGTGGGTCTTCTGCTTCTAGTTCTATTTCCTCATCATAGACCGTTTTAGAATCTTTCAATTCATCTACGCCTTGATCAGGCATCTTTTTATCAATTGCCATATGAGCTCCTTGTTCCAAATAAGTTTCCTACACCCATCATGTTACCTAACACGTTTTGACCGCTAACACCATATCCTCCTGTAGGGTTTAGTTCTTTATAAATTTCTTCAATACCTTCTCTGTTTTGTTGAATCTGTTGACCCAATCCTCTAGTTGACGAGTCTATTTGTCTGTTCAAATTCACAAAACCACTTCCTGTTGGTGTTTGTAAAAACGAATTCATTTCTTCGTTTTGTGGTATCTGACCCATTGTTGTAGAGGCTTGCCCCATAATTTCGTTTCGTCTTGTATTCATATTTTGAAGGTTTTCATTTGCTGTTTGTCTTGCTTGGGCCATCGCGTTGCTGTTAGGAACACTGTATCCTGTTGGACCGTTTCTAAGAGTTTGCATTCCTTGTCTAGCTAATGCAGGGTCAAGAGCAAACGGATCATTACTTTGAAGTGTATTAACAATACCACCAGCTGCAAACTCAGAACTTGAAGATCCATCTCGTTTATAAAGCATTCTTACAAAAGCTTCAGCCCCTTCTGGATCAACAGCATACATTCTTTCTAGTTTTGCGTTATCATCTAATAAAAGGGCTCTGTACTTTTCATAGTCTATTAACTGTAACATCGCACCGCGAGCAGCTTCGTTATATCTTGGAGAGTCCATAATCATTTGCTCCATGTCAGCGAAATCATCTAAATTGTCTGTGGTCCTGGATACGTTTTTAATCTGTTCCATATCTGCTACGTGATCAGATCTATGTCCTGTTGAGAAAGGTCCTTTAGGTTTTCCCATTTCTTTTTCTAGTTGTGGGTTTACTCTTTTTAAAAGACCTAGCAAACCACCTTTAAATTTTTTCTCTCTTGGATTAAACGGAATGATATTGTCTTTTCCTTGTTCTCCTAGTTTATCTAATTGACGAAAATCTACTTGAGCTCCAATCATTTCGTTACCATCAAAAATTGGTTTTGGTGTCATGTCACCACCTAGTCTATCTATCTCTAAAATATCGTTCATTCTTCCTACTGCATCATCCATGTATTCTAGATAATCATTACTTAAACCAGAAACAGGATTGTCATAAATTTGTTTGGAAACTTTTTCTGTCATGCTTTCAGCTATTCTTCTTCTTTGGTCTGGGTTTAATAAACCAAGTTTCTGTCCTGTTATTATGGCCTCTGCTTCTATTAAACTTCTGTGAAGACCTTTACCAGTTGGTTCATCGTAAACTTCGTCAGGAACTAATTTAAGTTGCTCTTCTAATATTTTATTAAACTGATCATTAGACACACCTCTTACATCAACTTTTTGTTTATAGGTTTGTCTTTGACCAAAAGGCTTCATTCCTCTTTTTGCAAGTTTAGTTGCTTGCATAATACCTTCACCAATAAACTTACCAAACGCTGCATGTATACGGCCACCGTCTTTTTGTTTTGTGGTTGTTCTTTTTAAAGCGTCTTTTAGAAATCTAGTTGCTTCAATAGGATCTTCACCATCATCAATTAACCTACTAAAAGCGTTCATGGCTTCTCCTATCTGTTCTTGTTCTGCTGCTTGTATCTCTGCCATTGCTCTAGTTCTAGAAGTCATTTCTCCTAAACCACGTAGTGTGTCGTCTGTTTCTTCTGCTTTGTTTATTAAGCTTCGTCCCATTGGTTCAAATGCTTTGTTTGTAAAACCACCATCTTCTGTCATGACGCCTGCTTTTTTTAATTCTTCTACAATTTGTGAAGCGCTTGCTGTTGGCTTGTATAGAATTTTAGTTTCTGGTGGAATATCTAATCTTTCCATAATGTCAGTTACAAAGTCTTCGTAATCTACTTGGTTCATTCTTTTGTTATCTACAAAAGCTCTCAACATATCATCATCGTATATGTCCATACGTTTTGGACTGCCCATTTCGTAACCCTCATTTGCCAACTCAACTATAGCTTCTCTAATTTCTGTTTCTGTTTTACCTGTCTCTTTCATCATCCTTTCTATAACAGGTACCTCCGCTAAACTTTTATCGTAAAGACTATCTTGTATTACTTTACCGTCGATTGTTTTTCCTTTGTCTGCTATCGACATTTCATCAAGAACACCTGGCGGTCCTTTATAAGGACCCGTGCCACCTGATCTTGTAGAGTTAGCCATGTTGCCATAATACTCTTGGTATAAAGCTTTATCTCCTGGCCCACCTGGTAAATCCGTGAGTCGCGTTCCGCTGTCATTTATTTTTAAATAACGTTCCGAGGCTCCCGCGCCACGTCTAGTAAAGTTAAGTGGGTGTGATTGCAGTCTTTCACTGCTCATGTAACGTCCTTCTAAAAGATTTACTAACTCATCTTCTAAACTTTCGTTTTCTCTATAAAATAATTTTTCTACTTCTGGTGTGTTTCTTTTATCGGTAAGTATTCGAAGACTTTCTTTAACTTCTTCTTCTCCAAACTCATCAATTAAGTTTTTTTGAAAAACTTTTTGTATTTCACTAGGAGCTGTGTCTACAACTTCTTTTGCAGCGGGATTTGACGACCTCTTTCCAAAAAGAGCCGCTAAACCTTTTAAAACTTTGCTTGCCATTAGTAATACGTTCTCCTACGCTCAGGAAGTTCCTCATCCTCGTAATCGTCGGGGTGTTCTACGAAACCACCTTGTCTAAATCTCATTAATGCTTGAGTCATACTATCCACTAAGTCATCATGTTCGCCTAGTGGGAATGCAGCGCACTCCTCAATCATTTCATCAGCGAATTTGCGATCCGGGTACCAAACCATTCCTGCTTCAAACATCGGAGCAACAGAATTCACTCTAGTATGTTTATCATTTCCCTTACTAGGTGTAAAGTTAATAACTGGTATACCCATTTTGCGTAATTCGTATGTCAACGGTAAACCTGATGCCTTTGCCTCAATAATAACTGTTTCTGGTTTCCAATAGTCGTATTGTTCTTTTGCTTTCTTTCTAAGCTCTGGAAACTCGTATCTATCCTTCAAAACATCCAATAACATAAGCCGCGGTCCACCGTCCTCGAGTTCAAAGACACCCCACGTGCTTATTGCACTAAAATCGGCTGTTTCTTTCTTCATAAACGCCGTATCATAGCTCTGAATGACATGTTGGATGGGTGGTAGCTCGTCTTTTGGCCATTTTTTCCACCAATCACGCTTAATTATGCTTCCTTCGGCCGAAGTTGGGCTTTGTTGGTACTGTGCATTCCATTTTAGAGTCGAAACTGACGCTTTTACAGCTTCAAGTTCCTCAATTTTCCAATATCCAGGCCAAACCGGGTTACCAGAAGGTAAAATTGCAGGAAATTCGATCACTTCCCACTGATCTGCCTTTGGTTCCTTCTGCGCTTTCTGCAATTTGCCTGTTAAATCAGCTACAGACCATCTTGTCATAACAACAATGATACGTCCTCCAGGTTGTAAACGCTGTCTAGGTCCTGAAGTGTACCACTCGTACACACGATCGTACGATGCGGGGTTCATTGCGTCTTGTTCCGAATGTGGATCATCAATAATCAATAAGTCCGCACCACGGCCCGTGATACTTCCGCCAACACCAGCTGCATAATATTCACCACCTTGCGATGTTTCCCATTTACCAGCGGCTTGAGAGTCTTCTCGTAGTCTTGTGTCAAAAATAGTTTGGTAATCTTCAGTATCAATAAGTGTTTTTGCTTTACGTCCAAAACGAACTGCAAGTTCAGCGTTGTTTGTTGCTTGAATAATTTTAAGAGTTGGGTTGTTACCTATCATCCAAGCAGGTAAATAGTTTGACGCAAACTCAGACTTTGTATGTCTAGGTGCCATGTTAATAATTAATCGTTTGAGCTCGCCGCTTGCGACGCGATTAAATTTTTCTGCCATAATTTTATGGTGTTCGCCTTCTATAAATTCAGGCCACATGTATTTTACAAATGCAAGAAAGTCATCTCTTACAGCCTGGTCTTTTTTTCTTTGATTAAGAAGTAGTGCTGTCTTTAGATATTCTTTTTTAGTATCGGGTGGTAGGTTTTCTATTTGTTCCGGTGTTAGCATTTGAAAAAAATTTTTATAAAATTTTTGCACTTTCTTGTTTTTTAAAGTGAAAACGAATTTAGCACATATCTATTTGTAGATCAAACATATAGTGCTGATATTGGGACCCCTGTATATGCGCAAGCTGGGTGGGGTGGGGTCCGGTTAGTGCTCACGCGTTCTGTGTTTTGGGTCCTACTTTTGAGCGAGGTCGCAAGTGGCATGGGGAGTTTTACACGCATAACTACGATACTCCCCATACTCACTATTGCATAGTGTTTATTGCGTCAGCAATAACAACGACATTGTCTTGGTCATACTTCTGTCGTTCTGCAATCTTCTGTTCTCTAGTCATGGTTTTATTCTTCATGCCTTTAACCATACTAGCCAAGTTAGTTGGATTATATATAGATAGTCCTGTGCTATTGACTGTGATTAAATCACTCTCATCACACACAACACCTAACTCATTCATCAACTCAACTCCCTCGTCAAGATAACGATAAGCTTTCAGTCCTGTCATCATAGCTTTCTTCTGTTCTTCTATCGTATCTATCCAAGTTTCGTGAGCCGAACTCAACTGTGCTTTCATTTGTTTGAACTGTCTAAATTGGTCGAACTCCATAACAGTACAAGCAATAGTCCTAGACCTACAATGGCTCGTACCAATGATATCTAAATACCATTGATTATCGAACTCTTTGCAAAGCCCAATGTTTCTATCATTGTCAGAACTATAAGAACTATAATTAGAATAACCTAACTCTTTATCATTCGCCTCAATGTGTTGGTGTTTGTGAGGATTGTCTTGGTTATTCTTTTGTTGTGGAAATATATCTGCATTACACCCTTTAGCTTTTAATTCATCTCTAAAGTATGCGTATGCAAATTGTCTGCCACTATCATTGTTATAGTTTGATTGATTGGTTGCACCATATAAACCAAAGTCTATATGTTCTGAACACTCGTCATCATGGCTATCCTCGTCTGTTGCACTAGAGAAATAAAAGCATTTATCTTGTGCCACTACATCAAGTGGTCTGCCATATCTTCTCTTTAAGTCTTGGCATAACTCAACATCAACTGTTGGGTATGCTCTTTCAACAACTTGTCTAGCCAATTCGTGTGTTGTTTCGTAAGTCATCTTAACTTTCTCTCGTAAGTCGAGGTATGCCTCTTTCTCATAAGTGCTTTCTAATTCTGCACTCTCGATATACTTGTTAAGTATCTTCTTTCGGTAGTCGTCATTCATTCTTATTCTAGCCATATTAATTATCCTTTCTATTGATTTATGGTTTCGTCATTATCT
>CESS01095214.1_pt1 | contig 10036 bp, 13 predicted proteins | sample 326931 | NCBI WGS metagenome assembly CESS01 (sample SAMEA2591098, study PRJEB7988) | marine metagenome | biome: marine biome (ENVO:00000447); feature: deep chlorophyll maximum layer (ENVO:xxxxxxxx); material: saline water (ENVO:00002010), including plankton (ENVO:xxxxxxxx) | depth 55 m
AAAGGAGAAACAATTTTATTAAGAACCTTGTTCATTCTCTTAAAGATCAAAACAATTTAATACTATTTGACCTTGTTGAAAAACACGGTAAGATACTTGAGCCCATGTTACATAAAGAAGGTAGAGAACTACATTTTATATACGGAGCAACGAAAGGAGAAGAGCGTGAACGTATACGACATTTGGTTGAGAACGACCCTGATAAGAAACATAATATACTCGCATCCTATGGAGTTTTTAGTACTGGCGTTAATATTAAACGACTTGATAACGTAATCTTTGCCTCATCTTCCAAATCTGAGATTAAAGTATTACAATCAATAGGTAGAAGTTTACGTAAAGCTGAGGACTCGCAGAAAGCGGTCCTCTATGATATTGCTGATGATTTATCGGTAGGTAGTTACGAAAACTATACATTGAAACATTTTAAGTCGAGAATTGAAATCTACTCGTCAGAGGAGTTTCCGTTTAAAATATTTACTGTCGACATATAAAACTAATATACCTTTAAAGTCGATAAACTTATTATACAAGGAATTTGGAGACTTGTCAATAGTTTTTTAGAAAAAAGTTTAATTAATTTCATATTTGTTAACTTTCTATTGACAAAACAGAGAAAATGGTATATAATTACATTATTAATTTAAAAAAGGAGCATTAGTTTGAAATGGCTAAGAAACGAAATTACGTAAACAACAAAGACCTCCTCGCGGCATTAATTGCCTATAGAGAGGCAGTGGCAGAGGCAGAAGAAGGTGGCGAAGATAAACCCGTCGTACCTGATTACATCGGTAAATGTATTATGATGATTGCTCAAAGATTGGCAACAAGACCAAACTTTAGTGGTTATATGTATAAAGAAGAAATGATCTCAGACGGAATTGAGAACTGTCTTCAATATATACATAACTTTAATCCAGATAAATCTCAAAATCCATTCGCTTATTTTACTCAAATTATTTGGTATGCATTCTTAAGAAGGATCTCTAAAGAGAAGAAGCAGATGTATATTAAATTTAAAGCCTCACAAAGGCAAATGATGGACAATGAAGTATTTGATTCAGCGGGCGAACCAGTTACTGGAAATCAACTTCCTGATTATATTAACGACTTTATTGATGACTTTGAAACAAAACTTAAAAAGAAGTAAGCTATGTTTGATTATGAGAACGCATTTGACTATACGAAGCCGACTGCTGCCTTAATAGGTAGATTCCAACCCTGGAACGAAGAACATACAAAATTATTCATAAAGTCCTTGACATTAACAGGACAAATTGTTATAATGGTTCGAGAAGTGTATAATCCAACAGAGATCGAATCAGATAATCCGTTTGGAGAAATTGCTGTTATTGATCGTATTAAGAAAAGTTTAGGAGATGCTGGCTTTGAAGAAGGCCAAGAGTATATGATCCAAATGATTCCTAATGTTGTTGATGTAACATTGGCAAAACAATTAAGAGAAGATGAATTATGAAGTTAGTATCTAACAAAGATCCAATATTAACAAAAGTACTACAAGATGTCGATATTGAAAATCCTCAGATTGATTTAAAGCAAACAAAGAACGATATGGTAGAGCTGATGGTCTCTAAAAGAGGGCTAGGCCTTGCTGCATGTCAAGTCGGTATAGATTATAAATTGTTTATTATCGGTGAAGACAAAAAGAATACAATGATGTTCGTGAATCCTGAAGTTATATCTGTTTCAGAAGAAACTGAATTGGATGTTGAAGGTTGCCTATCATATCCTGATGTATTTGTTAAAATGAAAAGACCTAACATGGTTGAAGCCAGGTGGTTTGATGAAGAAGGTAAACCACAGGAAGGTAGATTTGAAGGTTACACTGCAAGATGTTGGTTACATGAATATGATCACCTTCATGGTGTTCTATATAAAGACAAAGTATCTCGACTCAAATGGGATAGAGCTCTTAAAAAGAAATCAAAAATTACAAAACAAAGATCACAGTTAATGGCATACATGGCAAACGCTCAAGCAGCATTGGATAACGCCAAAACCGCACAGGAGTAATATGAAGATCGCGATCGTTACCGATATTCACATCGGTGTCCGTGGAGATAGCAAAGTATTCCACGAAGTCCAAAGAAAGTTTTTCGAAGAAGTATTTTTTCCATATATTGATGAACATGGTATCACCACTGTGTTTGATCTTGGAGATACATTCGACCGCCGTAAGTATATTAATTATGCGTCACTATCGGCCGGTAAATCTTTCCTCTTTAATAATTTAGTAAAGCGTAATATTGACTTTCATTGTCTTATTGGCAACCATGATACTTATTACGCAAGCACAAACGAAATCAATAGTATGAATCTATTGACACAAGAGTATCCTCAATTTACTCTATACCAAGATACTGCTGTAGAATTAGAACTTGGTTCAACTAAATTCCTTATGCTGCCTTGGTTAAATAAAGAGAACGGCGAAAAGAATTTAGAGATCGTTAGAAACTCTGATGCTAATATATTGATGGGACACCTTGAAGTAAAAGGTTTTGAGATGATGAAAGGTGCGTTATGTACGCATGGTATTGATATGAACGTGTTTAAACATTTTGAGTCTGCGTTCTCTGGTCACTTTCACCATCCTTCAAGATATGGCAATGTTGAGTACCTTGGATCACCATACGAAATGACTTGGTCTGATTATAAAGGTAGTCGAGGTTTCCATGTATTTGATACTGAAACTCGAGAGATGGTCAAGATTGAGAATCCTAATCGTGTATTCTATAAAGTATTTTATGATGATGCTGATTGGACAGTTGATACTGTTGCTAATTACGACGTCGAACAATATAAAGATACCTATGTAAAGGTCATAGTACAAAATCGTACCAATGCTTATCTATATGATATGTTTATGGGTCGTATGTCAGAGTGTGGAGCTGTTGACGTTAGAGCTGTTGATGATCATATGAATTTAGATGCAGAAGGTGTTGATGAAATACTTGATGAAACAAAAGACACAACTGAAATCCTGTCTCAATATATTGATGGTCTTGAAACCAATGTTGATAAGGCAAAGGTAAAAGGATTAGTTGATGAATTATATCATGAGGCGCTTAGTTTATGAGAATTAACTTTGAGAAGGTTAAATATAAAAACATACTATCTACAGGAAACGTATTTACTACTATTTCACTTAATGAAGTACCTAGCACGCTAATCGCAGGTTCTAATGGCTCAGGTAAAAGTACATTGCTTGATGCAATTGTGTTTGGTCTATACGGTCGACCTTTTAGAAATATTAATAAAGCTCAGCTTGTTAACTCTATTAATAATAAAGAACTCATCGTTGAACTATACTTTGCCGCAGGTGGTGATAAGTATATGATTCGTCGTGGTATCAAACCTAATCTCTTTGAGATATGGAAGAACGGTGCAATGATTAATCAAGATGCATCTGTTCGAGACTATCAAGCGTTCCTTGAAGATTCTATTCTAGGTATCAACTTTAAAGCATTCAATCAAATCGTAGTACTTGGTTCTGCTACTTATATTCCTTTTATGGAATTGAGAGCATATCAACGTCGTGAGATTATCGAAGACCTATTGGATATTCAAGTGTTCTCTGTTATGGGTACATTAGCTAAAGAGCGTATGTCAAGTATTAAGACTGATATTAACGACAACAAATACGAAATAGAAATGGTTGAGAACAACATTGAATCTGCTGAAGAAAACAATGAAGAGATTCGTAAAATTAAAACTGTTGAAGTCGATAAGATTAAAGAAAAGATGGGTACTCATATTGATGATATAGAAACTAAGAATGGTACTATTGATACTCAAGATGAGATTATGAAAGTACTCTACGATGATATTTCTGATAAACCTGATGAGAAATCAAAGTTTGCTGATGCAACTGAAAAGAGAGCTGAGCTCGAAAGAAGTAGAGTACAATTTGAAAAGGAACTATCGTTTTACGAACATAACGATGATTGCCCAACATGTAAGCAAGGTATTGCGCATGATTTCAAACAAGAACAGATTATAGATAAGAATCAACAGAAAGCTGGTATTGAAAAAGGTTTAGTTGATATAGCAAAAACAATTAAGAAGCATCAAGATCGTCTTGGATCTATTTCAAAAATCGAAGAACAGATTCAATCAGTTAACTTTAAGATCTCTGAGATCCGAGCTGAAATCAAAATGTCGAAGAATGCGTTAGTTGCATATAAGAAAGAACTCGACAATGCTCAGAAAGAAGTTGATGAAGTTGATACAACCAAGCTTGAGAAACTACAAAAGAAATTAGATAAGCAAGTTGAGATACGAACAAAGTTACTTGATGAACATGAAGTACTCAATATTGTTCAAACCATTTTAAGAGATGGTGGTATTAAGGCAAAGATCATTTCTCAGTACATACCTGTTATTAATAAACTTATCAACAAGTATCTTGCTGCGTTTGATCTGTTCGTTGACTTTCAGCTTGATGAAGAATTCAATGAAGTAATACGTTCAAGGTTCAGAGACAAGTTCACCTATGCTAGTTTTTCCGAAGGTGAGAAACTACGTATCACATTATCAATTATGTTGGCTTGGAGATCGGTTGCTAAACTAAGATCTTCTGTTTCAACTAATCTATTGATACTTGATGAAACTCTTGACGGTGCATTAGACGGTGTCGGTATTGAAAGTTTGATTGAGACATTACATGGACTGAATAACGATGACAACATCTTTGTGATATCACATCGTGGCGATCAGTTCGCAGAAAAGTTTGAGAACAACCTTAAGTTTGAGAAGATCAAGAACTTCTCGGAGTTGGCGCAATAACTATTGACATTCATCGTCAAATAGATTATAATGGTTGTTCAAATATAAAAAGGCATTATGGCATTGACTAAATTCTATACATCCGTTGAAAGGTATGGTAATAATATCTTACATCGTGGTTATGAAAACGGCAAGCGTTTTTCGTATCGCGTACCTTTTCAACCAACACTATATGTTCATACTCCGAAAGCAGGAGAAGAAGGTTATCGTTCGTTAGAAGGCAATCTTCCTGTATCTCCACATAAGTTCGGTGATATGCGCGAAGCCAAGAACTTCATCGAAGAATACAAAGGTGTTCACGGTATGAAGACTTTTGGTTCAACAAATTATGTTACACAGTTTATTCAAGAAGAGTATCCTGATAAGATAACCTATGATGTAAGTCAGGTTAATATCGTATCGTTTGATATTGAGGTTGACATCAGCGATGGTTATCCTAATATGGAATCTGCTGATAAGCCAATTACATCTATTGCATATCATAGTTCTCGAGACGATGTATATTATGTACTCGGTCGTAAAGCTTATGACAAGACAAAAACTGTTACTGATATTCCTCAAGACAAGATTCAGTTTGTATTATTTGATGGTGTTGATGGTGAACGTGCTTTACTTCAATACTTTATGAAATTGTGGACAACTGATTACCCTGATGTAGTCACAGGTTGGAACGTAGAGTACTTTGATATTCAATACATCGTAACTCGTATCATAGCTTTACTTGGTGAAGATACTGCAAGACGGTTATCTCCACACAAATCAATCAAACAAAGATCTCGAGAAATTTTTGGTAAAGTCAACTCAACATATTCTATTATGGGTGTTGCTGTTATTGACTATATGGATTGTTTTAAAAAGTTTGGTTATAAGTACGGTCCTCAAGAATCATATAAGTTAGATCATATTGCTTATGCTGTTCTTGGTGAAAAGAAAATTGATTACACTGAATATGGTTCACTTACTGGATTATGGGAAGAGAATCCTCAATTATATCTTGACTATAATTTAAAAGATACTCAACTGATTGCTCGTCTCGAAGAAGAGACAGGATTGCTTGCGTTAGTTATGACAGTTGCATATGACGGTGGTGTTAACTATCAAGACGCGTTTGGTACTGTTGGTATATGGGAAGCAACCATATATCGTAAACTGATGAAAGATAAAATCGTTCCTCCACTTAAAGGTGGGCCAGGAGCTCGAGCTGGAGATCTTGTAGGTGGTTATGTAAAAGATCCAAAAGTTGGAATGCATCCTTGGGTTGTATCTTTTGACCTTAACTCTCTATATCCTCACCTGATGCTTCAATTTAATATGTCGCCCGAAACATATATGCCTGATGATCGTGAATATGTAACTCAAGATATGGTACTCAAAGGTGAATACCAAAATGATCGTGATAATGTTTCAGTTGCTGCTAATGGCGTTTGCTTTTCTAATAAGAAGTTAGGAATCATTCCTGAAATCATTGATGAATATTACGGAAACCGTTCTATTATTAAAAGGCAGATGATCGCGGCTGAACAACAGTTCGAGGTTGAAAAAGATCCTGATGAAATCAAAAGGTTAAAGCGTGAGATCAACCAATTACATAACTCGCAAATGTCAATTAAGATTGCCATGAACAGTTTGTATGGTGCAACTGCTAACGTATATTTCTTATACTATATTAACGACATGGCTGAAGCGATTACGACAAGTGGTCAGCTCAGTATCCGATATGCTCAGAAATCAGTGAATGATTACCTAAACAAAATTCTTGGTACCGATGATGTTGACTATATCATTTATATTGACACTGACTCTATCTATGTTGACTTCGGTCCGCTGATTAAAGAAGTATTTGGTACAACTGATATTGATAAAGACAAAGGTGAAGAGTTCCTTGATAGAGTATGTTCAACAAAGATAGAACAAATTATCGAAGACGGTTATGAAAAGCTTGCAGCTGATTTAGGTACATATCGTAACGCAATGGTAATGAAACGTGAAAAGATTGCTCACCGTGGTATCTTTGTTGCTAAGAAACGATATATTCTAAATACACTAAACTCTGAAGGTGTACATTATGATACTCCTAAGATATCAGTGACAGGATTGGAATCAGTAAGATCTTCAACTCCTGAAATCTGTCGTGATAAACTGAAGAAATGTTTTGAAGTTATTATGAATACAGATGAATCAACAACTCAATCCTTTATTCGAGATTTCAAAGAAGAGTTCCGTAAACTTGATCCTATTGCTATCGCAAAGACTTCTGGTGTTTCTGAACTCAAAAAGTACCAAGACAAAGGATCTATATACAGAAAAGGTACTCCAATGCATGTTCGTGGATCCTTGATGTATAACCACTTCCTCAAAGAGAAAGGTCTTGATAAGAAGTTTGAGACGATTCAAGGTGGAGACAAAGTCAAGTTATTATATCTGAAAGTACCTAATCCGATTCGCGAAAATGCAATCTCGGTTCCAGGTCTATTACCAAAACAATTAGGACTACATAATTACATTGATACTGAACTTCAGTTTGATAAAGTATTCTTGAGTCCTATTCAATCAATTCTCGATGCAGTTGGATGGTCTGCTGAGAAGAGAGATACAATTGAAGATTTTTTCAGTTAAACCATTGACATTTAATTTAAAGTGTGGTATAATAGCCACAATAATAGGAGAACACTAATGAGTGATGTACAAATTGTAAGACTATCAACCGGTGAAGAGGTTGTAGCAAAAGTAGTTTATGATAAAGGATTCTATACCTTAACGGATGGTATTCTTTTAGTTCCAGCAGGAGAAGGTAAAATTGGAATGGTTCCATTCGTACCTTATGCCGAAAGAAAACCAATTTCAATATCTGAAGCGCATGTTATGTTTGTAGTAGAACCAATGGATGAGTTAAAGAAGCAAGTGATTGAAGCAACAACAGGATTAGTTATGCCAGATAAAGGCGGGCTAAAATTAGTATGATAAAGATATACGGCAAAGATAATTGTGCATATTGTAATATGGCAAAACAGTTATGTGAATCTAAGAAATTAGAGTTTGAATATCTAAGTTTGGGTGATGATTATTCACAAGAAGAATTTTTTAAAATATTTCCAACCGCAAGAACGTTTCCACAAATTATTATGAATGAAGAAGCTATAGGTGGCTTTACAGAACTGAGGGAAAGACTATGAAGAACATTTTATTAACAACTGCTTTATTAGGAATTACATCAGTCGCAATGGCTGAAGATAGGTTTGCGAGTATTCGACCAACAATGAATACTTGTGCAGCTTGCCACGGACCTCAGGGTCAAGGTGGTATCGGTCCTAAACTACAAGGACAAACTGCTGATGAAATTATTTCTAAGTTACTTGCGTATAAAGCAGGTGAGCAAGTCGGACCACAATCTATGATGATGTGGCCAACAGCAAAACAATTAACCGAAGGACAGATTGGTGCTATCGGTGTTTATATTTCACAAGGATATCCAAATGAGTAAAGATTGGGTAAAAGACATTAATGAAATGCAATCCAAGTATAAAACACATGATTGGGTTGAAGACGCAGATATTAATAAACTAAAGGCGTTCTTGCGTTTTCGAGTAGACTTCCTACAAGAAGAACTTGAAGAAACAAGATCAGCCCAAAAAGTTATCGACTCCGAAGAAATCGTAGATGGTTTAGTTGACCTTTGTGTAGTGGCAATCGGTACTCTTGATGCCTTCGGAGTCGACCCTTATAAAGCTTGGGACGAAGTTCTCAAAGCAAACATGGCCAAACGTCCTGGAGTAAAGGAAGGAAGGCCCAACCCGTTAGGATTACCTGATCTTATGAAACCTGAAGGATGGACGGCTCCATCTCATGAAGGTAATCATGGTATCCTACCAAAATTAAAAGGAGAATAATATTATGGCACTTAAAGAAGTATTAGTTAATGCCTTAATTTCAAAGTACGAAGCTCAAATTTCTGAAGCAAGAGCAAACATTGCTATATTTTTAGAGAATGGAGTTGGAGTAGCAGAACATGCTGGTACTATTGAAACAATAGATGGAGAAGTGGCTAAATTAGCGGAAGCTGAAGATAAATTGCAGTCAGTAAAACAATTTGCTACAGTAGTTCCACCAAAAGTTGTATAAATTTCAACTCTTTACAGTTTTCTTTGTATAAATAATTGTAACACCAATGTAACATTACAGTTTCATTAGTGTAACATAAACAAACAAGGAGAACGCCAATGATAAAGGTAACTTTATCAGTAATGTTTAGCCTGTTGTTCTCTACTGCCGTGATGGCAGCAGACCACATCTCGCAAAAATCTATACAAGATATAAACATTACTGAGACAGGAAGAATTATCTTCCACACAAGAACAAATGTATATGAAGGTGAATTCATACAACATTGTCCAGTAAAGAAGTATATAGATAAAACTATAAACTCCGAATCTGATAACTTAGGACTCTATGCCCACGGGCTTAGAATTAAAGAAGGAATAAGAATTTCTTTTTTAGATACAGCAACTCGTAACAAATCTATGGGATCCTGTAAAATACAAAGTTTAGTGAGGACCGGATGAAATACTTACATGAAATAATGAAATCCAGCAGAATACAAAATGTTTGGAGAGTAATCTTAAAATAACTATTGACATTCTTTATGACATAGATTATAATTGTTCTATAAATTAAATTAATGGACACATTATGGATAATTTGAATGAGTTGTTATTTAGAGCGCTCAATCTTCATAAAGAAGGCAAGTTAAGTGGAACTGACGATTTGTATAGATCACTTATCGGCGCGATTGGTGAATCGCAAATCGTCAGTCTTACCGAAGGCAAATCTGTTAACGGTAAATGGGATGTTGAAGGTAAAGTAAATTTTACTGGTCGCATCGAAGTCAAAACAGCAAACAAATCTACCGATGGCAAACTAGGAGCCTGGAGTTTAAAGTGTAAGCATATGATGTGTGATTGGGTTGCATTAGTAGATGCGTCTAATTTAGAAAACAATGAATATAGAATTTCCATGATTCCACACGACGAGTTCTTTAAGTTTTTATTCACTCCAAACAAAAATGGTAATTGTCCTGACTACATTCGTTGGTCAGCTAACTATAACGAAGAAGATAATAAATCTCCTGAAGCTACAGAGTTATTTTTAAAACATGAAGTTAATTTATCAGAATTTGAACCTTTCTATTGACATTACTAAGAATCTTTGATATAATATATTTTTTATTATGGAG
>CESS01051314.1_pt1 | contig 9986 bp, 6 predicted proteins | sample 326931 | NCBI WGS metagenome assembly CESS01 (sample SAMEA2591098, study PRJEB7988) | marine metagenome | biome: marine biome (ENVO:00000447); feature: deep chlorophyll maximum layer (ENVO:xxxxxxxx); material: saline water (ENVO:00002010), including plankton (ENVO:xxxxxxxx) | depth 55 m
AAACCCTCCAGAGAAAAATTTCACCCTGGTTTGAGGAACAACATTAGGAATTCCCATGGAAACTGAAACACCCCCCAAGCTCTCCCTTGATTGCCAATCCGTTTCTCACTGGTTCGGAACTAAAAAGGTGCTTCATGATATCAACCTTAGCATAGAGCGTGGTCAATTCGTCAGCCTGGTCGGCCCCAGTGGATGCGGTAAATCTACTTTACTGAGGGCCATCGTCGGAACGCACCTGCCTCGCAAGGGAGAAATCCTGACCCTTTCGCAAGATCCTGCTGATGCAGGGACCAAGGTAGGGGGCCCGGGGAGGGACCGCGGAATCGTTTATCAGCATTACTCTCTTTTCCCTTTTCTTACAGCCTTGGAGAATGTGGCATTGGGTTTGAAACTCGACGAAACCTCCATTGGTTTCCGGACCTTCCGGTGGGGCGCTTGGAGGAAGCTGAGAAAAAAACACCTCAGGCAAGCTGCCGATTTTCTTGATCGAGTCAAACTGGGTGATGCCATCCATCAATACCCGCATGAAATGTCTGGGGGAATGAGGCAGCGGGTTGCAATCGCTCAGGCCCTGGTGATGAAACCGGAAATCATCCTGCTGGACGAACCCTTCGGCGCATTGGATGAAGCAACACGGGAGGAACTTCAAAAAGCACTGCTATTGCTTTATGCCGAGAATCAGGAAGCAAAAAAAGCAGGCAAAGCACCGCCTTACACCCTGATCATTGTCACGCACGAACTAAATGAGGCCATCTATGTTGGAGATCGATTGATAGGTCTTTCTCAATACTGGGACTGGAAAACCGAAGGCCATACAGAGTTTCCCGGTGCATCCATTGTCTATGATCAGACCTCTCCAGTCTTCGAACCTAACGACATTCGTGAATTTGAAGTTTTTGAGGATCAAAGGAATGCCCTCCGAAATGAGGTATTCAATCCAAACCGCTGGGAGCCAAGAGTGTCCCATTTAAAATAATGCCACTTTGCCATGAGTTATTCTTCATCATCATTCCTGAAACAAGCCGGCAAAATCCTGAATTCAGGTCAGGCACGCACCTTATTGCTGACAGGCAATATCCACGACCTGTTCTTCAAAGAAGAAGATGAAGCCGAAGATTACGTCCCTCTGCTTCCTTTTCTGGTGCATCATTGGGATGTACCGAATTTCATCCTGATTATTCATGAACTCAACGGTCCCATTCGATTTCTTCATGAAGCACATGCGGAACTCATGAAGCGTGCATGGGTAGAATGGCGCACGGGTTCGAACAGCGAGGAGCTGGCTATTCAACGCATGCTGAACAAGGGGCGGGACATAAAAGACCTGCATGATATTGAGAATGAATTCGACCAGCACCTCCAGAAAGCTGTGGGTAACCCCACACTGGCGCTGGAGCTGCTCAGACAGATGTGCCTTTGCTCACGGTCCATCAGTAATGCTAGACCGCTGCTTGAACCCAATTTATTGATCCTGATAGAGGGGGCAGATTTATTATTGCCAGAATCCCCCATGGCACAACTCAACGATGTCGGTCGACAGCGCGTGGCAATCTGTCAGGACTGGTTCAGCGACCAGGGTTTCCTTAGATCTGAGGACTCCGTCATCATGCTGGCCGAATCCAGAAGTCAGATCCATCACCGCGTCGCAAATCTACCCTACCTGCTTGAAACCGAGATCCCGTCTCCTGACGAAGCCTCACGCAAGCATTTCATTTCGTGGTTCAACCGGCACTTGAACGAGAAAGAGGAACTGAAACTGTGGAGTACTCAGGCTCAACTTGCCACCTTGACCGCAGGCCTCTCGCTGCAAGCTCTATTTCAGCTTTTGAAAGGAGCAGCCCATGCAAGGGAAAAACTTCAACCTGCTGAAGTGGTCGCAAAGGTTGAGTCCTTTATTCAGAATCAACTGGGCGCTTCGGTAGTCGAATTCAAAAAGCCTGAACACCGGCTGAAGGACGTGGTCGGTTTCAAAAAGCTCAAACACTTTCTAGGTGAGGAGTTGATCCCGAGATTTGAAATCAAGGGATCGGCTGCTCTCCCCGGAGCTGCTGTCTGCGGACCAATAGGCAGTGGTAAAACATTTATCTTTGAGGCAGTGGCTGCAGAACTGGATATGGTGGTTCTGGTCTTGAAAAATCTTCGCAGCCAGTGGTTCGGTCAGACCGATGTCATTTTCGAACGCTTGAAGCGTGTGCTGGAAGCTCTTTCCAAAGTGCTGATCTTTGTTGATGAAGCCGACACTCAATTCGGCGCTATCGGTGCCAATGCTCATGAAACAGAAAGACGCTTAACCGGTAAAATTCAAGCGATGATGTCTGACCCGAAATTGAAAGGACAGGTTTTCTGGCTTTTGATCACAGCTCGAATTCATCTCCTCTCGCCGGATCTACGCCGCCCGGGTCGAGTTGGAGATTTAATCATTCCGGTCCTGGACCCGGACAAGGAAGATCAGCAGGCATTTATAAAGTGGATCGTAAAACCAGTCATTGAAGACTCACTCAGCAAGGAGGAGTCAGAGGAATTGATGGGTCTATTAAAAGGTCATTCACCTGCCGCCATGGCATCCCTACGGTCTGAATTAGTTGCCAAAAAAATGATGCACAAGGCCGATCATTTGACATTTAGCGCCATCCGAGAGGTGGTCCGGGATCACCTCCCAGCAGCCATTGAAACGACAAGACATTATCAGACACTTCAAGCTCTGGTCCATTGCAGCAGGCGCAGTCTCCTTCCCGATCCAAATATCAGCGATGATCAACGAGCAATGTGGGACGCGGAAATCAAGACTCTGGAAGCAAAAGGAATTCGATAACTTCGCGCAAACTGCTCTGCGCCGTACCTGCCACATGCAGGAAAACCAGGAACAAAGGGGACAAAAGAAACACTCAATCATTGTCGTTGCCATCGTCACTGCAGGCATAATGAATGAACCCTTACTTCAGGGAACGTCTCGCTACCCGAAAGTTTCGCCGAATTTCGGTTGGATATGCTGAGCCAATCTCCGTGTGAAGCCCCTTTTCCAGCAAGACAGTGGTCTCAAGGTTTTTCATGGGGTTGCGGACGTGGATGGGGTCACCGCTGTGAACACCTCAATATTGGCTACAAGAGAGGACATCCACCCTGCGGGTTTGTCCATTTTTTATTGAAAAGCCTTTTTGAGCATAGACCGTGGATGAAATTATCGAGAGGACATACCATGGAAGAAATCCGCGACTGGAGTCGCCTTCGACGACAAACTCGGGCCCTTCAATATCCCGTCCCACGGATTGCACTGCATGCCCAACATCATGGAAACGATTGCAGGATTGGGTTTTGCTTTGTTTGCAGGCCTCTATCACCTGCGGGATCAGTGAAACCGCATTAAAGAAAAAGATAGCGAAAGCCGGATCCATTTCTAAGAAGAACATTGAGCAATCGAACGATCGCAAATGAAATCAATCCAGATCAACAGCGTAAATTAACCCGTCGTAACCGATCAAATAAATCTGCCCATCCAGCCCCTCAGCAAAGGAAGCAGGAGGAGAAGGCGCGAGACCAACCTGCTTGGCACTGATTGTGCGACCTTTTTTTTGCCGGATAGCAAAGGTCCTTCGTGTCGTAAAATCCGCACACAAATAAGCACCATAGAACGGAGAATCCTCGCTACCACGATAGACATATCCACCAGTGATTGAATTCCCCAGGTGACGTGAGTAAACGAATACAGGCCAAGCGAAGTCACTGCCTTCAACTCGATATTGATTCGAAAATGGTTCAAAGCTCTCGAAGACGTTCCAGCCATGATTCTCCCCTTTTTTCACGATTACAGCTTCTTCGTATTTCCCCTGCCCCACATCTCCAACCCAAAGATCACCAGTGACTCTATCAAAGGAAAACCTCCAGGGTTCACGCAGCCCGGTCGCCCAGATTTCCTCTCGCACCTCATGGTCAACTGAGTCCACAAGTGGGTTGTCTTGCGGGATGCCATAGCGCCGTCCATTGCTGGGGTGATCTACATCGATTCGACACATTTTACCAAGTAATGAAGACAGACTCTGTGCGTATCCACTTGGATCTTCCTGCGGTCCACCATCGCCCATGGCAAAATAGAGATAGTTATCCAGACCAAACATCAATGTTCCACCATTGTGATTGTCTGCAGGTTGCTTGATAGCCAGAAGTTCTTTGGAAGGTTTTCCGGAATCACATGATCGATCCGCATGAGCTAAACGCTCTACAAGAACCGTCCAGCGCTGGCCCTTTCGAATGGTTTCATGCTTCAGGAAATATCGCCGGTTCCGGGTAAATTCAGGGTGAAATGCCAGACACATCAACCCTTCCCATGGGCCATCACTCACGGAGTCACTGTAATCACCAAAGGATTCTTTATTGTATGTACCATCCGGATTTAGAAACAACCTGAATGCCTTGCCTGTGCGATGCTCAAGAACAACGAACTGGTCTCGGGTGTTTGGCAGTTGAGACATCCATACCGGCTTATCGAACCGTAAGGAATCAGGAAATAATCTTGAAAATCGTAATGGAGTACTTGAGACCTCGATTTGAGTAAAAAAATTCGTATCCTTGAGATCATCAACGCTGTTTTTTGCATTATCTGCAGTGATGATCAGAAGCAGACGAAATAAAATGACTGAGACAAGTAAGGATCGAAATGCAGAGAAGCAAATGAATCCTGAAGTGCTCATTGAACAATTCAATCAGGGTTGCGGAGCGTGTAGCTGATCCTCCACCACCTCACCACACCAGCCCTTGATTTCCGTATCATTGAAGATTTTCCCGATTAAACGGCGCAACAATCCCTTGAGACTTGGATTATCCAGCTCTGCAATGGATCGAATGGCTTGCTCCTTGTAGGCCTCCAACAGTTTTTCGGATCGATCAATCGCTTTTAAATCTTCGCATAGAGATTCAATATCCTTGTGGGAAACTGTGCCGTTCAATTCACGTTTCCAAGCTGTTTCCAACATTTCTTTTGACTCATCTCTGGCCTTCTCGTAGGCGATGGCCATCGGAAGATTGGGTCTCATCTGTTCAAGATCGTTTGTATCTCCTCCCTCACCGTGATCGGAGAGATCATCCCGGATCTGATAAGCAATTCCCAATGCTTCACTGTAAGCGTGTATGGTATCCTTAACTTCTGCATGCACATCCACGCCTGCGAAAACAGCCCCCATCTGAAGCGCAACTTCAAATGCAGGTGCCGTTTTACTTCGAAAAATATCCAGCACCTCAACGGCTTTCATTGGCACCGGTGATCGCATCCAGCTGAGTTCTGCTCCCTGACCCCGGCAAAGTTGTCGGTGACCTTCGGAAGCGATTTGAAGCATGAGGTTTTTTTGTTCTGGAGATAGGCGGGTGTCAGCAATCAGCCGATAGCCTTCACCAATGAGTAAATCTCCTACATTCAGTGCAAGCGGAATTCCATGTGATGCATGGAGTGTCTGCTCGCCGTAACGCTTATCGTCATTGTCCTCAATATCATCATGAATCAATGAAGCTTTGTGGAAACATTCAACGGCCACACAGATTTTCCTGAGATCCTCGGACAAGCTTTCGTCTTTCGTATCGGTCATGGAATGAACGACTGATGCAGCCAGAAAGGGACGCCACCGTTTACCTGCCCGCATGAGCCATTCTCTCCCAAGCTGCTCCGTCTCCCCGTTTCCATTACCCATGATCAAATCCAATGAAGCAGGCGTAAAACAGAAATCAACTTCGTCGCGTAATCCTACGAGATCCAGCCGAAGGCTCCTGTCCTCACTGGTTAAATGAATGTAATCCCAGATCCAATCCAAATCGACGGTCGTGTCGATGCAATCATCCTGAAGCAGTGGAACGGCAACGCCGGGGACAGCAGCTGCTTCCATGTAAGGAAAGGCTCGCTCTAATACGCTGAGACAACTGACACCCACGATAGCCTCAATTTTACCCGTCTGAATCAAGGACATGACGATGGCTGAACCTTCAGCCACCAATACGGCATAGCCAAGACGCTCAGCCTCGTTTTGAAGATCCTGAATGGAGCACAGACCGCATTGCTTGCACAAAAGACCAAACTCATCAAATGGAGCCGGGCATTTGCTTTCAACCCGGAGACATTTAGGGAGAAGCAGCAACCTTCGTTCATAAGGAATGGCGGCCAGTGAATCCCGCCACATTTCATTGTTGATGAGCACCCCGATGTAATCGCGATATATTGGGTCACATCCCAGCATCTCCACCACTTTGTCAGCATGCACCTTGACATCGGCCATGGGCATCGGTGGCACTGGATTGTATTCAGCGACATAATTCCTGATATACTGAAGGAATCGGGTGCGCTCTTCTGGAGTTTGCGGGAGGTTTTCCTTGGGTGGACGGATTCTTTGCGCAGTGGCCATCTTAGGCAGCTTGAGCGGGGCAGTCCCGAGAGTTTTATTTACTGATTCCATGTTTTTTTCCGATCCGTTCCTAAAAATCAATCCTTCTCAATCAAATCCGGGTTGGCGTTCCCTTTGGAACTTCCCTTGTTGTGACCATCAACGTCGTGCAAGGGTTTCACATTTTGCATATTTTTGTAAGCGCCAAAATCAGAGTAAAAAAAGCGCTTGGCAAGACGATACATCCAGTGCTTCTCAGGGATTTCATCCCCTGGCAACCACTGACTGAACCTAGGTTTCATGGACTGTAACTCTTGAAGAGCTGTTTGCCGGATGGTCACATCCTTGGCTCCATTTCGCTCAATCAAGTTTTCAACCAGATCAGGTCGCTCCAGCATGATGCAACCGCGCGTTTCATTTGCAGTAGCTTCCCTGAAATCTTTGAGAAACTTGGACTCGGTCAAAGTCCGGTAAATACCACGCTCGTCATCAATAGACTCATTCGCAAACTGAATGATCGGGCAGGGCTCAATACCCCCCTTCGGATTCACATGATGACTGATACCTGTTGCCATGGGACACAACGCGTTGCCTTCATGGTCGTAGTAGGCATCCACAATTGCAATGGGTTTCTTGGCACGCATTTCGGTGATGAACCGTCTTGTTTCTACCAATTCTTCACGGGTGAGTCCCAAATCATCATGCATCATTGGACCGACCGGCCTGTAGGAGTGAAACCAGACATAGTGCACCCCACGATCGATCAGTTCATCCAACCAAGATTCTGTCAGCAAATCCTTGATGTTTGATTTGCAGACACTGGTCGCCACACCGGTCAGCAATTTATGGCGAATTGCAGTGTCCAGACCTTTCAGGGTCCGATTGAACACATTTTTCTTACCACGCCTCTGGTCACTGACCATTTCCCTGCCCTCGATACTGATAAGGGGTGTAGCATTCCCCAATTCACGCAGCTTTGAAGCGACTTTGTCAGTAATTAACTGACCATTGGTAAATATTTGAAAATAAGTGTTTGGCTGCTGCTCAAGTAAATCGAGCAGTTGCGGATGCATGAAAGGCTCTCCCCCAAGAATACCGAAGAAACTGTTGCCATGCGATTTGGCATCATTAATGAGGCGATGAAGCTGTTGTAGATCAATACTTTCTCGCGGCGCTTCAACATCGACCCAGCATCCCTGACAGCGTAAATTACAACTATTGAGAATGCTTAGGTAAAGGAATGGAGGGAAATAAATACCCTTTTTCGCGCGACGTTTGAAACGGTCGACCGACAACATGCCTTTGATTCCAAAAAGCCAGGCAAATTTCCACAAGGCTTTTGGATCGGCAGTGCGCAGGACGCGCATGGTCAATTCAGGTAACATCAAATCATATTCATTCCACGAAACGCCACAATCCGCAAATAAAATCCCCGGAAAGTCATACGAAGACAACGCCGAAATACGTCAAGCTTCCCACCAATCATTATTTTTCTTGTAGCGCTGCCTTGGAGAATAACGTCTTGAGATCTTCAAGAAACAGATATCCGGCAGGAACCAGTATTAAAGAAATCGCTGTGGCAAACATGACCCCAAAGGCAAGGGAAATGGCCATGGGAATCAAAAATTGAGCTTGAACGCTCTTCTCCAGAATGAGCGGAACCAAGCCTACAAAGGTAGTGAGGGATGTCAGAAGAATAGGCCTGAACCTTGCCATACCAGCTTTTTTCACTGCTTCCAGAAGAGACAAACCTAGCTCACGTTGACGATTGATGTATACCACAAGCACCAGGTTGTCATTCACAACCACTCCCGATAAAGCCACAATCCCGAACATGGAAAGGATCGTTAGATCAAGCTGCATGATGATATGCCCCCATACAGCCCCTACCAGACCAAAGGGGATGGCTGACATCACAATGAGAGGTTGCAGATAAGATCTGAAAGGAATAGCCAACAAGGCGTAAATGATCACGAGCGCCAGGGGATAGCCTTCTAAGATGCCCATAATGGTATCTTGTTGCTCCCGACGCTCTCCTTCCCATGTATATGCCAGCTCTGGGAATTCTTCCATGAGCTGAGGTAGAAAATTGGCATCCAGATCATTGATGATCTCGGTTGTATTCCCTTTGGCTATATCAACATCTGCTGTGACATTGATAGCGCGCTTTCGATCGACCCGCTGGATGGTGGAGTAACCTCGCCCCCATTCCACATCGGCAACTTCTTCGTAGGGTATCTCCTTACCATCAGGCAGGCGAATCCTCATGGTTTCCAGATTACCAATTGAACGTCGCTGCGCTTCCGGGTAACGCACCATGACCCTGACCTCGTCGCGACCGCGCTGGATGCGTTGCGCCTCCTCTCCGTAAAAAGCCTGACGCACCTGCATGCCAAGATCTGATTGGGTAAGCCCTAAATTCTCGGCATCAGGTTTGATCTCCATCTTGATCTCACGCTTACCTTCCCTGAACGAATCAGAAATATCCTGAATCCCGGGGTAGGTAATCAAATGCTGCTTTAATCGAGCAGCCGCCTCCCTGAGACGATCAAAATCGCGCCCGGTAAATTGAACATTGACGGGTTCACCTGAGGAAAAAATAGATGCGGTAAAGGTCAACTCCTCAACCCCTGGGATATGGGGCGTATTGGTGCGCCACATGTTGGCAAGATCGTTACTGCTGAAACCTTCTCGTAACTCTGAGGCTGTCAACTCGACGTGTACTTCACCCAAATGAGGACTTGAAATGTCTGGGATAAACTTGCCAGCCCCTTCTTGCTGCATTTTGCTGTACGGCTGTATTCCAACCGAGGCAAGTACATGACGGAAAACGCTCCCCTCTTCTTCAGTTCTATCCTGATCGATTTCCTTCCGCATTTGAAGCACACTGCCCTCAAGTTTATTGATCGCATCTCGAGTAACGGAAGCAGGTGTCCCCTGTGGAAGTGTCAAAATAGCCGCCACATTGTCACCTTCAACCGGGGGAAAAAATTGAAATTTGACCCATCCCCCCATCATTAAACCAACAGTAATAAAAAATATGCCCACAGCGACACAAATCGAGAGGTAGCGCAATGCCAGAGCCCTCTCGAGGAAAGGGGCGTAATACAGATGAATAAAATTGTCCATCCTTGCTGCGAAAGCCGTTTGAAGGCAATGCCAAAGCCTCAGCAGACTCCATCGATTGTTTTTGCTTACACCTTCATCCGCAACTTTGACCCGGTGACTCAAGTGACATGGCAGTACCAGTAGCGATTCGATCAACGAGAAGAGGAGCGTCGGAATGACAACCATCGGTATCCCCCTCATTATTTTCCCGGTATTTCCCGACACCATGAGTAATGGCAAGAAGGCTGCCACCGTGGTAAGCACAGCAAAAATGACCGGCTTGCTGACCTCCTGCGCACCCAGGATCGAAGCCTCCAGGGCATGTTCATTTTTTTCCTGATGCGCGTGAATGTTTTCGCTGACCACAATCGCATCATCGACAACAATACCAAGGACCAATATGAAGGCGAAGAGAGAGAGAAGGTTAATGCTCACATCCATGATCGGCATCACCCATAAAGTCCCCAAAAATGAGACAAATAATCCAAAACTAACCCAACCAGCCAGGCCCAGCCGCAA
>CESS01011526.1_pt1 | contig 9984 bp, 3 predicted proteins | sample 326931 | NCBI WGS metagenome assembly CESS01 (sample SAMEA2591098, study PRJEB7988) | marine metagenome | biome: marine biome (ENVO:00000447); feature: deep chlorophyll maximum layer (ENVO:xxxxxxxx); material: saline water (ENVO:00002010), including plankton (ENVO:xxxxxxxx) | depth 55 m
ACCTTTAGCAATAGCAGCAACAGCTGCATCTGCTGTCGTAGCAGCTAGTGCCAGTATGGCACAAGCCAAAGCAGCTAAACAAACTGGCGAGTATAATAAAAAAATCTTTGACCATAGAGCTAAATTATTTGAGCAAGACAAACTTTTAATTGATACACAAAAAGATCAAGACTTATTAAATTTTAATAGACAGTACGATCAACTACAAGCATCAACAGTAGTCGGATATTTGAAAAATGGTGTTGTTATTGATGAAGGTACACCAATGCAAGTTTTAAAAAGTAATGCAGAAAGAGCAGAGTTTGAAAGAAATACTATTGAATACAATGCAGAATTAGGAAAACGTAATGCTGTTGAATCAGCCAACATAGAAAGAATGAGAGGAGATGTAGCTTTGATGACTGGTCAAAGCCAGGCTTTTGCAGCAAGAACACAAGCAGTTAGTAGTTTACTAGGTGGTGCTGCTTCTACATACGGAGCATACAATAGATATTATGGTTAAAATTCCAACAATAGATCAAATTACTGGTGGTAGGTTAGCTGCAACTGAAAGTGCTAAGCCTAATTTTCAACTTAGCAATCAACTAACTGCACCTTTTGCAACAATAGCACAATCAGCTATTGATACTGGTAATACTGTTGCTAAGTATGCAATGGAAATACAAGACAGTAGAGATAAAACTGTTATTAATAATTTATCCTTACAAGCACAAAGTTTTTTACAATCCTATGAAGAGCAGTTGTACACTGGAGAAGAACAACCAGACGGAACTTTTAAACAATATGATCCCACTAAATATGATGAATTATTATTTAATTTTAAAAACCAAGTCATAAAAAAAAATGTCACAAACAATAAAGATATTAAATCTAGTTATGTCAGAGATGCAATTACATCAAAAATTAATTTAGAATATTTAGAAATACAAAATAGAGTTTTAAAAGAAAAAAACACAAGAATAGAAAAAGAATTTGTAATGTCTGCAATGAACTCTATTGACATAATTACAAATGATTTTGTTAAAATTGATTATAAAGATAAAAATTCTTTACAAAATAATATTGAAAATTTAACAACTGACTTTTATAAACAGCTTGAATCAATTAAAAATTATGTAAGTGCTGATACATATATGAAAGTTGAATCAGACTTTTGGTATAACACAGCTAAAGCTCACTTAATTGATCTTACAAAAGATATGTCAAATACTCAGATATTATCTTATGTGTCAAATCTAGAAAATGGCTATCCTACACAAACTGGCTCTAATAATTTTGATACATTTCTATTAGGAAAAAATAAGACATTTCAAACTGAAAAAATATTAAGTAGTGTTTTAAATCAAAGAAGCGATCAAATTACTTTTCAAAATAAAATCGATGCTCAAACAGAAAAACAAATAGATATAGAAAAAAATAATATTGAAAGAACAATATTTTTAGGAAATATCAATAATGCTGATGATGAACTAGAAATGAGAAATGCTTTTGAAAAAGCTAAAACTCTAGATTTTACCTACGATGAATTAAGAAAGATGGATAATGTTCTTACTGGTAGAAGTATTTATGCAACTGATACAGTAGAAGCAGTTCATGCAGATCTTATACAAAGATCCTACTTTAATGATCTTAATTTCAAAGATGTTTTAGATAATGCACAATATTTAACAAAACAAGATGCTGAAGCCTTATATCAAAAAGTAGGTTCTAATTTTCAAGCAGAACAAAAAAGAATACAAAAAAACATTTTAAATATAGTTGGTGTTTCTGAAGATCAACTATCAAATGAATCAGATGAATTTATTAATACTGTAAATTTAAATATGTTCCAGGTAGTCACTAAAATTGATGATTATTTAAATGATCCAAATAATGCGGATAAATTTAATACGCCAGAATATAAAGAAAAAGTAGATTTTTTAATGATGGAAGGTTTTAAACAAATTAAAATAGATTTAACTAATGCAACAATAGCAAAAATACTGGCAGCAGATGTTAGAACAGATTTTATAAATGAAAATAATATTTTAGAAATTAGGAATATTTTAAAAAAATTCAAAACCGAAAAACTTAAAAATAAAGAATTTAATGTTAAGGAACAATATGAACCAATAACCAATGTCACACTTACTGGTACAGACATAAATCGTATTATTGATGTATTTAATAAAAATTTAAAACTTACAAAAAGAATAGAACAAATAGAAAAGGTAATTAAAAAATAATTATGGATGAGTTTGATAAAAATCTTTCCAAATCAGAAATGTATGAAAACAATGATTTGTATGCTTCTATGTCTATGGAGCCACCAGAAAACTTTAAAGAATTAAATGCTGATATAAATTTTCAAGATGGCACTATTTCCACAGTAGGTGTTGATGAAGATGATTTACCATTTTTATTAAAAACAGAAAAAAGTGATCTCATACAAGAATTAAAAAACAAAGTTGATAACAACGAAAAAATAGAACCTAGTTTTTTAAATAAAATGGGTAGTATTGTTGAAGGTTTTAAGTCATGGACTATGTCAGCTCCTTTAAGTGATTATAATATAGCTATTGACAAAGCATCTCTTCAAATTGGAGATTCAATAACTCAATTTAATAAATTAATTACAGGCGGAACTATAGGAAAGTTATTTGATAATCAACCTAGGATATTTCGTTTATCACAAGAAGGTAAGGCAGATATAACTATAAGAGCTACAAACTCAGAAGTAGATGAACAATTTTACAATATGAGTGCTGAGTTTCGTAAGTTTGGGAAGTATCATCCATTTGATGATAACGGAGAATTAAAAGAGGGTTGGCAAGAAATAACAGAATTTGTTGCTACCTCAGATGAGATTGAATACACCAACAAAAATTTTACACCAGCACCATTTCTAGAATATGGATTAGCTTATGGTGTGCCAGGTGTCGGTTTTTATAAAGGTTTAGGTCAATTCGAAACTTTTAAAAAATTTCCTATGTGGATACAAGTTTTATTAGCTGAAACTGGCGTAGAGTTTGCAATGGCATCACAAAAAAAAGATGATGTTAATTTAGGTAATTTATTCAAGGCTTTTGGAATTGGTGACATTGATGAAACTACTCCAGAATTTTTAAGAGGTGAAACATCCTTAATGACTAAATACATTAATCTTTTTAGAGAGAGTGTAGCAGCAGATTTAGACGATACTGCCTTTGAAAGAAAATGGAAAAATGCAAGTGGTAATGCACCTATAGGAGTAGGATTAGGTCTTGTTTTACAATTTTTTAAAATGGCTAAGAAATTTAAGTATAACAAAAAAGGTCGTGAAGAAGTTGCCACTAACGTAGATCAAGAAGTTGTTGTCGATAAAGGTATGGATGGTGAATATAAAGTCTACGATCAAAATGGATTAGAAACTGGAGGATTTAAAACACAAGAAGAAGCTGATGAATTTGCAGAAACTCTTGGTGAAGGGTTTGAAGCAAAATCTTTAGGAGCAGCAGCTTCACCTAATGAAGCACCTACTACATCAGTAGTAATGCAAGGTGATACTGGTTTAGTTAAATTAAATATTTCTGATGAAAATTTAGCTATATCTAATTATGACAGAGTAAGGTTTGATGAGGGTTCAGAAAGACCATTTAAAGTATTTTTAAAAGGTCAAGAGAATCATCAAAAATCTTTTACAACACAAGAAGAAGCAGAAAATTTTATTAATAGTGATATTGCAAATAATAAAATAATTGAAGAAAATAATGCTCGTATTCGTTCAAAATCAGAAAAACCATTTTACTCTAATGTAGAAAAAGCTATTTCTAATTTTACATTTAAAAAACAACCAGGCAATCAGATCCTGGCTACACTAAATAATACTGCTGGTATCAAGCAATCAGAGATACAAGACTTAGGTTTAGATACATTTTTAAAAGATAATCCCAGTGTCACTAAAGAACAGCTAGATGATTTTATTGCTGATAAGTCTTTGACTACTAGAGTTAAAGAAACAGTTTTAGAAGGTACTGAAGATATTGGCGGTGATGTAGGTGATATAAATTTTGCAGTTGGTTTTGAAGATACAAGACCAGATGTATTAACTAATGCAAATAGTTTTGATGATGCAAAATTAATAGTTAATAATAATGAAGGTTTATATGATGAAATAACTGAGTTTGGTTTAGCTAAAGGTATTTCAAAAGATGAGATGAGTGAAAATTTTGATGATTATGTTGATGAATTTTTAAAAACACAATATGGCATAACTCAAACATTTCCAGGATCATCACCAACAAAATTTAGTGATCAAACATTGCCTGGTGGAGAAGATTATAAAGAAATATTAATTACTGCTCCTGGCACCCCTCAAGTTTATACAAAACATCATTTTAATAAAGATGTGCCACCAGGTGAAAATCTTATAGCTCATGCTAGATTTAACACTCGTGAAATTAATGGAAAGAAAACTCTGTTTATAGAAGAGATACAATCTGATTTACACCAAGCTGGTAGAAAAGAAGGTTATAACACAAAAGATGCTCAAAAAGCTCAATCAGAATTTGATGAATATAGTTTATTTCTTGCAGATAAATATGATTTAAATCCACAACATAATCTTGCTATGTATGGTGGATTAAAAAATATGACAGATGCAGAAGTAAATAAATACCAGTTATTACAAAGTAAAGTAAATTTCGGTGGTGTTGCAGACGCACCATTTAAGAAAAACTGGCACGAACTAACAATGAAGCGATTAATTAAGTATGCAGTAGACAATGGTTTTGAAGCTATTTCGTTAGCACCAGGTAAAGTACAAAATGCAAGATATGATCTTTCACAAGTAGTAAATAAAATTAAAGTCACACCATCCATCGTAGCTACTGATAAAATTGCGTTATATACCTACGATAAAAAGGATTTTCTTAGCATATATAATATTCCTACAAATAGGTTGGAAGAATATGTAGGTAAAGAGTTAAGTGAAAAAATTTTTAGAGATATAGAAGGAAATAATCTATTTAAAAAATTTAATTTAGATGAATACAAAAGCTCACCCCAATCAGATTCTTCTGGTCAAGAGTTTTTAGATCAAGGTCTTTCTTATGGAACTACAGACTTAGAGATAGGTGGAAAAGGTATGAAGGGATTTTATGATGATATGCTTCCAAAGTTTTTAAATAAATTTGGTAAAAAATATAATGCTAAATTAGAAACAGGATCTATTGGCAACGAATATTCAATATATAAAGCATCAGATATAAAAGAGAATATGCCTTATACTGCAATAGGTTCAAGTAATAATACCTATGCTATTTATAAAATAATATTTAATTACGAAGCTGGCATGAATGGTCGGTATGAATTAACAATGAAAAAAGATGGGAATGTTCAGACTATAGATTTTGATCCTAATTTTGATAAAATGAAACGATCATTAGCTGAAGAGTTAGAAGGATTTAAGGTTCCAGAAATAAAAAAATTAAACAAAATCGAAGTTCCATTTATGGTAATAACTCCAGAAATGAAAAAAGACATTTTAACTGAAGGCGTGCCGATTGCACAAGTAGAAGAGCAACAAGAAAAAAATACTGCATTAGTTTAAAAATAACTACAAAAACTACAAAAAATAATATAGGGTGAGATAACATTGCGGCTCTACGCTTTGTAAAAATCTCAATAAAATCAATGGTAAAAACTATAGAAGGGTCGCAAGATTCCTTATTAAACAATATAAAATTAGGTGTAAATTTAGGAGTGACAGAAGTCGCATCATCCGAACCAGGTAAAGCTGATTTTTTAGGAGATGGTGAGCTATATGCTGGCTTATTAACTGGATTTACTAAATTAAAACCAAATAAACCAAAACCCAAAAAGGTTGAACCAACTACAGATGTAGTTCCTAAAAAAGAGGAAGTGCCAGTAGAAACTTCACCAAAAAAAGTTCAACAAGAAGAAATTGTAGATGACTTTCTTAATACTCAAAATGTCGAGGTAAATACACAACCATTAGCAGATGAAGTTGTTCCAGACGATAATATAATAAACGAAAATATAACTACTAAAAACAAGCAAGAATCAAACCTTAATTATGTCAATAAAATAGAAAATGATATTTTTAAAGAAGGTACTGATCTTAGCGACATTGCTATTTTAAATAGTATTGAAGATGCCACACCTATAAATACTGGTAAAATTAATTTTAAATATATTGAAACAGAAGATGATATAAAGAAAATACTAAATTCTGTTGCTGATCGAGTTAATAATAACAAGATAAAAAGTTTTGATGAAACAAAAGCAGATGCAAAAGGTTATAATTTTTTAGAAAATATAAATAAAAAAGATTTATTTGAAAAAGGCGTTGATTTAGATACACAAATTAAATCAGCTAGAGCTGTGCTTATTGATAGTGCTAATCAATTAAACATTTTAGCAAAGCAAGTTTCTTTAAATGAAGCTAAAGGTATTACAGATAAAAAACTATTATTAGATTTTAGATCCCAATACACAATTCATGCTTCTATTATGAATAAATATAAGGGGATGAAATCAGAAGTAGCTAGAGCTTTAAACTCACTTAAAATTAAAGAGGATGGTTCTGATTCAATTATTAATTACACCACCAAAAATAGTTCTATGGATCAAATACTATCTGATTATGGAGGAGTAAAAACTACAGAAAAACTTGCTAAAAAATATTTAGAAGTTGTAAAAACAAAAGGTCAAGCAGCAGCTGATAATCACATGGTGGAAAAAGGTTGGTTCCGAAGGCATGTTGAAGCTGTAGAAGAATTGTATCAAGGTGGTTTGATGTGGTCTACCAGGACTATTATGAAAAATGCTTTTGGTTCTATGGGGTACAGCTTACTGTTAGATGTTCCAGAAAAATTATTAATGGCTATAAACAATGCAACTTTTAATAAGCCATTACAAAAAGGTATAAATTTTATAGCTAATACTAAAAAAAAAATACAAGCAAAATTTCAAAACAGAGAATTACTAGAAGGAGAATTTTGGGGTCAAAACCCAAAGTATGATTTAGGAAATGCGGTAAGTTATATTCATGGTTATTTTTCTTCTGTGCTTGATGCTTTAAGATTAGCTTATAAAGCTACCGCAGAAAACAAGCCAAGAAATTCTAAAACAAGATTTGATACAGCAAGACAATCTAGGATTACTGGAGAGTATTTAGGTTATAAAGGAAAACTAGGTACTTTTATTGATATACTAGGAAAAACAAGTGGCTTATCTTTTAGAGCAAATATCTTTACAGACGAATTAGTAAAGAGAGTATCGGAAGCTGCTAAGGTTAGAGATGTGGCTTATGATGTCTATAAAAGAACTTTTAATGAACTAGTAGATGACATAGGCGTAGAAAAAGCAACACAAGCAGCAGAAAAAGAAGCTCAAAAAGTTTTAGATGGTGCGATACCACAAGAAAGATTTGCAGATGTTGAAGAAGCAGTTTCGACACCAGTATTTCAAAATGAATTAGGAAATGTTGCTAGTAAATTAAAAGCAATACAAAGACTGCCAGCTGCTAAATTTATTATACCTTTTTTTGATACCCCTACTAACATAGTAAAATTAGTATCATCTTATCATGGTAATTTTGGTTTAGATTTAATTCCTGGATTTAATAAAAATAAATTTTATGAAGATCCAGATTATAGAGCTAGGCAGATAGCTAGGATAACTTTAGCCAGTACAATTTGGGGAACATCACTTTATTTATTCACACAAGGTCATACAACTGGAGCACCTCCTCCTAATAAGGATATGTGGAAATTATTAAAGAGTAAGGGTTGGCAACCATATAGTGCTGTTATAGCTGATCCTAATTTACCTCCTGGCACTCCAAAGTTTGATGCAAATGGAATACCTACTGGCAACCATACTTATATTAGCTATGTAGGTTTAGAACCTCTTAGTGCTTTTCTTGCTATGTCTACATCTGTGTATGAAACATGGAACTACAAAGGCAGACCAGATTCTAATGAGGAATGGTACAGCTCTTTAGTATTAAGTTCTTATGAATATCTAACACAAGTTCCAATGGTGCAAGCTCTGGGGTTAGTAGCAGAAGTAGTAGAGGGTGATAGTTATGCTTTACAAAAACTTTCAGAAACTACTGTAGGGTCTATGCTTCCATTTTCAGCTCAATTTAAAAACTACAGTCGATTTTCTGATGGTACTATAAAAGATTATTCAGCTGATTTTGAAATAGATTATGAAGAGTATTTATTTGAAACAAATGCAAAAGGTAAACAAATTAATGTTGTAGATGAGAATGGTGAACTAGTAAATAATCCAAACTTTGGCTTACCTACATCTTCTTCAAAATTTGGTTCTACTTGGCGGCAATTAATTACTGGTAAGAATAAAATATATGATTTGATTTCTGATAAAAAAGAATACCCAGAACAACTAACTGCTTTTGGTGAACCGATTGATCGTAATAAAGGATTAACACAAGGTCAAAGAGCATGGAATATGTTTGTTGTCGGTACGCTATCGAAGGGTCAAACAATAGACCAACAAGAAATTGATTTATTGTTTATGGGTAATCCACATGATTGGGATAGCAGACAATACAAAGGCATGAAATTAACAGCAGATCAAATTTATTATTTAAAAAAAACAGCAACACAAAATACTTTTATTGATGGTAATAGTTATAAGGAAGCAATTTACGAAGCTATGTTAATTGGAACTTATACTGGTAAAAATGAAAACGATAAAACAGTCAGAAAAGATTACTCAGATCTAACACTTAAAGAAAAGGCAAATTTTATTCGCACAATAAAAGATGATTACTATACAGCTGCATGGGAAAATAAATTTCAATATGAATACCCAGACGAATATCAAGCACACAAAAAACGACAAGAATTAATTAATACAGATAAAATTATACCATCTGGTTTTGAGATGGAAGCATCTGGATTTCAAAGACAATAAGGAAAAATAATGACAGTATCAAGTACGACAGTTAAAAAAAGTTATAATGGTAATGGTAGCACTACTGCATTTACCTATGATTTTTTAATTAACACAACAGCAGAGTTAAAAGTAATAATCAGAAGTTCTACTGGAACTGAAACTGTAAAAACTATTAGCTCTCATTATAATATTTCAGACAGCTCTGGATCTGGAACAGTGACATTTACATCTGGTAATATTCCAGCTAGTGGTGAAACTGTCATCTTAATAAGAGATACCAATTTAACACAAGGTACAGACTATGTTGAGAACGACCCCTTCCCTAGTTCTTCACATGAATCTGCACTAGATAAGCTAACCCTCCAGGTTCAAGAAGTACAAGAAGAACTCGATAGAGCTATAAAACTTTCTAGAACTAACACTATGACATCAACTGAGTTTACAGTTGGTGCTACAGATAGAGCTTCTAAAATCTTAGCTTTTGATAGCTCTGGTGAAATTTCAGTCACCCAGGAGCTAGGAACAGTTAAAGGAAACTGGGGTGCTTCTACAACTTATGCCATTAGAGATATTGTTAAAGATACCTCTACTAATAATATTTTTATAGCCTTAACAGCTCATACTAGTTCTGGCTCACAACCTTTAACATCAAATACTGATAGTGCTAAATGGAGTCTATTAGTAGATGCTGCGTCAGCCACCTCATCTGCTACCAATGCTGCTAGTTCTGCAACAGCAGCTGCAAATAGTGCGACTGCCGCAGCTTCAAGTGCAACAATTGCATCTGGTCATAAAGATACAGCAACCACAAAAGCTAGTGAGGCATCTAATTCTGCATCCGCAGCTGCTACTTCAGCTACCGCTGCTGCTACAAGTCTTGATAATTTTGATGACAGATACCTCGGTCAAAAATCTTCTGATCCCTCTACTGATAACGATGGTGCATCTTTACTAACTGGAGCTTTATATTTTAATACATCTAACAATGTAATGATGGTCTACAGTGGATCAGCCTGGCAACGCACTACTCCCACATCATCCGAACAAACAAACATAAATAATTTAGCTGCTAGT
>CESS01008107.1_pt1 | contig 9958 bp, 7 predicted proteins | sample 326931 | NCBI WGS metagenome assembly CESS01 (sample SAMEA2591098, study PRJEB7988) | marine metagenome | biome: marine biome (ENVO:00000447); feature: deep chlorophyll maximum layer (ENVO:xxxxxxxx); material: saline water (ENVO:00002010), including plankton (ENVO:xxxxxxxx) | depth 55 m
GGGAACATTCTCGATACCGTTCGATATTAATCCTGAAGATGCTCTTGGTAATTACTCATTACAATTTGAATATGAGGGAGACCGTATGATGAAGGGTAATGTTGACAGCCAGAATGTTTGGGTTGTTTCTAGAACCTATGTCAATGTAATTTCTAGCGACCCTAATCTCAGACAATCAGGCGACCGTTGGGATTTCACAGCCCAAGTTACTGACGACAATAAAACAGCAACTGTCAGAGATTCAGGTGGTCGGGAACTCAGTGGACCAGGTACGCCTAACGGCGGATTGGTAGATGTCATCTACGAAGGACTTGATTTCGATGGAGTCATGCACCGACAGGTTGTTGCAACCCTTGCACCAAATGCCGGTTTGATCTCCTTGCCTGAACCTCAGCCAGACGGTAGCCATCTGTGTTACTATGATGGAAATGGCGATGGATTGCCAGACCGTGACTCAAACGGAAACGGACAATTGGATGACTCTGAGGCAATAGGTTGTATGAAGGCAAACGTTGCTCCACTTTCACCTCAGTTACTACGTGAAGACCCTGACAGCTTCTTGCCTGACGGGTTTGGACCAGTGTCAGTATACTTGCGATTCCGTGAAACACTACCTAACGAAGGCTGTGAGGACATTGAGGTTGAATATCTCTCAATGCAAGGAAAGTGGGACCCTTGTGTCGATTTACTCGGCAATGACCACTTCCGCGTCCAAATGGCTTACAACGCTAACGGATTCTCATTGATTGGACGAACATCCCTGGATGTTGATGACCAGATTGTTTACACAAGCGAAATAGATCCACTAACTGGTGAGGTTGTTCCTAAACCAATGATAGTTACAGGACAGTTAACTGATGAATTAGACACAAATCTAACATTCAGAAACATTCGTGTAAATTACGAAATGGTCAACAGTCCAGCAGGACCAGTGGCTTGTTTCAACGGTATCACAGATATCAACGGGCAATTCGCAATAACCTGCCCTCTATCAGACGTTATGGCTGGAAAAGCTAGAGTCACCGTTACTTATTCTGCATGGGATAACAATGATGCTTACCGCTATCAAAACAAGACAGTACAAACTGAATTTGACGTATTCAGCAACTCGACATTACAGATTGCTGAAGTTGGACCATTCAAGTCCAGCGTAGAGTCATTCGTAGCACCAAATAACGGAACTGCATTCCCTGTATTGTATCTCAAGGAAAGTTTCCACATCGATGCAATACTGACTCAATCAAACGGACAGTTTGTCGGTGGAAAGTGTCTAAACATCTACTTGGACCCACAGAAGAACGTTCGCCCACTATCTAGTATTCAGACTAGAGAATCAGATGGTATGGTGGAATGGTTCAGTGGAGACCCTAGTCAAAACCCAGGCCTGAAAGGCGTTGAAACGACTGGTGGAGAGCTAGAAGGATTCAGACTCTTGCGTGTTGCGTTCGAGCCAGACCTCAACGTTCCTGGTGGTTGTGACAAAGACACAAGTAACGTCCTGAACGGTTCACACATGGATATCGTAGTTCTAGTACGAAGTCGTGTTGACCTACAAGTGAAGGACTCTTGGTCACATGTCAACAACAATGGTTTGGATACCGGCGACAATGTCCATGGTGAAATTGCACTATTGCGTGACCGCCTAGACTTGGCGGTTGAGAACGAAGAGATATTCTTCGTCCGTGAATATTGGGATTCAGATGCTATGGAGTGGGTTGTTGAAGGACGAAATGAGTCGTACACCAACGAGCAAGGAATCGCTTCCTTTGATTGGGCATTTGCAGGCAAGACCTGTGAAGGAGAACCTTGTGGAGGAGATTGGAGAATCAAGGCATATTACCCTGGTTCAACCTTCTTTGCAGAGTCTAGTGATAACATAACTCACGAAGTGCATTATCAAAAGGCTAGTGTCTCAGATCAGAGCGATGGCATCTTCACACCAAGTACAATTATGGCGATAATCATCGTTCTACTGGGAGCTGCAATTGCTGGAGTAATGTACTACCAGCGAGTAATTGCAAGACGCCAAGTCGAAGCTCTACGTGGTATTTTGACAGATACAATGTTGCAACTTCAGGCTGCTAACGAGTACATTGCAATCATCTTCGATTGTTACAAGCAACTGGTCAAGCACTTCCGCCGACATGGTTTCATGAAGAAGGTCTACGAGACAACTCGTGAATTCGAAAGTGCGGTTAGAGGTGCATTCCACATGGTCCCAGCAGATCAATTGGATTCATTCATTGCAATCTTCGAAGAAGCGCGTTACTCGGACCACGAAATCGGACCAAGTCACCGTGACCGTGCAATAGAAACCTTGAACGTAATTGCTCAGAGCCTTTCGATGGCCCTAGGCGATGGTGGAATGATTACACGTGGAGAGCAGCATGAAGCCAAACTCTACGGCGGTCTAACCAAGGCTGGAGAGTTCGTAGCATCCGACGGTAGTGTCCGACAGGCCGGTATCGACGATGATGCTGAACAGACCAATTTCAAGATTTGAAATTGAGAATTTCCGCTGAGTAGCAAAGTAGGGGAGTTCCCCCACTTTGCACTCTTTGTAGCGCAGGGTTGATGAGTCGTATACGGTGTGGCTATGCCATGAGCGATTGGAAGAGCCTTATCGACCAAGCAATGATGCTAGAAGGAACTGATGTAATTAAAGCGCATGGGACTTATGGAAACGCAGTACGTGCGGCCCTCTCAAACGCTCAACTTCTTCTGACTGATTTAGAGGCAGCACAGATCATTGAATCCATCTACGGTGCTTTAGTGGCATACTCTCAACAAGTCATGTTGAGAATGAAGGCTGAGGACCCAGAGGTAGGCGGTGTTGACCATGCATTCAGAGCAGGACAAGCATACGGAGTATCTTGCGTTCTGAATCATTTAATCGACCAGTTAACCGATGTCTCTTCAGTTACAAATCTCCAGGCCCTTGATGACTTCTCCGACACTCTACACAATGACATTCTTGTGCAAGCTAGAGCGGCAGGTTTGACCGTTGAGTTATTGGATGCGAAAGGCGACATTCTCTATGAGTGAATATAGCCTAAACGCTGTACTTCGACGCGAAACATAGTTTGTCCGCGTCGGTGCCTTCATAACAGGGTGGTTGGTCGGCGAGTTGCTTCTATAGCATCGAGGGAGTCATATGAGTAAACCAGTAAGCAAGACAAACCCAAATTTAGTCGGTCTAATCGGCGATTTGAAGGCACAGTCTCGCGAGACCGGCGCAGCTTTGTGGCGAGATGTCGCACAACGACTATCAAGAAGTCGTAGTAACTGGGCAAATCCAAACCTTAGCCGCTTGAGCCGCCACTGCCCTGAGGGCGTAACAGTCCTCGTTCCAGGCAAGTTGCTCGGTAGTGGTGAAGTTTCGGCTAAGCACGACGTCGCCGCCTACAGCATCAGCGCTGGAGCCCGTGAGAAGATTGAGGCTGCAGGAGGACGTGTCCTTTCGCTAGCCGAATTAATGAACGAAAACCCAAATGGATCGGGGGTGTACATCCTTGGCTGATCACACAACATATGTGTACGACGCTGATGGACTAGTCCTCGGCCGTCTGGCTAGCACAGTTGCTGACCTTCTTCTGAAGAGCACACGTGCTGGAAACAGTGACCAAGTCGTTATTGTAAACGCTGAGAAGGCAGTCGTATCCGGCAAGCCTACCTCCGTATTTGCAACTTATCACGACAAGTATGCACTAAACCACGCTCGTAAGGGACCCTTTTTCCCACGTATGCCTGACATGATTCTAAAGCGAACAGTCAGAGGCATGCTACCATACCAGGAAAAGAGTAGTGGCCGTCGTGCTCTACGAAATCTTCGTGTCGAAATCGGCTGTCCAAGCCACCTATCTGGTGACCTTCCTGAAGGTCACGAAGCAGGTGATGACAGCAAGATCCGCCGCGACCTCCCAATGCGCTTCGTCCGTTTGGGAGACATCAGCGCCAACCTCGGCGCACCAGCACACCGTTGGAATGGAGGTGAGCAGTGATGGCTCGTAAACAAAAGAAAGTCGTACACACATCAGGCAAGCGTAAGACCGCAGTCGCTCGTGCTACCGTAAAGGCAGGCAAGGGGCGAGTTCGAGTTAACAGCGAACCTATCGAAATTTTACAACCAGCTCTATCTCGCCGCAAGGCAATGGAACCGCTAATCATTGCAGATGCAATGAAGCGCCTATCCAAGGTAGATATCAACATCCTAACCCATGGTGGAGGAATAATGGGCCAGACCGATGCGATTAGAACCGCACTCGCTCGTGGCTTAGTTCACTACAATGGTGGTGCAGAAGGTCTTGATGAGGAACTTCGTGACGAGTACCTGCGATTCGATCGCAGCCTACTGGTTAATGACCCTCGTCGTAAGGAACCTAAGCATCAACTCGGTCGTGGTGCTCGCCGTAAGAAGCAGAAGTCCTACAGGTGATTTAGATGATTATACCAGTACGTTGTTTCAGCTGTGGTGCAGTTATTGCCCACAAGTGGGAAGAGTTCAATGAAAAGATGGATGCAGGAACCGATATGAAGACCGCTCTTGACGAGGTTGGTATCGAAAGATACTGCTGTCGAAGAATGTATGTGTCTCACATTGACCTCATTACCGAAGTTGCACCTTTCAGCACTCCTCGTGAGTGAGATAGTAACCAGATTCGATTCCCAGGCTAAAGGGCCTGTGGGTTAGCTTGGCCAATACTTGGCGGCTGGGGGCCGTCAGACCCCAGTTCAAATCTGGGCAGGCCCACTTGCCTGGGAAGTCTAAATCAAATCAATCTAATGAGTCTCCGTAGGAGACTCGAAGGGAATGATTTCATGATAGATGAGAATTAGCGGACACTATGAGAATCCGCGCGCTAGTGCTGGCGACCCTTCTGATAATTACATCTACAGCATCTGTTATTGCTAGTGATACAGTTACTACACAAGATGTAGAACTCTCTGGAAATCAAACAATGACTGGCAATTATACAGTCAGCCATGGCACAAAATTGACCATAAAACCCGGCGCCACAATCGATATGCAAGACTATTGGATGAAAGTCGACGGAGAACTAGTTGCCGATGATGCAACAATAATGTCTTCCATTCAAACCACTAGCCCAGGTTCGCACAATGCTGGCGTCTGGGATGCATTGACCATCACTTCATTGGGAGTTGCGGATTTGAATGATGTTACAATCTCTAATGCGAAATCTTGTATCATAGTCGACGGTACCTTAACAGCAACTAATTTGTTAATGGAGGATTGCCTAATTGGAATGGAAGTCGCAGGTACGGCTACAATTAGCGAGGCATCTTTCCTACACATTGACAACGATGGAATCAGAGTTAGCGGTAATGCAGATATTTCCGATGCTTCATTTACAGATTTGAGTGGAGGAATACAGTCGAGCGGCGATCTCATTTTGACAGTTAGCGAATTTACAGATGTGGGAACTGGAGTCTCCTTAACCGGAGGCACTGCTGACATCGAAGGTCTAACCTTCACCAATGGAGTTGGCAATGGAGTAAGCCTAGCCTCAGGGGTAACCGGCGACATCGATTCAATGACAGGCCAAGCAACAAATGCGATTGTGTCGATGGACGCAACTGGATTTACTATTTCGAATTTGAATATGTCAGGTGAAAGAATGGTTAACTCATGGTCTGCGGGAGATTTGTCAATTTCAAATGCAGCCTTCCACGCAGATAGCAGCGAGACTCCTATCGATATTCGAACCTCAGGTACAGTCTCTCTTTCGGATGTTCATTTGACTGGGCAATTCAGTTCACAGCAATCGACGTACAACGCACCATGGATAGGTATGTCATTAGCAGGTAGTGGAGATTACATAATCGCCTCATCCACAATCGAATCAACAGACACAGCTCTAATCGCTAGTGGAACCGGTACTTTGGATATCAGCGATACCATGTTTTCCTCAGAACGTCTGGGCCTTTCATTCTCAGGAATATCTTCTACGACTCTTCACAATGTGGACGTGAACATCTCAACTGGTGGCGAAATGGGAATCGATATTCTTCAAGGAACCCACGCATTTTCTGAATTAGAAGTCAACATGCCATTCAATCAATTCGCGAGTGGCAGTACTGGAATTGATGCATGGTGGTGTGAGATTAGTGGCGTCGATATTTCCGTTAACGGGTTTGCAAATAGCGCTTCAATCCATGAATCCATTTTGACTACTGAAGATTTAACACTTCTAGATTCCAGTATACAGGGCCTACATGCGGATTCTTCTATGGTTACGGTCACAGACTCCTTTGCATCAAGAGTTTCAGATACAGGCTTGATAATGGACTCCTCAACTGTGATTCTACGAAATTGGGATTCATCTTATCATGAAGATGGAGGGGTTTTAGATTCTGACTCAGAACTAACCGTATGGCAATTATCTGCAATTAGCAATTTAGACTCTGATATTACTGGCGACGGCACTCTTCATTATGGAACAAGTCAAGCCCTCAGAATCTATACTGCAGCGAAAAACAGGTTATGGGATATGACAATCTCCTTCGAGGATTTATCTGGTAATTCGGTGGATGCTGACTGGGAAGTTTTAGGATTTACAGGGACCGCCTCTAGCGGAGTGGCACTTCTTCCTGTTAGTGAAGCAGGCTCTCAAATCATAGCAACTTATGCAGGAGTTGGAGCGCTGTCAACTCCTATAGGGGTACAAGGAGGAACTCATACCATTCAGGTGCCAATTATGCCTCAGGGCGATTGGGTATTGAATGGAGGAACCGTAGTGGTACTAGGTCCAACCGAAGATGGCTCTCCTCACATGGCAGGCGGAAATATCACAATACCTTCTAACGCACAGTTGGTTTTACAAGATACCACATTACAACTTCCTAGTTATGCAACATTAACGGTAGATAGCTACGGAGATTTCGAGGGTACTAATTCGCAATTAGTTGGAAACGTTATTTCGCACTCTTCAGACTTCAGCGACTCTCCATCTTCTAATTTGACAGTTACCGGAGATGTGTTGTGGACATCTTGCCAAACAGATATTATTCTTCATAACCTATTAGTTCAGGGTGATGTACAATTAGATAATTCATGCAAGGTAACAATCAATTCAGGAACAATAAGTGGCCAAGTCACAGTTGGAGCCGGTGCAATTTTTGAGATTGTTAATACTCTAGAAGTCACAGTTCTCGATAAAGGAGATGCAGTCCAAGGAGCGACAATTACAGTTCAAGGACAAAGCGTGACTACTGATGCTGACGGTAAAGCTAGCAAATCCACAACCGCCCTTATCGTAGACTCAAGTGGAACAACTACTGCTGGACTAAAGCAAGTCACTTTGCAATGGGGCAGTTTCACCGATCTGATGGCGTGGGACACTTCCTCATCCAAACAACACACCTTCATCGCTTCAACAATATCGGGTGGTACGTTGACTGAATGGCTAGTTTTGGAAAAGGCTTGGAGCCCGTACCACCTTTCGAGCGATTTAGTAATTCCTCAAGGACAAACTATGACGGTGAATGACGGAGTATCCTTACGAATTGCAGACGGAGTGACAATCACAGTTGACGGTATATTCAATTCTGGATATTCAACAATCTCATCAATGGGCGGAGGCGCAAGGTGGGGCGGATTGATAGTTGGAGATAATTCCGAGACAAGCGCTTCATTACTCGGAACCAGTCTTGTCGAAGGCTCTCCTCTACTAACAATGGACGGTAATGCGGACATTGTTTTGAGCAATGCATTGCTTTCTAGAACAAGTGGCGCAGAGCCTCTAATCCGACTAACGAACGCAGCCTCAGGTAGCATGCAAATTGTTTCAACTCTACTTTCAGATTCAGCCTCATATTGTATTGAAGCTCAAGGAACTGCAACTCTTTTGATTCAACAAGTTACCATGCAAACATGCGCTACAGACTCTATCTGGGCCCGTAGTCTACCGCTATCTATCGACGGGCTTTACGTTACAGAAAGAGCAGATTTAGGCGGAGTTACTGGCGAAATGAACGACTTTACAGGAACCGAACTATTCGTCAACAACCTAGATGGTTTTGAGATGTCCGATTTGGAAATATCAATGCTAAATGGAACAGATAATCGCAACATAATTGTCGATGGCGCTGTAATAAACGGGGCCCCTGCAATCGATCTGGATAATACAGCAGGAACTCTAACAGGAGTTTCAATCGATTGTAATGGAAGTGGAGTCGGAATTACTGCTCATCACGGCCGAGCATCTGCTCCTCTAACGATTAGTGATTCTACAATCGTCTCATGTACAAAAGGTATTGATTTACACACCGATGGAGAATCGGCAGCGATGGAAATCAATCAAGTAAACATCGACACAGCAGTGGCAATTTCAAGTGATGGTAATGATCTATTGATTCGTAATGGTGTTCTGAATGGTTCACTAGACATTAACTCTGCAACAGCAAATGTCTATGATGTAACCCCGCTCTCTCAGTCAACTTCATTAGGACAGATTTGGATGTGGACCACCCATATTTTCGATGTTAGATTAGGTGCATCTTCACACACAGCAACCCTCGAAATGTCGGTTGGAGATAGTTGGTCGCAAACAGTTACTGGAAGCAGTATCCAAGTGGCACTACCGCATGCTGTAATATCGGATTCTGTGACTGAAAATTCAGACAAGGTCGCTATTATTGCTACTGCAGAAAACCTTCCTACTTTGAGCGGAGAGTATTCATTTGGTCCAGGTGAAGAAGAAATTATTCAAATTAGTATGATTAGTAATCAAGCTCCAGAAGTTGAAATTATCATTCCTGATGATGGATTTACAGTTATGGAGTCTCTTCCAATTGAAATCAGAGGTGTGGTTAGTGACGACCTAGATGCTAACGAAGACTTAGAAATCGTCTGGCGAGTAATAATTGGCCAGACTGAAATGATGCAACTAAATGGTGAGTGGAACAATATCACTGACTTACCAGCTGGAATATATGTTCTAAATTTGGAGGTAACCGATACACAAGGTCTCATGTCAAGTAATTCAATATCCTTTGAGATTACATTGCTAGATTCTGATGGAGATTGGATATTAACCTGTTCAGAAAACTGGTTCGACAAGGAAGAAAATGTGTATTGTGGTCCTGATGTTTACGATACTGATGATGATAATGATGGTGTGTTAGACATTAGAGACCCATGGAGTACTGATCCTTGTGCAAGTATGGACACCGATAGCGATGGGCAACCTGACAACTTGCATTGCCCTCCAGGCGTCACAACATGGCTTACGGTTGACCCAGATGATGATGGGGATGGAATACCCGATGTGTCAGAGGGGTCTGAAGATACTGGTGATTCAGGTGGAAGTCCAGTAGTCATCATGTTATTTGTTGGTCTATTCCTTGCTGCTGCTGCATTCATGCTAATGCGCTCGAAGCAGGAAGTGGAGTGATGGCAGAACTTACCAGCACATTACCTGACCCTGAATTAATGGCTCAGTTCTGTGTTGCAGTTTTGGCAGTAATTGTTGCTTGGGATGCTTGGTGGCTTGGTCGTCAAAGAATTGATATTCCTAATTTGGGAGATCTACCTAACTCTGGCTTTGCATGGGAGTCAAATCAGTCTGAGGAAGTATCCCGTCAATGGGCTAATCTGATGACTATGGGAGCGATGATGGTGCTTCCTTGGATGTTAGCCGAACTATCCGACACTCCAGTTCTATGGGTCTGGATTTGGGATATACTGTTAGCAATTCATCTAATCTCTTTGTTAATACCAAAGCGATACGCAGTGACTTCAACCCATCTATTTGCTGATGGACAGCGCTATGAGTGGAACCGTTTGAAGTTGGCCAAAAGACAGCCTAAGAAACGAATAATGCTGTTGCGCAAAGGGTGGGGACCTTTCGGCCCCCTACCCCTTGGCGGAGACAGAACAACGCTTTCCAAAGCGATTGAACTGATAGATACAATTCTCAACGAAGAAGAGTAATCAAGC
>CESS01008535.1_pt1 | contig 9872 bp, 13 predicted proteins | sample 326931 | NCBI WGS metagenome assembly CESS01 (sample SAMEA2591098, study PRJEB7988) | marine metagenome | biome: marine biome (ENVO:00000447); feature: deep chlorophyll maximum layer (ENVO:xxxxxxxx); material: saline water (ENVO:00002010), including plankton (ENVO:xxxxxxxx) | depth 55 m
CAATTGCAAGAGTTCATCCTTTAACTGATTTGAAGTAAATTTTATATATCCAAATTTTCTTATATCATCAAAAAATAAACAATCTTTATTGAATATAAATTCTGCCCTTGTGTGTTTATTTGTTTTACTATTAATATCTATTCTTCCACTCATACCTAAATGGAAAAAAATTGAATAGTCATTAAATGTGAAATCTAACACTTTCCCTTTCCTAGATACATCTAATAAAACTCCTAAATTTCTGGGATTATCAGTATTGAACCTATTTGTTCTTTCATCATTAACAGAATATTTAATTAACTTTTGACCAATAAATACTGGGGAAACAATTTTCTTTATTGACTCAACTTCAGGTAGCTCAGGCATTTGTTTTACTTAGTGCATTTTTAGCTGCCGCCTGTTGAGATGCTTTTTTAGACTTACCTATTCCTGAACCTATTAATTCGTCATTTAAGAAAACTTCAGTGTGAAAATTTTTATCATGATCAGGTCCACTTGATTGATCTTCATAGTTTACTTTTTTGCCTTGTTTTGCGTAATGCTCTTGTAATCTCGTTTTATAATCTTTTTGTCCAGGGTTTTCAGATAGCTCTTGAATACTTGGATAAATAAAAATAGATACAAAATTATTTACTGCCTTTAACCCTCCATCAAAATAAAGAGATGCGATAAGCGCCTCAACAGCATCTTCAATAATTGAATCTTTACTTCTACCTCCAGTTGAATCCTCTGCTTTACTAAGATAAAGAAAATTACCAATATTAATTTTTTTACCAATTTTAACTAGGTTAAATTGATTTACTGCACTTGATCTAATTTTAGTAAGACTTCCCTCATCCAAATCTGGATAATTATCAAATAAATATTCGGTTAAATCAAAATCAAGAATCGCATCACCAAAAAATTCATACCTCTGATTAGACATTAGTTCTGGTTTCTCATCTAAATAAGATTTATGTGTAAGCGCAATTTTTAATAATGTAATATTTTTAAATTTATATCCTATTTGCTTTTCCAAGTTGCCTAAATTATTCACGATATTTCTATTTCAGAAGTGAAATCACTTATAAATTCTTTATTAACTGAATTATTAGTGTAAATAATTGCATTTTTAACGGCCTCACCATTAGATGAACCATGGCCAATAGTTACAACACCATTTACTCCAAGCAAGTAAGAAGCATTTGTTTTATCTGGATTTAATATATCTTTTGCGGGCTGAAATGCCTTTTTAACTGCAGGTAATAAAGGTTTAAATAAATTATCTTTTAGAGACTTTGAGATCAACTTTGATTGCAGTTTTGCGGTTCCCTCCATAGTTTTTAAAACAATATTTCCAGTGAAACCATCTGTCACAAATACATCTGCTTTACCTGTAGCAAAATCTCTACCCTCTATATTGCCAACAAAATTTAAATTACTACTTTTAAGAAGTTTATAAGCCATTTTCTCGACATCTCGGCCTTTAGTATCCTCTTCTCCATTGTTTAAAAGGCCTACTTTGGGATTTGACTTGTTAAATAAAATTTCAGCTAACTTAGCTCCCATAACTCCATATTGAAATAATATTTTTGGCTTTACATCTAGACTTGCACCTGAATCTAATAAAACTATACCACCATCAAGTGTAGGAAGGACCGAAGCTATTGCTGGTCTAATGATTCCTTTTTGCTTGCCAAGAGTAGAAATAGCACTTAATAATGTTGCGCCTGTTGAGCCAGCAGAAAAGACTGCTTGTACTTTATTTTGCTTCAATAATTGCATACATCCAATTATTGAAGATTGTTTTTTTGATCTTATTGCCTTCATTGGATCTTCATCCATAGAAATAACTTGTGGATAATGATATATAGGTATTTCTACATTGTCTAAATATGGATTAATTAAGTTTTTATCACCACATAAAACAACATTTACACCAAGTTGTTTTGCTTTGATAGCTCCTTTGACTATATCAACTGGAGCTGAGTCTCCACCCATTGCATCTACAGCAATAGTATTCATAATTGAATTAACTTACTTCGGGTTCTTTTACTTGACGACCGTTGTAGGTACCATCAACAGGATTGACTCTATGTGATTTTTTTGCAACTCCTGTTTCCGGATCAACAACAAAATGTGGTTTAGAAATTTTATGAGTAGCTTTTCTTCGTCTAGTCCTTGACTTAGACATTTTTTTCTTTGGTACTGCCATTGCTATATTCCTTTCAAACTACAAATCTAGCTGACTTAGAGAAGAAAATGGGCTTTCTTTTAACTTTTTTTCTTCGTGGTTGCAATCATTTTTATTCATATTTAAACCACAATCAGAACACAGCCCCTTACAGTTAATCTTACATAAATAGTTTATCTCTAATTTATCTATTATCATCTCAGAAATAAATGGTTCAAAATCAACAAATTCTGAATCTAAATTTAGCTCGTAGTCATTTTCAGTATTCAAATTTAACGAAAAATCACGTGAATTTGTATTTTGACATATATCAATTGATAAACATCTTCCGCACTCAGCTTGATATTCAAATTCTACTAATAAATGAAATGTTAAAATATCATCATGAATCTTAGATGATGATTTATAAGCAAGATTATTTTCATCATTTGTAAAGTTACAGCCATATTTAATAGGTAGTTGTCCAGAACGACTTAATTCCAGAGTTTGCTTTGAATTGATTAGGTCAACAGTTTTAATTTTTGTATCAAGACTCATAATTTTGGAGGCTTATCAATATTTCTTGGTTCTCTTAGTTTGTTTTTTTCAATTTCAAGAAAATTCGCCATTTGTTGAATTTTTGATTGGATATCTTCAATTTTTTGATCAATTGTGTCTTCAATATTAGCCCTATAAGCCTGAGTTTCAACTTCAGCTTGTTTAATAAGAGCATTAGCCTCGATAACAGCTTCTTGTAAAACGTATGAATTGGCAATAAGTTTTTCAGATTCAATTTTAGCATCGTTAACTAAATTCTTAGATTCTTGCTTTGCCTGGTTGATAAAACTTTCTTGTTCCCTAACTATCCAACGTGCTGTTCTCATTTCTACAGGAACTGAATCAATAATTTCATCAATGCTTTTGACTAATTCTTTTTTATTAATCCTACCTTTTAAAGAATTAGAATTTAATTGTGTTCTTAACTCTTCGAGTTTATCAACAATATTGAGAGACTTATTCCCCTTAATAACATTCTCAAAATTAATATCCGAACTACTCATTTTTTAAGCTTTTTAATACTTCTGACGGAACAAGTGAAGAAACATCTCCTCCATATGAGTGGATTTCTTTAACCATAGAACTTGATAAATATCCATACTCAGGTGAAGATGGTATAAAAATAGTCTCATATCCAGCGAGCGTAGAGTTTGCTTGTGCCATTTGGAATTCATAATCGAAATCTGTCATTGCTCGTAAACCTTTAACAATTGCGTCAACACTGTTTTTTGAAGCAAAATCGACTAAAAGCCCTTCAAAACTTTCAACTTTGATATTTTCTTTTTCTTGAAATATATTTTCTAACATCTCTGACCTTTCATTACGAGTAAATAATGAATCTTTAGAAGGATTAACAACTACACCAACTATAATTTCGGAGAAAATTTTAGAACACCTGTTAATTACATCTATGTGGCCATTAGTTGGCGGATCAAATGAACCTGGAATCAAAATTTTCATATTTTATTCAATATAAGAATATTACTTTGACCGTAGTTTTTTTCTTTACTAATTTTATAAAATTTTGGTAATTGAATTGATTCTGAAGAGGAGTGTCTATGGATTATTAAATAGCCACTATCAGAAATAAAGTTACCAATTAGAGAGATTTCATTATCAATAATTTTTGTTTCAAAATTAAAAGGTGGATCATAAAAAACTATTTCATATTTGTTTATAGATGTAGCTAGAAAGGCATCAACAGATAGATTTGTAATTTTATAATTATTATCAAGCCCTTTTAAGTTTTTTTCTAATATATTTATACAGTCTCTGGATTTTTCAACAAAAGTAGTAAATCTTGCACCCCTACTTAATGCTTCAATACCTAAGCTCCCAGAGCCTGCATAAAGATCTAAAATATCAGAATCTGGAATTTTAAACTGTAAAGAATTGAATATAGACTCTCTTACCTTACTCATCATGGGACGAGTATTTGGACTATTGATAGTGTTTATTTTTCTTGATTTGTAGTTACCAGCTAAAATTCTCAAGTTGTACCATCCGCCTTAAAATAATTGGGAAATAAGATCTTAGCTTCCTTAAAAATTGAGTCTTTTAACTTTGTTGAATCAATTTGGTCGTAAATATCTTTTGACTTTATTAACAGCTCATAGTCATAACTTAAATCTGCGATTTTTAAATCTGACTGACCAGATTGGCTTGTTCCTGTTACTTTACCCTCACCTCTTATTTCCAAGTCAATTTCTGAAAGTTTGAATCCATCTTTTATTTCTACAATTGCTTCGAGTCTTTGTCTACCATCCTCACTTATTGTTAATAATGATTTTTTATTTGTTATATGAAAAATGCATTCGGACTGCTTAGTTCCCCTTCCAACACGACCTCTAAGTTGATGTAGTTGATTAAGTCCAAATCTTTCTGCACTTTCGATAATCATCAGAGAAGCATTGGGAATATCAATCCCAACTTCAATTACTACAGTTGAAACCAATATATCAATCTGGCCTTTTTTCATTTCATTCATAATATGATCTTTTTCATCAAAAGACATTCTTCCATGCAGTATTTTGACATTATGATTTTTAAATTTTTCTTGATATAAGCTGTATACTTTTTCAGCTGACTGAATGTCAGAGGACTCACTTTCTTCAATGAATGGACAAACAACAAATATTTGAGAATTATTAGATAGGTGATCAATGCACTTATCAAAGACGGCAATATTATCATTCTGTAGTCCCGAAAATAAATAAGAAACTACTTCTTTCCTACCAGGTGGCATTTCATTAATTGATGAAATCTCTAAATCACCATAAATTGACAACGCTGTTGTTCTTGGAATTGGAGTAGCCGTCATAATTAATTGGTCTGGAATAACTCCATTCTGATTTATAAGTTTTTTTCTTTGCTCAACACCAAATCTTTGCTGTTCATCAATTATTGCTAGTCCTAAATTTGTGAATTGGATTTTTTCTTGTATTAAAGCATGAGTACCAATAAAAAGACCAGGAGTACCGTTTTCTATATTTTTCAAAATACTTTCTCTATCTTTAATTGAGGAAGTAAGAAGATTAATAGGAAGGTCATAATTGTTTAAAAATATCTTGATTGAATTAAAATGCTGCTCAGCTAGGACTTCAGTAGGTGCCATTAAGGCAACCTGATATCCAGAAATATACGCAGCATAAATAGCTACAGATGCAACAACTGTTTTTCCAGATCCCACATCACCCTGTAGCAATCTCTTCATTGGATATTCTTTCATGAGATCATCAAGAATTTCATAAGATGTTTTATATTGAGATTTTGTAAGTTTAAAAGGTAGGTTATCGACAAAATTTTCTATATCAGTTTTAGCAAATAAGAATTCCAAACCTTTATTTTCAGTTTTATATTTTAATTTTAAATTTTCAAAAATAGATCTTAAGTAGATAAACTCATCTAGAGCTAATCTTTTTCTTGCCTCTTTGTATTGTTCTTCATTCTTAGGAAAATGGATTTGTTTTACACTTTCATATCTTGGTAATAGATTGTAATTTTTGAGGATATCATCTGAAAGCATATCAGAAAGACCGGCTGTAAATTGATTTTTATCTTTGTCTAAAGTTGATATTATTTCTTTCAATGCTTTCCTAATAGACGAACTAGTCATTCCATCTATTTTTTGATAAATGGGTATAAAAGATCCAGTTTCGTTTAACTCCTCTATATCTGAAAACTTTTCAATTGTAGGGTTTTTAAATTCAACGCTTCCAGTTTTTTTAATATCTGGCTTGCCAGATAATGCTATTTTTTCATCTGTTTTATATCGTGTTTCAATGTATTGAGGTCCAAACCATTTAGCTTTGACACTTCCAGAATCATCATTAATAGTCAAGGTTGTAATTCGTAATCTCGTTCTTGTAGTAAATACAGAAATATTAGAAACGCTACCAATTATTGTTACTTCTTGGTTTTCGTCGTTTTTACTTATCTCGGTTATCAACTTTACTTTCGATCTATCGATATGTTTACGAGGGTAAAACCTTAATAAGTCTGTTACAGATTTCAAATTACTTTTTTTAAGACTTGCATATCTCTTTTCACCGAAACCTTTCAGTGAATCAAGTTTTATTGTATTTAAATATTTAAAGCTTCTTTCAACCACATTAAAACACTACCTAAAAAGTTTTAAAATGAAAGTACCTACTAATTATTAAATTAGTTATAGTTATACTTGTAATTTAGAGGAAATGATATGGCAAATAGATGTCAAGTAACAGGAAGAGAGCCCAGGTCAGGTAAGAACGTCTCTTTTTCTCACAAAAGAAACAATCGTTGGTTTAAACCAAATATTATCACTAAAAAATACTGGTTAGAGAGTGAGAATAGATGGGTGAAATTAAAAGTTAGTACTCGTGGAAACAAAATTATTGACAAACGAGGTATCGAATCCGTTGTTAAAGAAATACGTCAAAGAGGCGAAAAAGTTTAATGGCTCAAGGTGTTGTTAAGTCATACGATCCAAACACAGGCAATGGGATAATCTTATTAGATACTGATAAAACCGAAGTCTTTATTACTGCAGGTTCTCTAAAAGGTTCAATATTTAGAATGTTACGTCAGGGTCAGAGAATTAACTTTAAATTAGAGACTGTTGAGGGTATGCAGATTGTTAAAGATGTGAAAATTGGTCAAGATAAATACTAAACAAATTTAATGTCTTCAATCAATCTTCATTCATCTAATAAAGAAATTATTAATTCGAATTTCTTAAATATATGTTGTGATGACTATACGGAACCTCTCATTAAAGGTGGCCAATCAAAGGCAGACCTAGCTCTGCATAATTTGAATATCACAAATTATTCAAAATTAAGAAATAATGTATATCCGATGTCAAAAAGAGGATCGTCATATTTATCAGCGTACATCAGACATGGCTTAATAGATTTAAAAGAAGTGTGGCAACATGTTGAAAGCTTCAAATATGAAGATAGATCAAAATATCGAGACGAGTTACTCTGGCAAGAGTTTTCAAGACATTTATATGCAATTGTAGGGAAAAAGTCCCAAAAATATTTGAATTATTCAATCAATAGCAAAACAAACAAAAATATAAATACTCAAAAAATGAACTGTATAAATACAATTAAAAGTGAACTAGAAGAGACCGGTTATATGGTAAATCAGACAAGAATGTGGTTTGCATCACATTTTTCAATTAGAAACCATGAAAATTGGAATATTAATGAAAATTATATGTTTCAACACCTAGTCGATGGTTCAAGATTTGCTAATCGATTAGGTTGGCACTGGGTGATGGGTTCCCAAACAGGTAAAGTATATGGATTTTCAAAATTTCAAGTTCAAAAAAGAGCTAAAAAATTATGCGATGAATGTGAGCTGAATTTTAATTGCCCAATAAATGAATGGCCGGAAAGTATCGAAATCACTAAAAAAAATATTGATGTATCAACAGATATTTATAAAAATTTTGGTCCACAAGAAATAGAAACTAACAATAGTAAGCCAGACTTTGTATGGATTACTGCTGAATCATTAGGAGATGACGATCCAGCAATGAAATATTTTCCTAACTTACCTGTTATCTTTATATTTGATCAAAAATTATTGAATAATCTAAGACTCTCTACTAAAAGAATTAACTTTTTACTAGATTGTCTGAAAGAAATTTCATTAAAAAGAGATTTAACAGTATTAATAGATGATCCATTAGATTATTTAAAAAATAAATCATTTGCTTCTACTTTTGCACCCGTTCCCAAATATAGAAAAATAACTAAAATTCATAAACCCACATATGAATTTCCTGCACAAAGACTTGCTCAACCAATTGAATTTTATCCAACTAGTTTTAGTAACTGGAAAAAAAGAATTAAGTTGAATATATGAAATCTAGGATAAGCAAATTAAGAAGATACTTCTTTTTTGGGATTATATATATACACAATTATTTATATATATATTCAGATGGTAGGTTTGGTAAATTTTTAAATAACAGACCTTGCTTAATTTTGTATACAAAAGGTGCAAAAACCCAAATAGAAAGAAAAAATGTTCTAGTTTTTCTAAAAGAAGGTAATGAAATTTGCTTAGTAGCTTCTAAAGGCGGAAATAAAAATAACCCAGGTTGGTATCACAATCTTAAAAAGTTTCAAAAATGTAAAATTCAAATTGGCCGTGATAGTTTTGAAGCAAATGCTCGAGAAGTTTTGAATGAAGAAAGAAGTGAATGGTGGGCAAAAATGGACTTTATGAATCGCGGTGGGTATTCAGCTTATCAAACGCTTACAAGCAGAAAAATTCCAGTTATGGTACTTACTATTTCTTAGTCACACTTTACGCCTAAGAAAGTTTTGTAGTTTATTTATGATATATCACGTTTTTATAGGGTTTCTAAAATTTTATTAATAATTTCAAGATTTAGCTCATCAACTATTAAATCTGCTTGATCTAGCTGATCAGGAGAAAATATCCCTCTATTCACAGCTAAGACAAAACTATTTGTGTTTTTTCCAGATTGAATACCAGTTGGGCTATCTTCAATGATTATATTTTTTGTTGTCTGTAAGTTTTCAATTGCTTTGTTATAGATATCAGGATAAGGTTTATTTCTTTTAACCATGTCTCCTCCAATTATGTATTCAAATAATTTATCTATTTGGACTTCTTGTAATTTTTTATTAAGAAGTTCGTGTGGACTTGCAGACACACAAGCTTGTTTAATATCTAACTTGTTAATCTGATTTAATAATATTTTTGAGTCGTTGTAAAGTAATTTATCATTTAGAGACTCCTGAATAATGTTTCCAAGAGAGAGCATTGTAGTTTCAAAATTCTCAATATCAACGCTATCTGAGTAGAAGGAATGAACTATACGATCATCAACACCTACGAATTGTCTAATTTCATCTTCTGAAATATCCAATCCATATTGTTTTAAATGGGATTGCCACGCATAGGCATATAGCCTTTCAGTATCCATGATTGTTCCATCACAGTCCCAGAAAATACCTATCATTAACCTAGTTTACTTTGAATGTCTTTAGCTGTTTTTAAAGCAATTCCATCTGAACCTTCGTTGGTCCAATTATTAGTTTTGAGTTTAGTTTCATTAACCATATCATTCAGTAAATCAAATTTGCTAAAACCAACGTGTTCCCATAAATATAAAGCGTAACTACCTGGTATTGTATTTACTTCATTTAGATACACTTCGTTACCTTTGGATAGGAAATCAACTCTACAAATGCCTTTTATTTCTAAAATTGATAATAAGTTATTTAATATTTCAATTATTTGATTCTTTAATAATACGTCAATTTTGGCAGGAAGTTCTCTTCTTGATCCTTCTAGACCACCATTCTCTAAGTATTTATCTTTGTAAGAAAACATCTCATTATTAGATGATCTAATTGGCTTTTCAACATCAGAGTAATTAATTTTTGGATACGTTCTTACACCAACCAACAAGTCATCTGAATGTTGTAAGTATGGCTGCAAAATTGCACCCTGCTTATAAAGAGTTGAATTTTTTGTAATTGTTAACGCAGTTTGATAATTTTCAACTAATTCAACACCAATAGAAGAACCGCCAAATCTAGGTTTTAGTATGTAAGGACCTTGAAAATCTGGTTTGTTATTATCAGAAATCAAGTGTGTATTTAATACAGGAATTTTATTTTTACTCATCAAT